>Ga0209713_10002955_pt1 | contig 10679 bp, 6 predicted proteins | sample ArcOceMetagenome_3_FD_187444 | JGI IMG/M metagenome (GOLD analysis project Ga0209713, IMG submission 187444) | Marine eukaryotic phytoplankton communities from Arctic Ocean - Arctic Ocean- Svalbard ARC20M Metagenome (SPAdes) (version 2) | ecosystem: Environmental > Aquatic > Marine > Oceanic...
TGGCCCACACATGGGTTCCATGCGTGGCCCGGCCAGCTCATTATTGCAGCGCGGCGTTGGCCAGGTCCGCGACGAGTCATCCTGACGAACGGTTTCACTCCTGGCCATTGAGTTGGAGATCGATGGAGGGTGGTGGGCGTGCGAAAAAAAACCGGATAAAGAGTGTAATGCAGCGGCGCGAAACAACTTGGCGCAACACACCGCGTTGTCGCGGTAGCACGCAGCGCTGGCCTAAGATGCTAGCGCTCCTGGCTCCCAGCGCGACGCGGCAGGACGCGAATCCCGCTAACCATTCGTCGGGGCGACGGCTGAGCCATAATGGCTGCGGTCAGGCACCAGAGTGCGTAGCCAGGACGGTAGGTCTTTCGGGTGGATCGTGCGCAGGGGTGACCTCGCAGAATTGCCACAGCCCACCCGTGTACCCATGCAGCGTCTACCCCGATTGCTGCTACTGGCACGATGCGTCGGATGCGTGCCCGGGACCTTCTCCGCCGCCACCCATGCCGTCGCCACCACCTCCAAGCCCACCGCCACCCTCGCCACCACCACCCATGCTATCGCCGCCACCACCATCGCCACCGCCGCCCTCGCCATCGCCCCCGCCACCGGTACCATCGCCACCGCCACCGGTGCCGTCGCCACCACCGCCCGCGCCCTCGCCGCCACCACCCGACCCCTCACCGCCGCCTCCGACACCGTCACCTCTACCACCGTCGCCATCCGTGCCACCGTCTCCTACCTATCCCCCAGCTCTCCCCGCGTGCGGACCGCAGCAGCCGCCCCCGCCCCCGTCGGCGCCATCTCCAGCGCCCCCGCCTCCGTCGCCGCCACCCCCAGCATCCCCCTCCCCGACTACGCCGCCTCCCGCCTCCCCGTCCGCCCCGCCGACGCTGCCGCCGCCTCCGCCTCCTCCGCTTGAGGGCTGCGACGCGCCACCTGGTCAGTTCCACGTCCGTGCGACCTACTGCGGGAGTCTGGCGACGGGCGGAGGCCGCGGTGTCGGGTGGTCGACCTGCTGGACAATGCCCGGCATCGACACGGGCTACGGCACGCACACGGGCTGCGGGTGCGGCGAGAGACTATGCACCTGCGGCGAGGGCGCGTCCAATGCCAAGCCTGCGGGCACGATGTACACGCAGGGCTGCCTGTACGCTCCCTCGCCGTCGCCTCCGCCACCATCGCCCCCGCCGCCGTCGCCGTCGCCGCCTCCCTCGCCGTCACCGCCGCCACCGTCGCCTCCGCCACCGTCGCCCGCGCCATCGCCGCGGCTCGACGACGTCGAGGGCGACCTCGAGGAGGCGACCAACACGAGCCTCAACTGCACTGCGGCAGCGTCGTCCGGCGGCACGAGCGACGTCAGCGTCGACGCGCGCGGTCGGGGCGGCGACGTCCTCGTGGCCGTCTGCTCGGAGGAGGACGGTGGCGGCGGCGGAGGGGCCGGGGGCGGCGGTGTCGGGGCCGAGGGCGAGCCGGACGGGCCGGGCGACGTCGATCCCGTCTCCGACATCGTCGTCATCGTGCCCGTCAACGGCAGCGACGGCAGCGGCGGTGTCGGCGGCGGCTCGGCGTCCGCGGGCGGCGGCGGCGACGCGCCGGAGGTCAACGTGACGCTCGAGGTGCGCACGCCGCCGGCGACGGGCAACGGCACGTGCCGGACGGGCTTCTTCGCGGAGCTCTCCGGCGCCGACGCCATGTGCCAGGGCGGCTGCTGCGAGGCGGGGCGCTGCGTGTGCCGCGAGGGCTTCGTCGGCAGCCACTGCGAGGTCGAGCTGCGCTGCGGCGCCGTCGCGCTAGACGACCCCTCGGCCGGCTGGGACCTCGACGCGTGCTCGACGGTGGTGGCGCCGCCGCCGCCGTCGTCGCCCGGCGTCGGCGCGCGCGTCTGCACGTGCCGCACGCTCGGCTTCATCGCCGTCCTCGCGCACCGGCTGCTGCCCGCGTCGTCCATCTCCGACAGCCTCGGCGACGGGTGGGTCGGCCGCCTCGGCGACGAGCTCGACGCTGCGTGGCCGCGGTGGCTCTTTCTGCCGCTGCTCCTCTACGGCGCCGTCGCGCTCGCGGCCTTCTGGGTCGACCAGGCCGAGCTCTACACCACCGCCCGCCCGCGCTGGGCCGCCGCCGACACCGCGGCCGACGCCGCCGCCGCCGCCGCCGCCGCCGCCGGTTCCAGCGCGCGCGTGTCGGCGGCCAAGGCCGAGTCACCCTCGTCGCCGTCGTCGCCGTCGTCGCCGTCGTCGCCGCGCTCGCCGCGCTACCGCCCCGGCGTCGACGTCGGCTTCCCGCTGTGGCGGCAGCTGGTGTACACTGCGCGCACGCGGCACACGCTGCTGCGCCTCTTCCACGTCGTACCCGACTTCACGCCGTACACGCGGCTGCAGCTGGCGCACCTGCTGCTGATGGACGTCGTGATGGCGACGCTCGCCGTGATGCTGTTCCTGCAGACGCAGCAGTGCTCGGACCTCGCGACGATCTCGTCGGGCGCCATCTCGGTGCTGATCTCGGCCTTCCCGAGCCTCTTCGGCCGCGTCGCCTTCAAGCACTCGCGCGACCCGCGCTCGCTCCGCGCCTACCACCACCACAAGCGCCAGCTCGAGCAGCTCTTCGCCGTCGGCGCGCTGCCGGCGGCCAGGCGCGCCTCGGCAGCTCCCGCCACCTTTAGCCCCGGTGGCGGCGGCGGCGCTGGCGGCGCTGGCGGCGCTGGCGGCGCTGGCGGCGGCGCAACCGAGGCCGCCGCGCGCTGCGTGACGCGCGCGCGCCTCGCCAGCGCGCGCCTCTCGCGCTCGCTGACGCAGCGGCTCACGCTCGGGGGCCCGAATGCGACCTCGCCGCCGACGTCGCACAGTCCGTCGACAAAGCCGCGTTCCGCCTCCAGCTCCGCCGCCTCCGGCTCCGGCTCCGGCTCCGGCGGCTCGTCGCGCGTGTCGCGCTTCTTCTGTGCGCCTGGCGGGCGCGCCTGCACGACCAGCCTCGGCCTGGGCGCAGCGCGGCAGCAGCAGCAGCAGCAGCAGCAGCAGCAGCAGCAGCAGCGGGAAGCGGGAGAGAGGACATCGGCGTCCGAGGAGAAGACGGACCTGACTGCCGAGGACAAGAGGGGGTCATCAGAAGCGCCGCCGAGCCGCGCAGGCCCCGGCCAGCGCGCCAGCAGCCAGAGGAAGAGCTGCCGGTTCTCGGCCGCCGTCGGTGGCGGAGAGGGCGAGCGCGCGAGCGTCACCGGCTGCCGCTCGTCGCCAATCGGCCGCGACGGCGCCCTCCCGGGGAGAGGGAGAGGGGGAGGGAGCGGCCGGCTGTCGCAGCAGGAGGGGCCGCGGTGCATCGGCGGGCTGCTCCCGCCAAAGGGCGTCGACATTGGCGGCGCGACGGTGGGTGGCGGCGGCGGCGGCGGCGGCGGCGCTGGGTGCGAGGAGGCTGCGACGGTGATGCTCCGGCCGACGCAGCTGGTGCTGCGGCGCGACGGTCACTCGCTGGGCTTCCGCCTCGGCGCGAGCTGCGTGCCGGTGCTCCACGTTGCGGCGTCGCCTCTGCAGAAGAAGCTGCGCGTCTCGTACCTGCCGTCGGCGCTGCCGCCGTCGGCCCGCAAGCGCGACCTGCGCGGCTCCGACGTGTACGATGCGTCCGACACGCCGGCGGCCGCCGCGCCGCCGTCGCCGAGCAGCGCTGCCGCCGCCGCCGCCGCCGCCGCCGGCGGGGGCCGCGCGACTAGAGCTCTCGGCGGGGCCGCCGGCGTCTTCTCGTGCATCGACGCCTCCACGTCGCTCGTGTCGGCGCCGCCGCCGAGGCTGCTCGACGCCGCCGGCCTATCGGGCTCGCGCACGCATCTGACGCGGCGAGGGCTGCGTCGTGCGCCCGCGCCGCCGCTCACGCGCGGCGGCGTCTCGTGGCGCCTCGCCCTCGCGTGGGGCTTCAACGGCGTGGCGCTGCTCGTGGGCTGGCTCGGCGTGGCCGCCTTTGTGCTCGTCGCGCTGCCGCGCCACGCCGAGAACAGCGGGCTGAGTGTTGGCGAGTGGGAGCGGCAGGTGGCAGGCGCCACCGCCGTCGGGCTGCTCAACACCTTCCTCGTGCTCGACAGCGTCAAGGTGCTCATGTTTTGGCTGACGGGGCCGTATGTCATCCTCAAGCTGCCAGAGGGGTCATTGAGGGCGATCGTGCGCGAGGGCCTGCGGCCCATTCACAAGCCGCTCGCAGCCATCCTATGATTTCGCAGTCGACGCACTCGGCTGGCGTGTGTTCATTTATCACCGGTTTCGCGTTCGCTATATAGTAGTATTATACGTAATGTCTGCGAGTTCTCATGGAGGCGCGTCGTGCCGATGTCGTATCCTCTCTAATACAGCGCGGAAACTGATCTGACGGAGCGGGGTAACCCTCAGCCAGAAGGCACGTCCTGATCGTTGTTGTACTAGTTGGTGAACGCGCGCTGGCATGCCTCGGTGCACACTAGACGTCTCGAAGACCACCACAGTCAGTTCTCTGCAGTGCCCCGCCTCGCCAAACAAACAAAGAAAGAAAAGAGAGGAGGATGGCGGACGCGTGCGCGGCCTCGCAGCAGCTCTCTTTCCACTGCCGCGTCGTCGGACGAAGCGCGTTCGTCGGCCGCGCGGGTCGCGATTGTGCTTCGCTAGTTTTTAGTACATACTACTTGGAGACCGTCGGCGTCCCTTTCTAACCACCGCACGCAGGCATGAAGAGCGTTTTGCAGTTCGTGCTCAGCGACATAGCAGCTGCGCTCCGCTCCATTGGTCAAGTCCGGCTGACCGATGGCGACGTCCTGCAAGGACGCCATCAAGCTCTTCGAGCAGGCGGAGGGCAAGGTCGCCGCCGACTGCGAGGATGTGCGGCTCTGCCCCATCTCGCTGCAGCAGCCGGTCATCCAGAAGATGGATGCGTCGCTTTCGTCGCTGAAGAAGTGCAAGCACCTGCGGTTGTCAACCAACTCGATCGATAAGATCACCGGCCTCAACGGCATGGAGCAGCTCCAGATCCTCTCCCTCGGCCGCAACCAGATCAAGAGTTTCCAGGGCCTCGAGGCGGTGCAGGACACGCTCGAGCAGCTCTGGGTGTCGTACAACCAGATCGGGTCGCTCGCCGGCGTCGAGAAGCTGCAAAATCTGCAGGTTCTGTACATGTCCAACAATAAGGTCGACAAGTGGACCGAGGTCGAGCGCCTCAAGGAGCTGCCCAAGCTCCGCGACCTCCTGATGGTCGGAAACCCGCTCATGAAAAAGGTGCGACCCATGCCACCTTCGCCGCGGCCGCCGGACGTCGCCGCTTGTCATGCGCCGGGGGAACGGGCAGGGGGCAGGGGCGCGTGTGACGGGGGGCGGGCATCTTTCGCCCCTACCTTGACGAGCTCCATTCGCCAGCGTGGGAGGGAGTGTTGCGTGCTGGACGAGGGCGACGCTGCGCGCTCGCCTTCACTCTCCCCAGCTGCTTGACTCGTTTCTCTCCGCCCCGTCTCGCAGCACAATGAGGAGGAGAACAACTGGCGCGTTGAGGTGCTCAAGAGGCTGCCCAACCTCAAGGTGTGCCGTGCCACGCAAGCCCGGGTGAGGCGCATCGGCGCGGGGTCGGGGCGCACGGCGCGTGCTTCCGGGCGCTGCCACCATCGTCGGGAGAGAGAGACAGAGATAGAGAGGCTTCGTCGCTGCTCACCCCGCCGAGCCTCCCTGTCGCGCGCTCGGCAGACTTTGGATGGTTCACTGATCGATGACGACGAGCGGGAGCAGGCGAAGGCCGAGCTCGCCGGCGCTTGAGGATGGCGTGCGCCCTTTTTTCAAGCGGTGTCGCGCCTGCGTGGCCGTCTGGCTCTAGGCCTCGTGCTAAATAAAATCATTTGCGGTGCCTCTGATTCCTGTGAGGGCAAGCGCTACGATACACACGTACGCACTGACCACTCACACCGTACCGTAGATGTCGCTGTAGTTGAGCCGGCACGACGAGCGAGTGCACCACTTGCGGCCATCCAACGCGAGGTAGCGCAGCACCGGCACCGGCTCGAGCAGGGGCATCTGCACTCGGAGCTGGAGAGCGAGCCGAGGAAAGTTTGACATCATCGAGCCGACGAGCACCGTGGAGCGAGACAGCAACAGCGCGTCGAGCAGCGTCTCGACGAGCAAGGCTCGGTCTCTCTCGCGGGTGCGAGTCACAAACTCGGTGCCGCACTGCACTTCTGCGTTGCCCTCGGCCGCGCTGTTGGAGCTGCACAGGCTCTCCAGCTGCGTGCGATTGATCTGCAGCGTCGACACGTCGAAGCCGGCTGCGGCACCCACACGCTTCGCGGATAGAGCGATCTCGGCTGAGTCGGTCGCAAGGAACACGCTGCCTCGCAGCCCGTGCGCACTCATCAGGGCAAAGGCGTCCTCGAGCGGACGACTGGAGCAGCGGCGGGCCCTCTGCCCACGCTTCGGCGCCGCCGCGCCGCACGCATCGCCTCTGCGAATGTGTAGACCGACATCGAACCACACATTCGGCAACCATCCCGGGCCGATCCGGTCGCAGGCGCGACCTCGGCCGCAGCGCGCGCGCCCAATGGCGGCTGCAACCGCTTCATGTGGCGTCGAGGCCTCAGTTGGCAGCTGTGCATTGCGTCGGTCCACAGCACTACCACGAAGTCGCCCTGTTCTTCGTGCCAGGGTGGGGTGTCGAAGCAGCAGATCTTGGAGCGCAGGGTGCTGCTGCAGCTCTGGGCGAAGCGGCTCAAGCACCCGCACAAAGTAGCTTGTGAGCACCTGGAACCACCATAGCAGCCCCTGCTTTCGAAACGGCAGCGGAATGACGGACGGGCCCATGCCAACTCGCCAGTTGGTGCGATGCGAGAGCGAAGAGTTGAAGAGCTCCATCTCGCCGAAACGCCGCAGCGTTGCCCCAGCGTCGGCCTCGGTGGCGCCGGAACTGCTGAGCTTCTGCATGATGCCGAGGAGAGCCTCGTCCTCGTCAAAGAAGCGCTGGCAGCTCGACGTGACGAGCAGCGTGCTCGTCGGCAGCTCTGCGCTGGCGAGCCAATGCCAAGGCCGACGCCAACTCGTTCGTTCCAGCGACGGGAACATGGATTGGAACCGCGTGAGCGGCGGCAACAGGACCAGCTGCCGTCCCTTCATGATCGCGGTGGCAAGAGCCTGGACCGCGCGAGTCAGATCGTTTCCAATGCCGTGGTAGTCCATGCGAAAGAAGAGGACGGGCGTCGTCCTCGTGCACGGCGCTCGATGGATCATGTCAATGTGGGCCGCCGCCGCGTCAACGAGGGTCTGGTGAAGCCTCCCAGCCGTCGAGTGGCGCCCATCGACGATGTGGTTGCCCATATCGGCAGAGATCTCCCCAGACGGGCCGGTCTCTGGGAAGCGTACCCAGCCGACAGGCGCGTCGCGCACGTATCGTAGCCACGACGCAGAATTCGGCATTCCGCCAAGACATAATGTAGTAGAGTAGGAAAGTTCACGTGTTGGTTGTAATGCAATTGAGAAAGATGGAAACTAAGGCAGCGTGCTTCTCGCATGGACCAGCAGCGATCTGGTTGTCGGCCGCTCGTGTCGCCTCGCCTGCGCATCCTGATCTTCGACGGTCACGCAGCACCGCTCGCGGAGGCACGGGCATACCTGGAGTGCCACCTCAACGTCAGCCTTGACGTCATTCCGTTCTATGCCTACCGCCAGTTTGCGACGCCCAGAAGGAGCTCGCTCAGCAAGGCCACGTTCTCGGCGCTCGTCAACATCTCCAACAGCTGCGGACTTGGACACAAGTCCGGTGGCATAGAGAACTTTGGGCCGTGCATGGACTCGGTGCACCCTGGCTGGGCCAACGCGTCCATGATGCACCCGTTTGCGGCAGACCTTGAGCGGTCGATCGATTTGGTGCTGTGCCAGTTTCCTGGCTGGCAGTGCGCGCTTTTCGACCGTCTGAGAATTCCAATCGCCGTTCGATTCACGCATCGCTTCGACCACCACATGCCTGGCGTTCCCATGAAGCGGTACCTTTTTCGACGCCTGACGGCATGGGCGAGCAGCGGCCGGGCTGCCATCTTCACCGACAATGATTTCGACGCGCAATACCTTTGGCACTTTACGCTGCTTGTCTCCGTGCCGTGGCCTGCTGTTGGGGCAGCGACCGTGCCTCGGCCCACCACGCGAGCCGTTCCAGAGCAGGGCACCTGGTGCTTCTGCTGCCAGAGCGAGCCCAGAGGGCACGCTCGGATCAGGAGCCTCTATGGACGGCTGCGGGAGCTTGCGCGGACGCGTGGCCACCAGATCGAGGACATGCACGAGGCTCGCACGAACGGAACGAGGGGGCACACCCTGGCGCAGAGCACGCGCTGCACGGCGTTCGTCGTGGTGCCGCACTCGCTGCACGCCTACGCGCTGGTCGAGAGCTACGCCCTCGGCTACCCGCTGATCGTGCCCGCGCCATCGCTGCTCGCTCGATGGCACATGGAGGCCGGCGTCATCACCGACCGCCTGGCGGGCAACCAGCCCTTCAGCGAGGACCGCAGGCTCACCAAGGGCTTCTCGCCGCTCACCTCGGACGCGGCGCACCTCGCGCAGTGGCTGGCGCACTGCGACTTTGTGCGGTGGCCGCACGTCGAGCTGCTGCACGACGAGCTCGAGCTGCCTGCTCTGATGAGCCGGACGGCGCACGCGACGAGGCCGCAGCAGCGCGAGTACATGGACTTGCAGGCGGCGGCGTCGCGACCCCTCGTGCTGGCGTCGCTGCTGAGGGTCATCGAGCGCGTGCGCACGCCCGGCGGCGCGCTCAACTGCACGGCCGCGGTGGGCTCCTGCAGGCCGCGCGGCGAGCCGCCGATCCTCACGGCCGCGGAGTGGAAGCAGGCCAACCAGCAGAGGCTGCTGAGGAGGGAGCGGCTCCGGAAGACCAGCGTTAGCCAGTATCTACGCTTCCACTAGCCGAGATTGCTTTAGATTAATTCGATTACTTTAGAGTGATACTTTAGATACTTTAGATCATTGCTTCGCTCAGATAGATAGATCTATCTATCTATCTATCTTCGCTCAGGAGAGCCCAGTTTGGCGGGTTTGGTGCGCTGGTTTTACAGCCCGTGGCTGCCTTTTTCGGTCGCTGCCATTATTATTATGAGGCGCCTCGTCTTCTCCCTCCTCCTCCCCTTCGCGGCCCTCCCCTGCACGACGGCATCGCCGCTCGTGCCGCAGCAGCTCGGCGAGCTGCCGCAGGCCTCGGTGCTGACAAACATGTCCGAGGCCTCGCCTGCTCGCTCGCTCGACGATCAGCTTGACGCAGAGCCCCACGAGCCGCAGCGGATGGTGCCGATCGCGCGGGGTCGGGACGGAAGCCTGCGAAGAAGCGACAGCTGGGCCGAGATGGGCGACCTGCGCCACCAGGGCGACCAGCTCGGCGGCCGGAACAGGCAGGGCTACGGCACTGCGGGCTCGGTGTGCCCTGCCGAGCAGTTCACCGAGGCGCTGCACAAGGTCGCTCAGCTGATACCGGGCGTGATCGATCGCATGGGTGGCGCGGACCGCGTGACGCGCTACTACCTCGAGCACCAGGCGAGTAACCTGTGCGTGGCCCATCCGCTCGGCGGGCAGGGCCAGGCGTCGCACTGGCCACAGACGGACGGCGCCTTCCCTCGGCGACGCCTCGACGACTCCGGCGACGTGCGCGGGCTGCTGATCAACATGGGCGCCGGCGAGGAGCTGGGGTTCCTCGGGTGCGTCGCCGACCGCCTCGGGCTGCGCCGGATATCGAGGGGCGACGAGGGGAGGGCGCGGCGGAGGCGGGTCCACTCGCTCTGCGGCCTCTCGCCGGAGGTGCCGGAGGGCGAGGCGAGCTGCACGCGCATGTGGGACGAGTACGACTACGTCGACGACTGGCCCGTCGAGGACCAGCTGCTGCAGCTCCTCGCGACGCACCCGGGCGAGCGGAGCCGCGGCGTGCTGCTGCCCGTGCGCGACCCGGGGTCGTGGCGCGACTCGCGGCTGGACGCCCACCGCGACGAGGGCGCGGCCGACTGGACGGCGCCCTCGCCGTGCTCGGGCAAGGGGCCGCGGCTCGAGGAGGCCGACGCGCCGATCGCCAAGCTGTCGCACGACGCGTGGGCCGCGTGCGTCGCGCGGGCGCAGCGGCGCGGCGAGCACTTCCTCTTCGCGTTCAACCTGCACGCCAACCTGCCCGCGGGTGAGTTCGGCTCGCTGCTGCACGAGTTCCTCGAGGCCACCGACGGTTCGGGCAGCCACTCGCTGCCGTCCGTCGTCGACGCTACCTCCAGCTGCCGCCACGCGCTCAACGCCGACTGAGCGCGGCGACTAGCCATTTGAGCATGACCTCGCCAGCCCATCTCCGTGTCTTCAGCCCCCCAGAGTAGACGTTGTTCAGATTCATCAAAATATGATCAAATAACCGTGTGGTGGCCTACTCACACCAGCGCCAAACGTAGTTTCCGCGACCCTCCCCGTGGGAGCGGCCGGGCATGGGGGCGTGATGGGGGGCGTCTCCGTCTCCTTCGGCCACGGCGTGGTCAGGCCAGCTTCGGCCGCTTGAGCGAGAGCTTTCCGCGGACGCTCCCACCCACGGCTCCAGCGTCCGCGCTGGGCGCGGGAGCTGCGTCCATTGGCTCCGCCAGTCCTCCCTCTGCCTCGCCCGCCTCCTCATCCTCCATCGCGGCATCCTGCGCCTCCTGCTCGTCCCCACTCCCCTCCTCCTCCTCCTCCTCCTCC
>Ga0209713_10002956_pt1 | contig 10676 bp, 3 predicted proteins | sample ArcOceMetagenome_3_FD_187444 | JGI IMG/M metagenome (GOLD analysis project Ga0209713, IMG submission 187444) | Marine eukaryotic phytoplankton communities from Arctic Ocean - Arctic Ocean- Svalbard ARC20M Metagenome (SPAdes) (version 2) | ecosystem: Environmental > Aquatic > Marine > Oceanic...
AGGGTGGGTGGGTGAGGGGGGGGGGGTGCGGCGCACGCTGCGGGTGCAGCTCGATCTCCTCCCTCATCCGCACGCACGAGCCGCGGCACGCGTGCATCAGCGCGCGCGCGTAGTCGGCGGGGTTGATGCCGCCCTCCCACCACGAGCCGACGCCGTCGGCCACGCCCACCATGTGCGGCCCGAGCAGGTACGCGTCCTCTCCGCCCGTCTCCTTCTTGGCCGGGTGCGGCAGCTGCGTGCAGATAAGGGCGGTAGAGAGGTGCAGGCGGCGGCCGAGGGTGAGGGAGGCCGCGCGTGCGGCGGCTGCGGGTTCGGTCTGTCGGCGTGAGGCGGCCGTCTGCGACTCCCCGGCCCCTATCTCCGTGGCAGCGAGCGCGGGCCCCGAGCCTCGCAGGCCCGGCCTGGACGCGCCGGTGCTAGCGAGCCGTGCCATGGCGCCAGAGGACGGCGCGTGTCAACCGGAGGCGCGCGCACGTTGCTCACGGCCGAGTCGAGCACAAACGGGCACTCGTCCGTCTGGTGGACGCGCACGCCGAGCGGCATGCCCCGTCGCGGCATCACGCGCGAGACGTAGTCGGTCTTCGCGCTCTCCGCCGAGACGCCGTGCAGGTACCGCGCGATGTCCTTGGGGTTGATGATCCCCAGCAGCGTGTCGCCCGACAGCACCGGCACGTGCCGCTTGCCCGAGACGGCCATGAGCGAGCGCGCGTCCTCGAGCGTGTCGTTCGGCCGCAGGAAGATGAGCTCCGTCGAGGCGGTCATCACGCTGCTCACCGGCACGTTCCAGCCCACGGGCTCGCGCTGCGACGAGCCGGGCGGCTGCGTGCCGCGGGTGACGACCGTGCGAAGCAGGTCACGCTGCGTGATGAAGCCGACGATGCGATCGCTGGCGTCCTTGACGACGAGCGAGCCGACGCCGTGGTCGACCATCTGTCGCATCGCCGTCATCACGCCCTCCGACTCGAGCACCAGCTGCGGCGCGCCCTGCAGCGACGACTTGAGCACGTTGAGCACGGTCGCCGTGCTTTGGCTGCCGCTGGCGACGCCACTCTTGCAGCGCACGACCCAGCAGCGCGGTATGGGCGGCGGCCGCTGGCGGAGCGAGAGGCGGACGAGGCTCCTGTGCATGCGTGAAAAGCCGGCAGAGCAGTGCGCTCGCGCGTAAAGCCTCCCGGACGTCCTCGAAGCCCAAAAAACTTCTCTGCGGCAGGAGGTCCGACCACCTGAAGGATTCAACTCAAATGGCCGATTGATTGATTGGCCGGGCGGCATGCATCGTGGACTGTACACGTTGGGCTACATAGCCTGCATCGTGTAGCCTGCATCGCGCCCGCTGCGTACATGTCAAGCATCAAGTGCACAGGGATTCAGCATCAAGTGCCGCATTTGGCAGCTCCGTCTCGCAAGTTTCGCGTCATGCTGACGCTCGGCACACTCCTCCTCGCAGCGCCGAGAGAGGCAGAATCGGAGCTGCATCGGCTGCTCGGCTCCCTGGATGCGCTCCTCCAGGGTGTGAGCGAATTAGAGGAGCAGCAGCGGACTCCGGCTGACTTTGAGGCAGAGGCACGCAAGCCGATGACTGCTGCGGAGGTCGACGCCTACGCCAACCGCGTTGCTGCTGAGGCGCAAGCCGAGCTGCTGGCCGAGCAGCAGCTGGAGCGAGAAAGGGTCATTGTCGAAGTGGGTACTGCGATCGTCACCGGTGGCGCCTCCGTTCCAGGGCAGCTCGCCTCGAGCGCGGTGGGCGGGGTGACGAAGCCGATCGGCAACGCCATATACGCCGCGAAAAAGACGGTGATCGGCTCGACCAAGTACAACCTGCTCAAGGTGGCGAACACTGCGCTCTACTTTGCCATCAACCTGGAGAAGGACCACGGCGGCATCCCACCGGAGAACAAGATGGCCCTGGTCACCCGCCTCGCGACGCTCAGCACCTCCAGCAAGGGGCGTGGCCTGAGCAGCATATCGGCTCTCGCGAGCTTCGAGCGAGAGCAATCGCCAGAGCCGCCTGTCGAGCACGAGCGATCGCCAGAGCCGCCTGTCGAGCACGAGCCATCGCCAGAGGCCCCTGTCGAGCACGAGCCTTCTTCAGAGGCCCCTGTCGACGACCAGCTCGAGCGAGGGCTCATGAGCGCTGCGAGCAATATGGTTGGCAAAGCCGAGGACAAGGCCGCAAATTTCTTTGGCTTTGGCCCTGCCAAGAAGGCGAAGAAAAAGAAGAAGCGCAGCACGAAGACAGCCGAGAAACCAGGGTCGAAGCCGGGGTCGACGTCATCATCGAAGCAGTCAACGGGGTCAAAGCGGCCCAGCAAACCAGAGCGGAAGAAGCAACTGTCGAACAACTCAATAACAAACCGCGTGAGCAGCTACGCGAGGAAACAGGCGCGAGACTTGAAAGACAAAGTCAACAACGCCGGCGCCGTCGTGACCGGCGCCGCAAACAGCGCAGGCAACGCCATGAGCAACGCCGCGAGCAGCGCAGGCAGGGCTGTGAGCAACACCGGCAAGGCCGTGCGCAACGCCGCAGGCGAGCTGGGCAAGGGTGTGGTCAAGGTCGCGAGCGGCACGGGCAAGGTCTTGGGCGCTGTGGGCGGCGCTGTGGGCAACGCTGTGGGCGGCGTTGTGGGCGCGGTGGGCGGCGCCCTGGGCGGAATCGGGGGAGGGGGCGCCAGCGGTGACGGCGGGGCTGCGCCGGGCTGCGAGTGCAACCAACCTGAGCGGAAGCCCGATGATCTCGGCTACAAGATGTCGAGCACGCTGCTGGGCAACACGCGGCAGCAGCTGATGAAGATCGCGTACAATGCGATTACCGTGGCCATGCTAACCACGGACGAGGACACGGGCATCCCGTTTGAGAACAAGGCGATGCTCACGGCGAAGGTGGCGATGCTGCGCACCGACGAGAATGTCCGCAGCCTCTTTACGCTGGCGTCCGATCCGATGATGGCGGGCGGATTTGCGCTGCTCATGAACGGGTAGCTGTCAGTGGCCTATGTTGAGTATACGAGTGTAGTGAATCGAAACTTATTGCGTATGCCCGTCACTTCCGTCGTTCGAGCCTGGCGCGCGCTGGAGGCGTTGGCAGCATGGGGCATTCAACGGCGGAATGTTTGCTTTGGAGCATCGAGCTAAAGGCCGCCAGGTAAACAACGAACTTTGACTGCCATCTACGGCAACTGAGGAGGCCTCCGAGCTCCAATGCACGCCCCGTCGTGCATGCGCGTGGCGCTGCTCGTAGCACTTGGCGCCCTGCCCGTCCACGGCGCCCCTCCGGGCACCATCTATGAAGTGGCAGACCCGCACGACTTCCTCAACCGCTCGCTCGAGCGCCGCAACTTCATCACCGAGCTCCTGCTCGGCTACGACCACTATCCTCACTGGGACGGCGACCAGTGCATCGTTGGGACACCTGCGCAGTTCCAGGGCACGTGCAAGTACACGCCCGAGGGTGGTATCCTCGGCCGCGGCATGAAGGGCTTCCTGCACAGCGCGGGGCTCAAGGAGTGCGACGGCGGCGGCGACTGCACCTGCACGGGCTGCAACGAGCTCAACGTGCTGCTCGGCGAGGGCGGCAACTTCGCGTTGCCTGAAGAGGAAATCAGCAAATCATCCAAGAACCATGGAGGAGTGTTCACGTCGGGCTACCACACGCCATCGGCCTGGGTGCGTGCTATCAACGAGGCCACACGGCGGTACGAGCAGCATCTTGAGGCCCGTAAGCAGCTCGAGATCATCAAGGAGAAGCAGGCGCGTTTACAAAAGCAGATCTTGGGCGTGAAGAACCAGATGCGAGGCAAAAAAGACGATGATGCGACTGCAGGGTTTGCTGAATCGATGTCCCATCAATTGACGAAAACGAAGGAGCGCCTCGAGATGAAGCAGGAGCAGGCAGATCATGCCTACAACACGGCCATGCGCGCGTGGAGGGCGGCAATGGACGTGAAAAAGCACCGTGGGAAGACCGCCGTTAAGGACGCCCCCGCCAGTGTGCGCCAAAGGCTGCCTGAGTGGGACACGAGCGGCATACGAGTGCAGGGTCGCTTTCAGTTCAGGACAGGCTGCATGGTCCGCCGCGGCAACGACTGCGGCTGCTTCTTGGTCGACACTGAGATCGAAGAGCACGAGCGCTCGTCATGCACAAAGGGCGAATACCTTTCGGGCGTCGAAGGCAATGTGGGCTACGGGGAATGGGATGATCAACGCATCTTCCAGCTCACCTTCCAGGACCTGCAAATCACCGCCTCCAAGAAGGTCAAGCAGGTGCTTGCCGGCGACAACCCGTCGGTCTTTTTGCGCGGCCGTCCGTCCATCTGCGACGACGACGTTGTGGCGACCACGGGGCGCACCATCTGCGCCGAGGAGCGGATCAGCTCAACGCGCACCGCCTTCCCCGTCCGCGCTGAGAACGTGGATCCAACAAGTGAAATCCAGGGGTTCCAGCCCATCTCGTGGCGGGGCGACTCGATGGCCGTGTGGTACATCTACCTGCCCCAAACCAACGCCGCGAACGGCATGCCGCACTTTCAGTACCACGTCGAGGTGGTGGGCACCCACGACGACTCGCGCTCGTCGTGGGTGTGGAAGAAGGTCACGTCCATGTGGCGGTACCTGACGTCCACACAAGAGCCCGTGCTGTACCGGCTTGACCTCCCGCTGGCGGTTCTGGACGAGCAGGCTAAGAACCACCCGGGCGACAGCGTGGTGGAGAAGGGGATGGTGCCAATGAAAACAGATCAGGCGGCAAAGGCCGCCGCCGAGAAGGCCCAGGAGAAAATGAAGACATACGCCACGGAGACAAGGTTGAATCTCAAAGACGTGCAATGGGCCAGAGAGAAAGACGGGGAGGAATACGAGAAGATGTTCGTCCCGGCGCATTGGGCTGCCGGCGCGGACGCAGTGGCGGCCGCGGCTAAGGCAGCAGCAAACAGTAAAGCGGGTAAGACGATCAAATGCTTCTTCGGAAACTGCGGTGGTGGTGCTGACAACACAGAGGTGCTCATATCGGAAATGATACCTACCCTCTCGTGGACAATCACCGGCACCTCGGAGCAAAGCACCAGAAATAGCGAAGCGCGCGTGATGGAGGAGGGGCTGAGGGAGATGAACGGCGGCACAGTCGACACCTATGACCTATTGCCCCGGGCCTGCCCGGGCTCCGAGGGCGAGAATCACTGCTCCGCATTCGCCTGTGAGAATCTTGACCAAAAGACGGACAGATTTCGCGTGTCGGCTCGCCTTGCATTCAGAAACCTAGCCACAGGAGGAGGTAGCGACGCTCAGTCAGGCGACATTCAGCCACTCGGTACGTTGGACACAACGGGCAAAAGCACGGGCCCAACGCTCATGCTACCGAAAGCGCTGTACGAGAAGAGCTACCGTGGTCCTCGCCACGCAGTCGACTGGGACATGCACGAGTATACGGGCACAGATGGCATCGGCGCCGATTTGCTGAATGCTGGCCGCAAGGCTGCCCTGGTCACAGATGCCCAGCTGTACACATGGAAGCAAGACTACTACACCGCTGACAACAAATATGATCAAACGGATAGCCCGGCCATATCCATCATACTGGAGAGCCTCGTCATCGAGGGGCCGTTAATATTCCTGAAGGGCAAGGCTTCGAGTAAAGGCAAGACAATGACCATGATCTTGAAGGTGGTGAGCATCACAAAACTTGACATGTTCAGCTACAGCCCACGTCTGGGAGACGAGGGTCTGTACTACGTGATCCGCCGCGTGCAAAGGGTGGATCTAGACACGTCAGGTGGCGGTGTAGAACTTGACCCTACCCAGATGAAGAGCGCGGCCAAGAGCGAGGCTGCGAATCTGATCAACCTCATGATTCCCGCCTCCTCGAAACTGATCAACGTTCCGAAGCAGAAGACATGGCAATTTCGCCCATACGATATGATTCGTGACAAGAGCGAACTGTCGATTGTCGACAAGGCCATATCGACATGGAAGGATTGCAGCCTCGACAGCGATGGAAATTTCGCTGTCAAAGATCATACGGGGACATGCCGCACTGACGCAGTTGACGAGAAGAACAAGACAACTGCAGCGGCCATTATGTGGACAACTCCCAACAAGCTGTGGTCCCAGGTCCCCGAGTTCTCCGCCTGGCAATGTACGTGCACCCCAGAAGACCCCGAAGCCACACGTTCCAACTTTGAGAAGCAGCTCGTCAACGCCATGAAGGTTGCGCAGAAGCTGTACGACAAAGAGGAGAAGGCCTCTACGCCGAATCTATGCTCCATCAAGGTTTTCACCGTCGATGACGACGAAAAGCCGGTTCCGAAAAGTGCAAGGTTCCTCGGCAAAATGGACTGCACTAATGGGAAACCGCCTCACGCTGTGGCCGACTTTTGTCTCCCGTGGCAGCAACATGGGGGGGAAACCTCCCCGGATCTTGCAGCGGGGAAGGATGAGGATGCGGTCTGGACGCCAAAGACGAAGAAGGGCAAGGACTTGTTCCGCTACCAGCTGGTCCAGTGCGTTGGCGTGGAGGGCGGCTGGACCAAGTGCGACAGCGATGAAAGCACGCGGGCACTCACGGCGCCCTTGACCCTGCCTGTCAAAAAGGAAATCATATTCAAGACGCCGAAGAAGGGAAGCGAAGTTAAGCCGATCGAGGAGGATGTCTACTTAAACTTCAACAACCAACCGCCGCCGACAAACATCAAGTTCTCCTTGGCACACCTCACGGATACTTCAGGTTTGCCCGGTCGAGTGTCACTCAAAGATGCAGGCGCGTATTTGCTGCCACGCAATGGAGGGATGGAGATGCCTCTCAACATGGTGCTGTACAAGAATCGCAACTACGAAAACGCCTTCGAGTTGGCCCAGGAAGCTAAATTTGAGAGGGGCGAGATCGGCGAGACCGACAAGAGTAGCCTGGAGCCGCTCGTCGACTCCCTCGCCAGCCTCGTCGACGCCGACGAGCAAATGGAGCAGGTCGTGGCGCCGCGCAAGCAAGCTGGGGCCGCGGCAGGCAACACGCTGCAGCCGGCCGACTACGACCCAGCTTCGCTGGAGCGCGAGCGTGAGGGAGTCTCGACGTCTTTCCCTGACCTGGAGCGGCGGCGGCGCGACGAGGCGATCATGGAGATCTCGCGGGAGCAGCAGGACGACACGCTGATGCACGGCATGCACGCACTGCAGATGCGCGCGGCGCTGCTGCGCAAGGAGGACGATCGGCTGCTCCGCACCTCGACGGAGCTTTCCATCCCACAGCTGGTGACGGGGCGCGCGAGAGAGCGCCGGGACCTCGCCGATAGCTCCGAGAGGCGCATGGGGCTGCTGATGCGCGGGCTGGCGGCGTGCATCGAGCGTCACTGGGACGTGAATTGCCTCTCGGGCGACGCCGACCTCGAGGCGCTTCGTGACGACGCCTACCAGCACCGGCGCGTGGAAGCCGAGTGGGCCGTGGCGCAGCGAACCAGCAACGGCACGACGGACATGCCGGGCCTGGAGCGCGCCGATGAGCTTGCGGAGCTCAAAGCGGCGCTCGCACGGGAACGCCCCGAATGGGAGCAGCGGCAGAGCGGAGCTGGCGGGGAGGAGCTGGAGCGTTGGGACTGGCCGTGGGCCAAGGACGACGCGGCGTCGGCCAAGACGGACCCGCGCGTCTCGTTCATGGGGCGGATGCGCTCGTGGTTTGGGCTGGAGACGCAGAAGGAGGCGGAGGAGATCGCCTTCATCGAGGCGAAAAAGGTTGGCTACGCATTTCCGCACTACAGCGAGTCGACGAGGGAGTGCTACCTTGGCGTCAAGCCGGGCTTCCTGGAGCAGTGCCGATCGCAGCCGATGCGGCCTGAAGTGGACGATCAGGGAGACACGGTGGAGGGCGAGTGCAAGAGCGCCATCGACTGCACCTGCGACCGCTTCGACCTCAAAGGGGTGTCTACAAAAACGGGTGGCGCTGTCGACAGCAGGCCGTTCCAGATGCCCTGCGAGGAGCAGATGACGGAATTCTTCGCCGATCTGGTGCCGCACGCCTCGGTCGGACGCTTCATCGACCCGAATCGGTACAAGTGGGAGGTGGGCTGCTACATCCCCACGCGCTCCTCGTGGTTTTGGAAGGACAGCAAGGACATGAGCAAGTCCAAGTGCGGCTGCTTCCTCGTCGACACGCTGCTCACCGCCGAGGCCACTGAGGAGACCGAGGGCCAGATGTGCTCGTACGCCCCGATGGAGGTCGACTCAAGCAAGGTGACCGGAGCGATGGATGGGGCCGAGCAGGCCGATCAGTACACGGCGTCCTCGCAGTACAAAACGGCGAGCAATGAAGGAGAAAAGCCCTGAAAAGATTGTGTCGCAAAAACCAAAATTACGTTGACTGCCGGTGGAATGCCCGGGTAAAGTATATGAATAGTACGTTCTTTTCGGGGGGAAATTGTGTGTTGCCAAGTAATTAGTTAGAAACGTTCTTTGTGTGATCATTCAAAGCCAGCCGTGCTCACAACTCCTGCCGTCGCCTGATTGGGAGACCCACCACGAGACCGCGGTTCGGTCAGCAGCGCCTCGGCGGGCACGCCCGCGCCGGCGACGCTCAGCACCCCGGGCGCGAACGCGCCGAGCGCGCGTGGCGCCAGGCACGCCGGCGCGCCGGCGGCGCCCGCCCGCAGCAGCCGGCGCGCCGCCTCCCTCGGGGGGAGCCCGAGGCGAGCGGCGAGCGCGGCGGCCTCGTGCGTCGGCAGCGGCGCCATCGCAACCTCCGCCTCGAGCTCGGGCAGCTCGCGCGACGAGGCAGGGCCGGTGGCTGGCCGCGGCTCCCTCGCGGCCGCGGCGCCGGCGGCCCCAGCGGCGGCGCCAGCGGCGGCGCCAACGGCGGCGCCTGCCGACTCGCCATCCGTGCACGGCCGCAGCGGGCCATGCTTGCGCAGCAGAGCGATGAAGAAGCCGCCGGTGTCCTGGTCGTGGTGCAGCATGCGCGAGCAGCGCTCGAGATGCATCGCGGCGGCGGCGGCGGCCGGCGGCGGCCACAGGGTCGGCGTCGCGTGCGGCATCGCCGCCGCCGCCGCGCGCTGGTACGACGCGTGCCATCGCAGCCTCAGCTCGTGACCGCCGTCGCCGCCGCCGCCGCCCTCGTCGCCACCCTCGTCGCCCTCCTCGTCGCCGCCCTCCTCCCCCTCCTCCCCCTCGTCCTGCTCGCCGGCGGCGTCGGCGTCGCCGGTGTTCTCGACGTGCTCGGCGACGCGCCACGAGGCGACGCCAGCGCGGCGGATGAGCCGGGGCAGCACCTCGCGGGCAGGCCACGCCTCGAGCGTGACGGCCCCCGGCGCTTCCGCCTCGGCGCGCGCCAGCAGCGCCGCCACGACCGCCTCGTCCTCGACCGGGTTGAGCGAGCACGTCGAGTACGCCATCAGGCCGCCCACCCGCAGCAGCTGCAGGCCCCGCCACGCAATCTGCAGCTGCACAGAGTGGATCTGGTTGGACACCGCCGGCGTCCAGCGCGGCAGCACGCTCGGGTCCTTTCGGATCGTGCCGTCGCCCGAGCACGGCACGTCGGCGAGGACGCGGTCAAAGCCCACCCCGCCGCCGCCGCCTCCTCCGCCTCCGCCTCCGCCTCCCCCGCCACCGCCACCGCCAAAGCGTCGCGCCGGCGCCGGCAGCTCCTCGCCCCGATGGCACGTCAGCACCAGCCGGGCGAGCTCCCGTGGCGAGCGGCCATGCCGCGCCAGCGCCGCCTGCAGCGTCTGCACCCGCTTCGGGTGCGCGTCGTTGGCCACGACGAGACCCGCGGCGGCGGCGGTGGGCGCGACGACAGCAGCAGCAGCAGCAGCAGCGGCAGTGGCGGTGGCGTCGTCGTGCGCGGCGACGGCCTCGAGGAGCTGCATCGTCTTGGAGCCGGGGCTGGCGCACAGGTCGAGGCAGCTCGCGCCGGCGGGCACGCGCAGCGCGAGCACCGGCAGCATCGACACCGCCTCCTGCCGGTTGAGCAGCCCGCGCCCGACGCCCGCACCGAGCGCCGCCTTGAGCTCGCCGCCGCCTCCGTGCCCACCGGCGGCTGCCGACGTGGCGGCGCGCTTGTCGAGGCGGTCGACCGACTGCCAGATGCCCAGCTCGCGCGGCGCCCAGCTCACCGGCGCCACCGAGCCGAGCGCCTCGAGCTGCGCGAGCAGCGCCGCGCGGCCGGCGGACGGCGCCCCGTGCACACGGAATGTGAGCGGCAGCGGCCGGCGCAGCGCGGCGAGGAAGGCGGGCCACTCGTCGGGCGGCACGATGCCCTGCCCGCGGTAGTACGCCTCGAAGAGCATCTCGCCGTGCCCGCACTTGCGGAACCAGATCTCGTCGGCCTTGCGCGCCGCGGCGCTGCCCTTGGAGCTCAGCGAGCCCAGCTGCGCCTGCCGCAGCGTGTTCTGGCTGGCCTTGCCGTTGGCGGCACCGCCGCCGTTCTGCCGCTGCGCGCTGTAGCCCACGGGGACGACCTCGAAGCCGCCGTTGCCGCTGCGGCGCCGCTTCTTCTTCGGAGGCGTCGCCGCGGGCGTCGCAGCGGGTGGCGGGCGACGCCTCGGCAGGACCTGCTCGACGACGTTCCGGGTGGTTTTGGGCGCCTGTGTGGTTGTTGCCGTTGCCGGGGGCGCCGACGGCGGCGGGAGGCCCTTCTTCTTGGCGCGGCGCTTGGCGGCGCGGCTGTTGCCTCCGCCAGGGGCTTCGAGCATGGCCGCGTGGTC
>Ga0209713_10002957_pt1 | contig 10676 bp, 12 predicted proteins | sample ArcOceMetagenome_3_FD_187444 | JGI IMG/M metagenome (GOLD analysis project Ga0209713, IMG submission 187444) | Marine eukaryotic phytoplankton communities from Arctic Ocean - Arctic Ocean- Svalbard ARC20M Metagenome (SPAdes) (version 2) | ecosystem: Environmental > Aquatic > Marine > Oceanic...
CGCCCCGTAGTTGAGCTAACATAGGGTTTTCACTACTAAAAGGTATTCGGCCATCTAAGACTTCGATCATCAGATCGACTTGCGGCATTATCTTACGCATTTCTTTGCTGGCTTTGTGCATATGGCCCGGATACCAATTTATTGTCATCCTATTTCACCAAGCTTACTGATTTTTTTTCAATCAAAACAAGTCGCTTTTGGTATAACTTCCCGAGCGCTTTTTTATAGCTTGACTTACTCACTCCAAATTGTTTTGCAATATCTTCTGGTGCACTTCTATCAGTCAAGGTTATTACACCACCTTGTGCTTCAATAAATGCCAAAATTTCTTGAGATAAGGCATCTAAAGCCTCTCTTGTAACCAGTTGCAAACACAGATCAAGCTTATTGTCCTCACGAACTTGCTTAACATAGCCCTCCAACCTGTCGCCATAGCTGACAGGTTTCACTACATCACTATTAAATAATAGTCCAATCACAGCTTGATTAACTATTGCCTTGTAACCCAGGTCTGTACGTTCACATATCAACAGTTCGACTAGTTGTTGTGGCTTGAAATAAGGCGATGTATCTACAACAAACTTGTTTAAACGACTACTCGCCGCTATTCTATCTGATGCTTCGTCAATATAAAGTGTCACTACGTAAGAGTGACCAACCTCCATCGGCTTTTGTTGCTCACCATAAGGTACTAATAAGTCTTTAGGTAATCCCCAATCGAGAAATGCACCAACTGCATTAACTTCTATAACTTTCAAATATGCGCATTCTCCAACCATCGCTTTCGGTGTTTGAGTTGTAGCGATCAATAAATCCTCAGAATCGAGGTAAATGAAGACATCAATCTCATCTTCTAACATACAACTGGCTGGTACATAACGTTCTGGTAATAAAATATCACCCAGTTCCTTACCATCTAGGTAGACTCCAAAGTCCACTTTTTTCACCACTACTAAAGTATTAATTTGTCCAATATTTACCATATTTAGCTCAATTCATATTTTTATTAATCACCATCTTAACGTAATCACTTGACCAATGTTGTGAGGACCTCAATCGATCGCACAGGGTATAATGCTTAGAACAATAAATAAAACCTCGAGAGTAACAATGCCTAAAGCTAGTGATTTAAAACGTGGAATGGTCGTCGAAGTCAATGATGCACCATACTCTGTCAAAGCAATAGAAGTCCGTAACCCCTCATCTAGAGGAGCATCCACTCTATATAAGGTTCGTTTTAACCACTTAAAAACCAAACAAAAGCTAGATGAAACTCTCAAAGGCGATGAATTTTTAAAGGAAGTAGATTGCGAACGTAGATTAGTCCAATTTTCTTATCAAGACACCGATGGCTATACTTTTATGAGTCTTAATGATTATGAGCAGTATACTATTAGTGCAAATGATCTTGAGCATGAAAAAGATTACCTAACCGAAGGCTTGGAGGGCATTGTCGCTATAGTACTTGATGCCCTCGTGATCGCTATCGAGCTACCTACTGCTGTCGCCATGATTGTCACCGACACATCACCTGGAATCAAAGGCTCAACTGCCTCCTCTCGCACTAAACCCGCCACCCTAACCACCGGTGTTGAAATACAAGTACCAGAATATATTGAAAATGGTGAAACTATTAAAATTAATACCGTTACCGGTAAGTATATGTCCCGCGCTCAATAAGTTTTGATAATTCACTGTGCATAATAACTTCAAACAATATTTTTTGATTAGTATTGGATGGTTTTGTATCTTTTTAGCCATTATCGGTGCAATTTTGCCCCTGTTACCTTCCACGCCTTTTCTAATCTTGGCCCTAGCTTGCTTTTCAAAAAGTTCACCGCGCTTTCACCGCATGCTACTCGACCATAAAATATTTGGACCACCATTAGCACAGTGGGAAAGTAATCATACAGTCCAATCCCATGTGAAACATAAAGCAAAGATCATTATTATTGTCACCTTTGGTATCTCGATCGTGCTCTTTTCGGACAAAATTACGCTACAACTTATGCTAGCGACCTTATGTCTTCTTTTATTATGGTTTGTTTCACGACTTAAAGAATCGTAAAGCAAGGCTATCTCTATTCACCTTGTTTCATAGGTAAACAAAGCATTCTAAATACAAAATGCCCTTTTATGTATAATCTACGTTCTAAAATAAACGAAGTTCCCAATATGACCTTAAACACCTTATTAACTGCTATCACAAAGTCACCGAACGATATTGAATTTGCTGATACTATGACCGTCATCGAAAGCTACTATCACTTCACACCGACTCAATTTAAGAATGGTAAGTCCATCAACTTGGCTGGTGAGAATAATGGCTCATGTAAAATATTTGCATTCGGGCAATTAAACAACCTGTCTGAAATACAAACACTGTCATGTTTCGGAGCTTACTATCATGACCATGTTCTCAAAAATCCAAAAAGTGATGACCATCAAAACATTCGAAATTTCATGATTTCCGGATGGCAAGGCATTCGCTTTAATGGCACCCCTCTATTAGAAAAATAAACACTCTAAAACACTAGTTATTCAAACATCGATCATCGACAACACCTGCTATAATAATTTGTTATTTAATATCACTAACTGAAAATAGATAATTTCTCATGGAACTAACACCTCTCAAAAAGTCTGACGCCCATTTTCTTCTTCTAGAAGGCGTTCATAAAAATGCTATTGATGCCATACAAAAAGCAGGCTATACGAACATTGAATCCATATCTCACGCACTAGATGAAGAAGCCTTAATCAAAAAAATAAAAGGCGTTCGCTTTATTGGTATCCGCTCACGTACACAATTGACAGAAAAGGTCCTTAAAGCTGCCGATAAGTTAGCAGGTATAGGTTGTTTTTGTATCGGAACCAATCAGGTTGATTTACAAGCAGCGAAAATGAAAGGCATACCTGTATTTAATGCCCCTTATTCTAATACTCGATCGGTTGCAGAGTTAGTTATTGGACAATCAATCTTATTGCTACGTGGTATTCCTGAAAAAAACCATAAGGTTCACAATGGAAGCTGGCCTAAAAGTGCTAAGGCATCCTATGAAGCACGTGGAAAAACTTTAGGCATCATCGGTTACGGTAGTATCGGTTCACAAGTCTCAGTATTAGCAGAAAGCTTAGGAATGAATGTTATTTACTATGATGTTGTTACCAAACTACCCTTAGGAAATGCCAACCAAGTGACTATGCAACACCTCCTTAACCACTCCGATGTTATTTCTCTTCATGTTCCTGAACTAGCCGCAACCCATAACATGATGGCAAAAGCACAGTTCGACAAGATGAAATTGGGAGCCGTTTTTATTAATGCTGCTAGAGGCAACTGCGTTAATCTAGAAGACTTGGCCAATGCTATTAAGCACGACAAAATAGGTGGTGCAGCCATAGATGTCTTTCCTAAAGAGCCTAAATCAAATGATGAAGCCTTAGACTCGCCCCTTCGTGGTTATCCTAATGTTATTTTGACACCTCATGTTGGTGGATCAACTGTTGAAGCACAAGCTAATATTGGCATCGAAGTAGCTGAAAAATTTGTTCAGTTTGCCGACAATGGCAACACCACTTCAGCTGTTAACTTCCCAGAAATTGCAATTCAACAACAAGCGAACACCCACCGAATTTTACATGTTCATCATAATAGACCAGGCGTTTTATCTAATATTAACCAGTTATTTGCCCAGCATAATATTAATATTTTGGCACAAAACATGATGACTGAAAATGAAGTCGGTTATTTACTATTAGATGTCGCAGAGTTTGACTCTAAGCTTGCCCTAGAACATTTAAATAGTGTTGAAGGAACCATCAGATTACGTGTCTTATACTAATTAAGAATTGAGCCTGAGCTTCTAGTAGCTGAGGAATGAGCTTTATTCTGTTCCCGAAGACCAATGTTTTAATTTGCTAGTTTTACCAATTCCAGGGTTAAATGTATTGGTTGGATCTAAGTCTTTGTAAAATGCTTTCAAATCCTCTTTAGCTGCATATTCATGACCAACATTGTGTTCAGCTGGGTATTCAGCGCCACGAACATCAAAAGAAGCTAATATTTGTTGCTTTAATTGCTTAGCATCAACCCCCTTTTTCAAAACATAATTTTGATGCATCACGTGGCAAAATAAATGACCATAATAAAATTTATCCGCTATCAACTCTTCCAACTCTGCTGGTAACTCTTCGAACCAAACTTCATCATTTCGACGTAATGCAACATCCACTGTCATCATTTCACCAAGCTCTTGACCGTTCATTATATGATAACGCCCTATCGCACCACCAGCTACGAAACGGTGTAATGATGCTTTCTCACTTTCTTCTGGAGTACATTCAAAATAAGAACCCTCGGCAATCTCAAAAAACTGTTGAAGGTATGATCGAGCCTCTTCAACACCATCATTATTCATTTCTATAATCCAATGATGAGTGTATTTACTACTATATTCTTCCATGCGTTTTGGCAAGTGATTCGGCCATAAATAACTCAGATACTGCATTACTCTATCAGACATCTTTTTTGGTAAAAAAGGCAATCTGTCTGTTATGAGATCAACCGTCCTTTTTAAGCTCCATAACTTAGGAATATATTTCGATCCTAACTTATCAATAACAATGAAGGTATCTTTACCGTATTTCTTACTAACTTCATAGCAATCACGATGCAAATACTCGCCAGAGACGGGTAAGTTTTCAAAGGTTGATAAAATATGACGGCGCATCTTAGCTAGTACTTGAGCATCATTAGTTCCAACATAAAAAACTTGTTGCTTAGGTGCAATCGCATAAGTATCAATGCGAACGGCAAAGACAGCTAATTTACCAGCACACCCAGATGACTCATGTAAGCGCCGGCCATCGTTATTAAATCTAGAAGGTGTATTAGCATCTATTTGTCTTACTCGCTGATGATATTCATTATCTGAAGCTTGTTTTTCAGAATGATTAATATCCGAAGCTTGATATTTCTGTTGCTGAAGATTAGTCAAAATTTCTTCAGGTGTCGCACCTAGGTCAATATCTAAATTATTAACTAATTCTAATTTCCCATCATTATTGATTTGTGCAAACAAGGATAGCTCTGTGTACGCTGGGCCTCTTTGTACTAAAGCGCCCCCAGAATTGTTACACACACCACCAACTATCGATGCACCTATGCAAGAAGAGCCAATTACCGAATGTGGTTCTCGGCCATATGGTGATAGCACATCTTCAAGACCAAATAACGTACTACCTGGTAAACCAATGATCTGGTGCGCATTCTCGATTAGCTGAATTTGATCGATCCGCATTGTATTGATAATAATAATTGGACGATCATAATTATCACCATCAGGTGTTGAACCGCCCGTTAACCCAGTATTAGCTGCCTGCATAATAATGGCTACATCAGCATTCACACAGATTTGTAGTGCCTGCCAAATTTCTAATAAGCTTCCAGGCCGAATAACAGCTACAGCACTACCAGAACCAAAACGGAACCCCTTGCTGTAGGGTTGCATCTTAATCTGATTAGTCAGAATATAAGCTGAACCAACCAAAGCATTTAAATCGTTAATTAATTCAGGGGGGGTAGCGAGTGTTGACATGCTCTTCCTCATTTTAAAATAGCGCTAGCCGCGTCATAAACCACCTTTTATTATAACTCAAAACCATACCCTCAATACTAAGTAATTCCAATAACTTACTAATCCAGAGACACAGTTTTAATATTCCTTATTCCAAATTCTGTCCAAATACAGAATAAAATGAATTAACAATCCGTATAATGAAATTATTTAATTCTTAACAGACTGGCTCAAAATGGAATTTATACAAATTTTCGCTTTAGCACTAGTACAGGGTCTAACAGAATTTTTACCTATCTCGAGCTCTGCTCACCTTATTCTTTTACCTTTACTTGCTGGTTGGGATGACCAAGGGTTAGCATTTGATGTTGCAGTCCACGTTGGCAGTCTTACAGCCGTAGTCTTCTATTTCCGCAAAACATTAAAAAAACTAAGCATCGATTGGGCCTCGTCTATTGAACAACGCTCTATGGTCGGAGATAGCCGCCTTGCTTGGGCTATTTTATTTGGCACAATCCCCGTGGGACTGTGTGGCCTCATGTTAGGTAACCTAGTTGAAATTCATTTGCGCAGCCCTCTTGTTATAGCAGCTGCCACTATCTTCTTTGGACTCGTCCTCGGCTGGGCAGATTGGCGAAGTAAGCAAGAACGAGACGAGCATCATTTATGTCTTTTTGACATTATTTTCATTGGCCTTGCTCAGGCTCTTGCTCTAATACCTGGTACCTCTCGTTCTGGAATAACAATAACCGCCGGATTATTACTTGGTTTAACACGAGAAGCAGCCTCGCGCTTCTCATTTTTATTATCTATTCCAGTAATTTTCCTCGCCGGAAGCTTAAAGACAATAGAGCTACTCCAGTCTGAAGTCATAGCTGATTGGAATGCAATTATGTCAGGGACCATTTTATCAGCCCTCAGCGCCTATTTTTGCATTACTATTTTCCTTAAAATAGTAGAAAAGATAGGAATGTGGCCATTTGTTATCTACCGCCTGTTGATAGGTGCTATACTGCTGCAGCTATTTATGGCGTAACCAGGGTTGACAGCATTAAAGCGAATGCGTAACATTTCTCCTCTTTATTTGACCGCCTGCGTAATTTTTCTGGAGCAAATCGCGGAATGAAAACAACCACACTAAGTGCAAAACCAGCTGAAGTTCGTCGCGACTGGTTTGTCGTCGATGCAAACGGCAAAACATTGGGCCGTATGGCCACTGAAATCGCGCGTCGGTTGCGTGGTAAACATAAAACTATCTATACGCCTCACGTAGATACTGGCGATTATATCGTTGTTATCAACGCTGAAAAATTACGCGTATCGGGTAATAAAATGAAAGATAAGCTTTACTACCATCACACAGGTCACGTTGGTGGTATCAAATCTATCTCTCTAGAAAAGCAACTTGATAAAGCGCCCGATCGCGTTATCAAATCAGCCGTCAAAGGCATGTTGCCTAAGAATTCTTTGGGTCGTACGATGTTCAGCAAGTTGAAAGTTTATGCTGGCGAACAACACCCCCACGTAGCTCAACAGCCTAAAGTGCTGGAAATCTAAACGGATATCATCATGGCAGAACAATACTACGCAACCGGTCGTCGAAAAAGCTCAACAGCTCGTGTTTTCATGAAGCTCGGTACTGGCAACATTACAATTAATACTCGTTCACTTGACGACTATTTTGGCCGTGAAACATCACGGATGGTCGTACGACAACCATTAGAGTTAGTCGACATGTTAACTAACGTCGATCTGAAAATAACTGTTCGAGGTGGTGGCAACAATGGACAAGCAGGTGCAATTCGTCATGGCATCAGTCGTGCCTTAGTCGAATACAATAGTGAGTTAAAGACTAACTTACGTAAAGCTGGCTTTATCACACGAGATGCTCGTGCTGTCGAACGTAAGAAAATTGGTTTACATAAGGCACGTAAACGTCCTCAGTTCTCGAAACGTTAACCGTCCAAATTATTAATAATAAAAGGCTGTCTTCGGATAGCCTTTTTTTTGCCTGAAACTTAATAAAACACCACAGCTCCTGTACTGAAAACAATCAAGTACTTACTTATATAAAGCTCCCTTCTTACCTTCAGGTTGCGTTTTAAAACGACGATGTACCCAAAAATATTGCTCTGGGGAGTGGCGCACCTCATTTTCAATAATATTATTAATATGCTGTGCATCATCAACATCATTTCCTGATGGGAAGTTTTCTAATGGTTCACCTAGTGTCAAAAGGTAACTTCCATCCGCTTCGCGTCTAGGTATGAATGGAATCACTTTCGCTTTACTCATTTTCACAATACGAGCAGTTGCTGGAACTGTTGCTGCTGTCACACCAAAGAATTTGGCAAAAACACTTAATTTACGTCCAAAGTCTTGATCGGGAGCATACCAAACCACCTTATTCTTTCTTAGTGCTCGCACCATAGACCGTGGGTCATCTCGCAACACTATACCTTCGCTGTGAAAAGTCCTGTTTCTCATCATTACGGCATTAAACAGGGGGTTTTTTAATTCTCTAAACATCACATGGCAGGGTGTCTTGAGCATAATCAAGCGACCGCCCAACTCCATACTAGTAAAGTGTCCCGTCAGCAATATGACACCATTACCCTCTTCGAGTGCATTATCAAGGTGTTCAAGACCTTTATAGCGTACTCTTTTGGCCAAGCTCTCATCACTAGCCCACCAGCTCAATGCTGTTTCTATTAGCATCATACCCATAGTACGGAAATTAGCTTCTAACAGTTTTTGACGTTCTTCAACTGTCAGCTTTGGAAAACAAAGCTTTAAGTTTCGAGCTGCAATATTTTTTCTCGATTGAACAAATGGTCTCATCAAAAATGCAATAACATTGCCAGAGTATAATTGCATGTTAACTGGTAAATAAATAGAGAGTCTCATTAATGCTAACCCGAGCCAGCTGGTCCAAAAGCGAGGATGCAAGAACTGTTTTTTAAAGACGCTCATAAATGCCAATATAGTTAATAAATATAGCCCTATGCTATCATTCTCCTTGCCTTATCGCTAAACAAACAGTTCACAAAAAAGAATCAATCTTGAAATTACTATACACATCACTATTTTTTCTCTGCCTTCCCCTAATTATAGTTCGCTTATTGTTGAGAGGGCTCCGCGCTCCTGCTTATTGGTCCCGGTGGCCAGAACGTTTTGGGGACAGCCGAGGAACGCCTTTTAATAGTAGCACTATCTGGATCCATGCAGTCTCTGTAGGTGAGGTTGAAGCCTGTAGGCCCCTAGTCAAGGCTCTACAAACAGCCTATCCAAGGCACAACCTATTAATTACTACAATGACACCTACGGGTAGTGAGCGAATTAAATTACTTTTTTCAGACACTGTCTTTCATTGTTACCTCCCCTATGACCTACCCTTCGCAATAAATCGCTTCCTAAAACTTAACAAGCCTGCTTTTGGCATTATTATGGAAACAGAAATATGGCCGAACCTAATATTCACGTGTAAGCAGAAAAATATTCCTCTCGTACTTGCCAATGCCCGTATGTCAGCTCGATCTACAAAAGGCTACGCCAATTTCCCAAAATTTATAAAATCAATATTAAATAACCTCTGTTTTATTGCTGCACAAGGGCAACAAGACCATGATAATTTCCATAAGCTTGGTATTGATTTAACTCACGTACATAAAATAGGCAACCTCAAGTATGAAATAAGCCTTCCTACTAATGTAATTGAACAATCTAAAGCAATGCGTGTAATGTGGGGGAATAATCGTCAGGTCCTGGTAGCAGGCAGTACACACGAAGGCGAAGAAGAAATTATTTTACAAGCTACTCGTTTGATACAGTCCAAGTTTCCAAATTTATTACTAGTTTTAGTACCTCGACATCCTGAACGCTTCGATCGCGTCGCAGGATTGGCACACCGAGCTGGTTTCAAAACACATAGACACAGTGACCACCTCACTTGCACCTCAGATACCCAAGTACTAATCGTCGATTCTATGGGAGAACTACCTCTCTTTTACGCAGTCTGCGATATTGCCTTTGTAGGAGGAAGTCTTATCCCACACGGTGGTCATAACTTGCTTGAACCTGCTGCATTAGGTCGTGCAATCTTAACTGGCCCACACTTTTTTAACTTTAATGATATTACTAAACAGTTCCTACAAGCACATGCGGCAATCGAAGTATCTGATATTAAAACTCTTTCAGACAGCGTTTCCAATCTTTTAGCTAACCGAAAACAACGAGCTCAAATGGGTGAAACGAGCTTAAAACTTATTGCAAATAGTCGGGGAGCAAGCTTAAGACTGATAGAGCTTCTAAAACAATATATTGTCATTCATGACCCAGAATAAACAACCCTGCAAAAATAGTGATGAATACTGGATGGCTCATGCCCTAAGCCTTGCTGAAAGAGCACAGAAATATAATGAAGTCCCTGTTGGTGCCGTCATCGTGAAAGATAACAAAATAATTGGAGAAGGCTGGAATCAACCTATCGCGAGCAAGGATCCAACGGCTCATGCTGAAATACAGGCAATAAGGATGGCATGCCTGCATCAGAGTAACTATCGCTTGCCTGGAACTACACTTTATATTAGCTTGGAGCCCTGTTTAATGTGTGCTGGAGCTATCGTTCACGCCAGAATAAGTCGCGTTCTTTTTGCAGCCAAAGAACCAAAATCTGGAGCGGCAGGAAGTTGCTTTGATATTTTTAATGAAAACAAGCTCAATCACAGTGTCGACTGCGAACAAGGACTTCTAGCCGAAGAAAGTAGTAAAATTCTCAAACAGTTTTTTAAAGCACGTCGTTAGAATAAATAATTAAAAGAATAAGCCTTGCTTATTTCCCTGAAAGTTTGATAATCAAAGAGTACCCTTTTTAGGAAATCTGTTTGAAACCTACATTTGGCTTTCTCATCACTTCAATATTAGTGCTCACTTCATGTAGTCCTAGCCCAACACAGCTCGAGAAAATAAAACAGCGCGGTGAGCTTATAGTATTAAGTCGCTATGGGCCTACGACACTCCATGAGAATGATGGCCAATTTTCGGGGCTGGAATATGATTTAGCAAAACAGTTTTCGGAGCGTTTAGGGGTAAAGCTCA
>Ga0209713_10002959_pt1 | contig 10672 bp, 12 predicted proteins | sample ArcOceMetagenome_3_FD_187444 | JGI IMG/M metagenome (GOLD analysis project Ga0209713, IMG submission 187444) | Marine eukaryotic phytoplankton communities from Arctic Ocean - Arctic Ocean- Svalbard ARC20M Metagenome (SPAdes) (version 2) | ecosystem: Environmental > Aquatic > Marine > Oceanic...
TTATGTGTGTGTGTGTGTGTGTGTGTGTGCATGTGTGTGCATCGACGTGTATACCTGGGACAGGCAAAAACTGCAGAACGCAGGTGCATCAACATGCAGCAAGACCCGTGCGTTGACAGGCCGCCGCGACTGGCCCGTCCAGTCAGCAACGCTCATCCCCGAGGTGATGCGGCCTTCAGTTTCCACGTCGACCCGCACATCCCGCCACTTGAAGAGGTTCGTCTGCAGCAGGTATGCAATAGGCACCTGGGTGCGTGGAGGGCAGTGCGGCGTCAGTGCGCAGCCTTGCTGCTGCAGGGGCCAGCACTTTGCGCAGACGAGGCCTGCAGGCTCGCAGCAGGGTGATGCAGACAGTTGCTGCAAATGCACGCGCGCCGTGTGTCAGCAGAGAGCTCACTGGGTCGTGCACGGGAACCCGCGAGTGGTTCAGCTTGAAGTACGCCGCGACGTAGAACCGCGAAATGTCGTGCATGAAGCCGGCCAACTCCCCCTTGCTCTCGCCGAGCGACGTGCGTAGAGCTACCAGGTCGATCTGGTGCGTCACGTCGAGGGGCGCCAGCACGAGGTCAGCAAACCCGGCCGTGAGCACCTCGTGCGCCGCCGTCGGATCGTCTGCAAAATTGGCCTCGGACGAAGGCGTGCGATTGCCTCGCTTTTCGAGCACCGCGCCGCCCATGATCACGATCCGCTTGACGAGGCGCGGCAGGTCCGGGTGCTCGCGCAGGCACGCAGCCACGTTGGTGAGGGGGCCCAGGGTGACAAGCGTCACCTGCCCTGGCAGCGCCGCGCAGCGCTGGTACAGGAAGTCCTTGGCGGAGAGCGCGCCGAACTGGAGGTCAGAGTCGACCGTGGCGGGGCGCACCTCGCCGAGCGCATCCGCACCGTGCACGTCGACGCCCGCGTGCGAGGCCTCGGTGATTTCGACTTGCGCGACGGGCTTGCCGTCGCCGAGGTACACCTGGACGCCCGGGGCCGCCCCCGCGAGGCGCAGGCAGACGTTTGCGTTGATGCCTGCGCCGTGCGACGCGGGTGGACACACAGCGCGCGTGAGAACGGCCCACGCGTGCCACGCCCCGAGCCATGCGCCCACGCGTGCCACGCCCACGCGTGCCACGCCCCGAGCCATGCGCAGGTCAGACGGAGGAGATCACCGAGCTGCCGCACGTCGCTGCCGTTGCCGTGCACGATCGTGACGCCCTCGATGCGCATGCCCGCCGCTGCGGCGAGGCCGAGCGCGAGCGCATCGTCGACCCCGGGATCCGTGTCGATGATCACGGGCTCCCCTGCCCCCGGCGCCTGGGGCGAAAATGACATTGTGCGCCGCGGTTCTGTTCAGTGTTCAAAAACAACACGCCACCGGCACATTCGGGACCAAGGAGGGGCCGGGCGCCATGCCGGCGTCTCGGCTCGCGTGGCAGCACGCGGCGGGAGCAGACGCCGGGGCGCAGTTCCAGGGCCCCGGCAGCTCGCTGCTGCGGATGCATGATGCGCCCGTGCATGCGCTTGCGGAGCAGCGCCAGGTCCGGAGCCTTGGCGTGTACGGCATCGGGCTCAAGATTGACGTCCTGAGCCCGCACGAGGTGCTCAAAGTCATAGACTTGCGCGACGCGCTCGGCAACCCGGCACCTGAGGGCACCGTGCGCGTGTCCGATGTCCTCCTGGCCGTGGACGGCAAGTCCGTCGAAAATGTGAGTCCGCATCAGCGCGCAAGCCCACGCAGCGCGCTGCGGTGCTGTCCTGTGCGCCCGTCGCACTGTCCCTGGCCGTGCCCCCGGTGTCGGCGTCCGCACGCCACGTGAGCTGCGTCTGCCTGGCAGCGGGATGCGTCGGTCCTGGAGAGCACCATCCTTGGCCCGAAGGACAGCTGCGTGCGCTTGGAGCTGCGCTCGTTTGCGACCGGGCAAATCTACGGTGTGTGCGGGCCAGCATGCGCGCACATGTCTGCGTCTGTCTCAGTGTGGTGTGTGTGCGCGTACGTGTCCATCCCATTTGTGCATCCTCGCACTCGCACATGCTCGCACGCACGCACGCACAGTCCGCGCGCACACGCTCGCTCGCGCCTGCACACGCTCGCTCGCCCGCACGTAAACACAGAGGTTGTGGCACGACGACACGTTCCGATTCGGTTATGGGATGAAGTCACTTTGGAAAGGAAGATCCACCCGGACCTAATCGGTGCTCGCCTACTCCCGCCCGGCTGCCCGTCGCTGGCAGCCTGCAGATGTTTTGTCAACTGGGCAACTTTGTCGTTGACCTGCCGCTGATTGTGGCGCGCGCGGCAACAGGACAAGACCTCGCGACTGAGGCCTCGATCGTGAGCCATCTGGAGGGTATCCGCACCGCTGTAGTTGAACCGAATGGCCATGCCGTGGACTTCCTACGTGACAAAGCGCAACAGGCAAGTTTATTTGACCGCATCTTGCTCTTGATTCCGGGGGTGTACTAAGTTGCGTGTGTGATCAATGGTGGCAGGATTTCCAATGCAGCCTCGGTACGCATGTTGCCACTTCCCCACTTCTAAAATGTCAGAACAGTTGCTGGCGTCAGAAGGCCCCCTGATATGTCTGGCTCCTTGGGCAGGACTCATTTTTGCGCTAGAGCTTAACGAGACTTCCCTCAATCCCTGTCAAGTCTTTGCCGTCGTTCCTGGAAGCCCTGCGTCTCTCGCGGACGCGGTGCTCCCTGGCGATGAGGTGAGGAGCTCACTCCCATTCAAGCAATGTGCCTTGTCAAAGACTTCCTGCAAACGCAGCTGCAGCATCATGCATTCTCGTTTTCTCACGCTCCAAAGCACTGCAGGTGATCAGCGTAGATGGTGTCGAGGCCGACGAAAGCAATTTGATTAAGCTCATTCAGGGCAACAACGTAGTTGGCTCCCCTTGCACGCTCGGGATCGTCCGATCTAGGGGCATTGGAAATCATAGCAGCAGTGCGGAGCATGCAAATAGCGGCCAAGCATCCGTGCAAGCAGCAGAAGTAAATGTCAGCATTGTGGCGGCTCGCGACCTGCCAAACATCCATCAAGGCGCTTTGACAGACCCTTTTGTATGCCTTTCGATCATGGATAGACCCACAATAACCAATTCGCAGGCTGATATCGATCAGAATTTGGTGGAGCTTGATCACCTGATGGATGATAGCCACGGTAAAATGCGATATTCTTGGAGGCGATCAGAGTCGGGTCGACACTTTATCAAGCAAGCGCTACTTTATCAACCAGATACCAACAGCAGACTAGAACCGCTGGTTCGTACGCGTGTTCTCGAGCATACCCTCGATCCTCACTGGGACGAGACCTTTGTGCTCCGGCAAGCCTACACCGATCCGGTGGCACACCAGGAGCAATATATGTCCCTGGAATGCTGCCCAAAATCCAATGTGCACGGGCAGGACCTCATGGCTCTCGTCACTCTGCATGGGAGGACGCTGAGGTCTCCATCGTCAAAGAATCGGGGAGAGGGGGTTGACGATGGCTGGTGTGGACGGTTGATGGTTCCCAACATAAGGGCAGGACAATCCATTGATGGGTGGTTTCCTCTGGAGCAGACTGATGGGTCGCCCGTCATAGGTTCAAATATTTCATATTTGTACATGGCGATGCGCACATGCCAATGCCAACGATATCAACCATGAGCGAACCCCCTTTCTGACTCGCAGTTTGCAACAGGAATGAGTGGGAAGCCAGCCTGCGTGCGCCTCAAAATCTCGTACCGCAAGGGGCATCGTTCGATGGATGCTGAAAATGGCAGCCCAGGAGCTCGTCAAAAAGCGACACACTTCAATGTAACCTTATCCAGGTTTTCATCACGAACCCCTGTAAATTGAGATACCGCCGTTTTCAATTTCTTGATGATAAAGGGCTTGAGCTTTGCACTGCTGGGGTCCTGCTCGTTGTACGTAATGAGCAGGCGAGAGCTGACATATTTGCTGCATTCATTTTCCTCAGGGTACTGCAGAGTAGAATCGACAAGTTCCAGGAAATTGTGTCGTGGTTTACACTGCTGGAACGCGATCTTGAAGGCAATGCCTCACTTATCCACTCTCTTGACTCCCTTCAGACGCTTGTCATTTCACTGGAAGAAGAGCGCTGTCAGGAGGAGTTGAAACTGGCGAACAGGTTGTATGCAACTGAGTATCAAATTGTGGCTGACGTGCTTCGTGCTGAATCGTTGCTACGTGGCCTCGACGATATGCATGGCCCCGCAGGTCACATCAAGTCTGCATTGGTTGACATGGAAGAAAAGAATAAGGGGCTGCGTGACGAACTTACGAGAATTGAAGGGGAAAATAAGAAGAATTTGAAGGAAGCTCGTACTCTGGCAGAATCAGCACAAATGTTATCCAAGAGCAATGGCGAGCTCGTCAAGCACAACATGGAACTAGAGAACGAGAACAAGCAGCTCAAATCAGCCCGAAATGAATTGGTAGACAAAGCAGAGATGTTCCGGCTGCAGCAAGAGGTTTCTGCCGCTAGAGAAGAGACCAAAGCAGCGAAGAGGGAGATCGAGAGGCTCAAGGAAGAGCACATGGTGCAAAAAAAGTTTTCAGAAATGGAGGCCAAGACGCTTGAGAGCAACTTAGAACGCGAAAAGTCAGCCTGTCAACGAGCGCAAACCATTAGCAAATCCCTGGAGGAAGAAATTGAAGTACTGAAAACAGAGACAAGGCGCCAGTCATCGGAGCTTGTGCGTGCAAAAACGGAGGCAGAAGGGAAGCAAAGAGAAATTGATGGATTAAGGGTGAAATTAGACAGCTTGGACATTAGCAAATCCCTGGAGGAAGAAATCGAAGTACTCAAAACAGAGACAAGGCGCCAGTCATCGGAGCTTGTGCATGCAAAAACGGAGACAGAAAGGAAGCAAAGAGAAATTGATGGATTGAGGGCGAAATTAGACAGCTGCGAAGAATCCAAACGCGAACGAGATGAAGAATTATCACATCTCCGTGCACAAGCTGTAGGAGCGCAGGCTCGAATCAATTCCTTCGAGCACCGGGAAAGGGAGCTTGCTGCAGAAATCAAAGCAGTCGGCGACATCAAAGTTCGTGTGATGATGATCACTTCCGACATGCGAGACCTTGCGCACCGCGCACACAGCGAAAAGAACCAGTTGGAAAACATAAATTCTGAGTCTGAGCGATCCGCTAAGTTTTGGAAGCAGGAGGCTGAATCAGCGCAGCAAGCCCTCAACTCAATGAAGCAAGGCGATATCGTCAAGGATTCAATCTCTGAAATGAAATCTGCCATGGAACAGACTCGCTCAGAGCTTGCACGCACGCAAGATGACCTTACAAAGCGTCTTGATCATTCAGAAGAAGAACGTTTCGCGAAGGACAAACTGCTCAGTGAAAAGTCGGCACGAATCCGCAGGCTTGAAACGGAAATTTCAGAGCTGCAAGAGCACTCGACTAGGATACAAGGCGATCTCAGCAAAGCCAGTGCGGGTAAGGATATAAGAAATAAGAAACCGAATTTTAGTGCGAACACGGCACTGCCTGTGTTACAACATGTTGCTGATATTTTTGTGTTTTGCCACAGAAATCCAAACACAACGGGCTGAGCTGTCGGTTCAGAAGCACGAAACGCTTTTGCTTCAACGGCGCTATGAGGAGGAGCGGGCGCAGGTTGATACGCTGCGAGATCAACTGGAAGTTGCCAAGTCATCCTTAGTTGCAGAGACCCATGCTGCAAGATCTGGTGAGTATGCTGCGTCTCCCCGCACCACGTGATGATTCGTGTGCTGTTGGCTCCCTTACTCAATCCGTCCTCACGCTACCTAGTCCATATAGTGCGCGTCTAGCTGTTTCTTTCGCCGCGTCTGCTTCGACTTTTTTTTTGAAGAATGGCCTCGGGATGGGTGGCAGCATCGGAGATGTCAGGGCAGCTTTCTGAGCTTCGCGCGCAAAATAGCAATTACAAGGAGGAGCTCATAAATGCCGAGCGAAAGATTGCAACAATGGTACCACGATCAGATTATGACAAGTTGCAAATGAAAGCGACTGAAAGCAAGGAGCTATCTGCTTCCCTCCACGACTGCGTGTCGTTGCTGGACAGCGAAGTTGAAGCTTTGAAACAGCAGCTCATGGATGCAGAATCAAAGACAAAAGTTCTCGAAGAGGGTACTACCGATTTGGTGCCAAAATCTGCTCTTCAAGATTCACAAGCAGAGTCGAGGGTGTGGCAGAACGAGTGCAAGGCTCGCAAGAATGAAATGGAAGTATTGCAAGAGGAAAAAAATCGGCTGATGACTCGGGTGCAGAACGTGTCCTTGGAGCTTGAACAGATGCAAAACGCTCTTACCGAGAAGGAGTTCGAAGCGCAGAAGCTTCGCACAGACGTTGTTCGCAAAAATCATGAGCTAACGGATTGTTCGGACGTGATTTCTCAGATACGAGCAGAATCAGCACAGCAATGCAGAGAATTAGAGAAGGTGCAAAAGGAGTTAGAAGAAAGTAAGCAGCTCTTGAAAGGAATGGTCAAGAGGGAGGAAGCAGAGACTCATCTCAAGGAGGTGCAAAGGTTGCAGCAGGACTTGCGTGACGAGAAGGTGCGCACGGCACAGATCAAGGTTTCTTTTTTCTCTCGAGTCTGTCTCGCCTGTGCTAAAGCACATGCTTTGTGCGTATGTGTGCGTGTAGCGTGAGCGCATGCATATTGTAGCTAGATGCTGATCAGTCTTGATTTATTGTGCGTATTTATTGATTTATGCGTGCAGAAAGAGTTGCTGGAAACTCGCACAGAGTCTGCAAACATGAGGGAATCACTCTCGAGTGCAAAAAAAGACTCGATGAGGTGCCAGGATAAGGTGAACGAGCTGAATGGGGAGTTGAACGCCAGGAACCAGGAGCTCGAGGGGTTGGTTAAATCATTGCAGGAGGCCAAGGACGAGATTACGTGTTTGCATGAATTCTCTTCCCAGTCGGTTGACGCTGTTGAGCTGCTGGAGAGAGAGGTGATAAACGTGTGCTCCTTTCTGCCCTTCACGAACGACAATTTGTTGTGAGAACGTCGGGGACGGAATGCCTGTTCTTTTCATCAGCGCATCTATAGAGGGAGAAAAATATCGTGCGCTCACATGTTTCTGCGTTTGCACACACAGGTTGAGCGTTTGGAGCAGCAGCTGTCGAAAGTTATGACCGACTTTGCCGAAGTGCACAGGGAAATGAGTCACATGGTACCGGCGTCTATGCTCAAATCCACGCAAGATCAGTTGAGGAAATACATGGGCGAGCTGCGGGAGAAGAGGTGCATGATTCTAGAATTGCCTGTTGCGTCTGTTTTGTACCGATGTTCTGGAGGTCACGCATAGCATGATGATGACATTCACATGCCCTCATCCTTCATACATCTTCCGTCTACCACTATGCATTCAGCGACAAGCTTCATCATAGCGAGCAACAAGTACAGGAGAACGAAGCTCAGAAACGGTCATTGCAGATCACCCTGAAAGAAATCGAGGCCACTTCCAAGGAGCAGGTCTGTGAAAGCATGCAAAGTCGCTCAGCCCCGACCAATACCCTGGAAAATGTTTGGGGCGAAAAATTCGTCAACCGTTGTGAGAATGTTCCGCAAGCATATCGCTTCATGCTTTTATTCGCACACTATGGATCAATAGATCTTGTATCAGTTCAGCACATGCAACAACTGAATATGCTTGTTACAACTGCCATACGGCAGGTCAGGGAAGTGCGAGCCCAATTGCAACATGCGGAGAGACAAAATGAAGAGCTGTATGCAGAGCTAGAGGCAGCGCAGCTTCTTGTGAAGGAGCGCGAACAGGAGTGCCAGCAGTTGGCAGACGAGTGCAAGAAGCTCTCTGATGAATGCTCTAGTCAGGTCAGTCAGATCTGAACAGCCAATCTATTCGTTGTCATTGCTTGCTGAGCAGATTTTTCTTGGGTACGCACAAGCGCATGCAAGCTCACGCATTTGCTCTCACATCCACGTGCGCAAACAGGCGGCTAGGTGTGGGGAGCTGAGCATGTCTGTCGAGGCGCTTGAATGTACGGTGCAGAGTCTGGAATCATCCTCCACGTATTCAAATGCAAAGCTTGATCAGCCAGCTACGAACAAGACTGAGACTGAAATGCTGCTACGGAGCGAGACAGATGATCTCGTGAGGACCACGCTCCAGTTCGAAAAAGAAGCAAACAGACGCAGCAGCCGTGCATCTGGAGGCCCTGCCCATCTGCCTCCCCCTCCAACGAAAGCAACTTCCCACCCGGATCAAGGCGTGGTGTCGGCTGCCCGCAGCTCTCCGCCGCCTCGAGCGCGTCAATACCCATCGTCAGCATTTCCGCAGAAGGCAAAAGGCGTAAGCATGGTCTCTGGCGTGGGTCTTGTTCTGGAGAGGACCGAGGGGAGTGGGCTGATGATTGTAAAGAGAATTGCCAAAGACAGTGTTGCTGAGACCGATGGTCGCATCAGTATAAACGACACCCTCCTGAAGGTCTGCGCCTCATGTTTTCGTTTTCGCATGCATTTGTGTGTCGGTTTCCGCGAATCGCTTGGTCACGGGTGCGCGCTGATGTCCGATACCAGTCTGCTCATGACGTTTGTGTGCGCACTTCACACCACTCGCTGGATTTTTCAACAGGTGAACAATGCGGTGGTGACGGGCATGGAATTGTCAGAAGTCTTGGACTTGATGAAAGGTCCCGAGGGCACCGATCTGCATCTACATCTGCGACAGCCAAGAAGCCTTAGGTATGCTTGCGCTTGCGCGCGCAAGTGCTTGTAGTGTGCTTTCCCTTCACAAGAGATGAATGACCCGTATGTGTGCGCGCTTCCTCTTTATTCGCTCACGCAGCCTGAGGAGCCCAATGCCCCGAAGGCGAACATCGCTGGAGACAGGTGTCTACACGGTGACGCTGAAACTGAGAAAACTTTGATCAAGAGTGTCACTGTCGGGTCACCGTCGCGGCTGGTCTCAGTCCACGCCTAGTTCCCACAAGGAGTTTAGTAGTACATGTTGAAACAGAGGATGTCCTTGTGTTGTGCTGCAGTTCTCGTGACGAAATCAAGCATGTGTGAACTCTTAAAATCTAAGCTCGTAATAAATTCAAGAACACGGCAATGTGACAGCATCGTGGAGTGGCCGCCTCCTCTTGCTCCTTCCCTTTCTTTTTCCCTCGTCCCTCGTCCCTCTTCAGGTGTTTGCGACGTCTTCCCAGTGATCAAGAACAAGAGACAAGCTGGCACGAACTCCGAAGCCAGTCTCCTCGGTCATGACATGCCCCAGTCCACCTGGTGAATACGTACGTGCACACACACACAACGCACACAAAAGGGGTTAATCAATTTTCTTGTGCCCGAATATGGGACTGGTGTTTATAAAAATTACACGAGTTTGGGACTGGGTTAGAATGAGTTCATGAAAATTTGTTGAGGTGATTTTACTCTTACACTGGTACAACTTAGTTTATTTTGGGGATTTTTGAGGATTTTTGGGGATATTCAAAGGTGGTAGTTTTGTTCGCCGTTAGGTGGGCAAAACTGCCACCTTTATACATCATCTGTGAAACTGACTCTTCTTGTACCCGGTTTGGCTGCGGGACACAAATCCAGATGCACCCACTTGACATCTTTGTTGACAAACTTCTTGAGAAAAACCGCTGCCAAGATGTGGTCTGCCTCACTGCTCACCGTGCATTGCAAGACGTCGGCCACAGAGCTCTTGAGTGCCGCGTCAAAGTCCGCATCCATCGGAAAGGGCCACAAGCGTTCGCCGCTGTCCTTTCCTGCCATGACTTTTGTTGTCACTCTCGCACCACTCAGAGGAGAAACGAGCCCTACTTCTATGACAAAAGAGACCTACTTCTAGATGCACCAACCCCCCTTTCATACACCCAGGACACGGAATGCAATCTGTCAGCGAGCGGTTAGTGGTGCGGGGGTATGGGTGAGGCTGAGTAGACGGCATGCTCACCAGCAGCAATTAGTACCCCATTCAGCGCTTCTCGGTTGCTAAAAGCCCCAGCATAGCGCTTGGACAGCGCGCCGATGCAGGCTCCGGTCAAGGTGGCAAAGTCGACCACGAGGGCCGGGAGACCAGGCGCATCCAGCTTGTCGCTTCTGTGTTTAAAACAAATATTGCCACGCCCGTGTGTGTTAGTGCGGGCAGGAGGCTGTGTTTAGGGTTTAGGGTGTAGGGTTTAGTGCAGGCAGGAGGCTGTGTTTAGGGTTTAGGGTTTAGGGTTTAGGGTTTAGGGTTTAGTGCAGGCAGGAGGCTGTATTCTCGCCTCGCCCGCGTGCGTTAGCGCAGGTTGCAAGGTAGGAGGCCAGCTCCGGTTTAGGGTTTAGGGGTTTAGGGGTTTAGGGTTTAGAGGTTTAGGGGTTTAGGGGTTTAGGGTTTAGGGTTTAGGGTTTAGGGTTTAGGTAGGGCGCAGGTAGGAGGCCAGCTCCCTCTCTTACTCCAAGGACACGGAATGTAGGAAGCGAGGGGTTACAAAGCGAGGGCGCGGGAAGAGAGCGGGCAGGGAGGAATGTGTGTAGGGTTTAGGGTTTAGGGTTTAGGGTTTAGTGCAGGCAGGAGGCTGTGTGTAGGGTTTAGGGTTTAGGGTTTAGGGTTTAGTGGGTGGAGGAACATGTTTGGAGTGTGAGGGCGTGGGCATGCGGCGCGAACTAGAATATCATAGGGAAAGAGACGAGAATATCATAGGGAAAGAGACATTT
>Ga0209713_10002960_pt1 | contig 10672 bp, 4 predicted proteins | sample ArcOceMetagenome_3_FD_187444 | JGI IMG/M metagenome (GOLD analysis project Ga0209713, IMG submission 187444) | Marine eukaryotic phytoplankton communities from Arctic Ocean - Arctic Ocean- Svalbard ARC20M Metagenome (SPAdes) (version 2) | ecosystem: Environmental > Aquatic > Marine > Oceanic...
GCCAAGCCAAGCCAAGCCAAGCCAAGCCAAGCCAAGCCAAGCCAAGCCAAGCCAAGCCAAGCCAAGCCAAGCCAAGCAGCCACGCCCGCACCTGCTCTCGAGCGTCTTGCGCCGCATCTGCGCCGTCTCGTACATCTTCTTGATGTTGTCGCGCAGCCCATCCTCGTCGAGCACCTTGGTCTTGATGCGGGACTGCGCCTTGCGCGTCTCCTCGAGCTTCTTCAGGAACTTCTTCCGCTCCACCAGCTCCGGCGGCCCGTGCATCCGCGTCACGATCTCCTTCTGCTCCTCCTTGGTGAGACGCTTCGCCGGAGGCGCCGCGCGCGCGGAGCCGGGGCGCGGCGGCGAATACGACGACGACGCCGAGCCAACGACCCGCGCCGAGGCGGGGCGCTGCGGCTGCGACGCGCACGGCAGGGAAGAACGGGCGGGGTGACGGGAGGGCGAGGAGGGGGATTTCGGTTTCGGGCGCTGTGCCAGGCGCGGCGCCGTCGAGAGAGGGCGAGAGGCGGGGAACGGGCGCTCGTCGAGGGGAGGGGCGCGGCGCACCTGCTGCTTTGACTGTGCGACGTTGATCGCCTTGTCGGCGAGCTGCTGGTGGAGTAAGCGGACGTGTGATCTGAGCGCGTCGCGCTCGCGCGCGATGTCGCCGAGTGACAGCTTCATGCGATGCAGCTCCACCTGCCAAAAACGGAGATGAGGCTTCGGCTGCGTGCTGGCGCAAGCGCACGGGCGCCTCTTTTGTTTGAGCGGCGAGTGGCGCACCGCGAGGGGGTCTGGTGGGCCCGCATATCCTGTAGGCGCACTCACGCCGGCGCCAAGACGCGGATTCGACGGTACCGGCGGCCCGCCGGGAGGTGGTGGAGGCGGAGGCGGCGGACCCCCGGGCGGAGGTGGGGGGATATAGTCCTGGCCCGGCTGCGCGGCAACGGCCCTCGCCTTGCCCTGTGACGCCGAGAAGGTCCCCACAGCAGCCTGCGCAGCCGACGCCGCCGTCGGCGCCTCCGGTGCGCCGTGGGATCTCGCTACTGCAGAGCCGGCCACGGCCGACGATGAGCTTCTCATGGGTTGATAGGAATCAGCTCTGCCAGCGAACAGCGCTCAGAAGGTGAGTGCATTCGTGCTGCCGGGCTATGATGCTAGGTTTGAGGCTTCTCGGCACCTTGCTGCCTCCACACCCGCCATTGCACCGAGAATTATGCTTGCAACCCGAGCCTCGCGCGCGGACGAGACGAACATGTCTCGCTCAAAAGAGCGTAGGGGCCGTACCACCCAGCGCGAGTACTTCTTTGCTTTTATGGAGCAGGTAGCCTATGCGCGTTTGCGTGGAAATCAAGACCTGTGCAAAACCAGCGCACTTCGCTCGCTATTTTGAGCGTGCGACCATGCAGAAGTCGTATGCAGGGCAGTGTCTACCGGAGTCCAATGGGACGCCCGTCCCGAAAGACCCGTAGGCCTCGTTTTCCACACTCGGCAGAGGACGCCGTTCTCGATGAGCGCGTGCTGGTCGAGCGGGTGGGTGTCATCTGCGACGACGTCTCTGCGGCTGGCACCTACGATCTGGAGTCTGTCCAACAGGTCGAGCCTCGCTTCTGCAAGATGACCACGATGTGCGTGTCCAACCGCTATTTCACGCAACAAACCGCGGATCAAATCCAGAGTCTTCTGGCTGGCATCACAGCTGACGCGACGTCTCGGAAGCACGGTCACGACGACCACTATGCTCGACTGTGTGCAAAGGAGATGATCGGCTCGCTGGTCGTGGAGATGGTTGAGCCGTACACACACGCACTCGAGGATCGTATGGCGGAGGACGAAGGAAAGCCTGCCACCCCGCGGGTGCCACGTCGTGAGGTATGTCCGCCCGTGCCAGAACTGAGGTCGAAGCCGCCACCTTACCGGCCAACTCGTTGGCCGAAGCAAGAGGAGCGGAGCCTTCTCGTGTCGCAGCACTATGCGGCGATGGTCGATCCATCCTGGGAAGGCTGGAAGGAGGCCGGCAACGACGCGCTCAAGCGCGGAGATCGCACAGAAGCTCTCTCGTGCTACACCTACGCCTTGTACCTCACGCAGCCAAACTGGCCGATCTACGTCTTCTTCGAGGCGCTCAACGCCTGGCCTGAAGGCTCGGCGGCCGCGAGGCTCGCCAGTGCGGAGAACGACATTGGGCAGAGCATATCACGCTTTCTCCCTGATGGCCCACGAAGCTTCACTCAAGATTTGGCGCCCGTCGGCCGGCACGGTCTTGTGACTTACACACCGCCCAACTTGCCCGCTGCCATCTGCCTTGCCAATCGCGCAGCCGTGCACCTCAAGGCATCGCGGCCACAGCTGGCACTGGCAGATGCGGCGCAAGCGGCGAGGACCTGCCCGGAGTACGTGAAGGGCCAGTTTCGATACGCACAGGCCCTTCGTGCAGCCGGCAAGACCATAAAGGCGGCGGCTGAGGAGTCACGCCTGAAGTCGTACCAGGACATGATGGCCCATTGCGCGACTTCCAAGTATGGCTGGTGGCCGGCGATCTGCTTGTTGAACGTGAGAATGATCGACCCCGAGGAATTTATATTCGTCTACGAGCACGTGCGCCTCAAATACTTCCACGACCAAATGCAGCGCGAGCAGGTTCGCGAAATCGGCGCTAAGGCCTGTCTGGTGCCGTTCAACAACGGCCAGTTTCTGTCGGTCAGCGCGTGGCGCGAGGTGATCCACGAGCCAGGCCGCAGAGAAGAGGCCGTCGATAACTTGTTCCTTCACGAGATGGACGAGGCTGGTGCCGATCTCGCTGAAGAGCCACCACACGGGCGTGCGACCCATTTGGCCATGGAGCGGGTCCCTCGTCGGCTCTCCGACATTTTGCACGAACTTGAGCGGCGCAAGCTCAAGGTCACGGAGCTCAGGCTGGGGCAGGGACTGACTCCGATCGTCAGCACGATTTATGCACAGCTTCAGGACGACGGCCTCTCACATGTGGAAGTCAAGTGCGCCGGGGTGACCGGGGCGTTCATGAAGACGATACCACCGGAATCGCAAGAGACGCTGACGGCGCTCGTTCACATGTACCCGGACTTGACGCTGGATGAAGCGATGCAGGCGCTCCGTATGACGGCGGGACAGCAGTGATGGTGGTTTAGACTACGTTTCAGGCTGCGTAGCAATGCTAATAAATTGATGCCTGACTCGTTGAGTGAGGACGTCTCTAAGCCCACTATTGAGGCTATTGAGGCGACGCCTTTGCCAAACAAATTTTGCATGCACAACTCGTAAAGCATGCAAGTCGGAACTTATGTTCCGCTCAAAGGACATCGAGCTCCCCGACGCCGAGGCGGCGCCTCTCATGCACGAGCCGTCGACGGTGTGCGACAGCAGCGGCGGCAGCGGCCAGCGCCGGCACCTCTTCGCCTGGAGCTGCGGCTCGCTGGTCGGGCCCGGCATGATCGTGTCCCTCGCCGACACGGACGCGGCCTGCCTGATCGTCGCTGCCGACAGCGGCGCGCGCTGGGGCTACTCGCTGCTGCTGCTCCAGCTGTTGCTCATCCCGGTGCTCTTCATGGCGCAGGAGCTCACGATACGCCTCGGCGTGCACACACGCAAGGGCCACACGGCGTGCATCAAGGCCCGCTTTGGCGCCTTCTGGGCGCACGTCACGTGCGCTGCGCTCGTGATGAGCTGCATCGGCGCGACCGTCTCGGAGATGAGCGGCATCGCCAGCGTCGGCGAGCTGTGGGGCCTGAGCCGGGTGGCGAGCACGAGCGTCGCGGCGGTGCTGCTGGTGAGCGTCGTGGTGTGCGGCAAGTACCGGCAGGTCGAGGCGATCGGCATCGCGCTCGGGCTCTTCGAGTGCGCGTTCATCCTGACGATGCTGATGGCGCGGCCGTCGCTCGCCGAGCTGGCGCGCGGCCTGGCGACGGTGCACGCGGAGCCGTCGTACTACAAGCTGGTCGCCGCCAACATCGGCGCGGTGATCATGCCGTGGATGATCTACTTCCAGCAGAGCGCCATCGTCGCCAAGGGCCTCTCGACGCCGCAGCACGAGGCGCGCGAGCGCACCGACACGCTGTGCGGCGCGCTGCTCACGCAGCTCATCATGATCTCGACGCTAATCACGATGGCAGCGACGCGCCACGTCACGCACACCGTCACGCTGACAAACGTACTGCCGCTTCGGAGCTCCACCCCTCGACTGCTGCAGCAGCACACCAGCACACACGCCCCAGCCGAATCATCTGCTGCGCATCAGGTCCTCGCGCCCCACGCCGGAACACACACACACACACGCGCGCGCGCGCAGGTCGCCGAGATGGCCGACGCGATGGCCGTCTCGTTCGGCCCGACCGTCGGCCGCGTGCTGCTCTCGCTCGGGCTCGCGGGCGGCTCGCTCTGCGCCGCCTTCGTCGTGGCGCTCGCCGCGGCGTGGGGCGTGTGCGAGGCGCGAAACGACTTCCGCGCCGACTCGCTCGACCTGCCGGTGCGCCGCGAGGCTCCCGCTCCATCGAACCCTCGGCCGGGCAGGCGGGCAGGCGGGCCTGCCCTGCGCCCTGCCCGCTGCTCCATCGAGCAACCCGGTCGGGCAGGCTTGCCCTGCGCCCTGTCTGCTGCTCCGTGCACGCGTCGCCTCTGTTTCCTCTGTCTCGCTGCAGGTGCGCGAGGTGCCGCTCTTCTACGGCTGCTACGCGGGCGTCGTGCTGCTCGGCGCGCTCGTCCTCTTCGGCGGCGCCGACGTCGTGCAGCTCAACGTCGTCGTGATGCTCGCCGACGCGATGCTGATGCCCGTCACGCTGCTCTTCCTCTACAAGCTCGCGTCGGGGCCCGAGCTGCCCGCGCACGTGCGGCTGCGCGGCCGACACAAGCTCGTGTGCGCCACGCTCTTCACCGTCTGCTCAGCCTTCGCGCTGGCCACGTCGTTCCTCGGGCTGAAGTCGTAGGGTCTTGTTCTCGTACCAGTGCTAATAACAGTCATAGCTACCTGTTTACTGACATGCATGTACATGTAGCTTGCGGAATGCGTCGCTTCAGAAGGGCAAACGCGAACGTTGTCGACGTGGAACTTGCGCAGAAACTCGTCCTCCTTTTTTTCTTCAGCCTTCGCGTATCGACCGCGGCAATGCGCGACGACGAGCGAATCGTGGTCGGGAAGACGCCATTCCAGGCTCAAGCCGTCCCCGCCCCGCTCGCATTTGATCCCGACAAGGCGCTCACCAACTTTGGTGACGACAAGGAGATGCTGAGGGACATGCTAAACGTGTGCCGGAGCCCACCTCACGAGCCCATGTGACACACGATCACTGAGTCTCATCCCGATCACTCACACGATCACTCATAGCCTCGTCCCAACCGGATCCGCAGGCGTACAACATCAAGGCGTCGAGCACCCTCTCCAAGCTCAAGGCACACCGCGACGCAGGTAACTTTGAGAAGATGGCGCGCGAGGCACACAGCCTTAAGGGCTCGTCGTCGTTCATCGCGGCGCGCGAGATCCCAGTGCTGGCCAAGGAGCTCCAACAGGTTGCGAGGAGCGATGCAGATGACGCGATGACGCACGCGTCGCGGCTAATCGACCGCCTGGCCGCGGAGTCGAGCCGGCTCAGTGCCGACATCAGCGACTACCTGAACCCTCCTGCGCAGCCATCGCATGCTCAGCAGACGACGTCGAGTGAGGCGTCCAGCGCGCCCGTCTCTCCCGCCGGCAGCGCGCCGCCGACGCCCGCACGTGCCTATGGGTCCTCATCCACGCCCGCACGCGCACGCGTCTCGCCGCCGCCGGTGCCGGTGTCGGCCGCGTCGGCCTCCGGCGCAAAGTCGGCCGCGGGCTGGGAGATGCAGCGGCGCATGCGCGACGGCCCGGCACACGCCGCGGGGCCGGCGGGGCTCGCGGCGGCGAGCAGCCCGTTTGCGTCGGCGGCCGACGTCGAGAGTGCGTGCGTCCTGTCGCGGCCAGCCGTGGGCGCGTGGCTGCTGGGCGGCACGTGCGCAGCGTACGTCGCGCTCAACGCGGCGGCGTTCGCGCTGGTGCCGCAGCGGCAGCACTGGGGCGACACCGAGCGGCAGGCGTGCCTGCTCGCCGCGACGATGCAGCTTGCGGCGCTGCTACAGGAGGTCTTCGCGAAGCAGCGCGTCGTCGAGCCGCAGCGTGAGCTCGCCTCGCGCTGGATGCGACGCGCCATCTTCTCGGTCAAGCTGCTCTCGATGCTCACCAACGTGCTGCTGTGCTGGGTGCCGACGCCGTACGCCGTCGACCCCGTCACGGGCGGCGTCAACGCCATGTGCCGCTGGGCCGAGTGGGTCGTGCTCGCGTTCACCATGACCTTTGTCGTCGAGGCCGTCGACGCGACCTCGCTGCGCGGCCCGCTGCTCTCCGCCGCGTCGCAGTCGCTCTCGACGCTGTGCGGCGCGCTTCTGCCGCTGCTGCCGTCGCGCGCGGCGTGGCTGCCCGTCTGCGCCGCCTCGTTTGGGCTCTACTTCTACATCTTCCACCGCTACGCCCTCAAGCGGAGGCGCGTCGAGCACCTCCGCCTCCTCTCCGCCACCGGCGCCGCCTCCGGCAACAAGGGCGGCGCGGCGGCGGCGCTGCAGAAGGCCGAGCTGGCGCTGCGGCTGCTGCGCCAGTGCGTCGTCACGTGGACGGCCTTCGTGGCCATCTGGCTCGCCGACGTCGCCGCGCGCGCGCTGCTGCCGCCGCAGGCGGCGCTCACGGCGCACGCTGCGCTGCACGCGGCTTCGGCGCTGCACGCAACGCCGGCGACGGCGGCGACGGCGGCGACGGCGGCGACGGCGGCGGTGGACTGGGCGTTTGTGGCCGACTGCGTCATCGACGTGATCGCGAAGATGCTCTACGCGTCTTCGATCCAGGAGAGCGCCGACGCCGACCCGCTCCGCTTCTCGCAGGAGCTCGCCAAGGTGCGCGAGCTGCGGATGCGCGCCGTGTGGAACGACGCGAGCGACATCCTGCTCGTCTCGCAGCGGCTCGTCGGCGGCGACGCCAACAACGGCGCCAACAGCGGCGGCTTTGGTGGTGGCGGTGGCGGTGGCGGTGGCGGTGGCGGTGGCGGCGGCGGCGGCGGCGGCGGCGGCGGTGGCGGCGGCGGTGGCGGTGCTGGTGGCGCGCCGGCAATGGCGGTGGTCACGTTTGCGTCGCCGTCGATCAAGGCGCTCTTGGCGGCCGACGCGGCGCGCGGTTGGATCGAGGGGCGCACGCACGCGGTACGCCGCCGCGGCAACGGCAAGCAGGAGCGCGCCGCGCGCGCCTCCGCGGGCACGACGACCATCTCCGGCGCTTGCACGTCGCTGAGCGGCTCGTCGTCGTCGTCGTCGTCGGGCGCAGGCGCCTCCTCGGGTGCGTCGGGCGGCTCGGGACCGGCGTCGCGGCGGCTGGTGCCGTGCGACAGCATCGAGGAGCTCGTGGGCCACGCGTGGCATCAGCAGGCGTTCACGTGCAAGCTGGGGGGTGCATCCTTGCTTTCGTCGCCGCGCCCCGCTGCCAGCGCCGGCGCCACCACCGGGGCTGGGGCCACTGGCAGCGGCGGCGCCGGCGCCGACGACGGCGCCGGCGCCGACGCCGTGATGGGCGGCGGCGACGCCGTGATGGGCGGCGCCGACGACGGCTGCCACGTGTGCGAGGTGCACTCGACTCGGAGCGACGAGGGCGTCGTGGTGATCATCCGCGACGTGACCGACCGGCTGCGGCGGCAGGAGGCGGAGAAGGCGGTGCTGCGCGCCGCCATCGAGCGGCAGAAGGACGAGGAGGCCAACCGCTTCACGCGGCACGAGGTGAAGAATGGCGTGCTCGCGGCCCTCTCGCTGTGCGAGTCGCTCCGCCAGCACCACGAGACGGCGGCGGCCGAGGGCGTGCTTGCCCTGCTGCCCGCCGTCGCGCCGACACCCGAGGAGGCCGCCGCCTACTCGGACGGCGTGCGGTCGCGCCTGACGGGGCTGCACTCGGGCCTCAACCAGACGTTCGAGGCGGTGCTTTCCGAGGCGATGGCGCGCGAGGTGGTGCACGGGCTGTACGTGGCGCGGACGGAGCCCGTCAAGGTCGACGACGCGCTGCGGCTCAGCGTCGCGACCACCGCCAGCGGCGCCAGCGGCGGCCGCAACGAGCGCTTCGTCGTCAAGACGTTCCCTCCGGTGCTGCCGGTGGTCGATCTCGACCCGCGGCTGCTGCTGCACACGTACCGCAACGCCGTCTCGAACGCGTGCAAGTACGGCCGCGCGGGCGGCGTGGTCACGACCGAGATCATCCAGGTGGGTGCCGACGAGACGCTCACCATCCGCGTCATCAACGAGCCGGGCGTCGGCCACGAGGCGCTGATGGCGCTGCACGATTGCGACGTCGTCTTCGCCAAGGGCACGCGCTTCCACACGGCGGCGATGACTCCATCGACGGCGACGGCGCGCATGTCCAAGGGCGACGGCGCGTGGATCATGGCCAAGTGCGTCGAGAGCCTGCAGGGCGCGTGCTCGATTTCGTTCGAGGCGAGCCGGACCGTCTTCGAGATGACGTGCCCGGCGCTCGAGTGCCGCGACGAGTCGTTCATCGAGAGCGCGGCGCTCGGCCCGATGGTGTACGGGCTCGCCGCCGACGACTGCGAGTTCCAGCGCTTCATCCTCACGCAGCTCTTCGCGCAGGCGGGCGTGGCGCCGACGCAGGTCCGCGTCACGGGCGGCACGGCGGCCGAGATCGAGGGGCTCGCCGACACGCTCGTGCGGCTGCTGGAGCACGAGCTGCCGGCGGGCGCCTACCTGCTCGCGATCGTCGACGAGAACCTCGACCTGCCGGCGCCGCTGTACGACACCGTCTCGGGCTCGTGCGCCGTCGAGGCCGCGCGCGCGCGCCTCTCGCCCGACAGGGAGGGGCGGCTGCTCGCGCTGGTCCGCTCGGCCAACGACTCGGCCGATGACCAGCGGCTCTACACCGAGCGCGCGCACGGCTTCCTCTCCAAGAGCCCGTCGGAGCCCGAGCGCGTCGCGGTGCTGCGCGCGTGGGTGCGCCGCTTCGGCCAGACCGGCCTCGCGTGCGCGCACGGCGAGCCCGACGGCGGCGGCGTCCTCGCCGCGGCGGGCGCCGCGGACGCCGACGACCCCGCCGCCGCGCACCGCGCAGCGGCGGCGGCCGAGCTGACGCGGATCTCGCGGCTCGTCGACGAGGGCTGGCGCGCGATGCGCTGGGCGGAGACGTGGCGGTGGCTCCACCGCATCAAGGGCGTCGTCGGCTCGGTCAAGGTGCACGACCCGGCGCGCGCCGCGCAGCTCATCGCCGACGTCGAGGGGCTGCGGCTGCGCCACGGCACGCCGTCCGACTTTGAGCACGTCTGGGCCGAGCTCAAGTGCCAGATGACGACGTTCACCGTCCTCTGAATCTGAACCCTTTGTAGTTGATAGACACGTCTGAAAGTGAAACCACATCTCTCCCTCACAACACCACAAACCACAGTACCGTCAGCGTCAAGGTGAGGTCCCCAGACCCCAGAGCCCCCGCGGCACCCGGGCGGCACCCGGGGTCGCCCCGGCGCGCGCGACGGCTGCCAGCCGAACCCGAATCCCGATCAGAAGCACGAGTGGTACCAGACGGTCGCGTTCTGCTTCATCGGCTCAGAAGCACGAATGGTACCAGACGGTCGCGTTCTGCTTCATCGGCTTGACGACCGTGCGCTCGCTCGGCTTGAGGATGGCCTTGTTGTCGGTGACGACGAAGCTGAGCTGCCACTTCGCCAGCTGCCGCTTGCCCGCGGCGTCGTGGTCGGCGTTCCACGAGCGGCACATCCACCGGCCGAACATGAGCCGCTGCGCCTCGATGCGCCCCTGCAGCGCCTTGTTGGTGCCCCAGCCGCGCGAGAGGTTCTCGAGGTACTTGGCCCAGCGGTCGGAGCGCAGCTCCGACAGGAAGTTCTCGGGCTGCGACCAGTTGACCGGCCGCGCCGAGTCGAACCGGCCCATGCCCGGCAGGAAGCTCCAGCCGGGCGAGTTCATCATCGCCGGCAGCAGGTCGACCTGCGAGCCGTCGGTGAGCGTGCCGGGGATGACGACGTAGAAGTCCTCGGTGGGCGGCCGCGGCGCGAAGACCTTGAACGACTGGTGCATGTTGAGGACCTGCAGCGGCCAGCGCATCCGCTCCGACGGCTGCGCGGCGTACTCGACCGTCGAGAGGTTCCACCAGACCACCAGCAGCGCCGTCCACAGCACGAACGCCTTCCAGACGCCGCAGAGGAAGCCGCCGACCGAGTCGAGGCCGAGCGCCGTCGCGAGGCGCGACACGTGGCGACCGCCCGGCACGCGGCACCCCCGCCGCGCCCGCTCGCGCACGAGCACGCACCGCGCCGCGCAGCGCAGCTCGAGGCGCCCGTCGCCGCGCGCCTGCGCCACCCACGGCTCCGAGGCGAGCGGGCCACCGCCACCGCCGCCGCCGCCACCGCCACTGCCACGGCCCGACGCGCCGTCGGCGGCGTCGCCATACGAGAGGCAGCTGTCCGGCTCCGCCGCCATCTCGATGTCCCGATGATGGTGGTGGCGCGCACTGCCACCGCCCAGCAGCGGCTCCTTTGGCGACGCGTCGTCGTCGTCGTCGTCGCCGCCACCGCCGCCGCCGCCGCCGCCCCTCTCGCGTCCATCGTCCTCGCTGCCGTCGAGCTCGGAGTCGGCCGTGCCCGCCACCCCACCACCACCACCACCACCACCACCA
>Ga0209713_10002962_pt1 | contig 10669 bp, 3 predicted proteins | sample ArcOceMetagenome_3_FD_187444 | JGI IMG/M metagenome (GOLD analysis project Ga0209713, IMG submission 187444) | Marine eukaryotic phytoplankton communities from Arctic Ocean - Arctic Ocean- Svalbard ARC20M Metagenome (SPAdes) (version 2) | ecosystem: Environmental > Aquatic > Marine > Oceanic...
TTCGGCGAGTGGAGTTGATGTTACCCTCGTGGATCATAATACACTGGATGAAACATTTGTTCCCAAGAGAGGCAAGAAGGGTTGGCGTGTACAAGAAATCTTTGACCATCATCGGGATGAGGGTAATTATCGAGACACGTGCTCCAATTCCGATCGAAATATTGCCTTTCAAAATGATAAGGCCCTCGTATCAAGTACCTGTACTCTCATCGCTGAGAAACTACAGGAGGTATGGGATCCTCCATTCCCGGCTTCTATTGCGTTGCTACTACTGGGTACCATATTACTCGATACAGTCAACCTATCTCCGGCGGTTGGTAAGGTGACCAACCGAGACATTGATTCTGTTGCTGCGTTGCTTAACAACACAAGGTGGACACGATTATCGGGCCATACATGGTCAATACTTGGCATCGAAGAAGCAGATCCTCGGCCAGACCCTTCGAAATTGTTTAATCTGCTTCAAGACACCAAGTACGACGAAGAGTATTGGTCCAAGCTTTCAGTTGCTGATGGCCTCAGGTATGACTACAAGGATTTTGCCGTCAGTGAAGCCGGGACTTCAAAATTCGGTGTCTCCACACTTTTGATGCCGATGGAGTCCTTTCTTTCCAAGAAGCGGTTCCGCTCGAGTCTTCGCCAATTCATGGATGAGGAAGAGATCTCTTTTCTAGTTTTGATGTTTGCCTCCCAAGTAGACGGTGGCGGGGGGGTCCATCGACAGCTTTCTCTCTGCGGAAAGGACATTCCAAGTGATGGTATACTTCTTAGGGTTGCAGAATATCTCAACAATCCTGGGCTGGACTTTGGTGGCGACGGTCTTAATCTACAGCCTGTGGACGTCGCTGATACGACGGCAACCGCATTTACAAATAGAGGAATAACGATCCAGACCTTCGATCAAAACAACATTCAGCCGAGTCGGAAACAAATCGGCCCGATGCTGGAATTGTTCTTCAACGCATCGGGCATAAATATTTGATACGTGAAGTTCACCTGATAAGGGATAGAGTGATCACCTGCTACAACGCGTGCCAGCTTAATCAATACATAAAACAGTTTGTAGAATCTAATTTGGTGAATCAACAAACGAATTATTCAAAAACATGAGTTACTATCTCTCTATGGCAGCATCGCTCTGAGAGCGTTGCTGTGGCGAGGGGCCTTTTCCGCCACTCAAGTTCTCGTGGCTCTTGGACCCAACCTTGCGGTAGTAGAAGTTTGCCATAGTTGTTGTCTTGACGTAGGGTCCATTTTTCTCCGCCTCGTCCAGACTTGTTTTTCTCTGACGGGTCACAGCCGTCAATTCTCCTGCCGCCTGGTCTCCGTTTCTTCCTTCATCGTCACTTTCTTCCAGAAACAGACCGGATCCAACACTCGTTGGTCTCGTTAGGCTTGCGTAGGAATGGTTGCCACGAAGGCCCATTCCTGCCCATCCCTGCTTCAGCTCGATGTGAGGAGAGGCGGACCGGGCACCGAATTCTTTCTCTTCGTTTGACAATTCGGTTGAAACGGACACATTCTGGATGTTGTAGGGATCACCCATACTAAGACCTCCCAAATTTACCAGACTTGGGCTCGTGAAGAAGCTTGGCACTCGGCTACCCATCCTTTCCTTTTCATTCGTAGCCTCAAAGGTCTGGCTACTGCTACGTGCTAATTGGGACTCTACCACCAACCGTTTGCGAAGCCTTTGGACGCATCGATCGAGGGTCATCTCCTCGGCGACGTGACTTTTGATCTTTGGGATGAATCGCCAGGTCTCCCTCTCGGCAGCGCGCACCCATTCCATGAACTCATCATCGGATGGATTGTAAATCAAATGCAAAAAACAACTCATCAAGGATCGATGACCCTTCCACGGAATGAGGGAAATGTCGGTCTCTCTACCGTCGTACTCTTGCGTAAAGAATTGAGAGCCGATACCTCGCCGGAATTCCTCCAATGGTGCCGCTCGCCTGCCTCCAATGAGCTCGACAATATCACGGACCCAAGACTTCAATTGGTTCTTCAAAAAGAGCAGGATTCCGTGAGTCAGGCCCACCACCTGATTGCTCCAGACCGACTTGTTGAGATTGAACGAAGCAAACGCTACCGCGTGCGGATTTGCCTGGGAAATGATAAAATGGTTCACATTGAATAGCTCGGAGAGCATCGTCATTGGCAGATCCTGTTCCATACTGCCGTCAACAAATCGTGCCGGTGCTGCAGATTCAAAGCGTTCGGTACCATCCGCATCCTTGACGACGAGCTTGTTGGGTTCAAAAACACCAGGCAGAGAAGACGACGCCACCGCTGCAGACCATACCATCACATGCGGTGACGTAAGGTAGTTGAGCAAACGAGGCGGGTCAGACCGATTGGTTGGGGAAACAATAATGTTGAGGATGCGTCCGGTCCGGTCGAAGGCTTCCTGGAACGTGAAGTCGCCAATGTTTGCTCGACAACAGCCCCTGAAGTGTTCCGTATCATTCTTCAGAATGTCACGAGGTCGCCGATGGCCGGCAAATATATCAAATATGAAGGATGTCAACTGGCGGAGACCCATTGGAACAAAGAGCTGCCACGTCTTCTTGGCATCTTTGAATGCTCCGGCCGTATTCTGCAGAACTTGTCCGATCTCGGTCTGCCTCTTCTTCCCGCCATCACCATCGTCGTCATCACCTGCCGACGGGCTTCTAAGTGGTCGAAAGAAATTGAGCTTCAGCGTGCCGGAGTGTCCTGGTGCCGTCGTGCCCTTGGCATCAAATAGGTCGCGGAGACATTCCTCGTCCGTTCGGGTTCCAATCATGGCACAGAGGATGGACCCAGCCGATGCTCCGCTGATGACGCGAGGGAGAAGTCCATTTTCCATCAGAGCCTTTACAACTCCAACATGATAGAACCCAAGGGCCGCACCACCACTGAGCAGCAACGCTGATCTACCGTACGCATGCCTGGACTCGTTAAAGAAGGCGAGTCTCTACAATGGGGCCGAGATGATTGATAAGTTGATGGAAGTAGAATATGAGTACGATTGTAAGCCATGCGAAACAAATATGCAGATGAGGGACTGACAAAGCACAACAGTGAGGAATTGGATCGAATGTGAAACTCACAGCCTCGGTGGGGATCGGTTCGTCTCCCTCCAACACAGGTGCGTCGCAAACAAAATCCAGAGCACCGCAAACGACGTTGTGATAAGTTTCCACCAACATCTTCGATCCTGCCAATGCCTTGCTGAACAGACCCTCGTGCAAAAGACCAAACTTGTTCCGGACAATTCCGCCGCGAAGCACAAACATGAGATCGAAGATATCGCGCCTCCTCATGAGATGGACGAGCTCGTCGATCCTGGCAGAGATGCGATCGGCCTCGTACAGGGGACAGTCCGGCTCGGACCGCCACAAATCGTTACCCTGGATGCTGTCAATGCGTTCGGCCAGGTCCATCCAATCATCTTGCGTAGATGCCTCGGATTGCTCGAGACGGAGCTGCCGAATCAGCCGGGCGCGGGAGGAGAAGTTGGCCGATACGGCGCGGAGGGCCTTGAGCAACTGCTCGGCCGTGAGGGCGCCGGTCTCCAGGGCGATGGCGAGGACGAATTGCCGGGCAATGGCCCGGGGGGTGAAGACGAGCTCCAGGACGTCCTCGGCAATCTTCCTCACGGCCGGAAGATGCTCGATGAGCACCTTGGTCGTTCTGGAATGATGGATGCGCGTAACGTAGGCCATGCAGATGCGAGTAAGAGAAGAGACGGATCAAAAGGCAGATGCCAGTGTGAGATATCAATCTGCTTGACACCAGAGGGGAATCATCAATCGAATCGGCGGAGCGGAGGCTGCTGCTCCAATAAATGTCACACAAAAAGGGCGCAAAAGAAAAAGATACTCACTCATCCAGCAATCTCCTAGCGAGCTCCACCAGCTCGTCGTGCGAATGGGAATTCGACGGCGACGCTGTCATGGTTCAATGATCGGATGATAACAGCTACGTAGTAGCTAGTCTAGGTACGTAGTAGGGCGGTATGTTTTCAACGCACGGCAGCCGCATGAGATCTCATGCATGGTCGCTGCGCATGCGCTGTGACATCCAGAAAATGACGCGAGACGCAGAGACGACTCATTCGACTCGACTCGACTCTCGACTCACTCGACCGCCCGCCACCTCATAAAATCGTAATCTTCGCTCGCCTCATTTTCTTCGGAACTCTTCCAACTTCCAACCACGACGATGGTGACGGGCTATCGCGACCGTCCCCACGTGGGGCAGCTACGATACCATGTAAGTCGGGGCTTCGTTGTGCTCTTCAGAACATACGTGTCATGTATGTAAATTTATGCATTTGTATCTTATCTCACCTCAATCTTTCCGTCGTTATTCTATTCCTCTCTATGTGTTGCACTTCAGGACTTCTCCAAACTTCGCTTGGCACATCTTGAGCGGTTGGCCTCGGCTCGACGACAACGGACGAATTTGTCGGCCTCCTTCTCAACCCTCGCGGGGAATAACAATGGTGGGCGAGGAGCTGGACGAAGCGGCGGTATGATGGCGGTGTCGTCTTCGTCGTCGTCGTCGCTGCTCGGTGGTGCGTTGAGTGTGTTGCAGCCGCAGCCACTCACGTCGGCGTTGGCAACTGCCTACCCGGCCATTGGTGGCGGAATGCTTGGCGTGCAAAGCCGCGGTTTTTTCACCGGGGCAATCACCAGTCGGCTGCAAGACCTCCGTCTGAAGCAGCTCGAACGGATTGCCAATATGGAACCGACCAATCCCTCGGCGCAGTACGATTTCCTCTCCGAATTGGCCCAGCGCTACCCGGAGGCTGCCGTCGAGCGGTTCGAGCAGTTCCCCGACCTGGCCGTCGACGATCGGTGCGCACTGCTGTACTTTTCCTCGCTGCAGCGCATCAACGGGCAGGCCCGATTCAATCTGCCGGCCTTCGTCAAGCGGATGCAGATAGGAGGGGGGACCGTCCACCCGCTCAAGATGCAGGCCCTGTCGGACCTCCTGGCGTCCAAGTCGGCCGAGGGTAAGAAGATGACCAAGGGCGAGCAGGCCACGGCCGCCATGCAGATCGTTGCCGGGGCCGGCGTCTCGGCCGCCGGGGCCATCGGCACCGGATCGGCGGCGGCCGCCTCCTTCGGCGCGACGGCGGGATTGGGATCCGGCAGCATCCGCGGCAACGATCCTCGCTATCCCCTCCACGTGCAGATGCACGCCCCGAACTCGGGACGGATGGCCCTCTTCACCCTGGCGCGACATGTTCTGGTGGCCTTTGTCGTGGTCTCGGCCTTGACGGCCGTCCTTGACGAGAAGGGCATGGGCAAGGCCATGGGAATGGGCGGCAAGCATGTTCAGGAGGCTGAGGGATCCGACGTGCGCTTCGACGACGTCAAGGGCGTGGCCGAAGCCAAGGCCGAATTGGAAGAAATCGTTGAATATCTGCGCGATCCCGACAAGTTCACTCGGTTGGGAGGCAAGCTTCCCAGAGGCCTCCTCCTTACGGGTCCCCCGGGAACTGGTAAAACTTTGCTGGCCAAAGCCATTGCTGGTGAGGCCGATGTCCCCTTCTTCTTTTCGTCTGGTTCGCAGTTCGAGGAAGTTTATGTGGGCCTTGGTGCCAAGCGTGTCCGTGAATTATTCGAGCAGGCCAACAAGAAGGCTCCGGCGATCATTTTCATTGGTGAGTGTTTGATTTTGTTTATAGGCTTGTCTATCTACCCTATGGTCTGCGTGCTCACCGTCGTACGCATGTTTGATCTCGCCATTCTCACTTTCTGCAGATGAGATTGATGCCATCGGAGGTAATCGCAAGCTCAAGGATCAGAGTGCCATGAAAATGACCTTGAATGAGCTGCTCGTTCAGCTGGATGGTTTCGAAGAGAACAATGGCATCATCGTCATCGGCGCTACCAACTTTGCTGAAAGCCTTGATACTGCTCTCCTTCGTCCCGGTCGCTTTGACAAGCATGTCAGCGTACCCCTTCCCGATGTCGGTGGAAGAAGAGAAATTCTGAAAATGTATGCCGATAAAACCACGCTGTCCAAGGATGTTGACTTGGACATACTGGCCCGTGGAACCACCGGCTTCTCCGGTGCTGACTTGTACAATCTCATGAATCAGGCTGCGCTCAAGGCCAGTGTTGACGGACTCAATGCCATCACTATGGCCGTGTTGGAGTATGCCAAGGATAAGATATTGATGGGAGCCGAGCGCAAAACTGCTGTTATCACGGCCAAAACTGCCAAGTGCACCGCTTACCACGAAGCTGGGCATGCCCTCGTTGCTACTCTTACCGAGGGTGCCGACCCAATCCACAAGGCCACCATCATGCCGCGTGGCTCTTCTCTCGGTATGGTGATGCAGCTTCCAGAGGGCGATCAAACCTCCCAATCGAAAAAGGAGATGCTGGCTCGTATGGATGTTTGCATGGGAGGACGAGTTGCAGAGGGACTTGTATTCGGCGAGGATAACATCACCTCGGGTGCTGTGTCTGACATTCAGCAAGCGACACGCATTGCCAGGGCGATGGTGACCAAGTATGGTTTCAGCGATGATGTTGGTATCGTTTTCTACGGAGGCGAAGCTGGCGAGGAAGGTGCCAGCGGAACTACTAGAGCAAAGATCGATGAAAACGTGAAGCGACTCACGGAGGCATCGTACAAAAGAGCGACCGAGATGCTCAAAAAGCACTCCAAACAGCACAAGCTTCTGGCGCAGACATTGCTTGAATACGAGACACTGACGGGAGACGAAGTACGGGAGCTCCTTAAGAAAGGAAAGAAGCCGAATCGCCCCATCATTAACAAGAAGGGTGGCGCGAAGAACGATGAGATACTACTGGCAGGTGCTAGTGGTGCCGGAAAGGTTAAGTCAAGGTAGTTGAACTTCTCGCTCCGTCGTAGTAGCAAATAATAATGTTGTGAATTATTTCATCTTATTCGCGATTTTCTTCTTCTTCCCTTTGGGCCGCAAGTGCAATGCGCTGTGCGATCCGTTGGGTTGACGACAGATCTTTTAGCATATCAGCGATGGTAAGAAGACGCAACCCCTTCTGCTCTTTCTGGTGTTCAAGCCAGGCTTGGATGTCGCCGGAGGGCACCAGCAAGGCCCCCATGTTACCAGGGACAGAGCTCGTACTCAGCGGTGGGTAAAACTCCTCGACGAGCATTCGTTGAACCTCGGGTCTAACAACGGGACGAAATCGCCGTTCGGATCGTCTGCCTCGCCCTGTAATGATAATTACATCCCTTCCGCTAGACTCTTCACTTGTTGCATTCCAATCCAGTTGTTGCACCTCACGTTGCAGAGCAACGCGCACGGCAGAATGTGCGATAGCGGCGGTCATGCCGTGCAAATCCAGTGTGAGGGTAGAGTCCTGCTCAGTCTCTTTATTGCTGGCATTAGTGTCAGCAATTGGTGCCCACGGGAGAACGCTACCGCCAACCGCTGACACATATAGCTCATCAGCGCGTTCGTAGAATCCGTTGCAATACAGAGCCATGATGGCTTCGTTGTAAACAATGCGGTCATAAGTCATGGCACTTTCTTCTCCCTCTTCTCCTTCAACGGTACTCATGGGAACTTGTAAAACTCTGCTCATCAAAGATACCACTTGCTGGCCCTTACCCCTCTTTGCGAGGATTCGACAAGTCGCAGAAACGGCTTCAGGTGGAGGTCGTCGACCACTCCACTCGATCCAGTCCTCAATCGCTCGAACTGCCCATGCGTACTGACTCCTAATCTCGAAGCACAGGGTTGCTGCCGAGATCGCTCTGGATAGGCAGCTATAATCGCGGTTCTTATGGCTTATGAGCGTTTCATTGGTTGGACTGATGGACTGAATGTTGGTTGCCTCAACGAAAGGACGGAGTAGCTCGAGCAAGCTCAGGCAGACCTTCCAATGCGCCGACTTGGACGCAGCGATCATGAGTAATTTCCAATCTTCGCCGCACATGTTCATCTCGAGCGGTGCTCTGTCTCTCGCTCTTATTGTGAGATGGCTTGTTTCTGAAGGTTCTAGCTGGTCTGACAAATCAGCTACAGCATCTGATATCCAAAGAGCCGAGGTCACGTTGCCACTTCGGGCACAAAGTTTGAAGAGTTGGTGGTGTAAGCTTGGTAGTTCTGAGAGAGTGGGCTTGTCTCTCTCTCCATCGAAGGATGCATGGGCCTCATTCAGAGCAGTTTTGTGCATTTGTTTTAGTGCATTTCGCCCGTCGGTCCATCGCCCGGAGGCGTAACATGCCACAATGATAGCGCACTGGAGCTTGGTGGGTTGGAACTTCATCTTTTTACTCAGTTCGAGAGCTGCCTTGGTATAGCTTGACGATAAGTGTTGCACCGGCCGCAACAAGGACGATTTCGTATCCTCCTGTAGGGCCCTCCTTCTCGCTTCCTTGAACTCATCAGATGCACTCTTCATTCCAAGGCGGCAATATTCAGAGGCGATCGACTGTAGAGATGCGTCACTGGGTATCAAACCGCAAGATTTCATCGAAGATAAAACGATCATGGTTCCCAATACATTGTCTCTGGCGAGGAGAGAAGAAATCAATCCTGTGTATAGGCTCTCCACAGCAGACGCTGGCGTTAGCAGATTGAGATTGTGCAGATCGATACCAAATTTGTCCCGAAATGCTCCTCCGCTTGCACCGTCGGTGCGTTGGAGGGCCTTGAGCAGTAATGCCAGCCCTTCCCCGTCGTCTGATGAAACGAAGGCCCTTGATAGAGATACGAAAGAAGTGATATCAGGGATAGCTCCTGCCTGGATCATTCGATTGAACGCCTGGGTGGCAGTGGATATGTTGGTGGCATCTGCGGCAATTTCAAGGAGCAAGTTGAGGATGCTGTTCTTATCTTTCTGCGACAAGGAAGCAATGTCGGAAGTATTCAGAATGCCGAGAGCGATCTCAGGAAAATCCCGACATGCTTGGATGGCATTACGAAAAGTGACTGCGTCATGACCGATACCATCTTCTGTCATTTGGGACAGAATACGACGTACAACATGCTCATCAGAGGGTGATCGTAGCTTTGTGGCCGACAATATAGTATTGTATGTGATTCGGTCCGGGGATGATCTTTCTTCCTTCTTCATCCGTCGAAGAATATCAGCCGCGATGTCAAATCGATTCTCAGGGCCGTTTGCTATGATCGGTGCCTTAGCATGTGAGTGTCGGTGAGGATTCAAAAGTGCCTGAAGAGCTCGATTGTACAACCAAGTTTCGGGGGTTACATCAGATGATATGACCTCTGGAAGCCGATCGAGAAGTTGCATTGCCTCATTGATCTGCCCACAACCAAAACATACTGATATGACCGACGCATAAGCAAAAGCATTGGGGGGTGGAAGGGTGATGGGCGGTCCTTCTTTCGTAGTAGTGAACGATGAGGCATCCTCCATTGATTCCAGAAACCTCACTGCCTCCTCCCAAGAACCTGCTTCTTCCAAGCATTGTAGAATTGACGTGCAAGTGACAACATCTGGGGTTATTCCAGAGAGCTTCATCTGATCCATTATGAACATGGTCGCTTTCCCACCATCGTGGCGATTTTCCGGCCTTCCTCGTGCCTGATTTGACAGCCTGGTTGCTTGCTTATTCACCTTGAGGGCAGAGGCGAAGGGATAGTTGTTAAGCTGTTGGCCCTTCTTGACAAAGTCTTCCAATAAAGCCACGGTTTCGTCCCATTGCCAAACCTCATGTGAGTCTGACTTGACAGGGCCAGTACGATCGGACACAGACGACGCCAACATTTCGAGCAATATGCTCGCGGTGAAGGCATCACCCGGCACACCGCTCGTGCGGTACAGATCCAACGCAGCCCGTACTCTCTTTCGATCGGCCAAACCGGCTATCATTGCATTGAGTTCGTATGGGCCAGGCGCTGAAGTCAGTACTGTCCCACCGTCGGTGGTCTCGGCCTTTTGGGACAAACCGATAAATTTATTCCACATTTTTTTAAGTTTGGATTGGCTTGCATTGGATTGCGCCAGGCCGGTAATGGCTTCCCCGAAGATTCGAGTGTCGACAATGGCAATCCCATGAACAACCAACACGGCACCGGCGTAATCTTCCACCGCGTCCATAATCTTCATGATGAGGCCATAATCTCCATCGTCGGCGGAAGATCGTATTGCCGACACAACCGCCTTGGACAGAGCATCACGAAAACGTCCGACGACCTCTGCTTCTGGTGACGATTGCATGACATTTGTGCCTTCGCTCTCAAGACTTTGTTGCAACGCCTCCGACTCGGAGCGAAGCGCATAAAGTAGACTGCGAGTGGCTGAGGCCGATATGCTTTTGGTTCCTCCCGACTTCTGCTTTTCCTTTTCTTTCTCCCTCCGACCTCGGCGTATGTTGGACGCATATGAAAGTAGCTTAGTGGACATCGCATCGGGTCTTAGCGGTTCGGGCTGCTGTGGACGCCAACCATTTCCTTCGCCACCGTCGACGTTCAACTTGGATGATTTGTACGATCTGCGGGCCAGGGACCGAGGCACCAAGCCTGGGGACGCATGGGTCGGATACAGTGGTCGGGTCGACGTAGATGGAATGATCATGAAGGCAGATGTGAGGGGACGACAGGCCACAAACGTGCCCATCATGATAGCACTTCGCTTTCTCCCAGATAACATGGCGGTGGCGGTTGGGAGATGCATCTTTGGATGCGGCGGCTCTCTTG
>Ga0209713_10002964_pt1 | contig 10665 bp, 8 predicted proteins | sample ArcOceMetagenome_3_FD_187444 | JGI IMG/M metagenome (GOLD analysis project Ga0209713, IMG submission 187444) | Marine eukaryotic phytoplankton communities from Arctic Ocean - Arctic Ocean- Svalbard ARC20M Metagenome (SPAdes) (version 2) | ecosystem: Environmental > Aquatic > Marine > Oceanic...
AGGCGGGAAGCGGAGCTTTTGGTCCTGGGCTGAGCTGTGCCAGTCATCGCCATCATGGCCGCGCCCGCTGCGCATCTTCCCGACGGGCGCCGCTCGCACCACCTCGACCTGCTGCGCTTCGCGGCGGTGCTGATCCTCGTCTTCGGCGTGCTCTACACCGACAGCCTCGGCGGCGGTGCGCTCGCCGCGACGCTGCCGGAGCTGCTGCTGTACAAGGAGCTCGACCCTCCGTACTATTACAAGCCGCCGCCGCTGCCGCCGCCGTCGCCGCCGCAGCCGCCGCCGTCACCGCTACCGCCGCCGTGCACCGACGACCCCAGCTACGGCTGCGCCGCCTGGGACGGCTACGACTGCCTCACGGCGCGCCCCGCGATCCTCGCCACGCTCCTCGCCAGCTGCCCCGACACGTGCGGCACTCGCGGTCCGTGCGAGCCGCCCGCCGCGCCTCCGCCGCCGCGCCCCTCGCCGGCCTCGCCGGCGCAGGACCTGCTCGCCACGCTCGCCGGCTGGTCGCCTGCCGCGTACCCTCTGCTCTTCGTGCTGAGCGGCTTCGCAACTGCCCTCCGCCATTCCGAGCAGCCGTCGCGGCAGCGCGTGTGGCCGCTGCTGCGCGCGCGCCTCGCGGGCTACTACCCGACCTACCTATCGGCGGCGCTGCTCTCGCTGCTCGTCGCGCAGGGCGTGCGCGGCGTCGTGCTCACGGGCGAGTACGTGCTGATGGCGCCGTTTGCACTCGGTTGCTGGTCGACGTCGCTGCGCGAGGCCAACGCCGCGAACGCACACTGCTGGGTCGCCGGCCATGTGCAGATTCGAGGCCCACATCTGGCTTGCCACCTTTACCTCTCCTCCTTCTGATTGGCCACAAGGATGACCGAAGCTTCGGGCTGCCCTGCATGGGCCTGGTTCTGCCAATGCGAGTGTGCCGTCACAGGACGCGGATGCGGCCCCACCACTGAGCGTGAGTGCCGCCTTGTTGTGCTCTACGCACATCAGGTCGTCGGCGCTCTCCTTTTCAACCTCGCGTTTGCGCTGCCCGTGCTGAGCCGCCTCGCCGCGCTCCCGCCGCGCGGCCACGCCGCCGCCCTCGCGCTCGCGTACGCGGCCTCGCTGTGGCAGGCCGCCACCGCCGACGGCTCGCCGCTGTTTTTGCTCGACGCGCCGCTCGCATCGTAGGCCGCTTTGGGGCTCGATCCCCGGACTAGCAGATCAGATCAGCCGGCTGCTGCTTCGAGCTGCTGCTCTGCCTCAGAGCCTAACCTGCTACTCTCACGTGCATGCCCCATGCCGGGACAGGTGGCCGCTGCGCGCCTGCACGCCCGCGTTCGTCTTCGGGATGGCGCTCGCCCTGCTTCACTTGCGCGTCGAGGAGAGCGGACGAGGCGGCAGAGTTGGTGCACACGGCGGCGGCGGCGGCGGGAGCATCCTCAGCTGCTGCTGCTGCGACGGCTTCGGTGGTCGTGGCGGTGGCGGCCCCGGCTCCTCAGTCTACTCCAGCAAGCCCGCACGCTGGCCGGTGCTCGCGGCACCCGTCGCGTGCCTGCGCACCCTGCTGCGCGCGGCGTGCGTGCCTGTCTCGTGCGCGCTGCCGCCGCTGCTGCTGCTGCTGGGCGGCACGACCCTCGACCCGCGCGACCACGCACTCGGCCGCCTTCTCGCGCAGTGGCTGCGGTGCGAGCCTATGTTGAAAGCAAGGCCCATTTGACCTGCTGATTGGCCGAGGATGGGCGAATCCCGGGGCTGCCCTGGGCCTGAGCCTGCCACTGCGGGTGCTGCCTGGAGGCCGAGCTGGCAGAAGTGCTCGCCGCCTTGTTTTCAACGTAGGTGCGGGCTGCTGCTGCCATGCTTCGCTGCCGCCACACTCGCCGCCGCGCGCGCGCCGCCGCCCTCGTCTGCGCTGCTGCTCTGTTCGCCGCTGTTGCGTGCTTGGCTGCCCGTCCTTCTCTTTGCCCAGCCGCTGTGGCGTGTCGCCGAGTGCCTCGGCCGCGCTGGCGGCACAATTGCCACGGCGGGCGGCACCGTTGGCATCTTTGTCGTGCTGAGTGCGGTGGCCCTTCCTGTGGTCGGCCAGCGCCTGCGCACCGCCGCAAGCAGCAAGTCCAGCACACCGACCAGCGGCGCCAACACCACCATCACCAATTCTGCCGACGACGACGACGACGACGACGACGACGACGACGCTGCCGCGTTCCCTCTCCTCGAGACGCTCTCCGCATGGCAGATGGCGGGGCCGCCCCTCGGCACTCTCGAGCAGAGGGTCGCGTACCTCGGCCTGATGGTCGCCACGATCGTCATCGGCGTCGGAGCGGCCGTCGTGCCACCCTCCGCCACGCTGCTCGGCCCGGTACTCGAGTCGGTGAGGGTGCATACACGCGAGGGCGCCGCGGGGCCGGCGGCGGCGCTTGCGCTGCTCTCCATTCTGACGACGCTCCTTGGCGTGGTGGGCAGCGTCGCGGCGGTGGGCCTGCTGCTCTCCCTGCTGGGCCATGTGCTCTGCCCATCCGTGGTGACGGGCTCACCCACCGCATCATCCACGACGACCAACAAGGCAGCAGCAGCGCAGGGCGCCGCCCTCGACGACGACATGCGCCTCTTCTTCCGAGTCATCGCCCGTCCACACCACCACTCCGCCGCCGCCGTCGCCGCCGCCGTCACTCGGCTGCACGAGGTTCTCACGGCGGCACTGCCCGAGGGGAGCTGGGCGATCGAGGTGGTGAGCGAGGCCAGGGTGGCGGGGCTGGCGAGGCTCCTCAACAGCAGCAACAGCGGCGGCGGCGGCAGCAGCAGCAGCAGCAGCAGCAGCAGCAGCAGCAGCAGCAACGGCGGCAACAGAGGCGGTAGCGGCGGTGTCGAGGTGGCAGAGGTCACGCCGCCCGCCGACTACCTCACTGGTGCCGCCGACGGTGGAGCATACGACGCCGACTTCTCGTCTGCTGACCAGGACCTGGGATCGATGACGGCGGCGCGAGGCGACGCGGGCGCCCAGTGCGCCGCCTCGTTTGCGAGCACGTGCAGTGGGAAAGAGGGTGGCAGCGCCGCACGCCCCGAGGACTGGGTGGTGCAGCTGACGCCCGAGACGGTCGTGGGTCGCGAGGCGGCGGCGGCGCTGTACGCACACGCCGCGACCGAGCGGGACAAGTGCGTCCATGGAGGCGACGCCGAGTTCCATGGCGGCGTCGGCATGGTGGTGGTGCGACGCATGCTCGGCTCGAGCAGCACTGCGGCCAGCATGAGTAGCACGGCGGACAACCCTACTCACGCGTCGTCGTCTACCATTGCGACCCTGGCCGATTCGATGCACGTGTCCGACGCCCACGCCAAGCTCGCTCCGTCGGCGTGGCTGCTACGTCGGCCGCTCGTGCCTGCCGTACCGGCAGGCGCCGTCGTCGCCGTCTGCCAGCAGCGACTCGCGGCGCAGCTTCGCGCCGCGCCGTCATCATCGTCCGAGGGCGATGCGATGGACGATTCACTTCTTGCGATGCGTGCGGCTGTGCGCGGCGTCGCTGTCTCGCTCCTCTCACTGAACGGTAGCGCTATCGGCAGTGGCACCACAAGCGGAACCACCAGCACCGGCGGCGCTGGTGCACCGGGACTGGGCGTGTCTCTCGCCGAGCCAGCGGCGCCCACCATCGACGTGCTGCTGCGGCAGCGGCGCGCCGCCTTCTGCGCGCAGCGGCGCGCGATGCGCTGCGCCGATCTGCCGGCGTGGCAGCGCGCGCTTGTTTGCCTCCACCTTGCATCGACGCTGCTGCTGCCGCTCGTGCCAATACTGGCGTGGCTGGTGGGCGTGCTGGGCGTGGAGTGCCCGCCGACTTTGCGGCTGCTCATTGGCCTCATGTACGGTGCGCTGTGCTGGAGCTATGCCGCCGGCCTGTGGGTCTCTTGCGCTGGCGCCTCGTCGTCGTCATCATCGTCGTCATCGTCACCGTCATCGTCGTCGTCGCCGTCGCATCATCTCGCGCATGGCGGCGCCGAGCTGCTCATGCTACTCTGGCTGCAGATCGAGCTGATCCCGCTCTTCACCCTCCTCGACCTCGCCGGCGCACTCAACCTCGGCTGCCGCGTGCTGCCTTGGCTCGAGTCCGCCTGCCGGCCGTCACCGTCGACCGACGCCGCGTGGTGCTACACGTCCGCGCTGGCGAGGTCCGTCAAGACGGAGGCCGACGATGCTGGCCTCATCCGGCACCACCATTCCACGCGCCACCAGGCGGACGAGCTTCGCACGCTCCACGAGCAAGATCAACACGACGAGGAGGCGGGCGTGGGTGGCAGCACACCCTCGAGCCACGTGGCCGATAGAACGGATGGTGCGGGAGGGGTCGGTGGTGATGGCGTGGCTGGCCGCGACACCGAAGACGCCAACGCCGATGGCGACGCGCCTCGCGCGTTGCTCGCGCGTCAATGGCGCAAGTCGACGCCGGTTGCGGTCGACAACAGCGCGGCGCTCGCATTCTGGGCCAAGGCGCTTATCGGCGCGCCGGCGTCGGCGCTGCCCCACCAGCTCTACGACGGCGCCGGCGCCAAGAGCCTTCTCGCGGGGCGCGCGGGCGCAGCGCCGCTGCGGCGTGACGACGCGTCGGCGCTGCGGCAGGCGGCGGCGGCGCTGGGGCGGCAGCCGATCGAGCTTGCGGCGGCGGCGCTGGCGTGGGTCGCGGCGGTGCACACGCGCGAGGCCGACGTGCTGCTCGTGGTCGACCGGTGCATCGTGCTCCGCCTCTCCGCCGAGCCGGAGGCATCGCTCGCGTCGCTCGCGGCCGAGGTTGCGGCGCAAATGGCGGCGGCGTGGGAGGCGCGGCTGCCGATGCGCGCGCTGCTGCGCTGCGGCCCTGAGGAGTGGAGGGACTCGACGCATCCGCTCGGACTTCACCTGTCGACGATGCCCATCGACGACATGGCGACAGCCAATGGCGGCGGCGGCGACGGCGGTGTGAGTGGTGCGTCGCTGTCGGACGCTGCGATGGTGCTGCACGTGCCTCTGGCGGGCACGCCGACGCTGCACTACGACCAAGGCCTCTTCTCCGTAGCGACGGCTGCGCGGTGGGCCGAGCGTGTCTCGCGCTGCTGCGCCGCGCCGCACGGCGCACCACTCAGTGCGGCGCCGCTGATGGGCGAGGAAGAGGCGCACGAGGTCGTGTGCGTGCAGAATCGCACGCACGCCGCGTACCCGAACGCGCCGGGCTGCGACACGGTGCACTGGGCCTTCGCGCACGCCGCGAGCCTCCACCCGTCGGCGGTGGCGCTGGTGGTCGGCGGCGACGGCAACGGCGACGTGGGCGCGGGCGAGGCTGTCAGCTATGCTGAGCTTGACGTGCGCACGACGACGCTTGCTGAGAATCTGAGCGGGCTGCGTGTGCTGACGAGCGAGCGGCGGCTGGTGGGGCTCATCTTCGAGCGCTCGGTGGCGATGGTCGTCGCCATCTTCGGCGTGATGAAGGCGGGCGGCTGCTACGTGCCGATGGAGCCCGACTTCCCGCCACAACGCGTCGGCGACATGCTCGAGGAGGCGTGCGCGCCGCTCGTGCTCCTGCACCGCGCCGAGATGGGTTCCGCCGTCGCCGGCGCGTCCGCCTCGCATGGCATCGACCCTCTCGTCCTTCTCTCCGACGCGAGAGGCGCGCTGACGCGGCCCGACGGCGGCGCGCCGCCCACGGCCGACCCGACGCTGTCGACGCCGGTCGCGCCGCTGCCGACGGACGCCAACGACCTCGTCTACGTGATGTACACCTCCGGCACGACGGGGCGGCCCAAGGGCGTGATGGTGGGGCACGGCGCGCTGCTGATACGCACGAGCTGGATGCAGTCGGCGTACACGGTTCACGTGGGCGACTGCGTGCCGTTCAAGACGCAGTTCATCTTCGGCGTCTCCGAATGGGAGCTCTTCTGGACACTCACGCACGGAGCGACGCTCTGCATCGTCCCCACTGCTATGTGCAAAAGGAGGCTCTCTTGGAGCCGTCTCCGCCCGACTGGCCGAATAGGGCTGCCACGGGCTTGGTTCTGTGCCACTGGGCTTGTCGCCCGGAGGCAGATTTGGCCAAACTGACCGCCGCCTCGTTTTGCACATAGGTGCCCAACGCCACCGTGCGTAACCTTCCCGCATTCGTCGACTGTATCGTGCAGCATCGCTGCTCGGTCGCCTTCCTCATCCCTTCACACCTCGATGCGCTTATGCCGCTGCTCGAGGGCGCGCAGGCCAACAGCCAGCGCGGCTGGCTCAGCTCGTGGCTCAGCGGGAGCTTCGGAAGTGGCGGTGCCGCCGGCGGAGGCGGACGTGGACGCGGGGGCTCAGTTGGTGGAGGTGGCGGGGGTGCGCAGCCGACCAAGGCGGCGTGCCTGCGCCACATCGTGCTGTGCGGCGAGGCGCTCTCGGTGGGCACCGTCCGCAACTTCCACGCGCGCCTCGGCAGGACGCCATGTTGAACGCAAGGCCCATTCCCAGCTGGCTGGCCAACCGGAGCTGACGTGGCTGATTGGCCGAGGATGGCCGAGGACTGCGGGGCTGCCCTGGGCCTGAGTCTGCCACTGCGGGTGCCGCCTGCAGGCGGATCCGGCCGAAGCGAGCGTCGCCTTTTCGTCAACACACAGGCAAGACCTGCGAGCTGCACAACCTCTACGGACCCACTGAGGGGTCGATGACGTGGTTCGTGGTGGGTGCCGGCTGCGAGGACGTCCTCATCGGCAAGCCGATCGAGAACACGGTCGTCGTGCTTGTGGACGCGCAGTACGAGCCGGTGCCGATCGGCGTCCCTGGCGAGATCGTCTTCGGCTCGTGCATCGCGCGCGGCTACCTGCACCGCGACGACCTCACCGCCGCCAAGTTTGTGCCCAACAAGCTGTGGGGCCCCGCCGCGCCCTCCGACGGCGCCGTCGCTCACAGCAGCAGCAGTGACGACGCCGCCGTGCAAAGCCCTGGCCCTGCACCGACGCCGACGCCAAAGTACCTGGTGGACATGAAGTCCGACAGCAAGGTGCCTCCGTCGCCGCTGGTGTACAAGACGGGCGATCTCGCGGTGCGGCTCGGCTCGGGAGACCTGCGGTTCATGGGGCGCGTCGACCGGCAGGTCAAGGTGCGCGGTTTCCGCATCGAGCTCGAGGCGGTCGAGGCCGGTACGCCGCATGCGTTGGAGCTCTATCCGCGACGAGCAGATCGGCCTACTGCTCTGCCCCAGCCGAATCTGCTTTGCTCACGCGTTCGCTCCCAATGTCGCGCCCGCTCACGCCGGATCACAGTGCTCAAGGAGTACAAGCCACCGCTCAAGCAGCTCGCGGTCGTCGCCGTCAAGGAGCAACGCGGCAACGAACTCGCAACACGCCCGGCGGTACACGAAGTTGCTGCCCCGATGCCTGAGCCACACTGTGGCAACATCACCACTGTATCGCTCGTGATGCGAGAGGGCCAGCACTGCCTGCCCTATGCTCGGGAAGGTCATGCGGGAGACACCAGCACACAGTGCATGGCGCGTTTGACGCACCGCAGGTGGCCTTCATCGCCAAGGCGGCGCTCTCGGAGAAGGGCGCGGGCGGCCTCAACCTGCTCGAGCACTGCGAGGCGAAGCTACCAAAGTACATGGTGCCGTCGAAGGTGGTCGCTCTCGACGCGTTCCCGTGCCTGCCCAACGGCAAGCTCAACCTGGCGGCGCTGGCGAGCGGCTCGGCCAAGGGCGACGTGGTGGAGAGCGCCGCGATGGCCGACGCCAAGGCGGGCAAGAAGACCGCGACCGACTCGCTTGGGATGGTGCGCGAGCTCGCGGGCGGCGACGGCGAGCAGTCGTCTCTGCAGCTCGAGACGCAGGTGGCCGACGTGCTGCGCGCGCTGTTCATGTACGGCGTGATCGTTGACCACTGGTCGGACTGCGGCGACACGCCGGGCGTATGCCAACGATGCTTTGGAGCTCGATCCCTCGACTAGCAGATCCACCTCTGCCTCTACTACTCACGCATTCGTGGCCCATGTCAAAACAGGAGGCGTGCCTGATCGTCAACACGTACATCGTGCCAGCCGAGGGCGCGGGCAGCTGGGCGGCCGCGCTCAACGTCGCGTGGCGGATGGTGGGCAACTACAAGGACATGTCCGGCTTCATCATGATCTCGGCGTTCGCCGACTCGCGATTCGCCCACGCGGCGCTGCTCTCCAAGCAAGACATGATCGTATGCCGCCTTGGGGGCTTTGGGGATCGATGCTTCGCGACTAGCAGATGAGCCTGCCGTGCTACCTCAGCCTACACAGCCTGCTACACACGCGTTCACACCCCTCCGGGAGCAGGTGCTCTTTCTGTACCTCGAGATGATCTGGGTGCTCGACCCGATCTCGATGGCGGTGGGGAGGCGCGTCAATCCGACGCAATTCTACGGCGCCATCAACCCACTCGCGTCCGTCCACCGCTGGTGCACCTCTGCCACCGCATGGCCCTCAGCACACGCGGGCGTGGCCCACATGCCTCACGCAGCCGCTCCCTCTTCACTTTGGGCATCATCAGGTATCTGCTGATGATGCTGATGATCAAGCTGACGCTCAACGCCTTTCGCCTGCTGCGCGTGCCGCCGCTCGCGCAGTGCGTAGCCGTCACGCTGTGCGGCTTCCTGATGCCGCGCGTGCTAGGCTGCATGACCGAGGAGGCGTGCGCCAACTCGGACGACGGCGCGGGTATATGCCGCTTTGGAGCTCGACCCCATCGATTAGCAGCTCAAGGCTGGCTCAGCCTCAGCCCTATCTGCGACTCACATACGTATGCGCCCTGCTCCACCCGCGGGAACAGTGTGGGAGGGGCAGCTAGCCTTCTCGGTGCCCGTGCAGCTCGTGAGGTACGTCCTCTTCACTGGACCGTACGACGACATCTGGTGCGTCGCGCGACCGTGGCTCGCCTCCACACAGCTGGTGTGCAACCTCCGCTCTGGACACCGCGCCTCCCGCTCGCTCCCTATGGTATCGCAGGTACATGACCTCGTGGGTCCTCTACCGTCACTACGTCGTCTTCGGCCTGCAGTATTTTTGGGTCTTCCACTACAGCCGCCCCGCACTCAAGGCACTCTTGCGCCTTGTACCCTCCGGCGCCGCCTCGGGCTGGCGCGTGCTGCCGCTGCTGTGCCTCGTGGCGGCGGTGGCGCTCGAGACGCTCGACGCGACGGTACTCGGCTCGAGCACCTACTACCACATCCTAGAAGAGTGGCGCGGCAGAGGCGGCAGCGGCAGCGGCAATGGCGAGGGCGGCAGCGGGCAGCGCCTGCCGCAGTTCTTCATGGTGACCTTCATTCTAGTCCTGCTGACGTTGATGGTGGTGGCGCTCGCCTTCGCCGCCACCGGCTGGCGCAAGCCGCCCAAGGCGGTGCGCCTGATGGGATCGACGACCCTCGGCTGCTACGTGATGCACTGGTACTTCATGCCGATCACGGGCTACCTCAACGAGCCGTGGGCGGGCGAGGGGCAGTCGACCTTCGGCAACCTCCCCAAGCACCTCGGCGCGACGGCCGGCTTCGTCGTGCAGGTGGTGGTGCTTCTGGGAGCGCCGATGCTCTTCCAGATGACGCTCGGCGCTGCCTTCCACAAGCTTCTGCTCTGGCAGTTCAAGGGCGTCGTCAAGGTCGGGCCGCTGCTCGCGGCGTGCGCGCGCCGCTGCTGCCGTGCTGCGCGCATGGGCGGGATGGGGCGGGGTGCTAGAGGGGAGAAGGGGGTGGGAGGGGACGACAAGGAGCCGCTGACCCCTGGGTGAGGTTTGGCGGCAACGGTTGGACGTTTGAAGGAGCCGTGAGCGATTGGCTGTGGGTTGTGGGTGGTAGGGAGGGTTGGGAGAGGTGGAACCATGAATACGTCACATTGGCGAAGTAACATCTCCTTAAGCCTATAAAGTAAAGCGTAAAGGGCCCGCGCAGGTGATGTGACCCACACCTTTTGGCGGGACACTTGCTGGAGGCGCATCGCGCGGCCTCGGCTATCGCCGCCATGTCCCGCGTAGCGCGGCGCTCAGTCCGCACCGGAGGACCACGTGCTTGGATTTTCGAGATTCATCTCTGCTCGCGCGTAGTGGCCTCTGACGTGGGGAATAGGCTGTGGGATGGACGCCGGCCGCAAGATGGACACATGATGGAGATGAGCTACCAGTGCTGCTGCGCAGCTGCAGGCATGGTCTTTCTTCCTCACAGTACTCGCCCACACCCAAGCCGTGTGCCCGCATGCTCGGCGGCTTCCTCTTCGACGAAGTTCGACATGCTGCCACTGACCGTGTGCGCCCTGAGCGCTACCCTACCGTCATGACCGGTGCCAGTGCTGCCGACACGCCGGAACTGCGAGTGCTGCGTGCTCGGCTAACGTGCCGCACCTCAGAACAACACTGTGGACCTCGCTGTTAGGCTGTGGAGTGTTGTTAAAGCAAGGTCACTATCTAACCAAACCCCTCGCAGCACCTATGTGCGGGCCCCGTATACGAGGGCCCTCGAGTTGCAGACAGAGTAGCAACCGCCTCGAGAGCGCTCTGGTGCAGCGTTGGACCGACCATCTGTCCTCTGGCGCGACGCTGCCTATTGGCAAAGCGGTATGGCCATACGGTCATACAAATCGGCGCAGCTCAAACCTCCGTATCACTACTTACGGCAACTCCGGAGGCGAAACAAACTCCGGAGCTCGTGATCACAGCGCCATCTGCCGTCGCCGAGACGGCCGTGGCTACCAGCCAT
>Ga0209713_10002965_pt1 | contig 10664 bp, 10 predicted proteins | sample ArcOceMetagenome_3_FD_187444 | JGI IMG/M metagenome (GOLD analysis project Ga0209713, IMG submission 187444) | Marine eukaryotic phytoplankton communities from Arctic Ocean - Arctic Ocean- Svalbard ARC20M Metagenome (SPAdes) (version 2) | ecosystem: Environmental > Aquatic > Marine > Oceanic...
AACACAATTATGGTTAGAGATCACAAAAGAATGGTTATTTTCTAGCGAGCTCCTCAAAAATTAGTCAAATTGCAATCTACTGGTGTTTTTGTACGCATCTCCTACAATATTCTTAAAATCGGCCATCATTTCTTTACTTTTTTCTGGCAGCTTGCTTGCTAAATTATTCTGCTGCGATGGGTCTTCTTTTAAATTATAAAGCTGAATATCTTCGCTATTTCCTGTCTCAATGCCTTTCGTTAAAAACATTTTCGGTCCTTCGTAAGGAGGTATTAATACCCAATCTCCTTGGCGGTAGGCTGTTCTAGAAGTTGCTTCTAAAATTAAGTCAGTCCTGCCTTCCTTAACTTTACCTAGCAATAAATCCATGTGGTTTTCACTATCTAAATTTGTAATTATTGAATCTGTTAAGGTAGACAGCGAAGACAACCAGTCAACTTGAGAAATAATCGCATCCGATACACCAGGCTTAATACTTCCTTTCCAATAGGTAATAAATGGTACTCGCGTTCCGGCTTCATACAAGCTGTATTTACCGCCTCTTAGATTCCCTGTTGGCGAATGGCTTCCCAACTTAGCAATCGCATCATCTTCATATCCGTCGTCTAATACAGGGCCGTTATCACTAGATAAGAAAATAAGGGTATTTTCTAGTAGCCCTTGCTTTTCAAGGGTTTTTATGAGCGCTCCAATGCACCAATCTGCTTCTGCAATCACATCGCCTCTTGGGCCCATACCAGTTGCGCCCACAAAACGCGGATGTGGTGTTCTTGGTACATGCGGTTGCTGCAAGCCATAATACAAAAAGAAAGGTTGTTGCTCATTACTGTTTCGAACATAGGCTTGTACCTCCTCTAAAAATACATCAGCCATATCTTCATCAACCCAGCGCGCAGCCTGCCCGCCTTTCATATGTCCAATTCGAGGAACCCCATTTACAATGGTTCTGTTGTGCTGGGAATCCCCTTTCATTTTTAATAAATGGGGTGCGTCCTCCCCTGTAGGTTCTCCAGGAAAGTTATTTTTATAATCAATTGCTATAGGATCGTTAGGATTGTGATTGTACACATTTCCATTTTGAATATATACGGTTGGAACCCTGTCTTGTGTTGCAGCCATAATAAAACTATAATCAAATCCAACCTCATTGGGTCCAGGCGTGATGTGTGTATTCCAGTCAACATTTCCGGTTCCAAGGCCTAAATGCCACTTACCAATAACCGCTGTTTGATATCCATTGTGACGCAACATTTTAGGAATCGTCATTTGTGCGGTATCGATTAACAAAGGCGCTGTCCCAGGAAGTATTTTCGCATTTCTATTGCGCCATGGATATTGACCTGTTAGTAAGGCATACCTACTTGGAGTGCAGGTAGCCGAAGTGGCATATCCATTGGTAAACTTAAGACCATTGTTTGCCAAAAAATCAATGTTGGGGGTAGTTAACTCGGTAGCTCCGTAAGAACTCACATCTCCATAACCCAGATCATCAAGATATATAAAAATTATATTAGGCTTCTGTTTGGCGTTTAGTACCGTTTTATTTTCAATATGTGCACAGGAACTAAACAGTAAAAATGCAATAATTGCTATGAAGTTTTTCATTTAAAATACTAATTTAAATTTATTTTTGATATTTTAACTTGAATATCATAAATAGTAATATCTATCAATATTACACAAAATTCAAGTCCTCATCTGTCTATAATGTACAATTATGTAACACATATTTACTTTTTACTGAACTTTAAGATAAAACCGATTATTGATTGAATGTAAAAGTTGGCTCTGTTTTAATAAAAAAACTCCCTACCTTATTCAATAGAATTGACAGTATTTTGATTAAAACCTTCTTTATTAGAAATTATTTTAAAACTTTAAGCACAAGCTTGTTGTGTATATAATAAAATTTAAAAAAAATACAATTCTATATATCTTGCTTTTATATTTAACTCAAAACATACACCTCTTTTTTAATAATTTGTAATACTTTTTTTGCATTTTTTAATACTATTTTATTTTTTTTGTTAAATTAGCATCAATGAAACTACACTTATTAGATAGAAGTAACAGCAATTCAGGAATTTCTGTAAAAAAAAACAACTACCCTAGTTTTTTGAAACTATGGCATTATCACCCAGAATTAGAGTTAGTAGCAATCTTAAAGAGTACAGGAACCTGTTTTATTGGAGATAGTATAAAAAAATTTCAGCCAAAAGACGTTGTTTTAATTGGTAAAAACCTGCCACATATGTGGTTAAATGATCCTTTGTATTTTGAAGAGAATAGCACACTAAAAGCAGCAGCAATTTCTATACATTTCAAAGACCTATTTTTAGGAAACACTTTTTTTAATTTACCAGAAATGAATTCAATTTTACAGCTTTTTAAAAAAGCTGAGCAAGGCATTCAATTTAAAAACGTCTCTAAAAAATTAAGACAGTCTATTGAAAAACTTCATACAGCATCAGATTTTAATAAAACATATCATTTTATAGCGATACTATATGAGCTCTCAATACATAGTGATTATAAGGTACTGGCAAGTTCTGGCTATGTAAACGCCTTACAACAAGAAGATTCAGCATTAACCAATCAAGTAATTGCCTATATTTTTAAGAATTTCAACAAAGAGATTAACCTTAAAAAAGTTGCTGAAATATCAAAAATGAATGCATCTGCATTTAGTAGATCCTTTAAGCGTGTTCATCGTAAAACATTTTCAAAATACGTAAATGAAATAAGAATTGGATATGCTTGTAAGTTACTAATAGAAAATGACTTAAATATTGCAGCAATTGCCTACGAAACAGGATTTAACAATTTATCAAATTTTAATAGACAATTTAAAATGATAAAGAAAATATCACCTTCTGCCTATATTAAAAAACATATTAATTATACAAATGTTACTAATTATTCAGATTAAGTGCAAAAATAGTATTAGTTTATGTCAAGTTTTTAGTGGACATACATTAAAAGACTTATTACTTTTGTAACGTAACAAACTACCTGCAATGAAACAAGCAATTACCATTATAAATATAGTAACAAAAGACGTACGTTTCCCAACCAGTGATTCTTTAGATGGATCAGACGCAATGAATTCAGATCCAGATTATTCTGCGGCATATGTCATTTTAGAAACAGACCATCCAGAATTTAATGGACATGGACTAACATTTACTATTGGTCGTGGAAATGAATTATGTGTTGCCGCAATTGAATCTTTATCCCACTTAATTATTGGAAAAACTTTAGAGTCCTTTACTCAAAACATGGGTGACTTTTGGAAAATGATTACAGGAGATAGCCAATTGCGTTGGCTAGGTCCAGAAAAAGGAGTGATTCATTTGGCAACAGGTGCCGTGGTTAATGCAGTTTGGGATTTATACGCTAAAGTAGAAGGAAAACCGCTTTGGAAATTAATTGCAGACATGTCTCCAGAAGAATTTGTAAAGTGTGTTGATTTCACATACATTACAGACGCAATTACGCCAAGTGAAGCATTAAACATTCTAAAAAAGAACGAAACAACGAAGCAAGAACGCATTGATAATTTATTAGAAAATGGTTATCCTGCTTATACTACTTCTGCAGGTTGGTTGGGTTACAGCGATGATAAAATGCGAAGACTTTGCCAAGAAGCAAAAGCGGAAGGTTTTAAGCATATGAAAATAAAAGTTGGTTCAAATTTACAAGATGATATGCGTAGAGCACAAATTATTCGTGAAGAAATTGGAGAAGACTTACAATTAATGATGGATGCCAATCAAAAATGGGATGTAGATGAAGCGATTGAAAATATGGCTGCATTGAAAAAATTTAATCCCTATTGGATTGAAGAACCAACAAGCCCTGATGATATTTTAGGACACGCAAAAATTGCACGAGCCGTTGCTCCAATTAAAGTTGCAACCGGCGAACATTGTCAAAATAGAGTAATGTTTAAACAATTAATTATGGCAGACGCTTTACAAATTTGTCAAATTGATAGTTGTAGAGTTGGTGGTGTAAACGAAATTATGGCTATTTTATTAATGGCTGCAAAATATAAAGTTCCTGTTTGTCCTCACGCAGGCGGCGTTGGTTTGTGCGAATATGTACAACACTTATCTATGATAGATTATATCTGTGTAAGCGCAACAACTGACAACAGAATTATAGAATATGTAGATCATTTACACGAACACTTCTTTGAGCCTGTTGTAATTAAAAACGGTGCATATATGCCACCAAAACAACCAGGTTATAGCATTACAATGAAACCAAAATCATTAGAAACCTACAGTTTTCCGAATGGAAAAGTTTGGGCTAAAAAACTACAATTAAAATAATATGATATTTAGTTTAAAAGGAAAAACAGCGATTGTTACAGGGGGTGGAAGTGGCATTGGAAAAGCAATTTCAAAAACCTTTGCAAAGCAAGGTGCACATATTTGTATTCTTGATTTTAGTGAAGAAAATGGAAATACAACGGTTTCAGAAATAAAAAAAGAAAATGGCTCTGCCAGCTTTTATCAATGCGATGTGGCAAATCAAAATCAAATAGAAGAAATTTTTAATGCAATTTCTAAAAATAATTCCATAGATATTTTAATAAATAACGCTGGTATTGCGCACGTTGGAAATATAGAAAATACAAATTCTGAAGATCTAGATCGTCTATATAATGTAAATATAAAAGGTGTTTATAACGGAATGAAAGCCGCTATTAAACATTTTATGAAAAATGGAAAAGGAGTTATTGTTAATATGGCTTCCATTGCTTCTTCAGTAGGTATTTCAGATAGATTTGCGTATTCAATGACCAAAGGAGCTGTGTTAACTATGACCTATTCTGTTGCAAAAGATTATGTAGCTAGTGGAATTAGATGTAATTGTATTTCGCCAGCACGAGTGCACACACCTTTTGTAGACAACTTTATAAAACAAAATTATCCAAATAATCAAGAGGAAATGTTTGAGAACCTTTCTAAAACACAACCAATTGGTCGTATGGGAAAACCTGAAGAAATAGCAAACCTTGCACTCTATTTATGCAGTGATGAAGCTTCATTTATAACAGGTACAAACTTTCCTATTGATGGAGGATTTGTTACGTTGAATGGAAATTAAATAAATAATAAAAGATGTAAAAATGAAATTAATAAGATTCGGAACAGAAGAAAACGAAAAACCAGGAATTCAATTAGAAGATAAACGTTTAGATGTAAGTGCATTTGGAGAAGATTACAACGAAAAATTCTTTGAAACAAACGGGATAGAACGTTTAAAATATTGGATAAAAACGAACGAAAGCAATTGTCCCATAATTGATGACGTAGTTCGTTTAGGTTGTCCTATTACAAGACCTTCTAAAATTGTTTGCGTTGGTTTAAATTATGCGAAACACGCAGCAGAAGCAGGAATGAAAGTGCCTGATGAGCCTGTTTTATTCTTTAAGTCTACCACTGCAATTGTGGGTCCTAATGATGATGTTGTAATTCCTAAGAATAGTGAAAAAACAGACTGGGAAGTAGAATTAGCAATCGTAATTGGTAAAAAAGCATCGCATGTTTCTTTAGAAAATGCAGAAGATTATATTGCAGGTTATGTTTTACATAATGATGTTTCTGAACGTGCTTTTCAAATTGAAAAAGAAGGACAATGGTGTAAAGGAAAAGGTTGTGATACTTTTGCTCCTTTAGGCCCATTTTTAGCAACTAAAGATGAAATAAAAGATCCTAACAACCTGCACTTGTGGTTGGAAGTTAATGGCGAACGTTTGCAAGATTCTTCTACATCAGATTTTATTTTTAACGTACAAGAAGTTGTATCTTACATCAGTCAATATATGACGTTATTACCTGGTGATGTTATTTCTACAGGAACGCCATTTGGTGTTGGTTTAGGTTTCCATCCGCCAAAATATTTAAAGCCAGGAGATGTCATGCGTTTAGGTATTGAAGGATTGGGTGTTTCAGAACAAAAAACAGTAAGTTACAAATAAATGAAAATAGACGCACATCAGCATTTTTGGCAATATAATCCGCAACGTGATAGGTGGATTAATGAAGAAATGAGTGTACTTAAATACGATTTTTTACCTGAAAATCTACTACCAGTTCTACAACAACATCAATTTGATGGATGTATAGCTGTACAAGCTGATACTTCAGAAAAAGAAACAACATTTTTATTAGAATTAGCAGAAGATAATGCTTTTATAAAGGGCGTTGTTGGTTGGTTAGATTTGTGTAATGAAAATATTGATGTGCGTCTAAACCATTTTTCAAAATATAAAAAACTAAAAGGATTACGTCATATTGTACAAGCAGAACCAGATGGTTTTATGCTTCAAAAAGAATTTCAACGCGGTATTTCTGCATTAGAAAAATATGATTTTACGTATGATATTTTAATATTTCCGCATCAATTAGAAGAAGCAATTGAATTGGTTAGCAAATTTTCGAAGCAAAAATTTATTTTAAATCATTGCGCTAAACCTTACATTAAAGACAATAAAATCACTATTTGGAAAAAGAATATCGAAAAATTAGCTCGTTTTAAAAATGTCGCTTGTAAGATATCAGGTTTAACTACAGAAGCCAATTGGAATTCTTGGAATAAAAAAGAGATTCAACCTTATCTTGATATAGCTTTTAAAGCCTTCGAAAACGATCGCTTACTTTTTGGAAGCGATTGGCCAGTAAGTTTATTAGCTGGCAATTACACAGAAACTGTTGGACTTATTGAAAATTATATTCAACAATTTTCTAAAACGGCACAGCAACAAATAATAGGATTAAATGCCATAAATTGGTATAACTTAAAAGATTAAATTATGGATTTAAATCTTAAAAAGAAAGTAATAATTGTTACCGGTGGCTCAAAAGGTATTGGTAACGGAATCTGTAATTTACTTGCTGAAGAAGGCGCAATTCCTGTAATTGTAGGTAGAAATAAAGCGAATGTTTTAGATGCCGTAAAAATAATAAAAAATAGTGGTGGTCAAGCATTTCATTGTTTTGCAGAACTAACAGACCAAAACGCTTGTAAAAAAGCTATAGATCGCGTTCTTAAAGAATTTGGCAGAATAGATGGCTTGGTAAATAACGCAGGTGTAAATGATGGAGTTGGTTTAGAAAATGGAAATTATGATCATTTTATGATCTCGATTCAACGCAACGTTGCACATTATTATGCGATGGCTAAATACGCATTACCAGCACTTAAAAAAAGTAAAGGAGCCATTGTAAATATTGGCTCAAAAACTTCATTTACCGGTCAAGGTGGAACCTCTGGCTATGCTGCTGCAAATGGAGCTCGAAATGCTTTAACTAGAGAGTGGGCTTTAGAGTTATTACCTTTTTCAATTCGCGTAAATGCAGTAATTGTTGCAGAATGTTACACACCATTATATAAAAAATGGTTAGACACTTTTCCCAACCCTGAAGAAAAAATAAACAGTATTACTAAAAATATTCCATTAGAAAACCGAATGACTTCCACTACAGAAATTGCAAACACTGTTGCATTCTTGTTATCTGAAACATCGAGCCATACTACAGGACAATTATTGTTTGTAGATGGTGGTTATACACATTTAGACCGATCCATATAATTATGAAAAACACTACAAAACATCCAATCGTTTCAAAAAAAGTACTTATTCCTTTTCTTTTAGTAACATCATTATTTGCTCTTTGGGGCTTTGCCAATGCAGTTACAGATCCCATGGTAAATGCATTTAAAAAAGTATTAGAATTATCAAACACTCAAGCCTCATGGGTTCAGATGGCCTTTTATGGAGGTTATTTTTGTATGGCTTTTCCAGCCGCAATGTTTATGCGCAAGTATTCTTATAAAGTTGGTGTTTTAATTGGACTAGCCTTGTATGCAACCGGAGCATTACTTTTTTATCCCGCTGCACAGTCAGAGAGTTTTGTGTTCTTTTGTCTGGGATTATATGTGTTAACTTTTGGATTGGCATTTTTAGAGACTGCTGCAAACCCTTATGTATTAGCAATGGGAGCTAAAGAAACAGCTACTCAGCGTTTAAACTTAGCGCAATCTGTAAATCCAATAGGATTAATTGCTGGGTTATTAGTAGCAAAATTCTTTGTTTATGATAAATTACAATCTGACGATATTGTAGATTTTGGAGCTTTAGATGAAGTAAAAAGAGGAATGATTAAAGTTGCAGATTTAGCAGTAATACGCGATCCTTATGTAGTATTAGGTTTGGTTATTTTAGGTGTATTTATTTTGTTTTTGGTAAATAAAATGCCGCAATCAAAAGAAGAAGGAAAAATGCCTAGCTTAAAAAATACTTTTAAAAAATTATTGCATAATAGAAAATATGTTTTAGGAGTTGTTGCACAAATATTATACGTTGGAGCACAAATTATGACTTGGACTTATATTTATCAATATGCTGAAGCAATAGACGTTGCTAATGCAGGTAAAGTAGGTTATGAAAAGGTTGATGTATTTACATATCAATTTATAGCATTTGTATTATTTACGGTAGGTCGTTTAGTAGGAACAGCAATGTTACGCTTTATGAGTTCTGGTAAATTATTAATGTTTTTCGCACTACTTGCAAGTGTTTTCGTTCTATCTGCTATCTGTATTGAAGGCTTAATTGGATTGTATGCCATAGTCGGAATATCGTTCTCTATGTCATTAATGTTTCCAACCATTTATGGAATTGCATTAAATGATTTAACCGAAGAACAAGCTAAAGTAGGATCTGCTGGATTGGTAATGGCAATTGTTGGCGGTGCTCTGTTACCGATGCTACAAGGGATGATTATTGATACAGGAGGTAGTGGTGTTTCAGATACTAAAATAATGGGGGTTGCAGAGGTTAATTTTTCTTTTATTTTACCACTATTTTGTTTTATTTACATAGCCTGGTATGGTTTAACTGTTTATATGAAGTATGAGAAAACAAGTAATGCTTCATTAAAAGAATACGTTTTAAAATGAAAAAGATTAAAAGATATTGTTTTGCTTTAGATTTAGTTAATGACCCTAAACTCATTTCTGAATATAAAAAATATCACGAAAAAATATGGCCAGAAATTACCAAAAGTATAAAATTAGCTGGTATTGAACATTTGGATATTTATTTAGCGGGGAATCGGTTATTTATGATTTTAGAAGGAAACGAAACTTTTTCTTTTGAAAAGAAAACTACCATGGATTTAGGAAATCCAAAAGTGCAAGAATGGGAAAATCTAATGTGGAAATATCAGCAAAAATTACCTTTTGCAAAAGAAGGTGAGAAATGGATATTAATGGATAAAATTTATCAGTTATAAAAAAATAAAAAATATGGAATTAACAATCAATCCAAAATACCCATCAGTAGATGATTTAAGAAAAAGAGCAATTGTGAAAATGCCAAAATTTGCTTTTGAATATTTAGATGGCGGATGTAATGAAGACATCAATTTAAATAAAAATAGAACTGATTTACAGAAAATTGAATTAATGCCTCAATACTTATCTAAGTTTGAGAAATCAGAAATGAAAACAGAATTATTTGGACACATATATGATGCGCCTTTTGGAATTTCTCCCATAGGTTTACAAGGGTTAATTTGGCCAAATTCTCCAGAAATTTTAGCTAAATCTGCGAAGAAACACAATGTTCCATTTATTTTAAGTACAGTTACTACTTCTAGTATAGAGCGAGTAGCAGAAATTACTGAAGGAAAATCATGGTTCCAATTATATCATCCAACAGAAGAAACGGTAAAACGTGATTTATTAGATAGAGCAGCAGCAGCTGGTACTGACGTATTAGTTATTTTAGCAGATGTACCTACATTTGGATATAGACCACGTGATATTCGTAATGGATTGGCAATGCCCCCCAGTATGAGTATTAAGAATATTATTGAAGTAATGAGAAAACCTGATTGGGCTTTGCAAACTTTAATACATGGACAACCTAGTTTTAAAACATTAGAGAAGTATATGCCTAAAGGACTTAGCTTGAAAAAGTTAGGAGAATTCATGGACGCAACTTTTTCAGGTAGATTAAATGAAGATAGAATTGCTTCTATTCGTGACCAATGGAAAGGTAAATTAGTTATTAAAGGAGTTGTTAGTGAAGAAGATGCTCAAAGAGCTATAAATTTAGGCGTAGATGGTATTATTGTATCCAATCATGGAGGTCGTCAATTAGACGCCGGACAATCTTCAATAGTACCAATGACAAGTTTAGCTGAAAAATTTGGACATCAAACAAAGATAATGGTAGATTCAGGTTTGCGTGGTGGTCCAGATATTGCAAGAGCAATGGCTAGTGGAGCAGAATTTACTTTCATGGGAAGAAGTTTCATGTATGGCGTTGGAGCTCTAGGTAAAAAAGGAGGTGATCATACAATCTCTTTGATGAAAAAAGAATTATTACAAGTTATGGAGCAAATTTGTTGTCAAAAAACAGATGATTTCAAACCACATTTAATTAAATAATTTAGGAACTGGTATTGGCTGCTCTGTTTTGAATGTTATAAGAGAAACTTCTAAATTAATGGTACCGTATTTGGGAATTATTCTTTACATTCAAACATCTCAGGGCATTATAATACCGCATCTAGGACTTTTTTAGTAAGTTTATCACTAATCCTCATTTCCTTATTCTTGCCGTTTAACACGAAGGACAC
>Ga0209713_10002967_pt1 | contig 10662 bp, 9 predicted proteins | sample ArcOceMetagenome_3_FD_187444 | JGI IMG/M metagenome (GOLD analysis project Ga0209713, IMG submission 187444) | Marine eukaryotic phytoplankton communities from Arctic Ocean - Arctic Ocean- Svalbard ARC20M Metagenome (SPAdes) (version 2) | ecosystem: Environmental > Aquatic > Marine > Oceanic...
TGGCGCCATTTTCTGCACGTTTAGCGGCTTGGTATTGTGTGTGTGGTCTTTGGGTCCAATCTCTTCTTCTTCTTCGCGAGTGCCGAGCCGCGGCCCATGATCGTCGCGGCCTCACCGGAGGATCCCACCACGGACCACGATGCGCTCGACTGGAGCGAGGGTCGGCTGCCGCAGGACCATCTCCTCCTTGCGGAGCTGCGCTTCCGCCCCGCGCTGCAGCTGCTCGAGTTGCACTCCAACAGTTTGGGCTGTGCTGGGGTGAGCGCTCTCGTGCAGGCGCTTCGCAGCCCAGGCTGCGCAGGCAGCCTGCGATATCTGGGCCTCGCGCGGAATGCCATCAGCGAGGCCGGTGGCTGCAGCATTGCAGCATGGCTCGCAACGGCCAGTGCGCCTCTGCAAACACTCGATCTGCAGGACAACAGCCTGGGCGACCGTGCCGCAACTGCTTTTGCGTCGACGCTGCAGCGTAATCGGCAGCTACAGGTGACTTTGCCCATGCGATCGGGCTGCACCCGCGATCGGGCGGCACCGCGCCCCTTGCCGCAACGCGCCCCTTGCCACAACCACGAGTGTTTGTGCACGTCGCCCTGTTGCGCAGCATCTCTCTCTGCTCCACAATGCCATCGGCCGTCGCGGCGCGCTAGCGCTGGCCGAGTCTCTGGGTGATAATCGAACGCTCGCCACCCTCGACCTGCGACTCAACCTCATCGACGAGCACGAACTGCAGGTCCAGCGCATGCCCACCGCAGACAGGAATAGTGCCTCCGCGGCCCTGGCCCAACACGTTGACCCTCCGCAGGCGATCATGCAGCAGCGCCGGTACAGCGCGAGCATCGGGCCCAGTCCATCACCCGTCCGGTTGCCACTCGCCGTGGTGGGCGAAGTGGGCGAGCGAGACACCGACGGCCCAACCAACAGTCCGGCTGGAGCGCTGTCCTTGGGTGTGAAGCGTGCAGAGACCCTGCTCGAGGCGGCGCGAGCTGTCCTCAGCCACACGCAGGACGAAGGCCACGCCGAGCAGGCCTCAGTTGGTCTGCTGCCCTCGCAACTACAGCGCTCCCTCGATGAGGTGGCGAATGTTCCCAGCCACGAATTGGCCGACGGCTCCAGCTGGCTGCAGGAGGCCCTTCCCAGCGACGCTGCTCCCAGTGCGAGCGAGGACGCGCCATCGGGCGCCAGCAGGACGACTGCTAATATTGCCGACCGAATTCGACATGCTGTCGACAGCGACGAGGTCAGCCGAACGAGTGACAAGCCCCTGCTGACTGAGGCAGCGCGAGCAGCACGGGCCTGGCTAGAGGAGCAGTCACGGGACGAGCGCTGGCGTCAGACACGCGGCACGCTGCGCCCTGACGAGCAACCGCGCGTACCTCCGTCGCTTGCTGCTCCGCGCCAACCCCCTGAAGCCCGTCTAGACTTCAGGGCAACGGCGGGGAGTCCATCACGGCTCACCTTCTCGGCAGGGTACGGCGTTTCGCTGGAGTTCCAATCGCTCGACGGGAGCCAAGACCTTGAGTCAGGCTCGGCAGCGGTTCCTCTCGGTGCGAGCGAGGCCGCCTGCGACGCTCTTCTCGATCAGCTCGATCTTGAGACACAGAGCGTAAGCTGCCGCCCCCTCCAGGAGACGTGTTGCCCGCTCGTACCATCCGAGCTCCCACGCACCCGCCTCTGCTCACGCCCTGCAGGTACAGCTTTGCGAAGTCCACGAAGGGCTGCGCGTGGCGCTCCTCGAGCTTCGGGCCCTGCCTTTCGACGCAGTGCAGCTGGCTGACGCAGTGCTTGCCCACCGGCTGCCCTGCTCGCTCGAGCAACTCGACCACTCGTTGCAAGGCGTGCACGAGGAGGCTGCACGCCAGCACGACCTGATGGAGGCCACCGTCGTGGCGGTCGAGCAGGTTGAGGCTGACTCGCGTGCAGTCCACGCAGCTCTACGGGACGAGCAGTCGGCACGGAAGCAGATGGAGCTGGCCGCCGCCGGGCGGCTGGCCGAGGCAGAGGAGATGATACGACGGCTTGAGGGCGATGCTGCCGAGGCGCGTGATGCTGCAGCTCGTTCCGTGCGCGAGGCTCATGCGATCCAGCTTCAGGCAACAGATCGACTTGCAGCAAGTGCGCAGCTTCAGCAGGAGCAGGCATCGCGGCATGCGGAGCAATTGCAGGCAGTGGTGCGAGCCGCACGCGAGCAGGAGCTTGTCGCTGTCGAAGCCGCTTTGCACGATCTCAGTGCCGGCCTTCGCCGGCTCTGTGGCCAGCTGCTTCCGTGGAGCCAGGCTGAAGACGTGCTGGCCGCGCAAGCCGGCATTGCCGGGAGCGCCTCGGCGCGAGGCCTGGAGCCATCCGTGGCGTTGGCCAGGCAGGCGCTGAGCTGCCTCGAACGTTTGCAAGCCGCCCAGCTGCCCGAGGGCGCGTTGCACGAGATCCAGGCACAGCTCGAGCAAGAGAAGCAGGCGCGCTTGCTGGCAGCACGGGCACATCGTTGCCCCACATCCCACGCAAACGCGAACGCAATCCTGTATCCACCGGCGCGTGCGCAGGAGAAGGCAGCCGCCGTTTGTGCAATGGAAGCATTGAACGAGGAGCTGCGTGCCCTCCAGTACCGCAAGCAGGACCAGCGGCAGCAGCTCGTGGCAGCAGCCGCCGAGACCGGGGCGGACGCGCGGAGGACGCATCTTGTCATCGAGGCGACACTTGTGGACGCGCTGCACAACTCTGATGAGGACCGAGCCGCCATTGCGCATGCGCTGCTAGCGTGTAAGCGCGAGCTGCGCGAGCAGATGCGCGAGTCAATGCGGTTGATGCAGGCATGCCCCGACCCCAGCACAAGCTTTGCATCTGCCAGCATCGCCGTTCGTGCCTTCATGCGCATGCTGCGTAGAGCTCATCGCGCGGTGTCTGCTTTGACTGCTTGCAGGACAGCCACGCGCAGCTCCAGTGGCAAGCCGAGGCGGAAAAGCGGGTCCACGGCCAACAACGGCATTTGGATGCCGCTGGGCGCCAGCTCGAGGCTGCCCGTGCGCGTGAGGTGGCGCTGCAGACCAAGCTAGACGCCAGTGAGGCACACGCACGGCGCGCAGACGCGCAAGCAATTGAGCGCATCGCTGCAGCCGAAGCAGGCAGGGCAGCCGAGGCACGGGCTGCGGCGCGGAGCGCTCTCGTCGCAGAGGCGTTGCAGAAGGAACTGGGCGAACCGCTGGCGCAGGCGCTGCAGGTGCACGACCAGTCTGGAGAGCATGCGCATTTCGAGGTGCAACAGGCTCGGCAGCTAGTTCAGAATGTCCAGCAGCCGGCTCAATGGCAGTTGCCGCCACCGCCACAACCATCGGACGAAGTGCAGGCGGAGACGCTTACGCTCGGGAAGCTCGAGTCGGAGACCTCGTCGCTGAAAGTAGCATCGCTCACTCGGCATGTGGAGTCCATGGAGCTTCACATTGACTCCCTCGAGCAGCAGCTCGACCGTGCCGAGCTGCATGTTGCTGGGGTTCAGGTGCGTGCCTTGGACGCCCCGGCAGCCCTGCATGCGCCTCCATGAGAATGGGGCTGAGGCTGGGCGGATGGTGGGATAGGGGTGGGTCAGGGGACCTCACTTGGGGGGTAGCTCTGACCGTGGGTGTCTGTCTGTGTGCGCAGCTGCACAGCTGTCTGCGGTCGTCTCTTCTTTGCCTCCTGGGCGAGGCACTCCGGCGCTGGGCTGCTGGTGTGTGGCTTGTTGCGGAGGAGCGCTGCCTCATGGCCGCGCCTCCGACTTGGGCGGCTCGCTCTGCCTTGCCACCCAGCGAACCGCAATCGCCCTCGCGTCAGCCCATCCATCCCACGCCCACGAAAGCGTCGTCGCGCCGGGCTGCTCGCATGCTGGAGCTCGCGCGTGTGCTGTGGCTCGCGCCACTTGGCGGTGGCGCCCTTGCCCGCAGCTTATGGCGATGGCATCACGCCGTCGCGTCTGAAGGCCGCAGGCTTGTTGCTGAGGAAGCAAGACGCATCCGCGGAGAGCGGGACATGGCTATGGACCGCGAGCGCACGCTGAAGCGCGGGCTGACCTCGCTGCGGGAGGAGCGCACGAGCCTCGCGGAGCACCTGCGAATGGCTCAGGCCAAGGCACCGAAGGGCGGCCCGAGCGAGGCGGAGCAGCAGCAGGCGAAGCGCCTCGTTGCACAGGCCACCGCGGAGCGGGACGCCTCGGCGAGGCAGGCGCGGGAGCTGAGGGAGTCGCTGCAGGCCGTGCAGGCGGAGCTCGACGCGCAGACAGACCGCGCGCGCATTGACCGCCGAGCTGCGACACACGCGCAACGCGAGCGGCAGGCCCTGCTCAACACGCAGTCCGAGCTGCGCGCGGAGAAGCGTGAGGCCGTCGCGGCGCTGGCGCAGGCGCAGGAGCGATGGAAGGCGCAGAAGCTCGCTCTCGAGCGGAGGCTGCGTGCGACGGCGGAGGAGGATTCCGACGGGTCACGGCATGCGACGGCCGCGGCGCTGGAGGAGGCGCTCGCTGCGGCGACGAAGCTTGGCGAGGAACTCGCGGCGGAGCAAGAGAGGCGTGTGGCGGCCGAGCAAGGCGCTGCGCAGGTCGTGGCGGCGGCCGAGCAGGCCGCGAGCGCCACCGCTCAGGAGGCCTCGGCGGCCGCCGCGGAGCTCGCCAAGCTGCGAGGCCGCGAGCGCGACGCAGCATCCCTGGCGAAGCAGCATGCTCAAGCCTCACGCGAGCTGAAGGAAGAGCGGGCGGCCCACCAACAGGTGGTGGCAAGGCTGAAGAATGAACGGCGCGCAGCGGCGACGGCGCGCCAGGACAAGGAGGCGGAGCGGCTCAAGGCGGAGGCGGCGCTGCAGGAGGTCGAGGCCAGCCGCAGGCGCGAGGAGACCAGCCGGCGAGAGCTGACCGAGCTGCGTGCCGCGTACGCTGCCGCGCGAGAACAACACGCGCAGGCGGAGGCGAGATGGGCGTCCGACGACGATGCGAAGCGACGCGCAGCGCAGGAACGGGATGTTGCGCTCGAGGAGGTCGACGCGCTCCAGACCGAGCTCGAGGCGCTGCAAATGTCGCTGGGCAGCCCTTCCCGATAGCGTGTCTTCGTTTGGTTCGGTGGTTCGTCGGGCGTTGATTCATTAAGTTACGACAGTGATAAATGAGTTCGAAAAAATCCGAACCCGCCGGGTCCTTGCGCAACCACCAGTGCACCAATCCAGTCAATTCGACGAGGACTTCCTCACCAGCCAGAAGCCCACGGCTTTGGGCAGCCCCGCGTACCCTTGCCGTCGCTGCTGGCGCGTCTGCTCAGGCATCTCTGCCACCATGGAGCCTGCAGCGCGTGGGTGCTCTCCGATTCCGCGCGTAGCGGCCCGCGGCCGCTGCCATCCATGTCCTCTTGCGACGGCACGTGGAAGGCTGTGAGGGCCGCGTGGGCCGCTGACGGTATCCGGCCGACCCAGCCGAAGAGCGTTGGGTCCCAGGAGCTCACGTCTCCAGCCGGAGGCACGACGGTGGCAGTGATGCTCTGCCGTGCTGACGCTTTAGCCCTCTCCTCCGCCGCAGCCGCCGCGACCAGCGCCTCCGTCGCCATTTCGCGCGCTTCGCGCGCTTGTAGCGACGCCACCCCGATGCCCGCCGCGCTCACCCAGCTGCGCACGAGCTCCGCAGCGTCAGCGCTGCATAACGACGCCCGGACGCCGCCGCCACCAGCTGCGACGTGCAGCCGCACACGGCCCCACGCTGCGAGGTTTGGCACGACAGATGGATTGCGGGTGGTCAGCGTCGGCGCAAGGAGGGTGCGTTGTGTGTGGGCGCCCCAAAACGCGTTGAAACCCTGAGGCGATAGGCGTGTGCACGGGCGCTCGCACCTCCCGCCTCGAGCGTGGAGAGGTCGGGTGACGCGCCGGCAACGCGCCGGGGAGGCAGGAGGCCAGCCACCACAAGGAGATCCGCGACCATTCCAAGCAGGGCGTGGGCGCGGCTCTCTAGCACGCGAGACAGCGCCTCGAGCCCTGCGAGGCCCACGTCGCGGTTTTGCGATATTTTTGCCTTTTCGAGCTCCGTCTGCGCAAGGCCTGGAGTGGCGACCTTCAGCGCCTGCACAAGCCGCGCCGTGGCACGCGCCGCGTCGGCGCTCCGCTGCTGCTTGCCCACTCCGCGCTCGTCGTCGGCGCCTGCGAAGCGGAAGAGGCCTGGAATGGCAGGCCAGGTCGAAGCGGCGGCCTTCCGATGCCATAGCTGCTCAACCTGCTCCAGCTGATTGAGCGTTCGAAGCAACGTGTGCGCGTCAGAGAGGTCGGCGCCCGACTCCTTTAGCTCGCGAATCACCTCCGCCGGTGGGGCGCCGTCCTTGAGCGCGCGGCGCGTCCCCGCGTCGATCAAATCCTTGGCCCTTTTGGGCAGCCCCTCCACAAAGGCGGGGGGCGTCGGCATCGCCTTGAGGCACGCGTCGTTCACATCTGCGACGCACAGCACGCGGACGCGTGACGGGCTGGCGCGCCAGCAGCTGCGCTGGTTCGAGGTGCGCCGTGTGGGACGCACGGTGACAGAGCTGCAGCAGGCGCAACGCCCAGAGCGCAATGGACACGAGTTCACGCGTCCAACCTGCCGAGAGCTTCCCTTGCGAGAGCCACACTGGCTGGCCCCACCACAGGTGCTCCGTGGTGGCGGCGGCGGCGGCGGCGGCGGCGGCGGCAGCGGCGGCGGCGGCAGCGGTGCCGGCGTAGCACCATTCGGTGCTTCCCGCGAGCCGCACGCCAAAGAGCGACTGGAGCAGCTGGTCCGCCTGGTAGAGCTTGGGCAGGAAGACCTTGATGTCGGCCCTCGTCACCGACTCCATGTACTCGACGGTCGAGCCGTCGTCCAGCGTCCTCAGCGCCGCCTCCTTGACAACGATCGATTCGAGCGGCGCCAGGTACCACTCGAGCTCGCGCCGCCACTTGCGCAGATTGGCCGGTGCGACAGGCTCGAGCCGCTTCAGCCCACCCCAGCACCCGACCGACAGGTTGGTCAGCGCGTTGCTCAGGGTGAGCGCGGGCTGCGTGCCGACCGCCCCGCCCGAGACGTCGCCGCCCAGGAGCATCGCCGCCAGCCTGTGCTCGTTCGGGAGCGTCAGGCGGCCGGGTAGCGGGGCCGCGCTCGCGCTGGCGGAGCTCTCCGTTGACATCTCCGCTTACTGGCGCTAGCGTAGAGACACCCGGAAACAAGCCTACTGGCCCTCAGCTGTAGACAGAAAGGCCTGCCGTGCAAAGACCACGTCCGACGAGCACAACATGCGTAAACGAACAGCATAAACTAGTTTGTGCATACATCGCCCGGAATGCTCGTCTCGCCCACGCACCACCGCTCGACGGTGATCAATTCGTTCACCGGCTCGGCCGAGGGCGACCCGAGCTACGTGCTCTCGCTCGCCACGGACGCCTCGGAGAGGGTGGCGGCCGTCGCTGGCTCCGAGTTTGACGTCCGGCTGTACGACCGCGAGACGCTCCGCTTGCTCGGCACCGCTGGCGCGCCGGCGCACCAGGGTCGGATCAACGAGGTCTGCTTTGGACCCGCCGCTGCGCCTTTGCTGTACACCGCGTCCTCGGATGGGACCATCAAGGCTTGGGACTGCGCCGCGGGCGGCGCTGCCAGCCCGGCCGCGACGCTGCGCGAGCGGCGCGAGGAGGTCTGGTGCGTGAGTGCGAGCACGGGCCACCTGATCGCCGCTGGCGCGCAGAATGCCGTCCTCATCTGGGACATGCGCAACGCGAGCAAGCCAGTGTGCCGCTGGGAGGTGCACACTGAGGAGGTCTCGCAGGTCCGCTTCCAGCCGGGCAGCGACCACGTGCTGCTCTCGGGCTCGGTCGACGGGCTGATCTGCGCCCTCGACTGCAGGTGTGACGCCACGCTCCTCACTGTCCGATGTCACCCCGTCCCGTCCCGGATGATCGCACGCGCTGTCGCGGCGGACGCCAAGAGACCGGCCTGGCCTGACACTGTTCCAGGTACTCGGGGGAGGACGAGGCGGTAACCGAGGTCTACAACAACGAGACGCCCGTGAGCGGGCTGGGGTTCTTTGGCGATGCGCCGGCGGCCCACGCCTTTTGTTCGAGCTGCATGTCACGAGCGTCGACGTCTCGCGTGGCCTCCTGCAGAGCCGTATCGATGCCTGCTTGCCATCGGCCTGCGCGACAGAAGCCCGTGCCGTGTGCCACATGCTTGAGACACGCGAGCGCGAGCGCCGCAACAGAAGCAAGAGTCTGCGCACCATGATCTGTGTCAGGCACCAGTTCGATCGAGACCTTGAGCATCTGGTCGCTGCAGCAGGGACAGCAGCTCAAGCACTTCCAGCAAATCCGTCGAGAGCAACCAGAGGAGGATGCTCCCGCCGCGGTGAAGCCAGCGCTTCCGCCGGCCCCCTCTCCGATGGCGCGCCAAGGCATCACGCTCTCTTTCCGCTCGTACACACCCAGGCGGCCGCGTCCGACGGCATCGACTTCTTAATCGGCTGTCAGTGGGACAGCGCAGCGCAGCAACTGTGGCTGCTCGCGGGAGAGCACAGCGGCTCTGTGCATCTGCTCCACGTCAATGCGGACTCGCTCGAGGTGGTGCAGTCCCTGCGGCAGGCCAGCTGTTAATAGACCGGCCATGTAAGGAGCAAACGCCGCATGCGCGCGTGCGCACGCGTCTACGGCCTGAAGGCCCGCCTGCTTCTGGTGGAGCTACTGAGCTGAGCATTCGTGTCCTGGGTCACGCAGGCCAAGCACGCAGGGTGGGCACAACTCGGGCGTCCGCGCATTCCACTGGGGCAACGCGTCGCTGCTGACCGGCGGTGAGGACGGGCGGCTCTGTCTGTGGGGCGAGGCGCCGCCACAGCAAGCGTTGGTGCCGCCGTCGCAGACCCTCAAGATGCCAGCTGCGAGGACGCACGCGCCCACGGATACGCGTCGCAGGCCATACTGAGTCGAGGCCTCGGGAGGTGTGGACCATGCCGCCAGAAAGGCCTGGGGCGTAACGTGGGGATCTGTGTCGCGTCTCAGTGCTATCTCGGTGGGGGGCGGCCGTTCCCAACGGTTCAGCGTTCTACTCTGCGTGCCGTTCGTCCTTGCGTTGCGCATGCGCAATGCCGCAGCCGCGTACTCTCGCGTCCGTCTCGTCGGCCCAGCGTCCAGTTCGTTTATGTCAGTTTAGAGACAACTCACTGGTGACGTCAACCAGTTCACCCTCTTCACTCGGCTGCGCATCATCGCCGCCTCCGCTCGCGCGGCCACGCATCGCCTCCCCCCATGCAAGGGTGCGCTCGACTGACGCGATGGCGGGCGCTGAGCGCCCCCACAGCGTGACTTCCGCCATGGGCTGCCCGTCCCACACCAGCCCCGTGTGCGGTCGAGGGCCCGGTGCGGGCGCGAGCGTCCCAAGGAACTCGAGGATGCCGTCGTCTTGCGCCGGAATCTGGAGGCCATCGATCCCCGCCGCGTCTGTGACTGTGACTGCCAGCGTCGCGGCATCAGCTGAGACGCCCTCCGACTCAGCCACGCACGAGGCCTCCTCGGCGGCCTCTGCTTCTGCACCTCGCGATGCGGCCTCTTTGCTCGTCTCCCCGTCCGATCCTGGACTCGCGCCGGCTCCAGGGACGACTGCACTCTCAGGCAAGTCTGGCTCGGCGACACCCACCAATGCCGTCAGGTCCAGGTCAGGGGCAGATCCAGCCACGTCGGCTGCAGTCCCCTGAGCCGAGGCAAGGTCCGGTGGCGACTGCGGGTCCGGTGGCGACTGCGGCATCGGCGACGTCGCTGCGAGCACTGCGGCCGCGTCGGTGAGCCAGCTCGGCTCGGCATCGTCCAGTGCCCCAGCCGACGAAGCCTCCGCCTCGTGAGTCGGCTCAGCAGCCGGCTGCTCGCTGGACAGCGCAGCAGCAGGTGCTGCCAGACAAGGCGACTGTTGTGGATCCACTAGCAATTCTGCTGAATCAATCGCCGCTCGTGCTGCTGCCTCCGCCTTGGCCTTCGCGGCGGCCGCCTTGGCACGTGCCGCAACCAATGCAGCCTCCGCGGCCGCAGCCTCGGCTTCGGCCGCCTCGACTGCCGCCTGAGCCGCATCTGTACCTGGGGGCGATGCAGCACTCGAGGTGAGGTTCTCCATGACTGGCGTGCGAGGCGCCGCTGAAGGCTCCTGGATTGGCAGCGGCGTGGCGCCCGTGCCAGCCACAGAAGCGAAGTGCTTTGAGTGGGGGTCGCCGGCAGCCTCAGTCGCCATTGCGTTTGCGGCCGTGGTGGGGGCAGCCACGGCGGGCGCAGCCGCCACCAGTCGGTTCGCCACGTCGGTGTCGTCCGTGCATGGCGTCTTCGGTGTGGGTGGCTGTGATGATTCGGGTGGAGCAGGGCGTGGCATTTGCTGCGGTGGTGGCGTCAAGTGCGGTGTCAAAAGCCGAGCGCAAGTGCGTCCTTGCGACGGCGTGGTCTGCCGAGCTGTCACGGGCCGTGGCGTACTGGGCGGCGGCAGGGAGTTGGGCATAGGGGGCGGCGGCGTCGATAGCGGCGGTTGCAACGCTTGTGGCGGCGGCGCTGCTGCCGCGGGGACGAGAGGCCTCGATTGGACGTGGGACGGAGAAGTCGTCGGAGGCGTTAGGGGGGCGACATATTTGAATGCTGGCGGCTGTAATTCCCGCACTGGCGGCGACACGGGATCTGCTAGCAAGGCTGGTCGCACCGCATGCACATGTT
>Ga0209713_10002968_pt1 | contig 10660 bp, 4 predicted proteins | sample ArcOceMetagenome_3_FD_187444 | JGI IMG/M metagenome (GOLD analysis project Ga0209713, IMG submission 187444) | Marine eukaryotic phytoplankton communities from Arctic Ocean - Arctic Ocean- Svalbard ARC20M Metagenome (SPAdes) (version 2) | ecosystem: Environmental > Aquatic > Marine > Oceanic...
CCTCCCCCTCCGGCACCCCCTCCGTCGCCCCCACCCCCTCCACCATTCCCACCCCTGCCACCTCCGCCCTCTCCGCCACCTCCCACGCCGCCACCTCCGAGGCAGCCCCCACCTCCCGAGCCGCCTTTCCTCCCACCCAGCTTGCCTCCCTGCCCCCCGTGGATGATGCTGGTGCGGAACGTCGATGGGACTACTAACGTCGTGCGCCACTCGCCGCCACCCAGCCCCACACGTGCCTCATTGCCTGCCGACTACGGCTCCGGCTCCGGCTCGGGCTTGGGCTCTGGTGAGTGGGCGTCGGGCTCATTTGATGCGAGCTTCGGCGAGGACGCTTCTGGAGACAATCTCGAGGTTGCTTCGGGGCTGCTGTTCGATGACTGGACGCCTCACTGTGTGCCACCTCCCTCGCCGCCCCCGTCGCCACCCTCGACACCACCCAAGCCCCCACCTCCCACCCCGCCGCCCGCACCGCCACCGTCACCGCCACCACCGTCACCACCACCGGCGCCACCGCCGTCACCGCCGCCCCCGTCACCGCCCCCGTCACCACCGCCATCACCTCCACCGCCGTCTCCGCCACCTTCGCCGCCACCATCGCCACCGCCTCCGTCACCGCCGCCATCACCGCCGCCGTCGCCGCCTCCGCCGTCTCCCCCACCGTCGCCCCCGCCGTCGCCCCCGCCGCCGTCACCTCCGCCGTCGCCGCCTCCGTCTCTGCCACCGCCGTCGTCACCGCCTCAACCACCACCGCCTGCCACCCCGCCGCCCACTTCTCCACCGCCAGCGTCACCACCGCCACTGCTGCAGCCGAGCTTCCCCTTGCCACCGCCGCCACCCTCGCCAGAGCCCCCAGAGCCGTCTCCGCCCCCGCCCTCAGCACCGTTGTTGCCGACTTCACCGTCGCCGTCGGTGCCACCGTTGCAGCCGCCCGTGCCGCCACCACCCAGGGCGCCTCCGGCGAAGCCGCCGTCGCTGCCAGCACCACCGTGCGGACCACCGCCGCCCAGAACGCCACCCTCACCGTCCACGCCGCCCTCGCCGCCGCCCCCGCCGCCCTCGCCGCCGTCTGTGCCACCACCTCCCTGGACACCGCCACCCGCACCACCGCCGCCACCACCTCAGCCGTCGCCGCCTCCACCCTCGCCTGGCGAGGGTACCAAGCTGACTCAATTTTGGCCATCACCTCCTCCACCAAAGCTGCCGCCCCACGCGCCACCATCCACGCCCCCTCCATCTGCTCCATCACCACCTTGGCAACCCCCGCCACCCGCCTCACCGCCTAACCCCGTGGCACCTCCATCGCTGCCGCCCGGCGTGCCCTCGCCGCCGTTGACGCCGCCATCGGTGCCACCGCCGAGCCCCGCACCGAGCAGGCCGCCGCCCCGTCCGCCACCGCCGCCCTCGCCACCGAGGCCCCCGGTGCCGCCAGAGGCACCACCATCGCCTTCAAAACCCCCGCCACCTCCACCATTTCCGTCCGCCCCTCCCTCACCTCCGGCACCCCCGCCATGCTCGCCGCCGCTGCCACCCGGATTCGGCGCAGGCAGCCTCATGTTCCGAGTCTCGCCACGCTCGCCCCCAACCGCCTCGTCGCCTCCTTCTGCACCCCCGGAGCCGCCCTCACCACCCGCGCCGCCAGTGCCCCCGCCGTCGCCGCCGTCGCCGCCGAGTTTGCCGCCACCACCGGGGCGCCCGCCGTCCCCGCCAGCACCACCGGTGGTGCCACCGCCGCCCCCACCCCCACCCCTACCCGCAGACCTCGCCAACGCGTCGGCGCTGACCATGACGCTCATCTCTATTTCCGAGGGCTTTACCAACGGGCCCAGCCTGTCTGTGGATTTAGGGAGCGGTTTTGGCAGCGGACTTGATGGCTTCGATGAGGTGGTTGTTGCAACAGCACTGGCAAGCGACACACTGTCCATCGAGGATTGGCAGACGATCACAAGCTCGATTGGCAACCCGCCGACAGTGGCGCTCTCGCTCCTTGACGACAATACTGTGCTCCTCAACTTCAGTGAGACGTCGCTCACCATGCAAGCCACTACGCCATCTGCAGTGGACCTAGTGATCAAAGTTGGTGGCGCGACGCTCAGCGGCAACAGCAGCAATCCGCCCGTGCTCACGCAGGTTTCGCCAACCGCCTTTGTCCTCAACCTCAATCTCAACCCAGCAGCTGTAGGCGGCGAGGCCATATTCATCGAGGCGCCTTCGAACACGTTTGTCGGGCTGACCAACGGCTTGGTGCACGAAGCGACTCTGACGACCATGTTGCGCGACCTGGCGCGCCCCGCCTTCGCCGCCGCGATCGTCGGGCTTGTCGAGATCGACGCTGGCTCACCTTTCCCACTGAACACAATCTTACTCGCTTTCAGCGAGGCCGTCACTCGCTCCGTGGCGCCAAACGACACCGTAGAACAGTGGGACCTCAGGAGCCTCTTCGACTTCGCCATCGAGGGCGGCAGCATCGCTGTCCAGCAGGCGTGGCTCGTTGACTCCCAGGCGGTCGCCGAGCCCGAGACGGCAACGCCTCAAGAGGCCGCGCGCCGTGCGCTTCGCGGGCAGGCCGTCGATTCGCTTCTGACGGGCTGGGCGTCGCGGTTTGCAACTCGATCGCAAGCCGAGGTGGCCCCCGGCCCCAGACGCGTGCCCCGCAGACGGAGGCTGCAGACAGATGCAACCCAGACCGTCCTGCTGGTGGTGCAACTCGATCTCGATCCGTACCCCGTGGGTGACGGCAGCGAGATTGTGGTCATTACGCCAAACGAGAACGCGTTGGGCGACGCGACAGGCAATTACCTGCCGTCTGACCCGCGCCAGGCCGGCGCCCTCTCCGCCGTCACAACGAGCTCTCCTTCGGCTGGCGTTGCGACGACTGAGAGCGCGGGTGCCGTGGTCGTCGAGCTCTTTAGCGACTGCGAGACGAACAAGACAATGCATGTGGGCAAGCTGATGTCACCGTTGGTCGCTCTCGTGCACGGGCTGCTCCACACGGCTGGCCCGTTGCTGCCATACGCCTCGGAGGCGATGCACCTGCGTGCCGAGCAGACTCTCACCAAGGGCGGCAAGACGCGCCGGGCCACGCCCAAGTGGGGACCTTGCGTGTGGTTTGTTTCTCTGGTGCTCGCTATGACGATGCTGCCTCAGGTCGCGCTTGACACGATGAAGATCCCGTGGGTGGTCGCGCTTGCACCGCTGTGGTTCCTTGAGGCCGCCGCGCTTCTATGGCTGGTGCGGCTCGCGCCGACCGGAAAGCGCGCGGCGCGCCGAGTCGAGGAGGCGGTCTCCAAGGGCGCCCGGACGGCGTTCGCCCGCTGGCTGGCGGTGCTGCAGATGCTGCTCGACATTGCGTTGCACCTGTCAGTTGTACTGATCACCGACGTCGACTCGACCTCCGACTTCGTCGTTCTGGCGGTAGCGATCCCGCAGCTCTTCGTTTCGCTCGGCGCGGCCCACCACGAGTCGCAACTGCGTTCAGTCAATGCCGTGGCACCTCGCCGCGCACAATTGCTCCAACTCTGCGGCGAGGCGCTCAACTGGCTTCTGGTCGGCACAATGGTCATGCTGGTCGCGCTCGACCCTGACTGGCAGCTCCGCTGCGTTGGCTCATGGCTGTGGGCTCTCGCGCCCTTCTGGCTAACGGCGCTCCTGCTGCTACTGCATCAGCTCTACCTGTGCTGCCTTTGGCGCGGGCTTCGCCCCAGGAGGATTCCCAAGCCCGAGTCGGTCAAGTACACCGCGCAGGACTTCGAGGGTGGGCTCAAGATGGCGATCGGCTTTGCGATTCGCGAGCAGGTCGCGCACGGCGGCGACGTCGCCGAGGCAGTGACGCTGATCAAGGCGCAGCTCGACGACGCACGCGCCAAGGGCATCCCGCTCACGGAAGCGGCCATGAAGCTGCACGGGCACGGCCTGCCTCCGCCAGCGTGGGTCGCGCTCGGCCAGACCTTCATGGAGGCCACCGGCCGCGCGCCAGTGACAGAGGCGGAGCTGGTCGCCTTTGGCAAGGCGCTGCTCGCCGAGACGAAGACCATGGACCGCAAGCTCAAGCAGGCGTGCAGTCGTTTCCGCGAGGCAGCTGTCGTAGACACTGCGGCCAACAGCGACGGGCCGTCCAACAGCAGCCATGACCCCTTTAGGCACGTGCGCGGTATGCGCGACGCGGCGCGCGCCGGCGGCATCACCGCGCTGCGCGAGCCAATCAAGCTGGCGCTCAAGCGTGAGTTCTCCTCCATCTACGGCCGGTCGGCCGACAGCGACGAGCAGCTGTTGGAATTGCTCGACCGGCTGGTCGATGGTATGGCCAAGCCGAAGGACCTGATCGAGGCATTGCCGCCCCGCCTCGAGGAGGCATTCCACTTGCAGCTCGTGGCGCTCGATCGCGCCGGCAACTGCGGTCTCGGCAAGCACGAGGAGTCGCTTATCCTGCTCGACACCTTGCTACAGAACACAGGCGGCGCCGCCGCTGCGGTAGTCTGCCTGCAAGACCAGGCGCAGAAGGACGCGACACACGCACTGCCGACGAGCGTCAAGATGGCGATCGGCGAGGAATTTGCGCGCCAAAAGGGACACGCGCCCAGCGACACCGAGACAATCGCGTTCATGAAGGAGATGCTCGAGGGCGGCGCGCGCACCAGCACCGTGTCGCCGCAGCTGCTTAGCGCTGCCTGCGACGCTTACGCCAGCACTCACGGCGGCGCGGCGCCGCCCGACGTTTTCAGTGCTCTGCATGCGCTCCAGCTGAACGTGTTCGGCGGCCCTCTGCCGGCCATCGCGCCGCAGCTGCACGCAGCGCTGCTTGAGCATGGCGGCGGCAGCGCCACACGGCTCGCCATCACAGACATCAGCACGGCGCAGCAGCGGCTAGGCCAGCTGCTCGAGCAGGGTGGTGGGGGCACACTCCTCGCGAACCTCGCGACGATGCCGCTTGGCGTGCGCCTGTCAGCGAGCGCCGCCTTTGCCGCGCAGCACGGCGGACGCGAGCCGCATAACGAAGGTGAAATGCTGGCGTTCCTTGTCAGCGTGGCGCATGGCACCGAGCCGATGCCGCCGGCTCTGGCGCAGTCGCTCCTCGTCGAAGCTGGCGAGCTGAGCGGACCAGCCGTTGACCGGCTTGGCCAGCTACTCGCGTCGACGATGCCGCTGCCGACGCAGGTCAACCTGGCGGCGCGCGTCGCCTTCACCACTGAGAAGGGCCGCCCGCCGCAAGGCGAGGCTGAGATCGTCGATTTCCTCAAGGGCATGCTGCTCCCCGCACGCGATCCTGATTTCTCCAAGCAGATAGTGCGGGATGCGCTTGCGACCGAGGAGCTACAGGCGCTCGTGCAGGGACCGAAGCTGCTGCCGCCCGTTATCGAGCTCGCGATGCAGGCCGAGTTCACAACACGCTTCGGCGGCGAGGCGCCGCCAGCAACCGAGCTGACGCGCTTTGCCAAGTCGATGATCTCCGACTTTGACTCGCGCTTTACGCGCGGCACCATGACTCTCTCCGAGCCACCTTCGCTACAAAAGTTGAAGCCGGGCAGCCGGTGTGCCTTCGCTGCAGCCATGAGCTGCAAGGCGTTGCCGCTGTCTACGCAGAAGTCGCCTGGGCCGCTGCCCAAGGTGCCAACGGGCCTGTCGCTCGCCGCTGCTTTCGATACGACTCTCGCCGAGAAGACGGTCGACGTGGAGAGGGTGACGATGGCCAAGCAGCAGTCGAGCGGCGTCGTCGACAACTTCGGCGGCCATCGCCGATCGATGACTCTCATTGATCCCCAGGATGAGGCTCGCGAAAGGGATGCGATGAGCCGCAAGAGCAGGCAGCGCAGGTCGACGTTCATGCCGCCGTCCATGCAGCGCGAGAGCAGCAAGCTCGGAAAGAGCATCGTGCAGCCGCTGCAGCGAGTGGGACAATCGGCCAGACGGCTCATCACCGAGATGGCCGACGACATCGCAGGCGACTCGCAAAATCTTGTCAAATTCGGTGCGTCACTAGAGGGCAGTGTGGAGGACTTTGACCCCCTCGAGGCGAAGAAGGCGCTCATCAAGCAGCTCGGCCTGAAGGTCTCGCCGAAAGACATCTCGCTCGAGGTTCGACAGGGCTCGGTCATCATGTCCGCCACTATCCGCGCGCCCGACCTCTCGACCGCCTCGGCCGCCAAGGACGGAGTCTCGCAGATGCTTCGCGACCGCGAACACTGCGAACGGGTCTTCGAAATGCCACTCAAGAAGATCTGCCAGCCGCCGATCGTGGAGAAGGAGCACGAAGACACCGGGCCGTTGCATGGCTGGAAGCTGAATCAGGCGATCATGCGCGCGCTCGCCGAGACGCCCGATCAGCTCGCCCCGCCGTTTCTCGACGAGGAGACCTTCGAGGAGGAAGCCAAGAACCAGCCCAAGGGCATGCGCCGCGCGTCGTACGCGCTGTTCATCTGCCTGCCGCTCGTGGCTGTCGGCGCGGTCGCCATGTACTTTGGCGACGGCGGCGAGCTCGACCAAACTTCAATGGCCGCATTGGCGCTCGGTGGCATGACCGCGGTTGCGCTGTTGGCGCTAGGCGCCGCACTCCACCAGAAAGGCGCGTTCGGACACGTCATGACGAGTCGCCATGATGAACAGCAGCGCCGTCGGCGCAGCGCCGCCTGATTTGTCGGCGGTCGTGTGACCACGGTCGTGTCTCTCGACTCAGCAGCTAACCAGGGAGGGTACCTAGACATAAGAAAAGCTCCGCACTTTAGCACTCTTTAGCAATTTTCTCCCGGCCTAAAGGCCGGCCACTTTAGCAATTCTGCTCAGCCGCCGAGGCCTTGAATGCGGAGGCGTCTCTATACAAACTCGTGCCGTTTTGCGCTGGGTCTCGTCCCCATGCCGCGCCGCGAAAGGGTTCCCGGTAACTTCACAAAGGCGACAAAGGCTCTGGGGCTCGCGGCAACAAAGGCGATGACCATACAACCTCGAGAATCATCCGGCGCTTCCTAGATGCCTTCGCCCCACATCGTGAATTCCATGTTTACGACAGTGTCATGGGTTTGCCAGCCAGACGAGGCGAAGACGGCAAGCAAATACGACCAGAAGATGGCGACGGCGGCATGATCATGGTGCACGATTACACTGATACTGGACTGTTCCCTGGCACACGGAAAGCAATTGACACTTTCCTATCGGACAAGCCTGAGCGAGTGGCTGAATGCTATGGCATCATTGCGACAATTGTCAAGCAGCCGGCCACACGCCGTACGAAGCTACACAAAAGAGCTTGCCGAGACAAAATGTGATTTAGTCGTGGCGCGCGGAGCAATGAGTTTTCCCGTCTTGTCTACAGACCGTTTTTTTTCGCTGCCTTTTCTAATAATTCACATTTGTCGAAACTTGGCTGGTGACCAAGCGACTGCACGATGAGAATCAGCGGTGCACCTGCAGCCAGCATGGCCAACTCGTCGCTACCCGCAGACGATGCGTCGGCCAGCGCAGAGGACCTGCTCTTACGCGAGATCGTCAAGATCCTGGCTGTGCAGGCGCTGGGCTATGGCCTCAAGGCCTCAAAGCTCATGGACGAGAGAGTGGAGGCGGGCATCACCGCCTTTGTCGCGCAGGTCGCCTTCCCGGCCGCCCTGTTCCGCGCGCTGGCGCTCATGGATCTGCACTCGATGAACGTGGTCGTCGTCGCCTCGGGCCTGGTCGCCAAGAGCCTCGCACTGGTCACCGCCACGTTTGTGGGCTGGGCGATGACGCAGAGCACCGAGGGCGTCGGCTGCGGCTATGCGCGCGGCGGGATGGTCGCGCTCTTCGGCACCATGTCGGACGACGTGGCGCTGGGCGTGCCCGTCTTCTCCGTCCTCTTCAACGACCCGGCGCTCACCTCCATGCTGTACCTTCTCTCGGGCCTGCAATCGCGCGCGGCGCTGCCTCGAACCGCCACCGCACGAACCGTGGCGCTGCAGATCGGCTCTCATCCCTCGCTCGCATCGCGCGCGCCGCAGGCTCGTGCTCAACCCGCTGTGCTACGGCCTCTTCGCCCTCTTCAACGTGCGCCGGCAGGCGGCCGAGCACAACGCCGCCGCCGCCGCCGCCATCGAGGGCCGGCTGATGCTGCAGGTGCTGCGCGGCGTGGTGATGAACCCGCTCTTCTTCTCGGTGCTCCTCGGCCTGGCGTGGAACCTCGCCGCGCTCGGCTCGGGCGCGGCGTCGGGCGCGCTGCCATGGTTCCTCGGCGACACGCTCGAGCTGCTCGCGACGAGCTTCCTGCCGACGACGTACTTCGTGGGCGGCATGACGATGGTGGGCTGCTTCTCGTCGCTCAACTCGCTGCGCTACGTCGAGGTCCCCATGCTGATGGTCGCCATCAAGTCGCTCTTCCTGCCCTTCGCCGCGTACGCGCTGGCGTACGCGTGGGGCGCCTCGGCCGACGAGCGCGACTTCGCCTTCGAGTACGGGCTGCTGCCCACCGCCTCGTCGTCGCTCGTCATCCTGCAGCGCTTTGGCCTGCCCGAGGGTATGATCACCACGCACAACGTCGCGCTCGGCCTCGGCCGGCCCTTTGGCTTCGTGCTGCTTTTTGTGTACGCCGCCATCGCCACCAACGGCGCCGACGAGGCATCGCACTTCGAGACCATTGCGCGCTGGTCGTCGACGATGCACGCGCTCTCGATCCTCGGCCTCGGCTGCGTCGCGCTGCTTGCGCTGCGCGCGCCCGCCTACCGCCGGCTGCTCGGCCGCGTCGTGCCGCTCGCGCTGCTGCAGCTCTGCTTCCACCTCGCCTTCGTCGCCGTCGGCAAGACCCGCGTCGAGGCGCTGCCCTCCGCCGGCGCCAAGGCGCTCACCTTCTCTGTCGTCTCGGTCTTCCGCTGGGCGGGCGACGCCTTCGTCGTCTACCTGCTGCTCGATGACGCCGGGCTGCTCATGCGCCCCGCGTGCGACGCCGCCGGCTGCTTCGGCCCGCGCCGGCTGCTCATCCGCGCGGCGCGCGACGGCAACGGCGCGGGGCACGAGCCGCTCGGCGCGAGCGCGAGCGACGACGGCAACGGCAGCGGCGGCGGCGGCGGCGGCGGCGGTGGCGCGGGGCTCGCGCCGCTCGCGCCTTCGGGCGCGCGCGCCTCGGCGGCGGGCGCGGTGGCGGGCGCGCTGGTCGTCGGGCTGGTGCTCACGCTGCCGTGGCCGCTCGGCGGCGGCGACTACCCGTCGCGCGAGCGCAGCGAGGCGCGGCAGCTGCCCTTCCTGCCGCTGTGGATCCCGTACGTGCCGTCGCAGGCGCAGTGGTACGCGGCGGTGTACCTCGTGCTGGCGTGCGCCGTCGGCGCCGCGCTGCTCACCGTGCTGTGCCGCGGCTTCTGCTCGGGCGACGCGCGCATCGACGAGGACCACCGCCACCTCACCGCCGGCTACCCCATCCACCCGGGCGGCGCGCGCAGCGACGACGCGAGCGTCGACGACGAGCGCAAGACGCCGCCCCGCAACGGCGCCGGCGGCGCGGCGGCCGCCGGCGGTCCTGGCGCAGGCGGCGCGGGCAGCGGCGCGGATGCGGCGTCGGCGCCGTGGGCGGGCGCGGAGGTCGGCGCGGGCGGTGTCCACGCCGTGTCGATGCCGCCGCTCGGCATGACGCACCGGCTGCGGCTCTTCGGCGCGGTGGTGCTGCTGCGGCTGCTGGGCGAGTGCGCGCTCGCCTTCGCGCTGGCGGAGCAGACGCCGCTCGGCGGCGTCTCGCGCGAGCAGCTGTACCTACTCGTCTTCCTGCACGACGGGCAGGGCATCCTCGTCTTCCTCCTCTTCGGGCTGCACCCGCGCGCGCTGCAGATCTTCCGCGACGCGTGGGTGGGCGCGGGCCGCGCGCTCGAGCCGCTCGCCCGCTCGCTCGAGCTCAACCGCGGCTCGCTCGTCGTGCTCGTCGGCGTGACGCTCATGTCCCTTGCGGTCGGCGTGCTCGGCGGCCTGATCGGCGTGCTGACGATCAAGAGCAAAGCGGCGGCCAGTGGGCCGTAGCGTGTATGTGAGTCGCGCGTTCTGTATACATGGCTTTACCTTTACTAAACTCTAAAAACTGGCAGGCTCGGAGTCTAAAGGCCGTGCCGGGTGATGCGCATACCATCTTGGCGGCACACTTGCTGGCCGCGCATCGCGCGGCCTCGGCTATCGCCGCCATGTTACGCGTAGCGGCGTTCGGTCCGCAAAGGGTGACGTGCTCGGATTTTCGAGATTCATCTCTGCTCGCGCCTAGTGGCCTTCGACTTGGGGAATAGGCTGTGGGATGGACGCCGGCCGCAAGATGGACACATGATGGAGAATTGCTAAAGAGTGCTAAAGAGCTGGCAAGCCTCGTCGGCCACCATTTCGTCGACCCCCCATTCTTTGGCTAGCTTTTTCGCATGCTTGCGCTCGTGCCCAGGCTTCTGCTTCGGTGGCATGTTGCGCAAGGGCCCCAACACGCCACCATTCAGGACAGCCCGAGCGTCATTCTTGAAGACCTCCTCGTTGTATGGCCGCTGCTGCTGAGAGACCGATGGTCCTCGCCCTCTCCTTGGCCGCCTCGCCATCTCCTTGGATGATGCCTGACATAGGTTGGGCTGCGGTTGTGTGGCACACGCGCGGCAGGCTGACGTCGCTTGCCGTCCATTCCCAGCACGTGGGTCGGAAAGTGGACAGTCCGACGTTCGGAAAGCGATTGTAAGCACCTTTGGATGCATCCCAA
>Ga0209713_10002971_pt1 | contig 10656 bp, 8 predicted proteins | sample ArcOceMetagenome_3_FD_187444 | JGI IMG/M metagenome (GOLD analysis project Ga0209713, IMG submission 187444) | Marine eukaryotic phytoplankton communities from Arctic Ocean - Arctic Ocean- Svalbard ARC20M Metagenome (SPAdes) (version 2) | ecosystem: Environmental > Aquatic > Marine > Oceanic...
ATTCGGGCCAATACTAGCGTATGGCAAGCAGGTTTGCGGCCCATTGGCCAGCTGCAATGCCGCGCCCGCTCTCCGCTGCGAGCGACATGGTGCTCTGGAACGAGGAGGCCGTGCGCCTGACCAATGAATCGACGCCACCTCTCACCGGGTTCCCCCATGGCCCGGTCACCATGCCGATGTACGGCGGCTCCGCCCAGGGCACCTGCTTGGCGCGGTTCTTTCGTAACGCGTCTGGCCGGCAGGCGAATCCTTGCCGCAATTGGTGGTTCAACGCGTCGCGCGGCCTCTTCTGGTTTGCGCACAAGCCCGTGTTTTCGTGGTTGACCACACTCATGGCGCCGGCGAGCTTCAGGTACGTTGAGCGACTGCCGCAGTGGTGTCTGCAGAGGCGGCTCCACTGTGTGCGGTGTGTGCGTTCTCGCTAAAAAAAATCAATGTGGTTGTCCTGATGAGTTCAGTCCAGTTCAGCGCTTATCCCCATACACATCAACTCGGAATACTAGATAGAGAGAACATGCGGTGGGACGTGGGACGAGAGGCAAAGCGAACGACAATTCAGAGCTAAATGTGGAGCGCGGTGGGCACCTCCTCCGCCGGCTGCACCACCGGCAGGCCCATCGGCACCTCGTCCACCGGCTGCGCCGAGACAGGTCGTACCGTACTGCGGCTGCGCGACCGGCATTGCTTTGCTTGCCCATCACCGTCGCCGTCGGGAGCATCCCCCCGCAGGCGGGCTGCGCGACCGGAAGGGCCTGGCCCCGGCAGCCAGCCAGGCCGGTAGACTGACTGACTGACTGAGAGACGACCAAGTGCGGAGCGCGCGATTTTAGGTCGACGACCTGGCCGTGGTCGCTTGGCGGTGTAGCCTCTCGGCGACAGGAGTTCCGCAGCTGGGTTTGTCTGTCGGCTAAACAAATACTAGGCCAGGACCCACGATGGTCTCGACGGCGCTGCTGGCCTTCTGCGCGGCGGCCAGCTTCCTCGGCCCCTCTCCCCACCGCCGTGCCCCGCGCACGGCGGTCCGCATCCGCGCGGACGCCGCGCAGCTCACCGTCGAGAGATACGGCAAGGGCACCTGCCTGCACGTGGGCCCGACCGGCGTTCGACGGGTGTGTCACACTACGGAGCTGCCGAAGCAGCCACCCAACACTATCCGGATCGTGAGCGTGTCCGACACGCACTCGCAGCTCGACGCGATCACCGTGCCTCCGGGCGACATCCTGCTGCACACGGGCGACATCACCTTCTGTGCGCGAGGGGGGCAGACGGCGCTCGCCGACTTCAACGAGCAGCTGCGCTCGCTGCCGCACCAGCACAAGGTGGTCATCGCGGGCAACCACGACAAGCGGATCGAGCAGCTCGGCGCCGGGCGGACGCGGGAGACGCTGACCGCCGCGCACTATCTCGAGAACAGCGGCGTGCACCTCGAGGGCCTGCACTTCTGGGGCTGCCCGTACTCGCCGATGAAGCGCAAGTCGTCGAACACGGCGTTCCAGTACAACTCCGAGCGGATGCGCGGCATGATGACGCGCGTGCCCGACGACGTCGACGTGCTGCTGACGCACGCGTGCACCGGATCGACGCACCTGCGCCACGCGCTCAGCCGCGTCCGGCCCTTCCTGCACGCGCACGGGCACGACCACGACGAGCACGGCGCGACGGTGCGGCTCGCGCGGCCGCGGCCGGGCGCGCCGCCGCGGCGCGGCCCCGCGCGGCTCCGCTCCATACGCGTCAACGCCGCCATCTGCAACCGCCGCTACCAGCCTGTGCAGCTCCCCGTCGTGGTCGACCTCCTCAGGCCGTCCAAGCCCAGGACGCCGCCGCCGAGCAGCAGCAGCAGCAGCAGCAGCAGCGGCGGCAGCAGCAGCAGCGGTGGCGGCGGCGGCGGTGGCGCGCGCCACGCGCAGGGGCAGCAGCAGCGGCGGCAGCACGCAGGCGCAGGCGCAGGCGCAGGCGCAGGCGCGGATCATCGGAAGCGCGTCGAGGGTGCAGCACCGAGGCGCAGCAGCGAGCAGCCGAGGCGGGGCGGCACTGCAGCTCCGGAAGCGAGTGTCTCGTAGCCACTGGCGGCACGACTAGCTGAATGTGAATAGTGCCAAACTTCTCCCCGCTCTCGGTGCTTCTGCCCCTCCACGCAAACTTGGAAAGCTTGGCGCAGATTGCGTCGGCCGCTCGGGGTACACCGCACACGCGGCACTCGCTTCAATATGTCCGGCGTGTCAGCGCCATCGTCTGCTCTGTCGGCGGCGCATCAACAGCTGCAGGACGCGATAGCCTTCGACGACGAGGCCCGCACCGAGCTCAAGGAGCTCGAGAAGCGCTTCCGCGCAAGCCAAGCCAAGGCCAAGAAGGGGCAGGAGGGCATCGCGACCGCGCTGCAACGGCTGGACAAGACCCACGTCACCTTCATCGGTCTGACGAAGACGTCGGCCGGCGTCACCGTCAACAAGCTGCGCAAGCACGACGTCGCCTCCATCGCAAACGACGCCGACAAGCTCGTGCGGAGGTGGAAGTCGCTCGTGGAGCAGCACCAGGCGCGCAGCCTGCCGACGCAGAAGCCACCGGCGCAGAACCCCGCGTCGTCCTCCGCAGTCGCCAGGCCGGCGGCCGCGCCCAGCCGCGGCGCTGTCCTCGACGCGGTGCGCGACGAGCACGGCCGCGTCGAGCGGCGTGTGGCGCACCCGGACAGCCACGAGGACCAGCTGGCGCTCGACGAGGCGGCGGAGGCCGAGCGGATGTGGGAGGATCAGATGGGCAGCGGCTTTGGTCGCGGTGGCAGCGCGAGCGGCGGCGGCGGCGGCGGCGGCAGCAGCAGCAGGGAGCCGCCGCCGCCGCTGCGCCGCACGCGCTCCGCCCAGGACGAGAAGTCGCAGCGGCTGCAGGTGGCCGGCCACATGCTCAAGGACATGTACCGCGACATCGAAGCCGGCAAGAAGAGCCGACAGGCCGTCATGCTCGCGCCCAACCAGATGCCCAAGCGCAAGGGCGCGCCCGCGGCGCCAAGCGGCGGGCCTGGGCGGCCGCTGCAGAAGACCCGCACGATCTGAGAGTGAGACCCGACGCTCCGGGAAGGAGAGGAGTCATAAGCGTAATTCAAAGTGCAAGCGTTTTAAGCTGGTAGCTTCCCTCAACTAGACACTTCGGAGCCAGGCTATTGAGGCTGAGGCGACGCGTTTGCCAGCGATTAGGATTACCCCAGGGCCCTGCACTAGGGCGTCCGCGGGTCGGCGCCCGCTCGTAGCGGTCGTGAGGTTTGTTGAACTCGGAGAAGTTGGTGTGGTGTCGCCGCGAGGTGGCCCGTGCTGATCCAATGGACCGGCACAGTAACCCCCCCGCCGCAACGTCGCCCTCGCCGTTCCGGTTGACCAGCTCAGTCACTCCGTCTTGCCAGGCTGTTGCTGCCCCGCTGCCCTTGCCTTCGCCTGGTTCTATTGAGGCTATTGAGGCGACGCGTTTGCCAGCGATTACCCCAGGGCCCAGTTACTTTAGGGCGGCCGCGGGTCGGCGCCCGCTCCGTAGCGGTGGTGAGGTCAATTGAGCTCGGAGAAGTTGGTCTGGTTTCTAGATCGATGTCGGTGAGGGGTGCGTAGCAGGGCTAACCCTTGCGGTTTAGCCAAACTCCAGGGAAAAAGCATGCAGTTTTGAATGCATACCCGAAGCGGTTACGGCATCGGGGGCGGGCCGACCCTCGACCTATATTCGCTCGCACGCCTCCTCCACCCCATGTACACCGACCAACGAGTCTGGACCGAGGCGTGCATCAAGGAGCGCAAGCATCTGCTTGCGCCCTCGTACACGGCGAAGTCGATGCAGCGGGAGGACCTGGCCGACCTGCGCAAGTACAATGCAAAGTTGAGCGACTGCGCGGCCATGCACCAGTGGGATATTCAGCGCGAACGCAAGGACATCACGGGTACACGTCGTCCGGGCCAGCTCTCGCAGACCACCTCGGTGCTCGCCGAGCTCGTGTCGGGCGTCCCCACGAAGCAGTCTGAGTTTATGACGCCGCAGCCCGAGCCCGTGCGGCGGCGGGTCGTGATGTCGCAGAAGCCGACCGTGCACACGCGCATGATCAAGACGATCGACCCGAGCCAGCTCGACACGCAGGCGCTGCTGAAGCTGCAGGCGCTCGAGCCCTTTGCACCGATTCCAGCGGCGCCACCGCTACCCGAGCGCGGGCCCGCCACGCTGGTCGGCCAGGCGGGCAGGCGGGCGGCGCAGTGGAACGACGGCGCGCTCGGGCTGTCTCAGTGGGAGCTGGGCGCGCGTGGCGACACGGCCCACCAAACGAAGGCGGCCGCGAAGCAGCGCTCGGACGAGACGGCGCAGGAGACGCTCGGCAAGCTGCTCAAGATGACGGAGAAGCGCGGCCGCCGCCGCGTCAAGCCGCTCGACGAGATCGACGGCGCGCGGCCGCGCCACCCGCTGCAGAACCCGAACGCGTCGCTCCGCCGCGGCCTGCCCGCGACCGCCCGACCGCCCGAGCAGTGCGACTACACCCACCCGTACGCGCCCGCGGCGGACGCCGCGCCTCCCGTCGAGAAATGGTGGGAGTGGCGCTCCGACTGACTGAGTGTCTGTTGAACGGTGTAGGCTATCATGAGAGACATACAATTCAAACTTGGCTCCCCAAGCACCTTCATCCGTCGCCCCGCGCGGCGTGCGCATCCTGCTCTACTTGCTGGATCGCCCGCTGCGGCTGCTCCAGCTGCTGCTCGTCCTGCTGTCCCTCCTCCTCCGCCTCCTCCTCTCCCTCCTCCTCTCCCTCCTCCTCTCCCTCCTCCTCTCCCTCCTCGGCCGACGCGCGGGCGGCGGCGCTGAAGAAGAGCGCCTCGAGCGCGGGCTCTGCCGTCAGCGAGAGCCGCGTCAGCAGCGCCTCGGGGACGTCGAGCGCGTCGGGTCCGAGGTCGGCGCCCACCGTCTCGCAGCCTCGTATGTCGAGCGACCGGAGCTCGGGCGACTGGCGCAGCGCGGCGTTGACGGCGGCGGCCGTGAGGGCCTCGCACCCCACGAGCTCGAGGCTGCGCAGGCGCGACGAGCCGAGCGGCGGCGCCACGAGCGTCGCGCACCCCGACAGGCGCAGCTCCTCGAGGTCGACGCAGCGCGCGCGCAGCCACGCCGCGGCCGCGTCGTCAAACCATGCGCCGCAGCACGCCACGTCCAGCTTGCGCAGCGACGGCGGCCACGGCACCCGCCCAACACCACCACCGCTGCCGCCCTCGCCCTCGCCCTCGCCCCCGCTGCTGCCCTCGCCCTCGCCCTCGCCGCCCTGGGCTGACCCGCCGAGCGCCGGCTGACGGCAGTACGCCAGCGAGAGCGCCGTGAGGCCGCGCAGCTCCGAGAGCGCCTCGAGCGCGCCCGACGCGAGCCCGCTGCACTCCTCGAGGCGCAGCTTGCGCAGCGCCGCGCCCGACGGCCGCGGCCGCGTCAGCGCGCGGCACTCGCTCAGGTCGAGCGACTCGAGGCGGGCGCAGCCGGCGCAGAGCCCGGCGACGGCGGCGTCCAGCAGCTCGGCGCAGCCCTGCAGCGAGACGCTGGTGAGCGTGGCCGAGGCGATCGACGGCGCGCGCAGCCGCGGGCACTGCAGCAGTGCCAGCTCGAGCAGCTGCGGGCAGCTGCTGCCGATGGCGCCGGCCGCCGCGTCGGTCACGCCGCAGTTGATGAGCGTGAGCGCCGTCAGGTGCGGCGCCCGCAGCTGGTCGGCGCTCATCTCGCGGCAGCCCGAGGCGGTCAGGCTGAGCAGCTGCGGCGCGCCGACGCAGAGCAGCGCCAGCTGCGCGTCGGTCACGCCCGTGCAGTCGGAGACGACCACGTGCCTCACCTGCTTCAGCCGGGCCTCGCTCAGCAGCAGGCGCTTCATCCACATCGGCAGCCGCTCGAGCGGCAGGTTTTCGAGCGAGAGGCTCGACGGGTCTTTGAGCGGGCGCAGGTCGACGCCGGCGAGGAGCCGGATCGCGCTGCTGAGGACCATGTGCGACGCCGATGGTCGCCGAGGCGTTGGTCGCGTTAGCCTTCGCCGACACAGCGCGAAGTTATCGATTGCGCAAACAACGCTAACAAGAGATTGGCAGCTGGTCCCAGCCTTCGTGCCGTCGAAGTTTTCAGCGGCAGAGAGTAGGCTAGGCGATAGATGGGCTTTGACTCTTCTCTGGAGCGCGAGTGCCGTGCGGAGGAGCTCATCCGCGAGGACGAGCTCGACCAGCTCGAGCTGGTCCCCAACGACGGCCCGTCCGATGCGGAGCTCAATGCACAGGCGGTCGCGGCGTCGGTCGCCATGGACGTCCAGGAGATGGTGATGGCGAGCAAGTACGCCCGCGTCGGCACCGGTCGCACGTCATCAGAGCAGCAGCTGACGCTTGGGAACAGCGCCGAGCTGCGCGACGCGCTCCTCGGCCAGCCCGATTTGCTGGCGATGCCGACTTGGACGAGTTTGTCGGATGTGATGGCTCTGCGTGGCGCAAACAGCCTTCTCCACGGCGGCGTGCGCACCGCCGAGTGGCTCGCCCAGCTGCTCGCCACTCGAGGCTTCAAGACACGCTGGACGCTGATTCGCCCGGAGAAGCTCTTCTGGCTCGCGTGGCGCGTGCACGCCGAGATGCGCCTTGTGCACGATCTGACTCAGATTGGCGTGCAGCTCGGTGGGCACTGCGTGGTGGCCGGCAGCTACGCACTCCACCGCCTCATGCTGCTCGAGCTTGGCGTCGAGCCCGGATTTGCGCCAGGCGACTTGGACGTCTTCCTGTCTGTGCCGCAGGCATCGCGGGACCGCGCCTTTGAGAGGGTGCACACACGCCTGGCGGACTTCTTTTGCGCCGGCCCAGGCGTGAAGCATCCTGTCAAGTCAGACTACGGCAAGAAGGAGAAGGATGATTACCTTGGACACAGGTGCGACGTGACCAACCTGCAGACACCGATCACGCGCGAGCGGGTCGTCGAGTTGATCAACTCGCTGAGCGACACCGACTCCCAGAAACGCCGCTGGGGCGCAGCGGTGCATGCGCAGCTGCCCGAGAGATTCAGCCTCGGTCGCTTGTACAGACTGGGGCGCGTGACAGAGCTGGGCTACGGCATTGGCACCAAGCTCAACGGTTGGGAGTACAAGCACAGGTGGACGACCAATGTCTACTCACATGCCTACCCACGACCAGAGCTGGTCTCGACATGGATCAACACGCAGCACGCGGCAGCCGGCTGGGCTAACATGTGGGCTGACAGCCAGACTTGCCCTGCGATCGGCCTTCTGGGCTGGACCCTGCCTCTCCGCGCGAACATCATCGAGATCGTCAGCACCACGCCGTGCGACGCCATGGGTGTCGTCGCGGCCTTTGACATGGAGCAGTGCAAGGTCGCCCTGAGCAGCAGCGCGGCCGGCGTCGAATTCGTCTGCTCCGACGTGACTCGGCACTGCGCAGCGCACCGGCTCATCCGCTTCTGCCCGATGCTGCTCCCGGCGTGCCAAGAGCTGCGGCGCGCGGGAGACGACGGCGAGCTGGTGCCCTGGTTCACTCGTGAGTCGCTGCACAAGATGGTCGCTCGCGTGAGCAAGTACGAGAGCCGCGGCTTCCGCGTCGAGTTCGAGTTGCTGATTCGCGCGATCACTCAGCGTCGCTCCTTCGACCTGGGGTACGGCATGGGTGAGCGCCACGAGTTTGAGGTCGAGTGGCACGTCGTCGGGCCAGATGGCGCGGAGGCGGAGGGCACTGGACGGTACACCTCCTGGGAGACGGAGGCGGAGGTGCGCAGTTCCCACACCGGCCGGATGCTGCTGCTTGCACTGGGCATGCCGCGTCACCAGCAACGGTGAGCCATGTTACATATTTTTTTCGCATGCTGTGTAAACTGTGACCACGGAGGCGATCCGATAGCTAACCGCCTAAACAGCCTAAACAGCCTAAACAGGGTGAGGGCTGTTGCTTGGATGACGCTCCCAGTGCTATACACTTTCTAAAAACTTCAGTCAGTCCTATCAGCCGCCGGCACCCGCCAACACGACGCTCCAACAGCGCCGTCGATCGCGTCGACCGTCTCGTCGGCCGTCGCCGTCGGTCTCGCAGAGCATAACCTAATATGCTCGTCCTCCGCAACTACGTCAACGGTGCCGAGGTCACCAGCACGGCGCGTCGCACGACGATCGTCGACCCGGCCACCGGCGAGCCGTACGCGACCGCGCCCAAGTCGAGCGCGGCCGACGTGGACGCGGCCTTCAAGGCCGCCGCCGCCGCGTTCGCCTCGTGGAAGCTGACGACGCCGTCGGAGCGGCAGCTGCTGCTGCTCAGGGTGGCCGACGCGCTCGAGCGAAACGGCGAGGCGCTCGCCGCGGCCGAGTGCAAGAACTGCGGCAAGCCGAAGCAGCTGTTCCTCGACGAGGAGCTCGGCCCGATGTGCGACCAGGTGCGCTTCTTCGCGGGCGCGGCGCGGCAGCTCGACGGCAAGTCGGCGGGCTGCTACATGAAGGACATGTTCTCGATGATCGTGCGCGAGCCCGTCGGCGTGTGCGCCGCCGTGACGCCGTGGAACTACCCGCTGATGATGGCGGTGTGGAAGTGGGCGCCCGCGATCGCCGCAGGCAACACGGTCGTGCTCAAGCCGTCGGACACGACGCCGGTGGCGACGCTGCTCATGGCCAAGCTGATGGGCGAGCTGCTGCCGCCGGGCGTCTTCAACGTCGTCTGCGGCGAGCGCGAGACGGGCGAGCTGCTCGTGGCGCACCCGACGCCCGCGATGGTCTCGATCACCGGCTCGGTGCGCGCGGGCAAGGCGGTCGCCGCGGCGGCGGCGCCGTCGCTCAAGCGCGTGCACCTCGAGCTGGGCGGCAAGGCGCCGGTCGTCGTCTTCGCCGACGCCGACCTCGAGACCGCCGCCGCCGACATCGCGGTCGCGGGCTGCTTCAACGCCGGGCAGGACTGCACCGCCGTATGCCGCCGTGGAGCTCGAGATCCTTTTAACACGCAGATCAAACCTGGTGCCTCCGCAAAATCTGCTACTCACACGCACCCACGCCCGATGCCCGCACAGGCGACGCGCGTTCTCGTCGAGAAGCCGGCGTACGAGAAGATGGTGGCGCTGCTGGCGGAGCAGGCGACGTCGCAGATCAAGCTGGGATCGGCGACGACCATGGACGCGGACGACGTGCTGGTGGGGCCGCTCAACAATAAGGCGCAGTTCGAGCGCGTCAAGGGCTTCCTGGCGCGCGTGCCGCGCCACGCGCGCGTCGTCGCGGGTGGCGCCGCCGTCGCCGGGCCGGGCTTCTTCGTGGCGCCGACGGTGGTTGCCGACCTCCGCCAGGACGACGAGATGATCCAGAGCGAGGTCTTCGGGCCTGTGATCACGGTGCAGCCGTTTGCCGACGAGGCCGAGGCGGTCGCGATGGCCAACGGCGTCGAGTACGGGCTCGCCTCGTCCGTCTGGACGACGGACCACGCGCGCGCGGTGCGGTGCGCGCGCGCCTTTGACTTTGGGACGGTCTGGGTGAACACGCACATCCCGATCGTCGCCGAGATGCCGCACGGCGGCTTCAAGCAGAGTGGCTACGGCAAGGACCTCTCGCACTACGGCTTCGAGGAGTACACGCGCATCAAGCACGTCATGTCGAGCATCGCCTCCAAACTGTGAGCGCGCGCGCTCTTTTCGGATTTCGCCTGTGCTCTCACTCAGAGCGTTCGTAGCCGTGTAGTACGAGTCGTGCGTTGCCCGGGCGCCTCCGTTGTTGTGTCACAGAAGCTGTGATTTTATTACGCTGAACAACACTCTACAGGCGCGAGAGGGATCCATCTACTTCAGCTTCTTCTTGACGCGGAGCTGGTTGGAGTGGCCGCACTTCTTCTTGCGGCAGTTCTCGGCGCGGACCGGCAGGCGGGCGTAGCAGATGCGGCAGACCTTCTTGTCCTGATTGTACTTCTTCGCGAGCACAACCAGCGACGGCTCGATCACGCCGCCACGCAGGCGCAGCACCAGGTGGAGCGTCGACTCTGCGAGCAGAAAGAGAGCAGACAGCGTCCGGTCAGCCACCATGCATGCGCGCGCGCTCAGAGTCAAGAGTCCCCTCCCCAATCCCTCGCTCCCTGCCCCACGTCAGTGCGTCCGGTAGTCTGATGCTGCTGCTCCGCGTCTCCACCGTCCCGGCTGCATCCGAACGACCAGGCCAGCCGCGACGCGAAAGCCAGCAGCAAACCGCCCGCATGCGCCGCGCCCGAGCCCAGCTTCCGGCAGAGTCGAGGGTGGAATGCCGACGCCGAGCAGCAGCAGCAGCAGCAGCCCGCGCAGCAGCATCGTCCGCCAGCCCTCGAGCTCGAACCAGCCTCATCCCCCAGCAGCGAAGACCCCCGGGCGCGCGCAGCAGCAGACGGGAGGGGCTGGGATATGAGCGGCGCGGCGCACCCTTCTGGATGTTGTAGTCCGAGAGCGTGCGGCCGTCCTCCAGCTGCTTGCCAGCGAAGATGAGGCGCTGCTGATCCGGGGGGATGCCCTCCTTGTCCTGGATCTTGGCCTTGACGTTCTCGATCGAGTCCGACGGCTCGACCTCAAGGGTCACCGTCTTGCCGGTCAGGGTCTTGACGAAGATCTGCATCGCTGCAGATGTTCCTGCGAGGCGAGAGTGAGACGGAAGCCGTCAGAAGGGTGCCACGCGTCTGGCCAACAGCTCCGGAGACGGCAGAG
>Ga0209713_10002972_pt1 | contig 10654 bp, 10 predicted proteins | sample ArcOceMetagenome_3_FD_187444 | JGI IMG/M metagenome (GOLD analysis project Ga0209713, IMG submission 187444) | Marine eukaryotic phytoplankton communities from Arctic Ocean - Arctic Ocean- Svalbard ARC20M Metagenome (SPAdes) (version 2) | ecosystem: Environmental > Aquatic > Marine > Oceanic...
CCTAGTGTACAAGATGGGGAAGCCTTCATTGTTGGATTGGCAGAAGGAATGAGCATTGCTATTGTGCTAGGAGATGTTGTGGAGACGTCTGAGTATTTGTTCAAGGTAGAGTGATTCGCTTAGACACACGTATAACTAAGGGTGTATGCATAGTATGCCATATAATTCATGGTTCTATATGAGTTGTGTATTACTTAGATTGCACATCTTGTAGATGCATATGGATTCGAAGAATGATTCCAGAATCAATTGGGATAAAACAGCTGTATTGTCATGGAGTGGCGTGTTGCCATCATTAACAGGGAGTGTTTTGTTACGCATATCCGTTATTGGATACACGCGCAACGAACTAGGGCACTTCACAGAACTCATGGAAAATATAGCAAGGCATAAAAGGGAAAGGCGAACAGCAAAGGAAAAGAGACTTGCTGTCAACCACAGAAGCTCACAGGCAAAGATACTTGTAGGCAAAGAAGTTAAACGAATGCAATGTACTACAAAACGTAAGAGGAATCGCGTACAAGGCAAGAGTACGAAGAGTGTCCAAGTCGCTTCGCAGATTCAAGGCCCAACTCAAGTATCTTCAAAACAGGCGAGGACGCATCATATCCTTCACTAGAAAAGTGCATAGTGCGTTTTAGAAATCGCTAAACATGTGGTGCAATGTAAGGAGATGCTATGGAGACGCATTTGTGTATTGCTCGAGACTGAGGACGATTCAATGGAGCAGCTCCAACAAAAACTACATAATACTACGATATGCGCCGAGGTGATTAAGTTGCATGTGTATGTGCAGAATTGTCTACAATGTACGTGAATGTGAGAATAGGGGATCTTGTACGAGTACATGAATGTTAGGCTACTTGGTTTACGTAGGACATTCGTGCATTATCAACGATGCGAGAAAAAGGATACGCAGGGGAACAATTAAAACGGCCAGCTTTGAGGAGAACTGGATTCTTGACAATGCTGGATAGGGTGTATGACAGCGTTTCTTTAACGGAGGAGGACATCAAGGCTATCTATAGAGCTGCGCACACTATATGTAGCGCGTCGTCAACTTCTGGTAGTCGAACATGTTTTCCAGAAATATCAAGAATTGTTTCAATGCAATCTTTTCGTGCGATCTTTTGAACTTATCGTCATTGTAAGGACTGGCTGATTACGTTGCCCAAATGCGCAAAGAGAGACGTGTTCCAAGAATATACTTTTGAGAAGGTGACTTTCGGATATATAGCAATGCATGTAAACCAAAATAATCACACTAGGTTATCTAAATACGTGTAAAGGTATTATGTAAGGCTCGTGTGTTAGAAACCTTGTGTTTTATAGATGGGAAGACTTGACGAGGTCCAACAAGGAGAATGGGTTGGTAGGTGGAAGACAACAAAAAAATTGAAGAAGCGTAAGGAGAGCTGGACAGTGGAGACCGCAAGAAAATGTTGTTTCGAGAAATGCGAGGAGAAATTATCTAACTTCGTGAAGCAATTGTGGCCAAATGGTTCAGCTATCATGTCACTGTCTCAAGTGGAGGATGCTTTCGCGAAAACAAGTCCTCCAATGTTTAAAGGTGAACCATACCATGGTGTCCATGAATTCAATTTTCAAGCATGGTGTCAACGAACCACATCCATCCCTAACGTGTTCATGACCCCACGTTTCTACATATAGCGTTGTATGTGCACGTCCCCCCCCCCCCCTTTGCATGGCATCAGGTGTGATGTCATGCCATGTTATGCCAAGCCATGTCACGCCATGCCACAAAAAACGACCTCACCTGATGATGTGTATAGGTGCAATTATGCGTCAAATATTCTACGCCATATTCGTGAAGCTCAACTTGGTGGATGTTCTTGCCTTACAGCGCTTACCCCCTCAATTGAAATCATGCTCTGGTTCTTTCTCATTATACAAACTATGGGGAGGAACAGGCGATGCTAAGGCTATGGGTGACGAGATATTGAAAGCAAGCAACAAATATGATGTTCACGCTGCAACAATCGAGAACATGGCATGCAAATTAGGGTGTAAGGATATACGTTGGAGTGGACACGTGTATGAATAAAATTGCGAATCATGTGCGTAGCACATACATGTATTTAATAAACGAGTGTTGGAATGAGTATACTTGTATGCACTCGTCATTCGTTACACATATTGTGCATGGCATGATTTGTGTACATGCATGCCCTACCTACTATATCATCCATGATTTCATGGTAAATAGATAAGTGAAAAGTGTTTAGTTGATTTGTATACATTCGTTCAACGATTCATGTGGCGTCCTGAACTAGGTGACCACTATACTATGAATACATTTCTAATCGATAGCCTGATCTTCACCTTGATATGTGTGTGTTGAGTGTGTGTGATGGGTGTTTGTTTAACGTGTGAGTTGAGTGTAGTGTTGTGTGCACGTGTTGAGTGTGTTTTGTGTGTCAAGTGTGTGTGTGTGTGTGTGTCAAGTGTGGGTGTGTTGATGTTGAGTGTGTGGCTTGCTTCTTCTTGTTTCCTCAGCAACCTATGGCGTCTTTTGGCGTAGGCTCTCCAGCTGCGCCACCACTCCCCCATGTCTAGGTAACCAGGGCTCGTGGCCTAAGAATGACCATTTTTACATGCAGGCCACGTAGAACAGTACGCTCCAAGGTGTTCAGGGATTGGAGATCTTGTTGAGAGATGGAAACTTCATGTATATGAGTGCCAGATATGGCGATAGGACGATGTGTCCAACGTGGACGAGAAGAATCTGCCATCGTTGCCTTAATAAATAAAGGTGCTGGCTTCAATTGACAAAAACATGCTCGATTCAGACAGAAGTTCTTGACCTTAACATGTGAGAAAATTTTGGTGCCATCGTTCGTGTTGGTAGTTGTTGTAGCATCATAACCACCTATCGAAATCTCCGTCGTCAAAAAAGAGAACACAAGTGACGAACATGGCAAGCACTTTGTGATGGTACATTGATACGCATCGCCAAAACTTGTGTTTAGACTGCCAGAACAATGGTAGCGTGCGCTGCGTACTCTATTCAAATGCCATTTGCCAAAGCCAACTTTCTGCCGGAAATACGAGACTCGCGCCTTGGCGTTCGCTTCCTCTAACAGAGCTCCATTTGCGATCGCTGATGAGATTTGAAGGCGTCGTAGAAAGAGAACGTAACTACATTGATTGTGCCGAGCAAACTCTGTCATTGTTGTAAGGTCACTCATAGATGGGGCTTGCTTGAACTTTGTAGATGTGAGATAGGCACCTAGAAGTTCAGCATTGATTTTCTCAGTACCAACCCAATTGGGATTGACTTCATAATCTTTAGTTGATTGTCCCCACGCGATCATTGCAAAGTGAGTGTAATGGACCAAAAAAAGCAGAGTGTTGCCAATTGTTGCATGTTCCAAAATGATAGCCTCCAGATCTGGTTGCGTGCGAAGATCACGAATGTATTTTGCCATCCCTAAGTCAACGAATTTTGGCGCAGTGGCTGCACGTGATTGGGAAGAAGAAGATTTCAAGAATTCGGGATCGATGGGCTGCTTGCGTGCCAACGAAATTTCCTGTGGTGTGGACCAGTATTGCGTGCGATATTTGTGGTCAGGTGGAAAGCAGACACTTTGTGTCAGTACGAGGGCTTTCACTAGCATGGTGTGCGCACAATCTTGTAACCTTGTGTTGTCATCTGTCCACTTGTCCTTCCTCTTCTGTGAATCTTCGTTGGTTGGCGTATCGTGACGCCAATTATAGTCATGGTGCATACTGCAAGTGTGAGTGCGGCCAATGCGAACGATCACAGTTTTGATGTCCCCGTAATGTCCTGCAACTTTTGACGTGTACTGGATCTTGAGTGAGCGAAAGGCAGGGTGATACTCTCCACTGTCGCCCACTACTTGCACGTTGCCAAACATCTTGCGCAACGAAGCTACCATTTGAGGATAATCATTCGCAGAAGGAAACCTTTGAAAGAAAGTACCTGGTTGGGTCAGTTGTCGTTGACGTTTTAGCAAGGTGCCATCGAGATTGTATCGATTTTTGCTGATACTAGTTTGGTACAGAAATTGATGATAAGGGATCGAAGTGCCTTGGTCACAACTGTGAAGAATAGGTCCAACTGTATAAGAACCTGTAGACGCATGCTTTGTCCATTGCCACACCCCTCCTGAAACCTTCCTCGCACCCCCTGAGAAGCTATCACAACGTGTTTTTAAGTTTGCATCGTGGTCTGTAGCATTCTTTGGTGAATTAACGAAGGAACCTCGATTAGAGGGCGAAGAAGAATGCACATTCGTATTAGCACGATTCTGCTCACGAAAAACTCCTGGAGTATGAGAGTGACTTTTGACACGTCGCCTCTTTGCTTGTACAAACATTAGTGAACGACTTTGAACGGCTTGAGAAATAGCCTGCGCAATGTAGGAAATGGTCAACACACGAGCCAAAGTTAGCACACTTGGAATGTTTTGTCAAATAACTCACCAAGGCATGGGTCATTGTAACTTGTCGAAGGAGCGTCTGGTTATAACCACAAGTACGCCATAATTTGCCATGCCATTGCTCAGATGAGGACCCAGCGCAGGCAAGAGTCTGTGAATCACTTGGCATGTAGATTGGAAAACACGATTGAAAAAAATCAGCATAGAACGAAAGCACTCCTACAAGATTACGACTTTGTGCATCTGGCAAGTTCGATGCCTGTAGATCCAAACGCTCTTTGTTGATTTCCCACAGTTGTGTATCATGGGTTAGCAACATCTTGCGCCATGCAGTCTTGAAGGCCTGTCGAGCTTCTCTGTCCTTGAAGAGAACACTATGTCGTTCGATGTCCATCAAGATATGCCACTTGTCTAGAACTTGGCAACAATGATAGTGCCCATCACCTTGGACTGCTTCTAAGAATGTCCTATCTTGACCAGGACCACTGCTCGACATCCTGTAAAAAGGTAGGACCCCTTGCTTTGTTCCAATACTATGATTGTGTCGAATGCAAAATAGTGCGATACCTTTCCAGAGTGCCTGTTCTGCATCGCCAACAAACTTGCGTATACGAAGAGTGAAAGTTGGCCAATAACTTTTGACTGCGTCAAGATAATCAGAGAGTAACCCAAGGTATGTATTAGAATTGGGGGCAGCATGCCGATTGCGATGTTTGCCGAGAAACATGGAACCTAGACTGACAATGGCCTCTTGTTCGACGTCATAGTAGGTCATATGCATTGTGAGGTAGTGTTTGCATAAACTGTGTTGAAAGTCGAGCGATACACTAGGAACTGACTCTTCATCATAATTCAAGGACAGAAAACGCTCCAATTGACAACCCTTAGAGTAAAGATCAGAGAAGTGCTTTGTACAGTCTACGCTGCGTGGCAGTGGTCCGTTGACATGAATCAATGGACTGCACGCCATTGGATTTTCATACTCCACAGAGAACGCAACCACTTGCATGCGAGGATCTGGATACGTATCTGTGCTTGGTTTGGATAGTGTGGTTTCGGATGCATAGGTGTCAAAACGAATGTTCTGCACAAAAGGCAAAGACCTCCTTTCTGATCGTTCAACGTATTGTTCCATTTCCTCAGAATCTTTAGCGTGACTGAACTTGATTATGTAACTCCCACGAGGTTGGCGAGCCATGCAAACAGCCTTGATAGAAGAATTAAGGACACGTCGATCATCTTCAATTGTTTTCTGAGAACCTGTCAAAAAATTGTGTAGTAAGAACGCATTCGTCATGGCACGCTGTTGGCAGAATGGTATGGGTGCAATAATGGTGTTCTTTTCGCTGTCTGCTTGTGCAGTGGATATCAACGCATTGCCAATTCGCTGCTGTTCTTCTCGATAGGCTGTCATTCTGGTGCCAGTGTCCACCACGGGTTTATCGCAATTGTGGGACGTCATGAAAGCTAGTGTAAGAGTTTTGGACACAAAAAATATTTGGATAGCAGCGCAGACTTGATGGTTCCCGTTCAAAACGCACTTTGATGTGTTATTACCACATCTCATTGAGAACTCTTGAGTGCCATCATAGATGGGTTTCATACAGGTTGGGCCACAATGAGAACAATCACACTTCCCTGTGCATGCCATTGTTAATAGCTTATAGTCACGGGTGTGCAAAATTTTTTCGATATTGGGTAGTATTGGATTTACATTATGCTCCCGATTGCGATTCATGTGGGTTGGTGATGTTAGTGCGGTGAGTTTATTTTGAAGCCTCCTTGACTTTGGTGTGGAGGCTTCAAACTCCTTGATGTGCAGTTGATGTTTCTTGCGCATTTGACTTTGAGCGTGTTCGAACGTAAAGGGTACACTGGACAATAAATCTACAAGTGTTTCGAAAGCCTGACGCGTTTGTGTATCGTCATCCACACCTACAATGTTCGATTTACGAAAGAAGTTTCGAAGGAGTCCTTGAGCTGTAGAACGTGGTGGAACTGGCAGGTCCTTGATCTCTTGGCCAGGTGTGTAAGCAGGTGGGCAAGTCCAAACAAATCCATTCTCATGATTATACTTTGCCTTGCCCGTGGAAAGAAGATAAAAAGTGTTTGGTTGCGGTTGTTCAGGATAGAATGGAGCACGGATCAGCGAATAACCTAAAAATTCACTGAGGAGCTCTTGGCTCTGACCAGCATTCACTGTTGACGCAATAGCCAACATACCCAATGCGGGGGGGGGAGCGGGAGCTGTTGGAGGAGATGGCTGAGAAGATAAAGTCGGTGGTCCTGGTGGTGGCATTGCGAGTGGCAGTTGTCGACGTTGCTGTTTATGGGGACGTGATTGTACAGCGCGATCACGAATAGTACCATCCTACGACGACACGAAGCAGTGGATACTTAGTGTCCAGAATATAATATAGTATGGTATATTGTGTGTTAAGTATGCTAAATTTTATAGAATGGTGTACACCTGCATGACATACTTAGCCATGCGATGCGATGCGATGCGATGCGCTGTGATACCATGGTATACATCTACATGTCATATTTTGGCATGCAATGCGATGCGATGCGATGCAATGCAATGCGATGCGATGTGATAGTATGGTATACATTTGCATGTCATACTGTGCCATGCAATGCGATGCGATGCGATGCGATGGGATGCGATATGATACCATGGTATACATCTGCATGTCATGCAGTGCGTTACAATACAATGTGATGCGATGCGATGCGATGTGATACCATGGTATACATCTGCATGTCATATTGTGCGATGCGATGCGATGCGATGCGATGCGATGTGATAGCATGGTATGCATCTGCATGTCATACTGTGCCATGAAATGAGATGCGATGCGATGTGATGCGATGCGATGCGATGCGATGCGATACCATGGCATACATCTACATGTCATATTGTGCGATGCAATGCGATGCGATGCGATGCGATGCGATGTGATGCGATGCGATGCGATGCGATGCGATACCATGGCATACATCTACATGTCATATTGTGCGATGCAATGCGATGCGATGCGATGCGATGCGCTGTGATACCATGGTATACATGTACATGTCATATTGTGCCATGCAATACGATGCGATGCGATGCAATGCGATGCGATGCGATGTGATACTATGGTATACATCTGCATGTCATATTGTGCCATGCAATGTAATGCGATGCGATGCGATGCGATGCGATGCGAGGTGATGTGATAGTATGGTATACATTGGCATGTCATACTGTGCCACGCAATGCGATGCGATGCGATGCGGTGCGATGCAATGTGAGACCATGGTATACATCTACATGTCATACTGTGCGTTGCAATACGATGTGATACGATGCGATGCGATGTGATACCATGGTATACATGTACATGTCATACTGTGCGAAGCGATGCGATGCGATGCGATGCGATGCGATGTGATAGCATGGTATGCATCTGCAGGTCATACTGTGCCATGAAATGAGTTGCGATGCGATGCGATGCGATATGATACCATGGTATACATCAACATGTCATACTGTGCCATGCGATGCGATGCGATGCGATGCGATGCGCTGTGATACTATGGTATACATTTGCATGTCATATTGTGCCGTGAAATGCGATGCGATGCGATGCGATGAGATGTGATAGTATGGTATACATCTGCATTTCATATTGTGCCATGATATGCAGGGCGATGCGATGCGATGCGATGTAATAACATCATATACATAGGTTGACATTGCATACGATAGGCACTGCGCACAGGGGTTTGATTTGGTGTATGATCACTGACGCCACTTCGTGGCGAACGTTGCCTCGAGGATGGCGAAGATTGTTGTTGCTCATGTTGCTCCCCAAGTGTTCCACACTTGTGTTGGGGTGTCGTTGCTACTGATCCATGATTCGCAGAAGAGCTCGAAACGCGTGCAGCCACTCGTTCAGTAGTGGGGTCAGAGTTCAGTGAATCACAATCCAAGCTTAAGTCAATAATATTGCCAGGCATATGTAACTTAAGTCTTGCCTGGTGTCCAGAAATGCAGGCAGGACACCACATTCCATTGCCAGGAACAAGTGCACCACATGCACGTATGCACAAATATGGAAATAGTGTGTACTCGTCGAACCCGTCCTGGATCTGCTCCTCGAATGAATATTGACCAGTAGCCTTTGGAAAACAATCCACTCCATGTAAGTTGTAATATGTAACATTCGCATTTGGTTCTACGTAACCTGAAGCATTGTGTGTGCAAGGAGAATCCTTCTTCAAAAGCACCTTCCCAATTTCAGCAAACCTATAAAACAATCGATAACACTTCTTCATATGATCATATTACATAATAAAAACACATTCAATATAAAGAGAGAAACAGTGACAGAATGGCAAAGAGAGACAGGGACAATATAGGGCACAGGCAAGGACAAACATGAGCCAGACACGAATAGAAAGATAGATAGAGAAAGCCAGACAGAGACAGACAAAGACAGAAAGATAGACAGAGACTGAGAGAAAGTGAGAACCAAAGACAGACAGAGACTGAGAGATAGACAAAGAGAGACGAAGACAGCGAAAAGATGGTGTTGTGTGGCGTGTGTTGTGTGTGTGCTATGTGGCGTGTTGTGTGGCGTGCTGTGTGGCGTGTGCTGTGTGGCGTGTGGCGTGTGCAATGTGGTGGCTGTGTGGCGTGTGGCGTATGTTGTGTGGCGTGCTGTGTGGCGTGCGCTGTGTGGCGTGTGTTGTGTGCTGTGTGGCGTGCTATGTGGAGTGTGGCGTGTGCTATGTGGCGTGCTGGTGGCGTGTGCTGTGAGGCGTGTGCTATGTGGCGTGCTGTGTGGCGTGTGTTGTGTGCTGTGTGTGGCGTGCTGTGTGGCGTGTGGCGTGTGCTGTGTGACGTGCTATGTGGTGTGCTGTGTGGCGTGTGGTGTGTGTCATGTGGTGTGTGGTGTGCTGTGTGGCGTATGTTGTGAGACGTGTGCTGTGTGGCTCACACATAGGCAGGGCGAGACTCACTCTGTGGTTAGTGCACATTTTTTACAGACGCGACTTGTAGATGACGTCGATTGCGAGCATTTACAAAAGCCAAAGTAAGGATCCATGCAATATTTCTCAACCTCGTGCCGGCGTCCACGTGCAGTGTGGCGCAAACTGTTCGATCTACGTAGTGCATCATCGCGATTTTCTTCCTCGAGAACTTGCTGCTTACATAAAATAATACGTTGTGCGTTCCCTCGTCGTTCGGGTCGCTTCATTGCTTAGTGCAATCAGGTCAGAGCATATATATTATTTTACAAATACTACTTGCAACAATGGCATAGTTTCTAGAACATTACATCCTGCGTAGTCGCACGACACTTGGTTTGGCCACACGACACTTGGTTTGGAGGCGCAGCTGCCAGCAGGATTCAGGATTCTATTTGCAGTGAGCGAGCGTACCTTACGTGTGGGTATAATAGTTTGTACTTGGTTATATGGTTTTACATTTTTAAATAATTGCCATTCACACAGTAACTTGAGATAACTTGAAGAACTTGAGCTTTAGTGAGTGAGCACTTCAAGAGAAATGGGGCTGATTTAGGTCCCACTACGAGGTTTCAAATGATGATATCGAAAAATAATACAGGGGTTGAATGATTTGGTCTGCCCTAATTATACCAGGCGCCAATATAATACGTACAATAAATTAAATTATTAGTATAATGTTATTATTAATACTGTCATTATTAATAATAATACATTATTATGAATAATATATTATTATTATTAATATTATTATTATTATAATAATAATATTATAATAAATATTAATCAATAATCAATAATCAAATATAAATATTATAACAATTTTTAATAATCAGGAACCATGAATACAGTGCAATCCTTAATTATTGATCAGGGTAAATTATGGCAATCAACTAAATTAGATACAAAACATATATATTATAAGCTATTATGGATAATAAGGACCAAGAAAATAAAACCTAAAATCGCGAACCAAACAGTACCTAGGTAAATAGTACCTAGGTCGGATAATACTGATCCAAGTCATGGTAGATATCAATAATATTTACAGCGTTTCAATAAAGTTTGTATTGATTATTATATTATTGAATTTTTAACTCTTTTGTAACAGGTTATTGACCTGAAATCAGTGTATAGATGTGTATCATATAAGTAACCCACTCTTAAAGTGTATCAGTTTTAAACCAGGGTGCATGGTTTGACGACAA
>Ga0209713_10002973_pt1 | contig 10653 bp, 8 predicted proteins | sample ArcOceMetagenome_3_FD_187444 | JGI IMG/M metagenome (GOLD analysis project Ga0209713, IMG submission 187444) | Marine eukaryotic phytoplankton communities from Arctic Ocean - Arctic Ocean- Svalbard ARC20M Metagenome (SPAdes) (version 2) | ecosystem: Environmental > Aquatic > Marine > Oceanic...
ATTACGTCCACCAAGAACATCATGAAGATCACCTCCTCCATGAAGATGGTTTCTGCCGCCAAGCTCAAGGGCGACGAGAACCGCCTGCACGCCGCCCGCCCCTTCAACAAGTGGGGTGAGAACATCTCCGGTGAGGCCAAGCTCCTAGAGGATGCCTTCGAGACAGGCTTCGAGGACGTGCCGGACAACTGCCTCATCGTTCCCCTCACCTCCGACAAGGGACTTTGCGGTGGAGTCAACTCCTTCGTCTCCCGTGGAATCAGGGACATGTGCAAGAAGCTAGACGCCGACGGAAAGTCCTCCGACATTGTCGTCATCGGCGACAAGGGCCGCTCCCAGATGCGCCGTACCGTCGGCGATAAGATCCAGATCTCCGCCACCGAGGTTGTTACCCCCTACTCCTTCGACCTTGCCGCCGCCATCACTGCAGAGGTCCTTAGTGCAGGAAACGACTACAGTGGAGTCGTCCTAGTCTACAACCAGTTCGTGAACTCCGCCACTTACGTGCAGGTCTACAAGGTCCTCACCCCCATGGCTTCCACCGGCGAGTCCGAGGCCATGGTGGAGTACGAGTTTGAGCCCGACATCAAGAACGAGGTCCTGGACGACCTCTCCGAGTACCTCCTCTGCTCCCAACTCTACCACGCCCTCATGGAGGCCGCGGCGTCGGAGCAGTCGGCCCGTATGGCGGCCATGGAGAACGCCACCAAGAACGCTGGGGAGATGGTGGACTCCCTCACGCTACAGTACAACAGGGCGAGGCAGGCGAGGATCACCACGGAGCTCATCGAGATCATCTCCGGCGCTAGCGCGATCGAGGGATAAGAAGTATGAGAGAAGGTGGAGGAGGAGGAGGAGGGGAGAAGGGGAACGGGTGGGGGGTTGCTAATCCGGAAAACACAACTGGGTTACAATATACAAATTGAATTGGTTTGCGGGATTTTACCCTTACATCAACAACCTTCCACTCGTCGCGCTTTGAAAAAAGGTAAAAGTCCATAGAAGGGCGTTCAACAGAAACGATTCTCTCCCTTAAATTAAATACAACCGAGATTTCAATCCCCCAATGTCTTCTTCCCTCCAGGTGGTTTGTTCACTCGCGGTTCGGGATGACGTGCCATCCCTCCCCGCTTTCCCTCCCCATCCAGGCACTTCTTCGTTCCCCTTTCTTGCCCTTCCCTTTCATACATTCACACTCTCAAGGCTTCGCAAGCGCAGGGGGCTGTGTTAACCCCTCCCCCCCTCCCCCCACCCTTTTTCCTCTCTCCTCTCTCCTCTCCGCATGACGAGCCATCTTGTCGGCCGTCCGAACGGTCGGGGTCTGTTTTAAACCTTGTAAGAACCCTTGAAGGCCTTGGTGGACCTGCCAAGACGCTTGGAGACACGGGTGGGGGCCGCGCCCTTTGCCTTTGGGGTGGACTTCTTCGCGGCAGTCCTGTGACGTGTTATCAAAGCGGGTTGGAGTTAGAGGAAAGATTTTAAGAACCTTGACTAAGATCGTCGGTTGATGGTGTCAAGGACATTCTGGGGCGGGAAGGATGGGGGAGGGGGGGGATTACGTACTTGCCGGACTTTTTGGACTTTGCGGGGGACTTGGATGGCATGTTTGAGCTGTTTTTGTGCTGGTTTGAAAGATTTATTTTGTGTTATTTAGCAGTTGCAGAAATTCGCACACAACTTGAGGCAGGGAAAAATTCTTTCCATTTATTACACCCCGTCATCCCCGCCCCAAATATGCTACGACTCGAGGTGTACGTCCCCCGCGAAGCTCGCGCAATCTAGTACCTCGTTAACGAGCGATTCCCCCTTCCTTGGTGGTCTTCGTTCCTGCCTGAGGGCGAGGAGCGAAGCGACAAGTAGAATTTGTTAGCTATAGTGGTGGGTGATATAGCTGCTGCCGTTTCGCTCCAGCCGTCGTCCCTCTCGCTCCTCATCTGCCTCTCACCTTAAGCACACTATAAAATCACGAACTGGAGGAGACGCGACGCCAGAGCGCTCCATACCCGACGCGTGAGCGACCGCAAGAGCGGCGGAACCGTGGACGCGGATTGGTTGGTTGTTCGTTGCGCCCCGTGTTGGAGGCCTTGCGTCTATCTCTGTTGCCTCCACAAACTCCACCTCTGAAGCTCCGGCAAAGTAATTGAGCTTGGGGGAGAGGGATCCGAATTTTACGAACCGGTCGAGGGTGACGGGCTTATCGGTACGATGGGCAATATCTTTACGGCACTCCCAAGTGAAAGCGTCAAAAACTCTGGTAAGGCCTGCATTTGGTGCAGGCGTGTCATTGTACTGCAAGGAACGAACCACCGCGCGGACGACCTGAGCCGGTCCGAGCGTGGACATGCCATCGAAAGCTTTGATCGATAACTCGGCCTCGAGCCAGTCGTCCGAAACGTCCGCAAACAAAGGGGTGGGATGGGGAGAGGAATGATGGAAAGGGGCGTGATGGGGAGGAGCATGATAGGGATGGGCTTTATGGGACAGTTGACGCGGCAGACGGAACGATAGACCAGGAGGTTATTGAAAGGACGACGACTGACACGCGAAGCATCATTAGAAGTTCACAATTTAGGATCCTTGTTGCAAGACGAAGGTCGATCCAGCTATGTATTTCAAACCTTTAAATCTTCAACAGCTTTATTCTACAGTAAATTGAAGACTAAATTTATCGCGACGAAGGGAAAGGCGTCGTCGATAATGCCAGTGCTGGTTGAGGATGAGACCAAAATTGCTTTTCCCCACAAGGCTAAAAATTAGCTGGTTGATTTAATGCAAAAGAATATGCACCCATCATCTTTTTACGGCAAAGCCGAATCCACCGAAGCGAAACAGAAGGTGTGGGACTCAGTGCACATTAAAAACCACATAAATCGTCTTCAGGGGAAGCCTTCCCACTCCATGCCCGGGGATCGTCCTGGAAGGAGGAGGGCCGCGCCATTTAATAAGGAGGCGAACAAGAGGTTAGAGAAGGCGCATCAAGATCTCTTGAAGGGCATGAGGGATAAAGCGGAGAAGATGCACAATGGCGGTGGGGGTGGTGGGAGGGAGAAGAAACAGGGGAAGGGGAAGAGTGCGGAAAAGGTGCCTGCGAGGAGGAGCAGGAGGGGCGGGAGGGCCAAGAAAACCGTGTCCTATAAGGGTCAGTTGTAATTAAAGCAGAATCCGCTCGTTCGTTGTCAAAATCGTATTGCCTTCCTATTGCCCTCCGCTCGGGAATGACAATAGCAACGCGCTACCCCTCCTGTGGTTGTTCCCCCCATAAACCTCTAAGCCGCTCCTCGTCTCCTTCTCCTCTTCCGCCTTTTTCATCCTCTCCTCCACCCACTTGTCCACCCTCCTCCCCTCCCTGACGTCGTAAGGCACCATGAACCTAGGGTCGCTCTCAATGATCTCCTTGCTCTTCTCTGGCATCTCAGGCTGGAACGAGGGCTTTTCCGGCTCCGCTTCTGCCCTGGGCCTGGTGTAATAGTTGACGTCCCTCTTGAAGCCCTTCCTGCTGGACAGGATCTCCTGGGTGACTTCGTTTTCGAGGTGCGCAGTTGGCTTGTGCAAGTACTCGCTCGGTTTCTCGTGCTTCTTATCAATAACATACGTCACCCCCTCTTTATACAGCTCCTTAAATATCGCGCCCTTCCCGTAACCCTCGCTGGGCTCCATCTCAGGCCTCAGCATGACCCTGCTAGCGTCGCTCACGCTGTACTTCTTCGTCTGCTCCGCAATCTCCTCATTGAGCATCCTCTCCTTGCCGATCCTGTTCCTCAGCACCTTTTCGTCCTGAATCTTCTTCCACTCCAACCACTCCTTCTGCGTCATTTTCTTGTTGAATTTGGCTTCCGGCACCACAGGGATTTCGGGGTTCGGCCTTTGCCTCCCCGCCATGTTCTCGTACCCTTTCCTAACAACCGGAGGTCCCTTATACTTGTTTCTCTCCAGAGGCACGTTGAGTCTATTGGTCAGTTTCTCTTGGTACTCCTTCGTCTGGTGCAGAACGGGGGCGTCGAAGCCCCCCGCCCTGCCCATCGACCACTCCAACATCTCCTCCTCAAGCCTTTTCTTGTCCTCCTCCTCCGCGACCCTCCTCCCTATTTCCCTCTCCATCTTCACCAATCTCTTCACGTCGGCCACAGTCTCCCTTTGAATGTGAAGCTTTTGGAAGGGGTTTTCGTTACTGTGCGACATGACCATTAGGACTTTGGGCGCCTCGACAGTCTTTGCCTTTTCGTCGAACTCAATTTTTTTCTCCTTCTCCACCATTTCCTTCCGCCACCCCTCCTCTTCGTCGTCATTGACATCCTCTATCTCGCTAACACCCTCCACCTTCATCTCTCTTGCCTTCTTTTTCTCCTCTTTTTTCCTCTTCTTCTTTTCCTTCTTCTTCTCCCTCTTCTCCCTCCTCCTCCTTTCGCTCTTTTCGTCCTCATGAAGTCCCAGCTTGCTCACGAAGCTCTTAACCCCCTCTCCGCTCTTGTCAGCGTCCTCCGGAAGCCCAACACAGCTATCGTCCATTAACTTCCCCATGATCCTGTCGTAAAGTCCGTCCTTCTTGTGTTCCTGCCTCGTCTGGTGCAGCTGGTTTGAGATTCCCCTGTGGGCCTTGGTGCTAGACGAAACGAAACTCTCGTGCGTCGCTAGCGATCTCCTAACTCTACTATCTATTCTCTTAGTCGGACTTGCAATACTTGTCGCGGTCCCCTTTCTGTCGGGACTTTTGATCTTGACCTCGACACTGCCAGGTGTACTTCCCTTGGGAGTCTCCTTGGGCGCTGATGCTTCTCCTCCCTTTGGAGTTCTCCCTGGCGTGCTCCCCGTCCTCCTTCTCTTGCCGCCTCCCTCATGCGAATTCTGACGTCTCAGCTCCGACGACCTCGTGCTGCGATGGGTTTGGGGGGTTGGTTTATCGTATATAGCAGCATTGGGCAGCTTGTTACGCTGGCTGCCTTCGCTCCTCCCGTCTTTCGATCCTCCCTCCGCCTCACCTGTACCTTCCTGTTGATGGAGACATTTTGGCTGCTTTCCCCGTGGTGTGCTTAATGTAAGATAGAGCTTTAGAGCCCCCACCAGTGGACCCCACTTCATTGGCCTCAGCCCTAAATCGTTCCTTCTCAGCGACCCTAGCTATCGGAGGAATCTCCTTAATGCATTTGATGATCTCATCCTCCTTCAACTTTCCAGCCTCAAAGAACTTGAGGACGCCGCCCCCCCTGTCTTTGAGTTCTTCGTCGACCCTTGTGACGTCCGCCATGACCTTTTCGATGGCATCGGTCTCTTTCTTTCCCCTCCCATAAATCTGCACCACGTCCCTGAGGACACTTCCTTTGACACCCCCATCCTCGCTTCCTGATACCCACGCCATCCATTCGACCACGTCAGCCAAATCTTCATCACCGTTGCCTTCCCTTCCGCTCCCTGCCTTGTCTTGCCTGAGCATTATCTTATAGCCGGCCTTGAGCTCGTCCCCTCCAATCTCCGCTCCCAAGATGCCCTTATTGTACTCTGCTTCATGGTCCTTGCTACCTTTCTTGTTCTTTTCTACCCCCTTCACGACCCATATCCACCCCTCAACCCCCGTTTCCCATGCTTCGAACCCCCTGGCGAATCTGCAATGAGCGAAGCGACGAGTAGAGAGAATTAGCGTATTGCATAGACCAGCATCAGGCAGTTCACTGCCTTCGCTCGTCGCTTTACTCCTTGCTCTGCCTCCCTCACCTCCTTATCTTGTCTTTGCCTCCTTCATTAATGACCCCCCCTCTTTCTTCCATCTCCGCATGCCACAGGCTGGCTTCAATAAAGTCAGACAGGGCGTTAGCATCTACTCGTCCCCCGGGTGGAGAACCGAGTATCTGCCTCACCCCTTTCCCCGTGCGATGGACCAAAAGAGTTGCTTCGTCCTGCTCCTCCCAAGCACTATTCCTCGAAGTCGATAAAACTTGGCTATTTGCAGCACCCCCCGAGCCTTCCCTCCAGATACTGCCCGTTGCTACTCCCATCTTGTTGGTGCCATCCTGTCCATCCTTCATTTCGTTTCTCTCATCAAACTCGGGTATATAAAGAAGCCCCTGACCAACACTCTTCTCCTTAGAATCGTGAAACTTGGGCACGTTCCAGTAGCTGTCGGACCTCAACCTGACGATGCCCTTGGGGTTCTTCATTAGATAACCCTCCGCGTTTCTCTGCCGAGAGACAGAGAGAGGTGTTAGTTGTGTTCTAATTCTAATATAATAGCGCTTTTAGCTCCTAGCCCCGTTTCTCCCGCCACCTTACCTTGCAAGTGGCGTAGCTCTTCAACCAATGTCCCTTCCCTCTAGCAGGCCTGGACATCTCTTCCTCGACAGACTCAGCAATCTGGTTGACTCGGGAGTCCTTTGTCTCTGCATAAAGGTTTTGACGGTGGAGGAAGGACGCTTCAAACTCCTGTTTCGTCAGCTTGGCACCGGAATTCCATCGTGTCTTTCCCGGCGATTTAGAAGGCGGAAGGTGTGCCGCAGGGTTGTAGGTCAGCCTCTCCAGGGTGTCGGTTGAGTCCTTTTGGTTGTTCTCTTTCCCTTCGCTCTTGAATCCCTCTCCCTTAACTTGCAGCTGCAAAGAACACGAGGAGGAAGAGGGTGGGGGCAGGGGGGTGCACACGAAAGGGACTGTTTAGTCAAGAGTATATTAAAACTGTTGCTTCGCTCATCTCTTCAACTCACCTTCTCCTTGATACCGTCATTCTTCACCACCTCACTTTTCTTAACGTGGGCAAATGGTCGAAAGGTGCACTCCTGCATATCATTCTTGTTCCTTTGCTCGAGGCTGACCTTGTGCATGGAGTCAATCATCTGGAACTTTGAGGATGCCTCCCTGTACATTTCCTCACAACGGGCCTGGGCGACCTTGGAACCCCGATGGGAGCGTTTTTCGTCACTGTTCCACCGCGCGTTAAAGAGGCGCTTTTCAGTTCTGTCGTCCCTCGTATCATCATGGTTCATACCCTTGTTCCCGACAAAGAGCTGCCTCACATTTGGCCTGAACGTGCACTCCTCGATCGCAGCATTATTCTTCTTTATCCGTAATACCGCAAGTTCATCCATCAATGACGATTGCCAGCGCTGGGAGCGCTCATGAAAGTAATGGTTAGGGTTTGCCATGTGTCGATGGAGAAGTGGGGGGGGTGAGGGGGGGAAGGACGACACTATTTGAAGTTCCTACGGCGTAATTTGGGGATCCAAGTATACGATAAGTGCCGGAGTCGGAAAGATAATTACAATTACGGCCTTAGAGAATGTCAAAGAAGGAAAGTATAAGAGTGGTCTCTCCAAGCACAAACGGCAACTAAAACTTGTTGGGTGTGAGTCAATTGTCGTTTTTCGGATTTACCCTTCCGCCCTTGGGCCAACCTTTGCCCACGTCGTCACAAGGTCAATTCCATAAACCCTGAAACACTCGAAACATGACAAAAACATGTCAAACCCGTTCCTTAACAGCTCGATAACCTTCATGTAACCCCAATCCCCTGGCCACTCCTGACAACTTGAACCTTCTTTCCGGCCACTGTGATATCATACTACCCCTTCAACGGCAGTTGTTTACGCCCCACAACCTTCATGCCCCTCATAGCTAACCCAGCCCTTGCAACTCCCCGTTCCCACAGCTTGTAAATGTCCGGAAACCCGAACTCCCTCTCTCGGGAAGTCCTCCGTTGGATCCAGTCCTTGGATTTGGCCTACTCGATAAAGAACCCCAAGCGTGACTTCTCCAATGGTTTTCTAATTGCTGAGATTTTCTCCCGTTACTTTGTTAGGGGGATCAGTATGCACAGCTACGACAACGGCACCGCCATCAGGGTCAAGAAGGACAACTGGGGCCAGCTCTTAAAGTTCTTCCGCAAGCAGGGCCTCGACATGATAACCCAGGACGAGGTAACTGCCATAATCCACTGTGAGGACGGGGCTGTTGCCTCCTTCATCAAGAGGATATACCAGGCCCTTACGCAGAGGGAGGTCCAGGAGGTCGCCAAGAGGCCCCCCCTCGAGAAGCTCCCCGCCTACATGCGAACCACTGGCAGCAAGGTAGTCAAGGACAAGCTTCGAACCGGTAACTTCACTGAGCATCCGGACCAGACAACAACCCAGGCCGCCCTCGAGGCCGAGCTAGGCACCCACGAGGCCACCCTCCAGCTCGAGAAGTCCGTCGACCCCGAGCGTTTCTCTTCCCTTTCCCTCTCCGGTTCCCGTGCCCCTCACCAACCCAAGCCAATGGGTGAGGAGGAGGCCCCGGTACCCCAGGTAACAGTCGAGAGGATCGAGGTAAAGCAGTCCGACAGGAACATCGCCCAGCTCCGCGCTAGCCAGGATCCCATGGCAGCCCGCCTTAACAGCAGCGTAGCCAGCGCAGGTAGCTCCGTAGGTTCCCCCCCCCAGACCCAGTCCTTCTCAGCCCAGGTCGCCAACATGCAGAGGGGCGTACAGGACATCTTCGACGACGCCCTCTCTGGTTCCGGTTTCGACGACGTCGGCTCCTTCACCTCCGCGCTTGTTTCAGGCGACGAGGCTGCGGTATCTGCGTCAGAGGAGGTCTTCTACTCCGTTTACAACGACGCTATGAAAGTCGCGGAGGCCGTCGTTCAGACGCCCAATGATTTTTGGATCGTCAGCAATTTGTTCTCCCCCCTAACCACCGGTTTGTCCTCCTCCAGCAACGCCTTCAAGGTGGCAGTTGACTCCTACGCCTCCATAGGGCACTGCATCCTCAAGGTCGAGCCCCCCGCTGCATCCGCTCTGTTCGCGAACTATGCCCTTAAGGGCGTCTGCGAAACGATCGCGGAGGACCAATCGAAGAGGTACTCCCTCCTCAGCCTCTACTACTCCTACGCAGTCCCGTCGGGACCGTCTCACGTCGAGGCAATCAAGAAACTAACCGAGGTCACGGGTACGCAGTCCGACCTCGTCTCCGCATTATCGTCCTTGATAAGCATCGAGGACCCCGCGACGTTCGACGGTGAGGTTATGGACCTTTACCTTTACTACGGCATCATCGGACTGGGACAGTCGTCGCCGTCGGTCAGGGCGAGCGCTGTCGCTATGCTTGGGGAGGCTTTCCTGAGAGGAGGGATATCCGAGGTTGGTAAGTTCGTTGAACCCCTCCAGAATATGGCGTCTGACGACACTTACTGGGAGTCAAAGGCTCAGCTTTTGGTTGTATCAAGCGTCGTGCTTGGGAGCGAGGAGGGAGTTACTGACGAAATCAGGGAGGCGTTCGTCGGTATTATCGAGAAGGTTTTCCACAAGGGCGTGTCGGGTAAGGTGAAGAAGGTGGGGGTTGCGTACCTAGCTCCTGTGATCGGGGTGGACATGGAAAGGCTCCTGCCTCTGTTCCTCGACGTTCTACTTGGGATGAAACAGGTGGACAGGGTCAACCTCCTAGGGTTGGGGGGGGGGGTATCGGGGTCTGGAAAGAGCCTTGCCTCCTCCACTAACCTTGCCATTGGAGGGACATCAGGGTTGAAGTACACCATCCAGGGAATGCCTGGTTTGGACGTCGCGAAGGGGCTCCTTGATTTCGTGAATGGTAACGAGGTTTTCTACGAGGAGCACGCGTGCGTTCTTTTGGGTTGCGCTGTTAGCGCGGAGGGGGACATGGGGGGGAACATGTGGCTCGAAGTTTGGGATGGATTCAGGGGGGTTTTGACAGACAGCCTTTTGGTGGAGGGCGTCGCGGAGACCGCGGGGGACATATTCTTTACCATGTTCGCGGGGAACGATCAAGTCGCGAAGCAGGTTGTTGGTGGGGAGCCTCTGCAGGGTATCCTGGAGGAGGTGTTCAAGGAGGATTCCGGGGAGGTATGCAAGGAGAACCTCGTCCAGCTTTTGACCCGCGTTGCGAACTTTAGCCCCAGTGGACTGAAGTACGTTAGGAGTTTGCTGGAGAAATCAGAGGTTGTTAAGGGAAGTGATGATTTACTCAACTTAATGGCGGACTTGAAAAGGTAACACGGGGGAGGGGGATGGATGAATGGATAGTGGTGGGGGAACATTTGTTAAAGTAAACGTCGAGAGGAATAAGGATACAAAAATACTACTTCTATCTAGCCTACGAGCCTTTTTTAAGATTCTGTGATGAGCGAAGCGACAAGCAAGGGGGTTGCAAGCGAAGCAAGAGGAAAGTACGTTAGAGGCATCTCTAGCTCTAATTGTCTACATCCTCGCTCCATCCCTCCTTCCATCAGTCGGTGTCGTCTCTTCCGTCCCTCGCTCTTCCCTCACCTACAACAATCTCCCCCTCTTCTCTCCTCTCCAGAAAAGCCTGCACGCTAACCCTCGTCCCCTCCCTGAATCCAGTCACAGCGTGGGGTCTCTGAACGCAAAGTAAAACGAGGTCCCCCTCCTCCGGTTCTATAACCACGGGTGTACCAAGGTGGGAACGGAGGATGGACTGTGAGGTTGAGGATAGGGTTGTTAGAAGGGAAAGGAATGGGGCGTTCAGGTAGAATTGTAAACGGGTGTATTTAAGAGGCCATATGGACAGGGATCCGGGGGGGAGTTTAACGTTAGGGTACCCAGAGGTTGGGGGGGGATTACGGAGGTATATGTTGGCGGAGAATACCCCTATTTTAGGGGAGAGAGGGGAGAGATCGTCGACGTGGATGTAGCCGGATCGCCAACGGGTTGGGCCGGTCAT
>Ga0209713_10002974_pt1 | contig 10652 bp, 9 predicted proteins | sample ArcOceMetagenome_3_FD_187444 | JGI IMG/M metagenome (GOLD analysis project Ga0209713, IMG submission 187444) | Marine eukaryotic phytoplankton communities from Arctic Ocean - Arctic Ocean- Svalbard ARC20M Metagenome (SPAdes) (version 2) | ecosystem: Environmental > Aquatic > Marine > Oceanic...
TAGGGACGGTCCCTTTTGCTAGCACTTCTTGCGGCTCGGGTCTATCTTCCCCCTTAAGCCGGCTAATGCTCAAGCCGCTGGGCAAGCTTCCGGCCGTTGGGGCCCCGGTGCGGGCGTCCCGCGAGCCAAATGAACCGCTCGAGGACGCGTCGGTCAAGGGCGTCGACCTCACCGAGGGCAAGATCGCCGTCCGCTTTAGTGATGGGTTCCAGGCGTCTCTGCCGCTGGACCAGGTCGAGCTGGACCAGGTCGAGCCGGCCGACGCCTCGGTGGAGCCGCCACCGTCGGCGCCTGCGGCCGCTGGGCCCGTCCGCCTCCTCGACCCGGTCGCCGATCCGACGTACGAGGCTGAGGTGCGGCCGACGCTGGCCACACCTCCGACGGCGGAGGCGCTCGCGGCCGATCCGGACTGCAGGTACCAGTTCATCGCGGCTCGCAAGGATGCAGGCAATGCACTCTTCAAGCAGGGCAAGTACGAGTGGGCCATCCGCACCTACTGCGAGGGCGTCGGCGCGCTCACGGAGTCGTGCTACCCGATCCGTGAGCGGATGCTGTGGGACTACCAGGCACGCACGCCGGCGGGGCAGTGCTACTCGAATGCGGCGCTTTGCGCCCTGAAGCTCGATCAGCCGGCGCGTGCCGCCGCGCTCTGCGAGCGCGCACAGCAGTGCAAACCAGAGGATGACGACCTGCTGAAGGTGCTGCTGCGGCATGGCCAGGCGCTGCACGCCGTCGGCGAACTCGAATCGGCGCAGGAGAAGCTCGAGCGGGGCGCGCAGCTCGCGCCGGCAAACCGGCCGATTCGCGACGAGCTGGCCAAGGTGAAGAAGGCGGCGCTGCAGCAGGCGAAGAACGCGGACAAGGGCCTGTTTGGCAAGGTGGACCTGAGCTCGAAGGGCCTCACGTCCAAGCGCGACGCATTCAACGAGCAGCTCGACGCGACGCTGGTGCGCTCGCTCGATGCAATGCTCGACGGCAAGGACGAGCTCTGCCTGAAGCTGGCGACGCCACTCCTCGGCCATCTCGCGCCGGAGCGCGAGAAGCACCGTGCCGCGCTTCTGCAGCTCAGCTACTGCGCTGGCGTCGCTTGCTACCAGTTGCAGCAGCTCGACGACGCCGTCAAGCACCTCGCACTCTTCTTCGAGCTCAAGGAGGGGCGTGACGACTTGCCGGCGCCGCCGAGCGGAGTGCCGCTCGCGCGCTTTTACCTGGGCCACGCCTGCTTCAACACGGGCCGCTACGACAATGCGCACGACGTGCTGACGCACTACCTGGCCGACGTTGCGGCCGCGGGACCTCAGCAGGTGCTCAACATGCCCGACGGTTGGCAAGGCAAGAAGATCACAGAGGCAGATCGCAAGGCGAGCCGGCTCCGCCACCGCGCGTGCTCGGGGGACGCGCTCTCGGACGCGCACATGATGCTGGCCATGTATTGCCACCGCGCCGTGACGGAGGGCGATGGCGGAGGCGACGAGGGCACCGGTGAGGGCGGCCAGGGAGGTGACGACGCCGCAGCGCGCGCCGCCGACGCCGACAGGTGCGTCGAGCACTGTGCGAGCTGCGTGCGGCTGGCAGGGTCGGACCAGCAGCGACTCGGCTCGCAACGCGAGGTCGCACGGATGCTCCGCTCGCTGGGCCGACAAGCCGAGGCGGATGAGCATCAGGCGGCAGCGGCGGCGCTTGAGCTGGAGATCGCGGAGAAGGAGAAGGCCGAGGCGGAGAAGAAGGCGAAGGAGGCGGAGACTGAGTTCTCCGCGAAGGACGCGCCGCGAGAGGAGGAGGCGCTTGGGGAGGCCGCCGCGGGGGAGGACGCCGCGGGGGAGGACGCGGCGGAAGTGCAGCAGGGTGCCGATGGAGAGTGAGGACACAGCATTTCGAGCAGGGCACATGGCCGGGGGAGAGGGATGCATCGTCACATGCATACTGTGTTGTTCGGTTGCTTGTGATGCATCTGTATCGTTCGCTCGCTTTATCGCGTTTTGCTCGTTTGACGTGACGACAACAACCGAATTGCGCACGCGAAAGCCCACGCCTAAGTGCCCTTATGGCACGCCCCGAACGCCGACGGCCGACACGCACTTTGCGTTTTAAAGGGCCTGTAAACGAAGTATCTTCACCGTTCACAATGTCTCTTCCTCTTCCTCGTCGTCGTCGTACGCATCGCAGCCGTCCTCCACAGCCCGCAAGCGCTCGTGGCGCGGCCCACTCACCCGACGGGCGCCTTCCCCAAGCCTCCCCCGGCCGCGCCAGCAGCAGGAGCCAAACAGGCAAGCAAAGAAGCAACCGCCCAGCAGGCACGCACCCAGCAGCGCCGCACAGGTGAGCAGAAATCTCGGCGTAATCCACGGCGGTAGGCGCACTATCAACTGCGGCTCCCCTTCGGCACGCCCTTCGCCTTCGGCTTCTTCAGCATAGACGCCGCTGCTGACGCGCTCACCACCACCGAGGTCGCCACTGCCGCCGTGAGCGGTGCGTGCCCGCGTGGCGGTGGCTTCGGCGTCAGTTGGCTCGTCGCCATCGACTGCGGCGGTGGCGGCGGTCGCGGCATGCTGTCGAGCCGCAAGCCGCGTGGCCGCTGAAGCCTTGGGCGACGGTGATGGGTGCGGCGGCGGACACAGTGGGGGCGGTGGCGAGGGTGACGGCGGTGGAGGCGTGAGCGGCAATGTCGGTGGCGGTGACGGCGGTGACGGCGTGAGCGGAGACGGAGGCTCAAGCGGGGCGGGTGGAGAATGTGGGAGCGGCGCGACGGGCGGTGTCAGGGGCGGCCGTGGCGGCGGCGACGAGGGTGGGAATGTTGGCAGTGGAGCGGCAGGCGGTGGCGGAAACGCTGGCGGTGAGGATGGAGGGGAGCGGGGCGGTGGCGCAGGAGGCGAAACCGGAGGTGATGGCGGCGCCTCAGGAACAGGCCCGACTGGTGGAGACGTGGGTGGGAGCACAGGTGGTGCCGAGGGTGGCCACAGGGGCGGCTGCCACGGTGGCGGGGGTCCAAGTGGAGGCGGCGGCAGTGGAGGAAGCGTCGGTGGCGGCTTCGGTGACGGCGCGCCCGGTGGTGGTGTGTCGGGCGGCGGCGTAAGTGGTGAGGGCGACAGCGGTAGCGGCGGCGGCGGGGCAGCCGGTGGCGGCGTGTGGGGCGGTGGCGGGGGCGGATCAGCGGGCGGAGGGGCGAGAGGCGGAGGTGGGGGCTGGCGGGGTGGCGGGGCAGGCGTCGGCGGGTGCGGTGGGGACGCGGGAGGTGGGCACCGCGGTACAGGCGAGGGCGGTGATGCCGGAGGGGGTGAAGCCGGCGGCGGTGGAAATGGCGGTGGCAGAATGGGCGGAGAGGATGGCGGCCGGCGTGGAGCGGGCGAGCGCGGCGGGGGCGGAAGCGGAGGGGTCTGCGGCGGCAACCATGGAGGTGGCTGTCGTGGTGGCGGCCTCGGCGGCGAGTGTGGCCCGGGGGATGCAGGCGGTGGTAAAGGCGGCGGTGCGGGAGGTGGTTGCCGTGGCGGCGGGGGCAACGGCGGGGGTGGCGGCGGGGGCGATGGCGAGGGTGGTAGGCGCGGCATTGGAACGATTGGCGGCGGCGGCGGCCGGCACGGGTCGAGGGCATGGCACGAGATGATTGGCACCAAGATTGCGGCGTTGTCCTTCTCAGCGTAAGTCGTCATGCCACTGCGGCCGAGGCGGGTTGTGCCTGGGCAGTCGGGCACCTCGATCTGCGCTTCGACCCTCTGCTCCGCGCGTTTGTGCTTGTCGTTCCGTGGGTTGTCGAGCAGGCGCAGGGTGATGGCGCCCGCAACGCGCGCCACCAGCTCACAATGCACGAGCGTGCCGACGCGTGCCACTGGGCAGCTCTCGCCGAAGTCGAGGGTGACAGTCACGCCCTCGGCCCACTTATCGAGCGTGAGCCGCGCGCGCCACGAGCGCTCAAGCTTCTGCCGGTACGCGTTATCGCTCTCCCTTCCTTCGGTGCCTTTGAAGGTCGCCGAGTAAGCTGCACCCAGCATGCATGGGGTCGGCGGCGGAGTAGGCGGCGACGGCGGTGAAGGGGGCAGTGGAGGAGGTGCGGGGTGTCCGGGCGGAGGAGGCGGCGAGGGCGAGGGCACGGGCGGCGGCGGAGGCGGCGGAGGCGGCGGTGGCAACGGCGGGCGAGGAGGCCGTCGGGGCGATGGGGTTGGTGGAGGGGGTGGCGACGGTGGCAAGGGTGGGGGTAGGGGGGGAACGGGGGCACTCGGCGGTCGAAACATCGCGCACGACACGAACGGCTCGAGAAGACCGCCCTCATTGAAGAAGCGAGAGGAGGTGCGTGCTGTGTCCTGCGCGACTTTGGTCTGGACGCCGATGCAGCGGCCGCCTGCGCCGCCTCGCAACGCTCCGGCGTCGGACGCGTCCGCGCCTCGAGGCAGCTCCGCATCGGTTGGCATCGAGACGGTGAATTGCAGCGACTGACTGACTTTCGTCGTCGATTCTGCGCCCAACGCAAACGTGAGCCGTGCACCATCACGGCCGCCGCGGCGCAGCAGACGGCCATTGAGGACCCGGGCGGTGTCGACCTGCGCCGTGCAACCGACCCACTCGACGTCCACCTCGCCGCCCGCGACCCAAGTGGCAAACGTGATGGCGGCTGACCACACAAGAAAGCCCTCGCTCCGGTCGCGGCCGCCAGCGATATGGGGGAACCGGGCGGCGTAGGTGTAGCCGAGGTCGCACTCACGAGGGGGTGGTGACGGCGACGGTGGCCGTGGTGGAGGAGGCGATGGCACGGGCGGCGTGGGCGGTGACTGCGGCTTCGGAGGCGACCCGGGCGGAGGGCGCGACGGTGGCGGCAGTGGCAGTGGCGAGGGCGGCGGGTGGGGCGGCGGCACGGCAGGGGCGGGTGGGCCAGCGGGTGGCGGCAGCCCGGGCAGAGGCGCTGCCGGCGCCGGTGGTCCGGGTGACGGCGGCGGTGGTGAGGGCAGCGGCGGGGGCATGGGCGACCCCGGTGGCAGGCCAGGTGGAGGCGGTGGCGAAGGTGATGCAGGTGGAGGGCACGGAGGCGGCCGCGGCGAGGGTGGCGGCGGCGCAGGCGGCGGCGCAGGCGGTGGAGGTGGAGAGGCGGGCGGCAGCGGGAGAGGCAAAGGAGGTGCAAGCGGTGGCGGAAGGGCGGGCGGGTCGGGCGGTGGCGGCATCGGTGATGGCGGCGCAAACGTCGGGCACGACACGAGAGGCAGCATGTTGAGCGTCTGCTCCTGCGTGGGCTCACCGAGGCATTGCGAGCGCAGCATGAGCTCGACGGCGTTGGTGCCGGCGCCGCTGTGCCGGTCAAGCCGCAGCCCCAGCCGGCCGCGCGCGCCATCATACGCCACGAGCTGTGCGTGCTGCAGATCGCTCGCTGCGGCTGGGGCGGTGCACGCGTCGGTGGCTAGCCACACGCCGCGTCCAAACTCGACGACGAGAAGCACCTGTTCATGCAGAAGGGCGCGGGCAGCGGCATGCGTTGGCCCCATACCACCGCCGAGACCGGACGTGTCAAGGGCAAGCTCTGGCCCGAGGCATCGGCAGCTGGGTATGTGGCCGCGATATCTATGAGGACGTGGCTGGTGGCTTGTGCTGTGACCCTGGCGCGGTACGTCGTCCTCCCACCTGTACATGTAGAAGGGCGGGCGGCATGCGTTGGGCCTCATACCGCCGAGACCGGGCGTGTCAAAGGCAAGCTCTGGTTCGAGGCATCGGCAGCTGGGTATGTGGCCGCGATATCTATGAGGACGTGGCTGGTGGCTTGTGCTGTGACCCTGGCGCGGTCGTACTGCTCGAGCGTCAAAGTCAATCGCACCTGGCCTCGCATCGGCTTGGCACCGGAGCCGCGATAGGTCGTGGCGAGAGACGATGAAAGCCCAAGGCGGCTGCACGGCTGCGGTGGTGGCGGCGGCAGCGGCAACGGCGGCGGGTGCGGCGGCGGCCCCGGCGGACGCGGTGGCGGGCTGGGACGCAGCGCGGCGGGCGCCGACGCGGGCATGGGTGGCGGTGGCGGCGGCCTCGGGGCAAGCTGGGGGCACGAGACACGCGGGAGGCGAGCCCAGACGGACTTGACTAGGCATTGCTGGCCACCACCGCCGTGCCGCTCCCATGCTCGTGTGATTTCTCCTGGGGTCAAAGGCGATGAGCGCGCCGGCGGCTGCGCAGGCTGGGGTGCACTGCTGCTCAGCGTCGCGTCGGTGAACCCTGGGGGCAGCAGGGCCAGGTTGAACTCCAACGTGCCGCCCACGCCGCGACCGGCGGGTGGGGCTTGCACAAGGAGGAAGCGACACCGCGAGAGTCCGGGGGCTGGCACCGAGCACGCGCCGAGCGTTGCGCCCTTGATCGAGCTGGCTTCGGGTACACACGCCTCCTCCTCTGTCGCCGCTGACGACGACGACGACGACGCGGACGACGACGATGCGAACGCCGACGATGCGGACGAGGAAACAGCCTGCCGTAAGAAGTCATCTGGCACCGCAGTGGCCGTAGCAACATCGGTCCCGGTGATGGTGGCCGTCGCGGACGCCGCTGATGGTGTCGTGGCGGCACCGCGTTCCGTCGCAGCCTGCTTCGCCTCGGCCACCGCCGTCGCCACCATGTCAGCTCGCGCCGCCTCGATCGCCGCCATCATCTCGTGCCGTGCGGCTGCCACGGCCTCCGCCAAAACCTCCGCCTGCACCGACGCAGTCTCGGCCGCCACTTGTTCGTGGACCGCGGCGATCGCGGCCGCCACGACAAGGGCTTCGGCGGTCGGTGGCGACGGCGGCGACGTCGGCGACGGTGGTCGTGTGGGCCGCGGTGGCTCGCCGGGTGGCATGGGCGGTGCTCGCGGCGGCTTCATCGGCCACGGCGCCGCCGGATGAGGTGGCGCCTGCGCCAAGGCTGCGATCGCCTTTGCGTACGCCGCCTTGTCCGCCTCCGACTGGCTTGCTGCCGACGCCCATCGTGCCGTCTGAGCAGCGGGCGTCGAATCGCCGCAGCAGCAGCGGAATTCCTTGCTGCCGTCGGCGGACGCGACGCCTAGCGCACCCTGCACGCCGCTCGCGGGGCAGGCGAAGTCCATCGTCCACTCGCAGCCCTTGGAGAGCCAAAGCATCTCGAATCCGGCGCACTCCTCCTCGCCGGGCTGCTCCTGGAGGCGCCTGCCTGCACCTCTGCCCTGATCGTGCAGCGTGTCGGCTCGTGTCTCGTCGCTTGACGACCCTGTACTGTCGCCCCACGTGATGTCGATCGCCGTGCCAGGGCGCCAGCGCTGCACGGTCACCACGACACGACCGCGGTGCTTCGTGCTCGAGTCGGTGTGCCTGAACGGGACGGCGTCCAAGCGGTACGACAGGCCAAGCGTGTCGCAGCCGTCGCCTGAGGGCAGTGTCGCACTGATCTCGAGGCCGTTGCTGACGTCGAAGCCGCCACTGGCGAAGATCTCGTCCTCGTAGAGCGCGACGGCTGCGGCGGCGAGAAGGAACTGCATCAAAAACATTGTAAAGAGATGAAAAACCCACACCACCCAAGACGATGCGCCTCGTGCCCTGGGTTGCCCGCCTCAGGGGACCATATTTCATCTCTGCCGCGCCACCAGCCAGCACCAGCGCGCGAGACCGGCTCGAACTGGCACTGGCATCTCTCTCGTCAACGTCCACGCTCAGTGACAGCATGCCTCCGGAGGCCGATGCAGCTGCATCCATCCAGCACCACTGGGCAGTGCCCAGTGCGTCTGATGGTCGGCGCCGATGATCGACAGCAGCAGGGCTGGCTGGCTCTGCTCTTCCGAGCACTTGAAGCATCACTCGCCGCCGGATGGACGGTGGCCGCCGAACGGTTCCAGGCACGCCGCATGGCCGTCGAGTGCACCGGCCGCCAGCGCTGAACCATCTACCAGTACTACGTAGTACTGAACCAGAGTCTCATGGCCGTGGGCCAAAAGCTGCCTTCATGCCATGGCATGAGACAGCGGCTGGAGGCATGGCGTGGCCTCCGTGAGCAGCGTCGCTGCCTGGAGTCGCGAAAAGCGTGATTCTCAGCTGGAAATTTTCGTGTTAGAAACGTGTTACAAATTAAGTTTTCCGCGTTGCAACAGACACCTAAAACAGAACTCTCCCTGGCAGTGTGTGGTGGCGTTGCAACAGACACCTAAAACAGAACTCTCCCTTGCAGTGTGTGGTGGTTATTGGCAACAGCGTCAATGGTCTCTTGCTCGTGATCGCGCTCCGCAAAGTGCGGGCAGCGTGTCCGTGCCTCGCGCATGGACACCACCTCGCCTCGATAGAAGTAAACGTGGTGAGGCGGCCACGTCCTCGACCACCCGTCGCCCAGGTGATCCAGGGGTTCGCGTCCAGGGGTCGGGTAAACGCTCACCCCATCCGCCCCGATCTCCTTGCCCAGGTAATAGAGCACTCCTCGGTTCACGGCGTAGCCATTTCCGGCATTTGTGAAGCGGTTGTACTGCGCGTTGACGCCCTCCATCACCTTGCCGTGGAACCACACCGTGCCCTCATCGTCCCTTGCGTAGCCGTCGCCGAAGTCTTCCAAACCGGTCGACTGACCTAGGCGTTCTCCCTTGTAGTAGATGTACCCCCCGGGACCCCTCGAGTGGTATCCCCCGAGCCGCTGCTCCTCCGGCACGAGAAAGTCGTTGTCTTCGGTGCCTTCTTCCGGCTTGACCGCGGCCACGCCGACCTCCGCAAAGCGCGGGCAGCGGACCCGTGCGAGATTGGCGGGCACCACCTCGCCTCGGAAGAGGTACGTGTTCTCGCGCGTCCTCGACCACCCGTCGCCCAGGTGATCCAACCCCGTCTCGTACACCCCCGTAGTCGCCTCGACAACTTTGCCCGCGTACACGATAACACCTTGGTTCACGGCGTAGCCGTTTCCGGCAACGTGGAAGCTGTTGTACTGCGCGTTGACGCCCTCGACCACCTTGCCGTGGAACCACACCGTGCCATCCCCGTTCCTTGCGTAGCCGCCTCCGAAGTCTTCCAAGCCGCCGAAGCCCCCATGATCTAGGCGTTCTCCCTTGTAGTAGATGGACCCATCGTGACTCGAGTGGTATTCCCCGAGCCGCTGCTCCTCCGGCACGAGAAAGGTGGCTGCCACCGGACGTGCCTTTTGCACGACCGGAGCTTTCTGCTCGGCAAACTGTTGTTCCCGCTCCGTGGCTGCCGCGTCGCCCTGCGCCGTGGCCTCCCGTTTCGCCGTCGCCGCGTCGCTCTCCGCCGCCCTGGCCTCCAGCCAATCCGCCTCTTCCTGCAGCCTGGCCTGCGCCCTGGCCTCCCATGCGTTTGGGCCATCTTCTCTCGCCATTTCCGTGTCAAAGGCGGCCATTTGCCTGGCCCATTTCTCGTTGTTCCTAGCCCTCTCCAATTCCACTCTCTCTGTGGCTTTGGCCATTTCGATAGCATACGCCGCGGCGCGCTTCGCCTTCGCCTCATCGCAGCGCCGCGCCCTCTCCCTGTCCCATTCGTCTTTGGCATGTCGAAAGGCCTCGTCCGAGGCATCCCACCTGCCACATATGTGCTGGCGCTCTTCCCGACGGAGAACCTCCTCGACCGTCGCGGTCCCGGTCAGCCCGACCAGCATGGCCCGGTCTGCATCAGCCCGGAGTGCGTCATCCCGACCAGCATGGCCCGGGATGGTGTGGCCCGGCGGCAAGTGAAGGGTGATGATCAGGTGCCAGTAACCTTCCTCACGCGCGTCCCGCTCCCGCTCCTCTCTGCACGCTTCCGCGGCCGCGGCTTGCGCACGCTTGCGCGCCGCCTCGCGCTCTGCACGTGCAGCGGCCACGATCGCTTCCGCGGCCACGCACTCCTCTTCCGTCGCAGTGGATGATATGAAAAGGTTCTGGCGCCGCTCCGCGTACTGGCACTCGGCGTCCGTGGCGGTCTTCGGAAGACCGACTTTCTTGCGCCTCTCCTCTACCGCCCTTAGCTTCTCCTGGCGTTCGACGTGGCAAAAACACCAGCAGCAACAGATGCAACAAACCAGCAGCGTGGCGCCCACTCCAATCCCGACGTAAGTACCAGTGTCGTCGCCATCACCGGTGATATTGCTTGCAGGGCCCGGGGGTGGTGTCGCGGGGTTGTCCTCCGGAGCAACTCCTCCTCCCCCGGTCGGGGTCGTCGGGGTTGCTGGCGGCGGGTTATTGACGGGAGGCGTGGGGGAAGCGGCTGGAGGGACCACCTCTGGGTAGACGCACTCGCAGCTGACACTAAACCGCGAGCACTCGTCGTCCGTGAAGCAAGGGTCGCCTTCCGCTGCCGCGTGGCACCCGCTCGCACAAGTACCAGACGGGGTTGAGGGATCACATATCCCGGGACTGCAGTCCTCATCCGAGTTGCACGCCAGTTTCCCGAACCTTTCGTCGCTGCAGATACCGCCCTCGGACAACAGAGACTGGGGAGCGAGAAGCAACGCCGCGTAGAGTATCCTCCGCACGGAGCCCGGCATGCAGCTTGGCTTTGTCGCGACGACGATGCGTGCGTGGAGAAGCGTAGGCTTACGAGTAAGCTGTACGATTGCTTGTTGCGCTTGCCGCAGAAACACGTGGCGCGGGGAGGGGGTTACCCACCCACTTAAAACCAGTGCCACCGCCAGCGGACAACATGGCATGGGTGTCGTGTCAAGGGCGCTTGTTTTGATTGGGGCGGTCCCGATTGTAGGGTGCGGCTCTCACAGCCAGG
>Ga0209713_10002975_pt1 | contig 10649 bp, 6 predicted proteins | sample ArcOceMetagenome_3_FD_187444 | JGI IMG/M metagenome (GOLD analysis project Ga0209713, IMG submission 187444) | Marine eukaryotic phytoplankton communities from Arctic Ocean - Arctic Ocean- Svalbard ARC20M Metagenome (SPAdes) (version 2) | ecosystem: Environmental > Aquatic > Marine > Oceanic...
CCGCTTTCCAAAAGAACTCAAGAGAAGTCGCCGCCTTGTGCGCGCGAACGAAGCGCAACGAATCGCTTCCATCAGTGCCACGAAACCTATTCAATGCCCGGCGAGACGTCCTTCATTCAGTGCCCCGTGAGGCGCAGCCCGCGGGTGCGCCGCGCCAGCAAGGAATTCGAGATGGACAACTTCGTCCTCGGGGCGCCGGCCGTGGACTTCTTTGTGCTTGGGGCGCCGGCGCAACCGCCCGTGCCCCCCCCACACTCGCCCGCCTTGGGGCCGGCGCTGCCGCCTTGCTCGCCCTTCTACACGGTCGGGGGGGCACGGGAGTCGCCGAGGGGGGAGCGGCAGAGCGCGCGCAGCCACAAGAAGGAGGCGATCGCCGCGTCGTCGACGCTCGACTATGTGGCGCTCTCCGCGTGCGACGAGGAGATGGTCCAGGAGCGGCGGGTGGCGGGCGTCAAGCGGGCGCGGGGGGCGGACCGGCCGGGTGGCACGTCGCGGAGCGACTCCGACGGCCCCTCGTCGGAGATGGGCGACTTCCAGCTCAACACGATCCAGCTTCCCAAGAGGAGGGGTCCTGGCCGCCCTCAGAGCAGTCGCGGCGGGGACGTCGAGAGCCGATTCGGCGACTTCGAGGCGTCGGGGGAGTCGCTGCCGCTCGAGGGGTCGTCGAGCACCATCTTCGTGCCGCCGCGCGTCAGCATCCTGCGCGCCATACACGGCACGCGCGACACGGCCGCCCGGCCGCCCAGCTCGCTCTTTGACACCGGCGCGCCCTCGCGCGCCGGCTCCGCGTGCCAGCGCTCGCTGCGCGGCTCGCTCTCGTCGGCGGCGTCGTACGCGTCTCTCTCGCGGCTCTCGGCGCCCTCGCCCGCCTCGATCTTCTCGGCCAGCCTCATGCGCTCCTCCACCGAGACGCCGCCGGGCGGCGCCGACGCCTTCGAGGGGCACCAGATGCTCGTGCGCTGCCCGGCGCCCAAGCGGCCGGCGCGCACGTCGCAGCCCAACCAGCCCGCCGCCGCGCGCGCGCGCGCGCTGCCAGCGTACGATGGGCGCGGCATCGGCGCTGCGGCGATCTGACGGCCGGCTTCTTATATTCTGGCATGTTCCATGGCATGGGGTTACCACCACGCCGCTCAACCGACTGTACGGAGTGCGGGTTGTATAGTATTATGTCGCGGTCACATATGATGATGTCGCGTTTTTTTCGACTCTCACGTTGGCAGGGCGCGGGTGGTACATCAGCGCACGTTGCTCGGGGGGCTCGCGGCGGGGTCCACTACTATACCGTACTTGTACATTTCCTATGACGTAATACTGGCGTTGGCGGCGGTCCGGGTCGCCTCGCTGCAAAACTCGCACTTGCGGCACTTGCACCACTGGCAGTGGTGCTGGCGCTGCGCCACGTTGCACCACGGCTGACACTGCGCGACGAAGGCATCGCCCTTCTTGTCGCCGATGCTCGTGCAGCTCGCTGGCGCCGCGGTGGTGGCGGCAGGGGCCTGGGTGGCGGTGGTGGCCACGGTGGATGCTGCGGTGGCCGCTGCGGTGGTGGCGGCACTCGTGGAGGCGGCGGTGGTGGCGGTGGATTCGGCGGTCGCGTCGGCCGCGTCGGCAGAAGAGGCATCGCTGGGAGCGGCGGCAGTTGCAGCAGCCGCGGTGGTGGCGGCTGTCGCGGAGGCGGCAGCAGTGGCGTCAGGCTCGGAAGCTGCGGTGGCGGCGGCTGCGGTCGTGGCGGTCTCGTTGACGCGAGCACTGACGACACCGCCTCCGCCCACCCCACTGCCGTTGCCGCTGCTGCTGCTGTTTCCGGCCGACGGCAGCCCTCTTGTCAGCGGCGGCGGCAGCGGAGGCGGCGCCGTGGCCGACCACGGCGCCACAAACGGCGGAGGCGGCGGCGGCGTCTGCGCGGCCGCCGCGGCGGCCGCGGCCGCGGCCGCCTCGACCGCCGCGTTGTCGGCAGACGCCCACGCCTCCTGCGCCTCGCGCGCCTCCGCCCGAAGCACGGGCGCTGCCGCCGCCGTCGCCGCCGCCGTCGCCGCCTCGACCGCCCTGTCGACGGCGGCGGCGTCGACGGGCACCAGCGCGTCGTCCTGCTGCGCCGCCGCCTCTGCGCGCGCCGCGAGCGCCTCGAGCGCCTCCGCCTCGGCCGCTGCCGCCGCCTCCTGCGCCAGCAGCTTGGCGGCCGCCGCGGCGGCCGCCGCATCCTCCGTCGTTCGCTTCGCCTCCGCCACCGCCGCCTCGTCCGCCGCCGCAAACACCTCCTCCGTCGCCGCCACCTCCACCGCCGCGGCCGCCGCCGTAGCCGTCGCAGCCGCCGCCGACACTGCCGCGGCCGCCGCCTCCGCGTCCAGTGGCCCCTCCGCCGCCTCCTGAAACTGCGCGGCGGTCGACTGCGCCGCCTCCGCCTCCACCTCCGCCGCCCTCTCTTCGCCCGGCGTGCTCCCCACCGCACCCGCGCGCGTCGCCGCCACCGCCTCCGTGGCCACCGCCGCCTCCATGGCCGCCGCCTCGGCCTTGGCCACAGCATGCCCCTGCGCCGCGACCGCCTTCGCCACCGTCTTCGCCGCCTCCTCGGCTGCCGCCCGCGCCGCCGCTGCCCGCTCATCTGCCTCCGCCTTCGCCTCCAGCTCGACAGTGTCCACCACCGCTGTCGCTGCTGCCTCCGCCTCTACCTCCGCCGGCGCCTGCGCGCCACCCGCGTCCGTTGCCTCCTCGGCCGCTCCCGCTGCCTTTCCATCGACCGCCACCGCCGCCGCCGCCGCCGTGATCTTCGCCTCGTCTCCCGTCACCTGCTCGTCATTGATGTCTACGCCCGTCCATACCCGCACCGTCTCCGCCTCCGCCTCGACGTCCTCGTCGCCCTCTACCTCGCCCTCCTCCTGCGCCTCCGCCTCCGCCGCATCCTCCGTCGCATCCTCCTCCACCTCGGCTGCAGTGCCCTCGCCGTCCTTCGACGCCTCGGGCTCCGTCGAGCTCACGGCCTGTTTCGCCGTCTGAAAAGTCGCCGGCTGGCTGTGATTCGCCTGCAGCGGTGCTGGCGGCGGCGGCGGTGCCGCTGTCCGGCTCTGGTTGGCCGCTGCCGCCTCGGAGCTGGGATTCGCAGCTTGCGGCGGCAGCTCCGCCGAAACCTCGTCGGCTGCCTCCTCGTCTGCCACAGCACCGGCCCGGCCCGCTGCCACGATGCCGGCGTCCCACGTCCTCGTCGGAGCGAGCTCGCCCAGGTCAGCGTCCTCTTCCGGCACCTCGCCCTCGTCGCCGACACCGGCGGCAGCGGCTGCAGCCTCATCGTCGGCCTCGCCTGCCTCGCCTGCCTCTGGCTGCCGCAAGCGGCCCATATCCGGTGCCGCCTCGCCTTCCTCGGATGGCTCCGCCTCCAGCTCGGCTGGCATGCTGCCAATAGCCGCGTCAGCCACGTCGGCTGGCTCCTCAGCTAGCGTAGCCGCCGTCGCCTGAGCCTGAGAAGCGTCTGGCGGAGGTGGTGACGCGTCGTGCGACGGTGGTGGTGGTGGTGGCGATGGTGGTGGTGATGGTGGTGGCGACGGTGGCGGCGGTGGCGGAGGAGGAGATGGCGACGGTCGGGGCGGAGGTCGTGCTGACACGGTGCTTGTCCTGTGGCTATGCCACGGCCGCAGCTTGCGCAGCGCCGGCTTGCCAGGGAGTTCGTGAGCACCGCGGTGAGACAGCAGAAGCGTGACCGTCGCGTACGGCAGGACCACCGCCATTGCGATGTACCGGAGCTTGACCATGTGCACGGTGGTGACACAGACGGCGTCGGCGGGCAAGTCTTCATGCCGTCTGGCATGCGCTGGAGGCCCAGGGCAGGCGTCTTGTCAGAGTGCATTCGACGTCAAAGTCTGCGCGACATCCTAATGCATCGCTTCCGTCTTACGCGAGCGAATCAACCACCCATCCCTGCGCCGAGGTAGCGTCGGCGTCGCCCCACGCGGGGGGCCGCAAGACCAAGCAGCCGCGGAAGGTGTTTATCAACGCACGCAAGGCATGGGAAAGATGCCGCTCGAGTGAGGCTGCCCGTCGACAGCACAGAAACACTCCTTACAATCAGAACGATGGGAGACTGGCTGCTCACTTGCTACGCGTTTCGCTATCCTGACCTGATGGCGGGCTACTGTCACGGCACGCCCAATGGCTGCGACTTCCCTGGGCTCGAGAGCCACTGGGAAACATTCGGCAAAGCAGGTAGCCGCTGCTGCCCCATCGTGTTTCACTAGCTCCATCGAGCCCATCACATTGACACGTCCCAATCGCGTCCTGGGTGTCGCAGAGAGTCGTATCCGCGCCTGCATCGCCGACGACGTCAAATGCTATGCGCTGCAGAACCCAGACCTGCTCCGAGGCTACTGCGGCGGCGACTACGAGATGTGCGACTGGACCGGCGGCCACGCGAACAAATTTCTCGCGCATTGGGGCAGCTCCGGGTTCAAGGAGGGTCGCAAGTGGGGCTGTGAGACCCCAGCCGCGAGGTGCTACATCCAGAACAACCCTGACGTGCTGCAGTACGTGTGCAGCGGCAGCATTGACCAATGCAACTGGCTCGATGTGCACAAGCACTACCTCGAGGCCGGCAAAGCAGAGGGCCGTGCCTTCGAATGCACGCCGCCGTCGCCGCCCGCACCGATTCGCTCGCCGCCGCCCCCGCGTCCGCCGCCGTTTGTGTGGAAGTCGACCCAGGCCGCCAAGTCCGGAGGGCCGGCAGCGGGCGACACGTCGACGTGCCGTGCCACGGACGTGCGGATCGTCTGGGTGGCCGCGACCGATGTCGAGGCGTCGGCGCTCGTTACTCGAATGGGCCTGGCCGCCTGCGGTGGGCCCTTGCCCATGTTCCAGAAGGGCGAGCAGATGCTTGTCGTGAGTGGCCGCGGCCGGGCCAAGGCGGCAGCGGCGGTGGCGTGGGCCTCTGCCCGCAACGATGACGTTGGTGGGCTGGCGTGGCTCAACGTCGGTCTGGCGGGCCATCGATCCATCGCGGTTGGCGAGGTGCGAGGCCTCAGCTCGTTGTACGACGTCAGCACGGGCGGTCAGTACTTCCCGGGAGACGAGGCCCTCACTGGCGTGACGACGATGATGGGCGCCACCGTCGACCGGCCGGCCACCACGTACACCCTCGACGCGCTGTACGACATGGAGGCGTCGCCGTTCTTCGAGATCGCAAGCATGCTGTCCGAGCCGCAGCTGATCGCGAGCGTCAAGGTGGTGTCCGACCACGGCGGCAACCGAGAGCCCGACGAGGCGACGGCGGAGCGCCTACTGGGCGCTGCCTGGCCAAAGCTCAAGGGGGTGGCCGACAAGCTGGTGGCGATGGCGCGCCGCCGACGTTTGCGCCAGCTCGAGGCGGCGGGTAGCAGCATGGCCGTCAATCGATCGAGCACGAACTACTCCACACCAGTCGAGGAGGTGCGACGAGCGTGATTGCAGTTCTATCGACTGCAGTGCTCCTCGCGTCACTCCACCTTTTTAGCAGCGGGTCTCGTGTTTTTCCTTTTTCGTCGAGTAGACGCACGCGTCACATTTCTTTCTACTCATTGAGTTGGGCCCAATTGGGGCGCATGTAATCACGCGCACCCTCTGCAATTACACTCAACGCTCCAAATCTACACGCCTCGATACACAACCACTCCGATTGCGACCAGCTACCTCCCATAGCCCAGGATCACTACACGAGCTCCGTGCGCGTCTTCTTCCCCTTGGTGCCTAGAGCCAGGGCCGAGACCTTGCGGATCGTGGACCAATTCCGCTGCGACCGCTGCTCCTTTGACACATACTCGACGCCCGCCGTACTTGCAACCGCCTCGGTGAGGACCCGGACCAGGCGGAAGATCAGGTAGGTCGAGGCAAGCACCCACAGGATCGAGGCAATCAAGTCCCCGTACGATCCTTGATGCGTCGCGACCTCGAGAGCCTTGCTGATGAGCCCAAACGCGTTCCGGGCCGTCACCAGCCAGACCCAGCCCACGAAGAACGAGAATGAGTTGGTGACGAAGTATCGCTCCGACTCCTCACGACTTCCAGCTGAGGCTGCCTGACCCGTCACCACGAACCAGGCAACGGCAAGGCTGGCGACCAGGGTGGAGACGCCGGCGTTGAGCAGCAGCGTGAGGAGCGAGGGGTCGGCACAAAGCGATGAAAAGCTGATGACGATGACATCGACCCACGCGCAACCGGCCACCCACGCGAGCGAGTCCTGCAGCAGGTCCGAGTATGTCACGACGCACTCTACGCGAAGGTCGCGCAGACCCGCCGCGAGCTTCTTGGAGCGACTCTTCAGATCGATCTCGAGCTGCTCGAGCCCCGTCGAGAGGACGGATCCGCAGTACGTGATCGAGACGGCCCAGAGCACGTGAAGCTTCGTCTTCCGGTGATCGGTGTACTGGGACTCGCCGTATGTGAGGAAGCGGACCGAGGTGTCGTACCAGAGGACCATGACTGTGACCGACAGCCCGCGAGCCAGCATCTGCCAGAAGTCCTCGACGCAGTCCTCCAGCCAGTTGATAAAGTCGCTGTCACCGCACTCGACCTGCTGCGTAAAGGGTTTGACGACGAGAAGCACGAGTCCGGCAAGGACACTGATCGACATGACCCAGGCCAAGTCAAGACCCAGACAGTCGGGATCGGCGAGTCCTTCCGAGTAGCACAGCTCGGGTTGGGCCAGCTTGATCTCCGAGAGGTGCTGCTCCGCCGCAAACGCAAAGGCCCAGCCGACGACATACTTCATCATCATCGGGATCTGGTTGAAGCCTGGTTGGCTGGTCAAACCATAGTGCTCGGCGAGATGCTTCAGGAGCGAAGTGATGAACAGCATGCCGAGGGCGAAGAAGAACTGCGATTGTGCGGACGCCTCCTGGACGCAGGTGGTCGCGAGGAAGGCTCCACAGTAGGCGACCGGGTGGACCTTGAGCAAATCTGCAAGAGCACGGAATGGGTCACGCCTCCTTGGAACGGCTCTGGAAAGCAAGCTGGGGGTCGAAGTGGGATGCCTGCACGATTGGGGCCGGCTCCAGAGAGCAAGCTGGGAGAGTTGGGGGGGGGGTGCGCACATCCAGCGATGGTATCAAACCACATTCTGCTGAGCACGAAGACGGCGGCGTCCTCGTAGAATGTTGCAATTGTGTAGAGCTGCGAGCCCATTGACTCGACAATGAGCTTGCCCGCTTCGTGGGGTCGTGGTGGGCAGCGCAGGCAGCAGTGCTTGAATACCTCGATGGCGACCATGAGCTGTGGGGGTCGATCTTTGGGCAGGCCCGCCTCCTTTGCCTGCCCCTTCTCCATCCGCGACATAGCCGAAGGACCCTTTTTTTCATTTGCGGACTTCATTAGTTTGACTACCGTATTGGCTGTCTTGGCAGCCCCCTGATTGGTGGCACCCTCAATCTGATTCTCGGCGCCCTCGGGATCCGGGTACGAGAGTCGCCAGGTCCCAGAGACGCTCAGCGACCGCTTGACACGTTCGGGTGGCGCACCTGCCTTCGGAGGCGTCCAGACCGCAGCTCCTGGGTTGAAGCTGGCCATTGCCGAGGCCGATTCGCGGTAGAGGAGGCGCCACGCATTGCATACCGCATTGTTCGTGGCCGGCCGCGCCGAGCCGTGCTCGTTTCGTTAAACACAGTCACCTGTACCAATGTGTCTCCTGACTGTGCTTGCCAGTGTGTTGAGCTCCGAGCGCCCGACCAACATGGTCATTGGCACCCAGATGATCTACGGCCCGTCCGACCACGTGTACAACTTCACCAAGGCCGACCCGCTCACTGAGCAGAGCCGTCAGATCGAGGCGCTCGGCGGCACGCAGCTCAAGATCCGACTCGCGCCCGGCACGACCTGCTCGGGCTACCGGCTCGACTGCGGGTCAAACGTCACCTCGCTCACGGCGCTCGCCAAGGTCCCAGCAGTCGCAACCGCGCTCGCGCTGCCGTCGATGACCTACTATCATGTGTGGACGTACAGCTTTGCCAACCCGAAGCCGCTTGACCAGGACTGGACGGCCGAGATGCTGAGCGCCGAGTACAATGAGACGCTCGGTCTAGCGACGCATTTGCTGACGGTGCACGACGGCACCAAGAAGGTCTTCATGCTCGGCAACTGGGAGGGTGACTGGATGCTGATGGGCTCGAGCGGCTGTCGGACGAGTTCGGGCAAGTTCAACATGAGCTGCGACCCGTCGCCGCCGGTGATGCACCGGATGGTCCAGTGGGCGCAGACGCGGCAGCGCGCCATCTCCGACGCGCGCACGGCTGTGCAGAGCTCGGCGTCGGTGCTCTACTATGTGGAGATGAACCTGGGCCCCGAGGCGGTGGCGGGCAAGCCGGGCGTGACCAACGACATCATCGGCGCCGTCGGGCCCGATCTAGTGTCCTACTCGTCTTACTCTTCGACCAACGCCTACAAGACGACGGCCAACATCACCGCGACGGACGAGGTCCTCTTCACGGTGCTCGACTATGTGGAGGCCAAGCTGCCGCCACCGCCACCGTACGTGGCCACCGCCTTTGGCGGCGAGGTGCGGCGCGTCTTCATCGGCGAGTACGGCGTCGGGCCGAAGACGCTCGACGACGCGAGCGTGGTGCAGTTTGTGACGCGCGTCGCGTCGGCGGCGCTGCGGTGGGGGATGCCGTTTGTGCTCTACTGGGAGCTGTACGACAACGACTCGACCGCGCCGATCATCCCGCGCTCGGGTGCCAAGACGGTGCTCTGGCACTGGTTCGGCAGCTACTACGCCGCCGCCGAGGCCTTCGTCGCCACGCACGGCGGCGCGCCGAGCGCCTCCGCGTTTGGCAAGTGGGCGGCGGGCTACTTTGCGGTGCCGGCGCCGCACGGCAGCTGCACCTTCGAGCAGGGCGTCGACTTCCCGACGTCGGAGGGCTACCGAGCTGTTGCGGCGTCGCAGCAGGACTGCTGCGACGCGTGCGCCGCCAACCCGGGCTGCGCGGCGGGCGTGCACTCGGGCGGCGCCTGCTACCTTAAGTACTCCGCTGACACGCCGCAGAAGGGAGGGGGCGGCGTTGCGTGCATCAAGAAGACGAGCAGAGCGGCGAGGGCGGTGGAGGGGGTGGCGGCTTCGGTTGTTGAAGAGGTCTGAGTTGTGGCCTCGCATGTCGGGGGTGGGAACGGCGCATGAGGCTTCATGGTGTCTATGTGAATTTACATGTGCATGGCTTTCTCGATGGAAATTGCAGCGCACACCCGCACACTTGCCGCAATGCAACGCAGTGCTGCGCGTCCTCTCGGAAGAAGCGTGTCCGAACCTCCATCTCGGGTCACCTCCGCCGCACGCCGCCGGTCTCCTCGCCGCCCTCGCCGCCCTCGCCCTCGTAGAGCCGGCGCGAGAGCTTGCCCTGCGGCTTCGCCTTGGACGGGTCGGTCGAGCGCGTCGACGCCGGCTCGGCCCACTCGAGGCACACCTCAGACGTGACCGCGTCGCGCACGCGCATGAACGCGCGCCCCGCCGACGCGCGCGGCGCGGCGCCCGCGCCTCCCGGGGGCGCCGCCTCCGACGCCGCGGCGTCGACGGGCAGCCGACCGACCTCGAACACGAGGCGCTGCAGCCGCAGCTCCTCCTCGAGCGCACGGGGCCCGCCCGCCTGCCACGGCAGAGGGAGGAAGGGCGGTGGTGGGTGGGGAGAGCACGCGTGAGAGCCGTCTGGAGGCACGCCGCATGGTTGACGCTCGCGTGCATGCGCACACGCACGCGCATGCGCATGCATGCACACACCTCGCCGTCGAGGAGCCGCTTGAGCAGCCGCGCCGGCCCGATCGCCACGAGCAGCTTGCGCACGCGCGTGTGCTCGTCGGAGGCCCCGGTGAGCGTCGCGAACTGCTCCCAGTTGCGCTGCTTGGCGCGCTGCTCAGCGAGCGCGTGCTGCTGCCCGGCGAGGTGCTTGGTCGCCTCCTGCACCTTGGAGCGCGAGAGCGTGATCGTCGAGCCCACCGCGCGCAGGCACGCCTCCGCGTCGTTGCTCGCCTGCGACGCGCGACGCGAGAGGGCGTGAGGGCGCGAGGGCGTGAGGGCGCGAGGGCGCGAGCGCGTGAGCGCGAGCGGCGCACGGAGACGGCCGGCCGGCAAGGAGGAGGAGGAGGAGGGCCCGATCGTGAGGGCGGGCGTGCTGCGCACCTTGCTCATGGCGTGCTGCCGCTCGCGCGCGCGGCGACACGCCTCGTCGACCAGCTGCTCCCAGCGGTCCTTGCACAGGCTCGCCGTGCGTGCCGGGATGGCGCCCGCGACGACCGCCCAGCTGAAGCCGCTGCGACGGACCTGCTCGAGGAGCGCCGCGTCCTCGGACGCCGTCCAGGGCGCGCGGCTCGGCGTGCCCGGGCTCGACAATGCCGACGACGGCCGGCTGAAGCCGCCGCCGCCGCTGCCGGGGCTCTTGCCGGGGCTGCGGCTCGCCGCGCCGGCGCTGGGCGTCGACGCAAAGCTGGAAGACTCGACGGCGCCGCTGAAGGCCTCCTGGATCTCGACGAGGCGCCCGTACTCGTCCTGCAGCTTGTCGCAGTGGTCCTGCAGCGCGTGCTCGTGACCCTCCAGCTGCCTGGCCGCGTCGGCCGCCTCGCGCCGGGCGCGATTCAGCTGCTCTCGCATGGCCGCCCGCGGGTCGCCGTCGTTGCCTCGCTTCTGCTCCTTGATGCGATTCATGTTGGCGGCG
>Ga0209713_10002978_pt1 | contig 10643 bp, 6 predicted proteins | sample ArcOceMetagenome_3_FD_187444 | JGI IMG/M metagenome (GOLD analysis project Ga0209713, IMG submission 187444) | Marine eukaryotic phytoplankton communities from Arctic Ocean - Arctic Ocean- Svalbard ARC20M Metagenome (SPAdes) (version 2) | ecosystem: Environmental > Aquatic > Marine > Oceanic...
ACAGCTTGGAAACCAAGGTACCGAGCTTGCGGTGGTTTGCACGCATCAGCATGAAGGCACCGAACGGCGCCGCCGGTGGAGCAGCGCGACGCCACCAAGCTGATCTCCGACCTGTCGGCGCGGGTAACCCGCGCGGCCGGCTGGCTCGGGATCAGTGTATCCCCGCGTGGGCCCTCCTGACCGGCGGCTTAGGCGAAGCTAAGATCTGAAGTAATCCAACTCACGCCAATGTTCGAAGTAAGATCTAAAGTAATCTAAAGCGGCCGACCTAAGAACCTAAGCTAATTTACTAACACCCGAGCGCCTCACGACCACGGTGACGCGCCGGGGCTCTTCACCCACGTGTCCAGCTGCTGGCGGGTCTGGCACTCGCCATTCTCCGCCTTCGCGAGGTTGCCCGGCCAGCCCTTGCCCGGGCTGCACTGCGTGACGGGGTCTACGAGCTCGTCGCGCTGCGTGCACGTGAAGCTGTTGTTCCGGTACACGCAGTCGCTCGACGGGCACTTTGGCATCGGCTGGCAGCGCAGGTCGCCCTCGCCCCTGAAGAAGAGCTCGACCTGCCGCATCACGCCGGCAGGAGAGAAGTGCGAGCCAATGACCTCCGTCAGCCGCGCTTGCCTTCTTTGGAACTCTTCCTCGGGCGTGTGGCGCAGCGTCTCGAGCAGCTTCGGCAGCTCGCTGATCGAGCTCACCCAGCCGATCTCCTTGAAGAGCGAGGCGTACGGCACAAAGGACAGGTCGTCGTACACGGCAATCGGCAGCTGGCGCGCCTGCAGGATCTCGCCGAGGCGCATGGAGTTTCGACCGTAGCCGCGCGGGCACAGCGTGACGGTCGATGCGTACGCGTACTCCGTGTAGTTGTCGGCCGTCGTGCACAGTTTGCGTCGGAAGCAGTCGCCGCAGTCAGCCGCGTACTGCTCCACCCTGTCGCACATTGCCCTGCGGAACAGTGAGCGCTGGTCGTTGACCTGCTCTGGGTCGGGGTTGGTCGAGCCCAGGAACGAGACGAGGTACGAGCGATTGGTGAATCGCTTCTGCTGCTTCCACGATAGATCCTGCTGCTGCCAGGGCCCACCCGCGGCCCCGAGCTTGCGGTACGGAACAGCCTCGACCGTGTCGATGTGCGGATTGATCTCGGGAAGCGGCACGTGCGCGAAGCCACCCATGCCGAGGACGAGGAGGTTCGGCAGCGGATTGAGCCGGAGGCCGACGTCGTGGAATGAAACCGTCACGTACGCCACATCAGGTCGGAGCAGCTCCTGGAGCACGCGGAAGAGCGTCGTGCCGCAGTGCAGGTAGTTCATCGAGAACCACGGTACGAACAGCGGCACAAATCCACGGAACGTCTCGCCGAGGGGCCGGCCCAGCTTGACCAGTGGCCAGCTCGGACCGCTCGCCAGGGTGTCGTTCTCCAGCTGCCCCTCCGTGAACAGCTTCCGCCGCCCAAATGCGTGCCACATGCGCTCGTAGTCGGGCGCGCACATCCCTGAGAAGCGACCCGTTCCGTTTGAGCCTCGGCCCCAGCAGTACACGGCCTCGTTCGGCTCAGGAGCACCGAAGATTGGCTTATTGCCTGGGTGGTCCCAGCCGCCGAACCTCCCAAACAGTTCTCGGTGCACGTGCTGGAAATGCTCCTCGGCATCAAATGGGTATGACAGGTTTTTGCCGACCTTATCGTGGCTCATTGCGAGGCAGCGACCGGCCATAGATTCGGGCAGGGGTTCCAGCGGCTGCAGTGGTGCGCCGCCGGGCATGGTGGCTGCTGCGGCCACGAGCCACAGCATCGCACGGCACCCTAAGCAGCCGAAAAAGGCAACCGAGTCCGCCAACTTTTCGTGCCTGAGGCTATGGCGGGCGTGTTGGTGGCGAGCCTCGGGCTGCCTACTGGACCCAGCAATGCAACGCTAGCACCCTTGCCGACGGCGATGCAACCCCAGCAGGCTCCGCCGTTGAGAACCAGCCTTTACCAGAAGCATTACGCACCGGCAGGCGGATCGAACGTCTGTGTGGATCAGGATGAAGCGAGCGTTGGCGTGGACGTGTCTAAAGCCAAGGTCGTGCACAACAACCTCGGCGGCATCGGACCCGACACAGGAGGCGAAACGGTGCGCATATCGGGCATGGGCACGTTGTCGACCGAGGGCTCCGACCCAATTGGGTTTGACATCGTTCTCACGGCTCTTTCGCCGTACAGCGCTCCAAACGGAGGAGAGGAAAACGGAATCTCCGGCAACTTCGGCGAAATCAGCATCGGGTACGGCACGTTTACCAGGTTTCGCGCGTCCTTCATCAACTCGGAGACCGACGCGCCCGTGAGGATTCCCTCGCTGAGCGTGGGCTTCCTCGACATGGACCACGGCGGTCACGGTGATTGCACAGAGGTGGTCCGCATTATTCGTGACACTGACACGTTTGATGGCTATTGGACCAATTCTGGCCACGGCACGCCCAAGTATGACTGGCATGAACTGGACGAGAACATCACCTTTGCGGCGACCGATGTTGGGACTGGCAGCGACAACCCCACGAACCCAGATGATCTGACCGATGACCAGTGGCGGAAGTCGTTCATGGTGCGCTACAAGAATGTCCAGCAGTTCGAGTTTGCATTGGGCTATGTGGTGGCGACGTGGAATGCCGATCACACGGCGCAGACGCTCAACGGAGACAGCTGCAAAGAGCACAAGGACCGCAACTTCATGATGGCCGCCGAGTTGAACTTCTTTCCCTGCGACTCACCTGTCGAGAAGACTTCCTCGCCGCCACCCTCGCCCCCCCCGCCGTCAAAAGCACCGGATTCGGCCGCACCGTCGGCATCGCCGCAGTGGGTCCATCCAGACTGCCCTTGCCTGACGCCCGAGGAGAGGGCGTCGAAGAGGATACAGCGCAAGACGCACCTGGCGCTGAGGGACTACCTCACGAGCTACAAGCCTGAGGAGCTCAAGATGACGCCCGAGGAGCACGCGCTGAGCATCAAGAAGAGCGTGCTCCTGCTCAACGACCCGTGTGCCCCGGTGGAGAAGGTGAAAGCGTGCTGAGAGGCTGTTCAGGCTGTTCAGGCTGTTTAGGCTGTTTAGGTGGGTCGTTGTACTTTAGATACTTTTAGATCATTACTTTGCCATAATTGCTGGGCCAGCCGGGGGCGAAATCCGGGGTCGTAACGGTGTTTAACGGTTTAACGGTTTAACGCTGTTAGCTTACCTCAACTACACACCTCGGCTCCGTTACACTCCCCCTCGCTGCATACCTTCGCATTCATGAATCTGTGTTTCTACAGCGCCCGCCGCCCGCGGGACTACGCTGACACGGCCGACATGAACGACTCCACTGCCTTCGCATACGTCAGCGCGCCGCCTGCGCACAACACACCGGCCGGCCAGGGCGGCCTGCAGATGGGCGATGCCATCTTCATGCTGGGCGAGGCGTGCAGCCTCGAGGATGTGCAGGCGGCGCTCGTCACCAACGTGGGCCGCCCTGTGCCAGTGCACTGCATGGACGTGCACGGGCGCTTCGTGACGCGGCAGATCGTGCCCAAGCCCTGGGATCCGTCTGCGCCGACCTCCCTGCTTGGAGCGACCCTCGCCAACCTGGTGCCTGCTGGTCACCCAGCCGCCATGGCCTCCGCGAACCACCCAGTGGTCGGTGCCGCGCAGAGCTGGCGAGGCGGCGAGCTGACGGCAGCCAAGCCAACCCAGATGCACCAGCACACGGCCGCTGCCCGAATCGACGGATCCACACGGAGCGGAACGGCCCGCGGCTGCTTGGCGCTCGCATCGCTCTGCCAGCTACTTCCGGTCCTCGCCATCCTTGGCGCTCCGCTGGCAGGGCTGCCACTGGGCCTCTCGACTTCCGAGCTCTTCCGTCTCTCGGCACTCGAGTGTGCAGCCAATCTGACCGCTGCTGCTGCTGCTGCTGCTGCCACGACAGACCCTGTGCCTTCGGCAGCTCTGCTGTCGCGGCTGCTGGCCGAGGAAGGGTCCGGTGCACCAGAGCTGCTGGAGGAGGTCAAGCCACTTCTCCACCCACCGAAGCCGCCGTTGTCGCCACAACCACCGCCACCGTTGCAGCCACCGCTGCCGCCGCCTCCACTGCCGCCACCCCCGTCGCCGCTGAAGATGCCGCCGTCGCCTCCACCTCCACGGCCGCCTCCGCCGTCGCCGTCGCCGTCGCCGCCACCGCCGTCGCCGTCGCCGCCACCGCCGCCCAGCCCACTTCCGCCCAGCCCGCCCTGCCCACCGCCGGCGGCGCCCACCAGCGTGGCGGTCAAGCTCGTCTTCACCGCCGTCCAGGGCACCGACCACTACGTGCAGCTGCAGGAGGTCGAGCTGTTTGACGAGCGCGGCCGCCGCGTCGGCATGAGCGCCGCCGACAACCCGGGCGGCGCCTCGCCCAATGGGCAGGTGCCGGCGCACGTCATCGACGGTGACACGGCGACGCAGCGCTCCAAGTGGCTCGACCAGAACTTTGCGGTGCAGCGCTCATCGACGCTGCTGCTGACGCTGCGGGCGCCGGCGCACGTGTCGCGCTACGACCTCGTCACCGCCAACGACAAGCCAAATATGCGCGACCCCACCGCGTGGCAGCTCTTTGTGCAGGAGACGCCCAGCGGCCCGTGGCGCCTCGTTGACACTCGCACCAACGTCAAGGCGCCGCGCGAGCGCCATGCGCGTTACGGCGGCTTCGACGTGGACACGCTCCCGCTCACGCCACCGCCGCCTCTGCCGCCACCCGCACCACCTTCGCCGCTGCCCAAGCCGCCCCTGCCCGCCCCGCCTCCACCACCACCCAAGCCACCTCCGTCTCCGCCTCCACCGGCCTGGCTCAAGAAGCCACCATCGCCACCACCGTCGCCATCGCCGTTGCCGTCTCCATCGCCGTCGCCACCGCCACCGCCACCTCCACCTCCACCGCCGCCTCCACACCTCAGCGATGTGCCACCGGCACACTCCTCCGCCGCCTCCAGCGCCGCGTTGCCGCCACCCTCCGCCTCGCCGACATGGCTACCAGGCGAAGTGTCGCCGCCACCAGCGGGCCTCACCGCACCTGCCGAACTCCTCGTGGATCGCATCGCGGTCGACGGCAGTGAGGGTGGCAGTGACGGCGGCGACGGTGGTGGCGGCGCATCCGGCGATGTCTCGACGGGCGGCAGCGGGGCGGTGGTGACACAGGCGGCCGAGCTGCATGAGCTGGTCAGCGGCATCTGGCTTGCGGGCGGCGTCGCCTCCGCCCTCGCCGTCCTCGGCCTTCTCGTCGCCGCGGCGCCGCCCTCGGCTGCCTCCGGCGACGAAGGCTGCTGCGGCTGCGCGCGCGACGCGGCGGCTGCGCTCTACCTGACGGGAGGCGTGCCGGTCTTTGCGGCGCTCGGATTCGTGGGCGGCTACGGCGCCGCGTTCCGCGCCGACCTGAGGCAGCTCGCCGCCCACTACGTTGTCTGCACCACCTCCTCCTCGTCCTTCGCTCCTCCCTCGGCCGGCGCGTCGACGGCCGAGGCCGCCGCCGCCGCCGCCTCCGCCGTCGATGCGAGCGTGGCGCTGCTGGTGACGAGCGAGGCGCTGCTGCTGGTGGGCATGCTGTGCGCGGCCAAGCTGGTGGGGTGGCGGCACGTGGCGCGCCACCTGATGGCGACCGTCAACGGCGGCAGCCTGCTGGTGGGCGTCGGGCTGCAGGCGCTCGCGCTCACGCTGCGCGCGGCGTCGCCGACGGTGCACCACGCCGACGACGCGCTGCTCGTGCTCGGCGCGGCGGTGGCGGCCGTCTCGCTGCTCGGTCTCGCCGCGTCGCGCCCCTCGGCGTGCGGGCGGTGCGTGCTGCCGCTCTACACGCTCTGCCTCGCGCTGGTGGCGCTCGGCCTCGCCGCCGCCGTCGCCTACGGCTGGCTGTACGTCTCGCCGCAGCAGCTCGACGACGAGCTGCAGGCGCACTGGCACCTCCTTGAGGAGGAGCTGGGCGGCGCCGCGCCGCTCAGCCGGGGCCAGCTGCTCGCCAGCCTGCGACACCACCGCATCGTGCTCGCCATCGCCGGCGCGCTGCTCGGCATCGTGCTGCTGCTGCTGCTGCTCGCGGCGTGGCTTCTGCACTGCCTGGTGGGCGATGCGGCCGACGGCGGCCAGTACGTGCGCGCAGCGAGCGAGATGTCCTCGCTGCTCTACGAGGAGGAGGATGACGAGAATTACGGCATCTGATCGCGGTTAGTTAGTACTCTAAGCAAGCACAAGCAAGGCAAGCTAAGGAGATTTATTCACGCCAGCACCCGCTCAAATATTTTGATGACCACAAACACACGGAGACGAGCATGCACACGGAACCCTATCTTGCTTCCTTAAATGTCCTTCTGCACGGTCCATGCCCCCCTGAAATGTGTACCTCCCCCTCGCTCGATCGACGCCCTCGTTGCAAGTGGCTGCTCACTTTCGGCCCCGCTTCTTTTTCCCAGACCCCTCCTCCTCCAGGCGCTCTGCGGAGAGCAGCGAAAGAGGGCTCGTGGCGTGAGTAGGCGGAAGGCATGGGAAGGATAGGAGTGGGTGGGCTGGCTGACGCACTGTGCTTCTTCTTCTTGCTGGAGAACATCGAGCCCGAGCTGCAGCAGCAGCACCACCAGCAGATACCTGAATAGACGGTGCGGCAGGAAGGAGGGATGATGACGCATGTGGGCAGCATGGTGGGCAGGGCTGTGAGAGGGTGTGGGAGGGAGAGGGTGTGGCGGGGGGTAAGAGGGGTGAGGGTGTGGGAGGGGCTCTCTTCACCGCCGAGGGCAGCAGAGCAGGAAGAACAGCACGCCGAGGCCGACGTACCACTGCAAGATGAGCTCGCACCACACGTACTTGACGCCCGTCATGAAACTCTCGGAATCCGCCTCGTCCCACGCCTCGACGCACGAGTCGGTATACTCGTCGCTGGAGTCGTCGGACGACTCGGACGAGCTGGACGCCGAGCTCGACGACGAGCTTTCCTCTGACGACGACGACGACGACGAGCTCTCGTGTTCCTCTGACGACGACGACGACGACGAGCTCTCCTCCACGCGTTCCTCCTCCGCCTCCTCAACGCGTTCCTCCTCATAGCTCTCCTCCGCCTCCTCAACGCGTTCCTCTGCCGCCGCCTCCTCCTGGACGCTTTCCTCTGCCGCACTGCTCGAACTCGAGCTTGTGCTCTCCCCCCCAGAAGACTGCTGTGCCTCGCCCAGGCGCCGCTGCACTGTGGTTGCGCCCGCCACCGGCACCGAATGGTTCTCTAGCGCGAGGACCGCGGCCAGAAGGCCAAGGAGCAAGGAGTGGCGCATCTTGACGGCCGCTCAACACCAGAGAATTACAAAAACAACTTTGTTGTGTCGGTCACTTTTGAGCATCGGGTATAAAATAACATTGTATGGCGCACCGCTTCTTGGTTCTTCTCGCCGTGCGCGCCTGCGCGCTGCGGCGGGAGCTGTCGGCCGGCTGCCTGGCGTCGCAGGGCGTGATACAGACGGCCGAGTCGTCGTCGCTCATCGTCATACGAGGCGACAACTCGGTGACGCTGCTGGACACGTCGCTCGGCACGGGCGCCGCGCTGCTCGACGAGTCCTCGTACGCGCAGTACGACACCGCCGTCGACTGGGAGCCGCTGCAGATCTACGCGCAGATCACGGTCCCCTCCGACTACGACCATTCGCTCGCCTACCCGCTGCTGGTCACGCACCACGGATGGTCGGGCAACGAGAACTCGATGAAGATCTACCACGCCCACGCCCTCGCGCACGGCTACGTGGTCGTCAGCGGCCGCGGCTGGAACGACACGACCGTCGCGGGCGAGTCGGAGGCGACGCTCGACAGCTACAACTCGTGGAACGGCGCCGGCACCTCCTCGGCGGTGGGTCCGTGGGGCGCGACGTGCTGCGGCGCCTCCGAGTGCTCCGGCTCCGCCGCGGACGACTACTGCCCCGCCTTCTACAACAACTCGTGCACGGGGTGCGCGGCCGAGGAGGCGGCCCACGGCACAACCACGACGGGCGTCGCCGGCGACAGCGCCGCCTGGCAGAACAACTGCATCTGGACCAACTGCCTCGACTCCGTCTCCCAGACCGAGCGGATCCTCGCGGCGGTCGAGGGGCTGCTCTGCATCAACACCTCGATGGTCCTCTCCACCGGATACTCCAACGGCGGAATCTTCCAGTTTGAGCTCGCGCAGGACGAGCGCACGGCCCACCGCGTCCCGACCTTCACCGTCACCGCCGGCGCCCCCCACGCCGGCTTCAACGTCGGCCCCTCCGTCGCGGGCGCCACGCTCGTCGGCTTCTACGGCGTGGCGGACACGACGATCCCGCCGCTGCACACGCCGCCGGACGAGCTGCAGGGAGCGTCGTCTGACACGACCTCGTCGCTCGACACTGAGTTCTACGGCTGGTACTACTCGACGGCGCGCAACAACAGCGAGCTGTGGGCGCGCGCCAACGGCTGCGACGGCGGCACGACCCACTTCCAGTACCTCGCCGAAGACATCGCCTGGACGCCCGACGACGAGCTCCTCGCGGACGAGGACATGAACGTCGACGTCGTCTCGTGGCTCAACTGCACCGAGTGGACCGGATGCTCCCCGCGCGGCAACTTCGGTGCGGCGCCTCGCGTCATCGAGTGCCTTCACGACAAGGGGCACATCATACCGTCGTGGTCGCCCGACATCTTCTTCAGCCTCTTCATGAAGGAGTACGTGGACCAAATGCGGACCAACAAGGCGGACTCGTGGATGGTCTCCACCCTCGTCCTCGGCGCCCTCCTCCTCGTCCTCTGCGTCGTGTCGATGTTCTGCTGGATGAGCCCGCAGCAAAACCTCTTCCACCGGGCGCACGGCTGGCGCCAGCAGAACGAGAGCGGCATCGAGGCCACACCTGTCCCCGCGCCGAAGAGGTAGCGTGGCGCACCGACCACCCCCCGGCCGTGAGGCTGCCGCCCCCGGCCGCGAGGCTGCCGCCCCCGGCCGTGCGTAGAGTCTTGTGGTAGAAGCTTGCAACTAAGATGCCTCACAATAGCCTCAAAAACGCCTAAACAGTCAGATCATTCGAAATTGGAGAGCCCAATACTTTAGCCTCAATAGGAAAGCCTCAATGGATTGGCATTGCGGCTCGGGGTCATAAGATCAGCGTGGTCTCCGCAACCGGCGTGCGCGGCACAAACGGCACGAGCACGCCTGGTGCCCCGCCACCGCCGCCGCCGCCGCCATCCCGCCCCTCGCCATCAGCCGCGCCTTCGCTCTTGAGCAGCCGGCGGCTCAGCGGGCTCTCGGCCTCCCACGCCTCAGCAAACGCCTCTGCCGTCGGCCGCCACCGACCCGCCTGGCCCGCCGCGACACCACCGCCACCAGCGGCGGCGCCTCCCGCGGCCGCCGCGGCCGCCGCGGCCCCTGCTGCGCCTGCGCCGCCGTCAAAGGCAAATAGCTGTGGTCTCCACGGCCGGCCGCTCTGCTCGCGCGCCGCGCGCGCCGCGCGCCCCGCCTGCTCGACGGCGCGCTTGGCCTCTCTCGCGTCGGCCCACCTCTGCGCGACGAGGGCCGCGCTCAGCCGGCACCAGACCGACGACGTCTGCTTCGGCCAAAAGAGCGAGTGGCGCGGCGCCTCGTACGCCGCCGCCGCGTCTGCCGGCAGCGCCTCGAGCGGCGTCATCGACCCCGGCTCAAGCAGCACGACAACGACGCCCTGCTGCGCGCCGGCCGCCGGCCCTCCGCCGCTGTCGGCGGGCGGCGGCGAGGCGAGCTCAGCCACGACGCCGCTGTCGAGTCCGCCGCGCACCGTCGCCACCACCGCACCCGTCGCCACGTCGCGCAGCTCGCCCACCACCTGGTGCGGCGGCGCGCCCACGCGGCCGAGCAGACCCGCCGCGCCGTACTCGATCACGCCTCGCAGCCCGGAGCGTGCGCAGACAATCTCGTGCGTCCCCGCCCACTCGGTGAACTGCCGGCCGAGCCCAAGGATGCCTCGAATGCACAGCGATGGCCGCGACAGCACCTCATACACCTCCTCCACCTCCGCGCCGCCAGCTGCCTGTGCCGGCAGCCGGAGCACCACACGCTCGGGCGGCCCCGTCATCGCGACCTCGACAGTGTTGCCCTGGAAGATGGGTCGTGCCTGTAGCTCGTCGAGCGTGCTGGCATGCGCCGACTCAAGCGCCGTCACTGTGACGGGTGGGTGGTGCGAGACCTGCTCGGCGATCACCTTCCACTGAGGCGACGAGCTGCTTCCAGGCTCCTGCGCGACCAGCAACTCGCCCAGCGTCGGGTTGAAGGGCTTCTTGCCCCACGGCGGCAGCGCGCGCGCATACGAGTTGAGCTTGGCAGTCATCAGCTGCAGCATGCGTCGCTCGGGCGTCGGCTCGAGCGGAGCGCGCATCAAATGCGGCGCAGCAAAGGCCACACCCAGAGCGCCGACCTCGATGCCGCTGATGGGCAGCTGCATGGAGGCTGGCGCTACGAGGCTGGTCAGATCGGCACCGGAGCCCATCCTTTTGGCCTCGACCAGCATGCTGGCGAGCTCGCGCGCGGTGCTCGACATGCGGGCGCCGCAGATGTCGACAAGATGGCTACAGGGTAGCGATCCAGGAAGCCGAAGAACTTCTCACGGGTCGCGCGCGCCGGGGGTTGAAGCACTAGGCACCACGCGCGTACGTTGAGCTCTGTTG
>Ga0209713_10002979_pt1 | contig 10643 bp, 8 predicted proteins | sample ArcOceMetagenome_3_FD_187444 | JGI IMG/M metagenome (GOLD analysis project Ga0209713, IMG submission 187444) | Marine eukaryotic phytoplankton communities from Arctic Ocean - Arctic Ocean- Svalbard ARC20M Metagenome (SPAdes) (version 2) | ecosystem: Environmental > Aquatic > Marine > Oceanic...
ATCGAGCTCTTGGCATCAGGATCGTCGGGGATCGTGTCGGTCGACATGCCGGAGCCATCAGCTCGGTCGAAGAAGCGTCTCGGGCCGCCGAGTTCACTCGCGCCGACTCGGCCGAGAAAAGCCACCGCGAGCCGTCAGGCTCGGCCGGAACGCTTCGAGACCAGGATCTACGCCTTGGTACGGGCCATCGACCTGACCTTGGGAGGCCGAGGCCGGCTGGCCGGCCGGATCGGAGCAAGACCATGCCCTGTTTGCCGAGAGAGACCTTGAAGAGCAGGATGATGGATCATGGCTCCGAGCGTCGAAAAGTTGGCCGAGACGGGGGTGTTTTTCACTGTCACATCGCTGCCTGCGATTGATTGATTGCGGTCATGAACGTCCACGCCGACGCCAAAAACCCTCTGTAGAGGGCCGTGCTGGGCCGTGGGAGGCGTCGGGCGTGCGTAGGTGCTATGTCGCGTTCTCCGTAGGGGGAAGGGGTTAATAGACTGCACACCTTGACTCACGACTGACGGACACAAATTTCCTGCGGAGGCAAAAGGTCCCCGGGACACCAGCACTGGGTCAATACCAGTCCAGCGGAACGATGAACAGTGATGGCATCACAGGTGATGGTGCTGGTGGGTGTAGAATCGTGTTTGGTGTTTGGTGCTTTGGAACGAACTTGTGTCGCAGCGGCCGGGGACGTGTGTCGTGCTGACTTGACGACGGTCCGGCAACTGTTCAGTATCAGCGAAAAGAACAATGAACTACTCGCACGCATCCATCGTTATCACTGACAATACTGTCTGCACCCTGAGCAGTCTCAGCCCGCCTTCTTGCGCATCGGCGCACCCACCACGACCATGTGCTGGTCGAGGCCGCGCATCGCCACCCACGTCGCGCTCAGCCCGCAGTCGCGCTCGGTCGCGCCCATCAGGCGCTCGGCGGCCGCCTCGTACCCGACTCGGTGGCGCTCGTACTCGGCCGTCCACGCGTCGACGTACTCGGCCGTGAACTTGGTGCCCTCCTTCAGGCCGAGGTACGCCACGCACTCGGAGCTCAGGATAGGCACGTGCGCGCCCAGCATGCACAGGCACTTGGATGCGAACGAGACGTTGTGGTTGAAACCAGCGACCTTGCACGCGCCGGCCAGGTCGCCGACCTCGGCCATGATGGCCCCCGGCGTCGAGAGCTGCATCTGTCCAGCCCGCCGCGCCCGCAGGTGCCGCACCACCGGCTCGAAGACACGGGCGCCCGCACCCATGCCCTTGAAGGTCCGGTTGACGCCGTAGCCGATGATGAAGCTGCGCAAGCTCTCGCACGCCGCGTCCGTGTCGTCGAGCCGCAGGCCATCCCGCAGCGCCTGCATGATGGCCATGTCGGGCTCTTTCTGGGCGCCGCCGCCGTGCTCGTTCTTGGCGTTCTGCTTGTGCTCGCGGAAGCGATGGAGGTACTGAGCGACGCGGGTCTCGTACGGGTGCGGCGTGACTCGCTGACGCTTCTTGGTCTCCGTGCCGGGCGGGGATGGGGGTGGCGCGCGCTTTGTCATTGCAGCACTACGGTAAACAAACAACTTTGGCATGCTTTTGCCCGTCGTGAATTCTGATTCTGCACCCGCGACTGAGCTTGCGACGAATATATTATATGATGCACGCCCTCCTCGTCATCTTGCTGCGCTCGCTGCTCGCCGCCACCCCGGCGGAGCGCTCGGCGCTGCATGCGCTCTACGCGGCGACCGACGGCGAGGGCTGGGCCAACAGGAGCGGCTGGCTCGGCGCCGGCGACCCGTGCGACTGGTCTGGCGTCGCCTGCGCCGACGGCCGGTGGTGGCGCTCGACATGCGGACTGGCACCGATGAGTACGGACACCACATCGGCAACTCGATGGCGGGCACGCTGCCCACGCAGCTCAGCGGCGCCGCAGGTCTGGCGCAGCTGTTCTTCTACGACAGCCGCATCTCGGGCACGATGCCGACGGAGCTGATGGAGCTGACGCGGCTGGAGGAGCTGGAGCTCTCCAACAGTCCGCATGTCGAGGGATTGCCGGGCCACTTCTCCGCCGCGCCGCTCCCCATGAGCGGCACCGTGCCAACGCAGATCGCCGCGCTGGAGGGGCTGGGCGTCCTCATCCTCCAGTACAGCTCCCTGAGCGGCACCCTGCCTTTGGAGCTCCAAAATCTCACGTCGCTCTCGTTGGTCTACTGCCACGACAACTCCGTGAGCGGCACTGTGCCTCCGCAGCTGGCCGGGCTGGGCGAGCTGAGCACCCTGGTCCTCGGCGTCAACTCGCTAAGCGGCACCGTACCGACGCAGCTCGGCGAGATCAAGACGCTGGGCGTCCTGTACCTCGGCACCACCTCGCTAAGCGGCACCATACCCCCGCAGCTCACAAAACTCTCGAAGCTCAACGCCCTAATTCTCGGCACCACCTCGCTCAGCGGCACCATATCCCCGCATCTCGCAAAACGCACGGAGCTGACCAACCTGGATCTCGGCCACACCTCGCTCAGCGGCACCCTCCCCTCGTCCGTCGGCGCCCTCCCCGCGCTCACCGCCCTCGACCTCTACGACATGCGCCTCTCGGGCATCGTGCCCACCTCCGTGCTGCGCCGCTGCTTACCCTTTTGCCCCGTCGAGTGCGACGGCCTGCCACCCTTCTCGTGCTCCGCCTTTGGCCTCGACCGCTCGCGGCTCAGCCTCACGTCGGTCGGTGCGTGCGTCAACTGCCCGTCGCGCACGAAAACCGTCGTCAAGGTTTCGCTCGTGCTGGTGCTGCTGCCCTTGGCCGTCGCGCTCTACATCCGGGCCGTCGACCGCTTCCCGCACTTCAAGACGTGGATCGCGAGCGCCTCGCTCATCCTAAGCCACCTGCAGATCGTCGGCCTGCTCAGTTCGCTCACCTCGGTGGAGAGCGTGTCGTCGGGCGGCGCGTTCGCGGCGCTGCAGGCGGCGCTCCTCGTGTGCATCGATCTGGGCACCGTCGAGCCGCAGTGCCTCCTGGAGCCGCCGCCGGAGCCGCAGTACAAGTACAGGAACGTCGTCCAGAAGGACGGCTCGACCGCAGAAGTGTACTACGCCGCCTTCGATCTGCACGCCTGCCTGACGAGCCCCGCGGTCTTTGGCGTTGCCACCGCCTGCGCGCTGCCTGTCGTCGCGTTCCTCGCCGGCACACTTGCCAAGCTCGTTGTCAAGTGGCGCCCGCCCCGCTCCCACGGCGCCGCACCGCCGCCGCAAGAGGCAGCCGACACCGAAGCAACCGAGCCGTTGCCAGCACAGTTGGAGCACGCCGTCGATGCTGCCGTGGCGGCTTGCGACGAGCCACCACCACACCCCTCCGAAGAAGAAGACGCAAACCTGCCCACTTCACCGCCCCCGTCGCCTCCCGAGTTGGTATCCATCTTTTCAGCGGCTGGTGGTGTCGCCGCACCCAAGCATGCAGCAACCGCGCGCATCGATAAGTACGAGAACTGGCTCGTCATCGTCTATTCGCTGCAGCTGCCCACCGTCTTCCGCGTCGCTCTGAGCACCGTGGTGCTCGGCGCGTACGGCGACACGCACTACCCGCTTTACGTTGGCGTCCCGATTGCTGTGCTCGAGCTGGCGTACATGCTCAAGCTGCTCCGCCACATGCGCACGCTGCAGGGACGGCGGAGCTGCTTTGGGTGGCGGCACACGGCACTCCCGCAGGAGCGGCTGCTGGCGCGGCTGCAGTACCTGGTGTGCCGCTACGCGGAGCATGCACCCTACTGGCAGTTTGTGCTGTGGGCGCGGCAACTGGCGATCATTGTCATCATCGCCGGCTTCGAGGCGTACGACGACACTTCCATAGTGCTCGCGGAGGCGGGCGCAACGCTCGCCATTCTTGGCGCGTCTCTCACGCTGCACCTGCGAGTGCGTCCCTACGCGCACGGCTACCAGAACAAGGCCGAGGTCGTGATGTCGCTCTCCAGCATGCTCGCGATCATCGTAGGCGTGATCCTCTTCTTGCACCGCACCCACCTGACACAGGTGTCGATTGAGGTCTTCGGTGCCGCCGTTGCCGGAATGCTGCTCGGTCCCGTCGTGCTATTCTGCGTCTGGCTGGCCGTCGTGCGCCCGGCGGACAGGCCCGCGGCGGAGCTGCGCGCGGCGCTGCTGCAGATCAACGCCGACAGCGCGCCGGCCCTGTCAGTGACGCCGTCCCCGCCGGTGACGCCGCTCGACGCCCGGCCGCCGCGCGTCGACTCCGACGTGGGCCGCAGCTGCGCAGGCATCGGGCGGATGTCGACGAGCGAGTTCCTTGTGAGAGACGAGTGACTGACCCCCATGGGGATCCATCATGGACCAGGCCGGGTCGTGGAGAGGTTCGTGTGTTCATGGGTGTGCGCGGGCGGGGATGGAGTGGCACGGAGAGCCGAGGGCAGGTCGCCAGGTGAGCACAGTTCCGAAGTTGTACGGTACACCTAGTCATGCCGGTGATTCGGGTTGGAAATTTTCCCGCTTACCATCGTAAATAAAATAAAAAAGCACAAAATTTATATGCGATCGTTTCCTCCGGCGAACAACACCATAGCGAGCCGAGGCTTCTAACCATGCGTCGCCTATCTCACAACTCGGACTTGCTGGCCCCTGGCTGGGCGCGCCGCTCCCCCTTCCACCGCTTGGGCATCGTGCGGTTGCCGAGGGGGATGACGGCCGTGCCGGTTCCCTGGTTGCCCGAGTCGTCGGTGGCGCGCACGAGCACGGTCACGCCGCCCTGGCGCGCGTCGTCGGCCGTTGGCGGCGTCGGCAGACTGCCGTGCAGGGCGTGCCACGGCGCGTCGCCCCACGTGACGTGCCACTTTGCGCCGTCGCTGAGCAGCTGCGCGAGCGTCGCGGCGTGCCAGCGCCGCCCGCCGTCCCACGAGACCTCGACTGCCGCCACCACGCCGGCGCGCCGCTCGCCGCCGCCGCCGCCGCCGCCGCCGCCGCCGGTGCTGCCGCCGCCGCCGCCGGTGCTGCCGCCGCCGCCGGTGTCGTCGTCGCCGTCGCCGTCGCCGCCTCCCACGGCGCTGCCGCCCACGTCGGTGGCGCTTCCCTCGACGACGATCACGCCGCGGTGCGAGCTGAAGTAGCCGTTCACGTCGAAGACGATCGGCGCGTCCTCGTCGGACGACGGTGCGAGGTGGCGCGCGTGCGACGCGAGCGCGGGCTCGAGGCTGCGCGGCAGCACGCCCTGGTCGGCGAGCACGTTGAGCGTGAGCCGTTGCACCTGTTCCGGCATGGAATGTATGGTGGTCAGCCACGGCAGAAGTCTCGGCACCGTCTGGAGCAGGGCAGCCCTCCAGCAGGTCTTCCGACTCGGCCTGGGATGCCTGCCGGCGGTGGCCAGCTACGGTGCCGCCGCCAGCAAGATGGCCACTCTGTTGCGCATGCCGTCTGCACGTCGCGACACGGCGCGAGGCGATCGAGGCCGACGCGGATGGCGTACTTGTTCTGGCGCGGAGGGTCGTTGACGTCGTGGTGGCCGTCGAGGCCCCACCTGCACCAAGGTCAAACGCCCGCGTGGCCTGGGAGTCTGGCTCAAACGGCCACGGCCTCTCGGTGAGAAGACCTGAGACGCGGGGACTCTCCTCCCGAGTGCGGAGAGCAGCCCGAAGCCTTCAGACGCAGCGCCAGACGAGCCCGTGACTCTCCAGCCATGGCGCCGCCACGACGGCCACTTCGGCCGTGCGGCCCCACGACCACTGCACCGTCGCGGCGCCGAAGACCCACGCGCGCGACGGCCTCTGCCGCCGGTGGAGCACGAGCGAGTGCGTCGCCGTGCCCGTGTCGAAGGTGGCGCCGTGGTCCATGATGACCTGCCGCTCAGGAGGAGTGGAGTCTCAGGCTCATGCTCTGGCCCAGGCTGCTGCTCAGGCTCTGAAATATGGCAGGGCCGTTGGGTTAATTGGGGTGCGGCCGATCAATCCACGCGGCGCGAGGCCGGCTGGGGTTGGGGCACGGGTTAGGCGGCGTGGTCCATGGGTGCCGACCTGCACGTTGTCGACGGTCGTCTCGCTGAGCGTCTGCAGCCCGGCGGGGCGCCAGCCGTTGTCGACGTCCTCGTCCCACTCATGGCCAAGGATCCCCGACTGGTACACGAGCGGCGGCACCTGCGTGGTCAAAATAAACCAGACGCCCGCGCAAGGCGTCATCGTGGGCGCAGCCTGGCTGCAACACCACACGCAGCTCTGTGGCGGACGCATGGCGCCAAAAGCCCTCAAGACGTCCACACTTCGGCCACTTTGGCCCATGATGCGGCGGCACCGAGGAGGCGTCGTCTCCGGAGACGTCGAGCTCATCGGCCTGCGCCGCCGCCGCCGTGCCTGCATGGCCAAACGCAGCAGAACCGGTGAGAGGAGCCCAGTCGAGCTATGGCACCGCCCAAGGCGCCACTCTGACCATGCCGCCGTGCCGCGCCACGCGCGGTGGCGGCCGAAGCGCGCGCCGTCGACGACGAGCGCGTCGTGCCGCTGCGCGTTGGCGGCGAACATCGTCCCCGACAGCGCGTTCTCCGGCCGCGCGCCGCGCGGGTTGATGGCGCGCGCGTCGCGGAAGGTGCCGGTCCACTCGTCGGGCATCGGGTCGAGCTTGACGAGCGCCTGCGTCTCCTTGTAGCATACCATCGTGCGAGGCGCATCGCCATCAGCCGAGCTGCTGCCGCCACTGCCGTCACCGTCCGAGCCGTCGGAACTGACGCTGCGGCCGCCACCGCCACCGCCGTCGTCTGAGCAGCCCGCGTCGTCATACTTGGAGCACTCCAGCCGCACCGACCAATACGCCTCGTTCGCCGACCAGAAATTCAGGTGGAGGCCCGTGCCGCCCGTGCCGCCCGTGCCGCCGCGCCACCTCTCCACGCCGTCACGCGCCGCCTCCAACGCGTCGCGCTGGTCAACCATTGCACACGTGGCGTCGTCAGCCAATGGGCATTGGGCATTGGGTGTGCATGGTGGTGGCGCGGGGATACTCACCTGGTGTCGCGTCCAGTACTCGTCGTGCCCGACGGAGAGGTAGGCGCGCGAGCGGCGCAGCAGCGCAGCGTTGCGCGGCGCGACGGCGAGGTCGGCGCCCGCGCAGTAGTGCAGCGAGTAGCCGTTGCGCTCGAGGAAGCGGATCGCCGGATACCTGGGAGGCGGCGACAGTGGGCAGCAGCAAGCCACACATGGACATGGGGCCCGTGTTTGTGGAGAGGTGGCACGGCCACGGGCAGGAGCGGCCCTCTGGGCAGCAGGGGGGATCTCTCCAGCGCGCGAGGCGGAGCGCGCCGTTGGCCCGACGGGAGGCGCCATGCGCGGAGCATCTGTACGACGATTCCGACCCGCGGCCGCGTACTCGGCCGAGAGCGGCATGTTGACGGCGCGGTAGTCGCGCGTGATGAGTGGCGTGTTGTACGAGCGCTTGTGCGCGCGCGTCAGCTGCGCGTCCGGGTCCGCCACGTCCATCAGCCGGCGCCCGGGCGCGTGCTCGCGCGGGTAGTCGAACGAGCCGTAGGTGGTGTAGCCCCCCCAGCCGTTGTACGCGTGCCACGTCAGGTCGGCCGTCTGGAAGAGCAGGTCGCGCCGCGGCGCGCCGGGCGCGTCGCGCACCACGAACCAGCAGTGCGAGGCGCGCGGCAGCGCCAGCGCGTTGCGCAGCCGGTTGCGCCCGCTCGCGCCGTACGCGTGCGCCAGCGTGCCGTCGGGCGGCAGCGACGGGTCGCGCCCGGCGATCGAGTGGAGCGGATCGATCTTGTGGCGCGAGTCGTCGGCGCGCCAGTTCGAGTTGGGCGTCAGAAGCGTCGGCCGCCCAAAGTACAGGCCGCTCGTCGCGTTGGCCGGCAGCGCGAACGTGGCGATGGTCCGCCAGTTGCCACAGTCGACCAGCTGCGCGGCCGGCTCCGCCGCGTCGCACTCGGGCTGGCCGGCCGCTACGCGCTCGGCGTCGGCCACGAGCTGCGCTGTGCCAATCTTGCGCGCACCCGCGCCACCGTAGTAGCCGAGCCGGTAGATGTCGACGCGAAACGGCTCGGGCGACGCCAGCTTGATCTTGAAGGAGACCGTCTCGCCCGGCTGGAGCGAGGCGCGGGTCGAGTAGCCCTGGATGTCGTAGGAGCCGGCGCCGTTGACGTCCCACTCGCTCGCTGGCGCACCGGGCAGCTTGTTCTCGGCGATGATGTGGTTGGATGTGGCGGGTGCAGCGTTGGTCGCGAGGAGGAAGTCGATGGGTAGCATCGGTGTCGGCCGTCGCCACGCGGACTCGGGAGCGAGTGATGACACAAGTTGTGTCATACATATATAATTCATCGCGCCGTGCTGGCGAGCCTTGGTCGGTCCACGCGTCGAGCGTTAGGCCACAACAGCTACAGTACAGGACAACAAGCATGTCGGCTGCCAGCGACGAGGACACCCCGCTGGACCTCACGCTGTGGCATGCCGCGACGTGGCCCATCTGCACGCTGCTAGCGGTCGCCACGTCCGGTTGTCTCGCGGCGTCGCTGCTGGTCAGCTCAGTGACCGTGGCGTGCATCAGCGGCTCTTTCGCCTGGCTCCTCTTCTACCACCTCCTCGCACGCATCATCTTCACGCACGGCGGCGTCTGGGCGCGGTCGCCGAAGGACGATCCGCGTGCCTTCTGCTTCGTCTCGCTGTGGAACCAGTTCGTGGCCTACCCGATCATGTTCATCGCGCTGATCAGTCTGCGCCACGGCGATTTCGACGCGTTCTGGTCAGGCCCTGTGGGTGGGATGGGCGACATGCTACCGCGGCACTTCTACCTCTGCATGATTGGATACGAGGCGAAGGACTTTTGGCCCGGCATGGGGCTCAACCCGGCCTTCTTCGTGCACCACATCTTCGTGTTTGCCGGATGCGGCGTCTGCCTTGCCGCCGACGCTGGCCTGGGGCTCCTCATCTTCATCGCCGTGGTCGCGGAGTCCGGGTCCGGGCTGTACAACCTTGACGCGCTCTTTCCGGGCCGCACCTCGCTTCGCACGCTGTACATGCTGGGGATGACGTGCTCCAACTCCTTCGCGATGTGGGGAGCGGCCGAGTTTGTCGAGAATCCTCTCGTCGACTTGGGCATTCGCGTCTCGTACGCCGTCGTCGTTGGCCTGCTCGTGATTCTGCGCACGGCCGGCCAGGTGCTCGAGCTGCGCAAGTGGCGAGCTGCGCCGTCGAAAGCGTCGGACAGCATTTCCACTCGGGATGTCGAGATGGCGACGAGTCACGAGTCACTCGAAGCTAGTTGAAATATGTGTTCGTCTGCCTTCTTGTGTTATGCAAAATGATGGTGGCTTGTTCAAGGCGCAACTCACGCCCCGCCTACAGACACCATGGGCTCATACGTCACTGTACACTCTCTCTGTAACCTCTGTGGCCGTCGGGTCGCGTTGCCTACGAGTTGTGCTCGGCGCCGGTGCGCGCCATGTCGACGGGCGTCGAGAAGGCGGCGTCCTTGCCGAAGCCAAACTTGGGCTTGACGCCGGCGTGCGTGAACGTCTGGTTGAAGCCGCCGTCCGTCCCCTCCACCACGAGATGCCTCGAGACGATGTCGGCCTCCTTGCGCCACAGCCCATCCCCCGCCCCCTTGATGTCGATCATGTTCTGCGTCATCATCACCTTGCGGCCCAGCGACTCGGCGGGCGGCAGCGGCTTGTCGACGAAGTCCTGCCGGTGGATGCTCTGCAGCTCGCGCGGCAGCTCGACCGGCGGCGGCGCGCCCTGGTCGGCGAGGGCGTAGGCCCGCTCGACCATCAGCTTCTCGCGCGCGCCCATGCCGGGGTTGATGTACCGTGCGTAGCCGGGGTCCTCGTTCTGGTTAGTGGTCACGAACTCGGCGCTCGGCGTGTGCTGCCACAGGAAGGACGCGCAGGCGACGCGAGTGAGTCGAGGAATGGGGCTACAAAAATAAGGGCGGGAGCGAGGTGGGGGTGGCATCGCACCTCCGAGTGGACCAGCGTGCGCGTGTACGTGTCGAGGGCGTCGGGGCGCTGCGTGAATTTCGTGAACGTCTTCGACGTCTTCCTCGGGTCGTCCGAGTTGTCCACCCACAGCTGGTAGCGGCCCGTCTGGATCTGGTCGCGAAGCGCACGCTCCTCGACCCAGTTTCCGACGAGCGTCTCGTTCTTGTCGTTGACCTCCTTGTTGTACTCGCGGTAGTACGTCATGCTGACGCCATCGTCCTTGAAGGTGTACGCCATTGCGCTGCGCCCAGCTCCCGCAGACGCTATGGTTCCTCAACGACTTTGCGCGAACTGCGGTGGTTTGCGACGTGGCGACTTCTGCACCGGCAGTCCAGTTCGGTGTTCACGATGAAAGCCGTTCCCGTTTGGCAGGCCCAGCCCAATACCCTACTGACGGACCAGGGCATCATGTGCCTAAGAAACGCGGTAGGGGATTTTGGGTGTGAAGTGTGAATAATAAAAGCGCCTTCACAACTTTGTGGCTATTGTGGCGGGACGCAAACGCGCTGCGCAACGCGGCTATTCTTCAAACGGCTCCGGAGATGAGTATCGCGACCCAGTCCACCTGCCCCGGTACCGCCGGGGCGGAGCCCGTCAGCGAGATCCCGCCCGCGTACCGGGCCGAGCGGTGTTGATCTCTCGGTAAGTACCAGGCCCGGCGCCTCAGAAGAGGCAGGAGGGAGGGAAAAAACAAAAACAGAAAACAAAAGGGGGGGCCCGGG
>Ga0209713_10002980_pt1 | contig 10642 bp, 1 predicted proteins | sample ArcOceMetagenome_3_FD_187444 | JGI IMG/M metagenome (GOLD analysis project Ga0209713, IMG submission 187444) | Marine eukaryotic phytoplankton communities from Arctic Ocean - Arctic Ocean- Svalbard ARC20M Metagenome (SPAdes) (version 2) | ecosystem: Environmental > Aquatic > Marine > Oceanic...
TATGCCATCGGGGAAGATCGAACATCACCCTGGCTGGAAGCCATTGCAGGGATCCGCGGCGATCATGTCCCAGGCTGGGCTCCAAGCCCGTGCCGGCTCCCCGGACCCGTTACGAGGTACGGTGCGGTCGTGACCGCGACTCAAGCACCCCCTTCCGAGCGCCAGTAAGTGTGTGCGGGGCAGGGTGTGCGGGGCGGAGCCGAGGTGGAGTGCGCGCGGGGCAGTCGCAGTCTGGGCATCTGGGCGTGAACACACTCGGGCTTTGGGGTTTTAATGTCTTTTCACAAAGCAGAAGTATGCAAGTCATGTGGCATGTGCACGTGTGCGGGGCAGAGTTCCCGGGTCAGGGGCATTCCACTCAGTCTCGGTTCCTCTCAGTCTCGGGCCGGGGGGGCGCCGGGTATTATGGCTAGGGTCATTCCAGACGCAATCTCGGTTCCTCTCAGTCTCGGGCCAGGGGGGTGCCGGGTGTTATGGCCATGGGGCATTCCAGACGCGATCTCGGTTCCTCTCAGTCTCGGGCCAGGGGGGTGCCGGGTGTTACGGCCATGGGGCATTCCAGACGCGATCTCGGTTCATCCCGCTCTCGGGCCGGGGGGTGACGGGTGGCGGTGGGCAGCGCATATGGACGCAGGGCGTAGGTTGCGGTTACGGTCCATGGGTGGCGGTGGTGCGAGGGCGTATCACTTTCTGCGGGCTTGGCGCTCGTCGGTCACCTCCCTCTTGCGCCTCGCCCTGCGCCCGCCCGCGCCCATGCCGCCGCCGTACCCGCCGTCGGCAGCACCGCCGTCCGCTCCAGCGGCGCCTCCCGCCGGCCGCTCTCCGTCGTCCCCGCCATCGGCGCCGCTGCTGCCTGGCCGCTCGGTGCCGCCCTGCGGCGGCCGCTTCCGGCCGCCGTTGGGTGCAGGCTCGCCGCCCGCCGCGCCTCCCTCCACCGCTCCGTCGCCTCCGCGGCGCTGTCGGTCGTTAGCCCCGCCCACTGGCTCTCGCATCTCACGGTGAGCCCTTTGCTGCGACAGTTGCCGCGCCTTGCCCGCCAGTCGCGCGCGCAGCCGCTCCTCGGAGCCCGCGATGACCTGGAGCTCGTCCCCCGTCGGGCCGTCCTCCACCTCCCAGGGCTCGAGCGGCGGGGGGGATGGTGCGGGCTCCTCCGCCGGCGCCTCGCCGGCGTCCGCCCGCTGTTGCCACGCCGGCCCGTCGCGCGCAAAGGCCTCCGACGCCGGCACCGGCTCCCTGGCCGTCCAGCCCAGCAGCGCCTGCCGCAGCCGCACCGACGCGGGGCGTGCCGCCTCGCCGAGCCCCGGCCTCCAGCTCACCTCGCCCGCGCCGCGCAGCATCCTCTCCACCGTCTCGCCTGGTGGCCGCCTGTAGCCCTGCTGCGCGCGCAGCAGCACCACCTGGCCGATGCGCCCCGCCGTTTCGGCCGTGTGCCACGGCCTCAGCGGCCGCTCGCGCCGCCGCGGCGGCTCCCAGTCGGGGTCCTCATTGTCTTCGGAGTCACTCTCTTGACCCTGTGCCCGTTTGGTGCCGGGATCACCGTCGCTGTCGGGGCCACTCCCCTGACCTGCGTCGTCGTCAGAGGCGCTCTCGCGGTCAAGGTAGCCGTCTGCGCCCAGGCCGCTGTCGGGTGCGTCGCCTCCCGCCGCCCCCTCGCCGGCACTGCTGGCGCCGCTGCCGCCGCCGCCAGCGCTTCCGTCGACGCCACCGCCACCACCACCGTCGCCGTCAGCGCCCCCACCCGGTCCGTCGCCAGGAATGTCGCCTGTGTCGGCCTCGCCATCGCCGCCGCCGCTGTTGCTCCCCTGGTCAAAGTGCTCCTCCTCGTCCACCTGCTCGTCGAGCCCGGCCGCCGCCATGTCGATCTCCGTCCCGTCGATCTCGTCGTGGTGCTCGTCCTCGTCAAGCCACCCGTCGTCTGCTTCCTCCTCCGCTCGCCGCGCGTCCTGCCACGCGCGCACCGCCCGCTCCACGACGCCGGCCGCGCACTTGACGGCGTCCGCTGCCTGCTGCGCGGCACGCGCCTGTACCTTGATCGGCAGCATCCCTGCCAGCAGCGAGGGGTCCGAGGCCGCCACGGCCAGCTGCGTCGCCCTCCATTCCTGCTGTGTTGGCTGCGGCAGCATGCCACCCAGGACCGCCGCCGCCGCGCGCTCGTCGTCCGCCTCCTCCGGCTCGGCGGCCGCCGCACGTCGCAGCGCCTTCTCCCCCCTGCCCAGCGCTGCGTGGAACGCGCCGTGCCGCGGCTCCGTCGCTTCTCCCACGGCTGCCCGCAGTTCGACGAGGCATGCCCCAAGCTCCGCCTTCCCCGTCTCCGCCGCCTCGGCCGCGCCGCATTGCCACACGCACCGCAGCGCTGCAAGTGCTGACGCCGCGGCCGACCCACAGCCCGGGCATGGCTCCGTCACTGTTGTGTACTCCGCCCTTAGGCCGTAGCGCTGCGCCCGCGCCATCATGACTGCCCCCACGTCGGAGGCGCGCCCGCCCCCTCCGTTCGCACTGCCACCAGTGCTCGTCCGCCGCAGCAGCGCCGTCCAGAGGCCTGGGGGGCCGCCCCGCAGCGCCGCCCAGTCCAGTAGCCCTGGGGCATGTGGCCGGGTGCCTGGCATCTCTGCCTCGTCATCGCCTCCTTGCCCATGTAGGCGTCGCACGACATGCCGTTGCATCCGCTGGAGCACGAGGCCCCGCACGGCGCGGTCCGCTGGCACTGCTACGCCTCCACCTGCATCGGAGTCGAGCAGTCGGAACTCGAGGAGCCCTGCCTGCCGACGTGCGTATACGTCCTCCGTCTCAGCTCGCATGAAGGCCGTCGCTACCATGTCGGCGTGCGCGTTGGGTCGAACGCCCTCGTGGCTGCGGACGAACTGTGTGACCACCTTGGCCATGGCCAGCCGCAGCCTCGTGAACTCCTCTAGAGCGCCGCGCCGATGCGCGCTGCGTAGCCCGCGTGGGCCCGGGCCGCGCAGTGCCCTCTCGACCTGCCCGAGCTGCGTATTCGAGTCGGAGAGTATGTAGAGCCGCCGTTCGTTAACGGCAGCGTCACCGCTGAGCGGGCCCGCAGCCCATCGTACGCACGCGAGCATCGCGTGCATCTCAGCGTCCTGAACCGTGCTGCCGGGTGGCAGAGCGCCTCCTAGCGCCCTCCGCCCTGTGGCAGGCGAGTACGCCACCAAGCCGAAGGCGGTGCGCTCCTCGGTCGCGCCGGTGCCGCTCCTAGGAGGGCCGTCGCCCTTGCCTCCGTCGGTCGCGCAGGCGTGCGTGAAGCCATGTAGTGCGTGTAGCTTGACCGCCATGGCCGCCATGGCCGCGGTCGTTCGGGAGGAGAGCAGCGCCGCCTCTGCCCACTCCATCCGCAGGGCCGGCCCTACCGCCCCGCCGGCGGCATACCACGCCCTCGGCGCCACCCTCGCCCCGCGAGACTCGCACAGCGCGGCCTCGTCGTAGATCTTGTCCATCGCGTCCTGTCCAAGCGTGTTGCGCCACTCCTTCTTACCGCCCTCGCTCCTCGGCGCGTCCACCGCGAAGGCGTGCCGCCACTGCGTCCGCGTCGGCCCGTCGGCCCGCACCTCGGCATCAGCTGCGGCGTACGTGGCTGCCAGTCGCCCAGCCCCGCCCTCTGGCAGCGCCTTCGCGAGACGCATGGCCCCATCCATGTCCGAGAAGTCGTGCAGTGCGCCCTCGGTCGCCAGCCCCTGGTGTTCGTAGCAGGCAACGAGCGTTGAGCCGCCCGCCGCAAACGCCGCCGCCACGACCGGGTCCTTCGTATAGCTCACCCCCCCGACCGCCGCCTTGGCCCCGTAGGCTATGGCTTTGGCGTGGGCACGGTCGGTCCCATCACTCCAGCCAGCTTGCGAGCCGCCGCCTGCCATCTCCTGCACCGTCAGGCCGCGGTAGAGCCGGCGGGCATCCATCGGCGACCCGGGGGCGTGTGGCGTCTCCGCCTCTGGCCACGACGCGAACATTGCTACGATGGGATCACCAGCCCGCACAGCCGCCGCGCCAACCTCACTGCACTCCGACGTCGCCGTGCCGCGCTGCTGCCATCGCCAGACGCTGCCCCCGTGCGCGGGCGCTACCAAGCACGCCTCGAGCTGCTGGGCCCAAGCCGCCGCTCGTTCGACTGCGCGCCCCTCGCGTCGGAGACGCCTCTCCTCCTTTGCCTCGGCCGGTTCGAGCGATGGCGCCAGACGCCCAGGCCCCATCTCGATCGGCCACACCGGCCGCACCGCCTCATCGCTATGCTGCTGTCGCTGGTGCCGTTGTCGGTGCCGCATCTGCTGTCCCTCCACATCGCTGACATCGCCCTCGCCCACATCGCCAAGGCCGTCGATGCCCAGCTCTGCGCGCAGGCATTCGAGGAAGTCATCGGCCTCCGCCCGTGGGTCGCACACCGTCGCGGGGTCAGGCTCCGCCTCGGCCGTCGAGCGCGCCCTGCCCGGCAAGTGCGTCTGCCCCTGCCACGCTTGCCGTGCGCCGCCCTCATCGGGCCACGCCGCGCGCGCGTCCACGGCCGGCATATCAGCCGCCGCATCGTCCGGCTGCGCCGTCCGATACGCGTGGACCTCCATAACCGCCAGCGCCCTGCGCAGCCGCGCCGTCTCGCCAGACAGGTCGCTTGACGACAGCAGGGCCTTCCAGCCACCGCGCTCCTCGGCGAATTCGCGTCGCAGGGCGGGGAGGAGGTTGAAGTCGAGCACGTCGGGTAGCGGCGCGCGCAGCCGCACTCCGTACTGCCGCTCGGCCGCACGGCGCCTCTCCATGAGCGCGCCCCCGTAGCGCTCGCCCGCGGGCCGCTCACGTAGCCGCGCCACGCCCGCTGAGACCTCGAGCTGCCGCGCCCGCACCGTGCCCGCACCGTTCTGCACCAGCTGCGAAGCCTGCTGCCACGTGCTGTGCTCGTAGCCGTAGCCTCTCCATCTGACGAGGTACAGCCGCTGTCGCTGCCCGCGGTACCACCCGCCCCCCTCGCGCTCATCTAGCAGCTCCTCGATCTGGTCTCCCTGCTCCGCCGCCACATCTAGCCTCTCCAGCTCGGCCTGCACCTCCGTCTGCTCGGGCGGCGGCCCGCACTCCGTTATTGTGTAGGCGAGCGGGTCGTCGGGCGCGCACGTCGCCCTCGAGTCCTCGTGCACGTCGTTGGCGCGCAGCGTCGAGTACGCCCACAGCCAGCCGCGCGCCTCGTCGTCCGCCTCGATGGAGTGCATCAGTGCGGCGTGCTCGGCCTGCGCCCGCTGCCGTTGCGTGAGCGTGAGCGCGCGCTGCGGGACGTTGTAGTAGCCCAGGAGCTGGTCGAAGGACATCCAGTACCCACCGAAGCACTGCTGCGCGGGCAGCCACTCGATCCCGCCGTAGAGGTCGACCCATCGTACAACTCCGTGGCTGCTGAGGAAGCGCGACCACCAGCCGTACCGCGGCCAGACCTCGGCCCCGCCTCCATCGCTCGGCGGGAGCCACCTGGCCGCCGCCAGCGGCGACTCGTCTCCGGCCCGCAGCGCCGCCGTGCCGGTTGGACGTAGGCCAGCCTGGAGCGCGTACAAGAGGAAGGCCTCCACCCTCTGGTCCGTCCGCAGCACCGTCTCCAGGTGCCGCGGCCAGAAGTCCAGCGGCGTGGGCGCCGCCTCGGAGGGCACGTACCCTAGCTGCGCCGTCACCCGGATGAGCGCCGAGACGAAGGCCACCGCAACCGGCGCCGATGGGTCGCCATTCAGCGCGAGGTCGACCTGGTCCATGTAGGCCGCCGCCGCGCGGGCGTAGAAGTGCGTCGCCCCGAGGCCGCCTGCCTTGCAGCTCGCGTACACCTGCAGCCGCGGTCCGAGTCTGGCCCTGTGGCCGCTGCGCGCGTAGGCCTTGCGGCGCTCTCGCTCCACGCGCTCCGCCCTGGCGAAGTCTACGGGGTACGCCCGCCCGTAGTACTCAAGCACACCCCCGCCCGAGGCCTCGAGCAACGTGTCCAGCGTCGCCCGCTCCATGCCCACGGTGCGCGAGATGAGCCACGTCGCCATCTTGGCTCGGTGCTCGATCATGTTGAGCACCTCCGAGCCGTCCACACTGTGCGACACGTCGTTGCCTAGAAGGCAGTACTTGGTCGCGATCATGGGCACCTCGCGCTCGTCGGGTAGCTGCACCTTCCAGCTCGTGGCCTCGGGCAGGAGCCCCTTGGTGGCGTCGCAGTAGGCGTGCGTGATGGCCGTCTTGCGGCCTTTGCTGTCGATGCCAAACCTGTTGCCCGAGACGAAGGAGGACAGCCATAGGACATCGACGAAGAGCACGAGCAGCAGTGGCCTGTCCGCCAAGGCGTTCGCGTCGTCCGCAAACCAGCCTTGGAGCACGCGTCTCTGAGCGCCGCCGGCCGCAGCCCTCGGCCAGGCCCGGGAGACGAAGCTGAAGCCGGGGACTAGCCGTGCGGCGGTGAGCTGAGCCGGCAGCAGGTCGATCATGGCGCGGTCCGGAGCGTTGCTGCATCCCTGGCCCAGCCCCTGTGCGACTCCAAACCTCGGAGTGAGGCCGAGGGCGCCCGTGTCGACCCGCCCGCTGCGCCCCTCCGCAAACGAGTAGAAGCACTCGCTCACGCTGGGCGGCACCCCGACCGCGTGCGCAAGGGCGTACTCTACCGACGTGGAGACCCCCATGAAGAAGCCCTTGAGGTCCACGTAGCCCCTGGCGATTGGCGAGCACACAGCCGCCGCCTGTTCTCCGGCCAGCACCGTCGTGAGCACAGCCTCCATTCCATTGCGCCGTTGCCGGAAGCCCGACGCGAAGTTTGGCATGGCGGCGTCGCCGGCCGTCTGGTACTGCAGCCGCGTCATGCCCGTGAAGATCTTCCACCCGTGGCAGGACTGCCAGATGTCCCTGAGGTTGCCGAAGATCCTCGGGTCCTTGCCCTTTTTCTCGATCATGGTCACGAGCCAGTCGTACCACTGCTCGGGCCACCCGCCCCAGGACGCCAGCATGCCGCGCAGAGCGTGGAGGTAGGCGTCCCGCGCCCAGCCCGTCGACCACTGCAGCAGCACGCCGCGCCAGCCATCGATCCCGACGGCCTGTCGCACGCGCATTCGGCCTAGCGCTTGGTCGAAGGCATCTTCCGTGAAGACGTCGATGGCCGCCTGCCGGCGCGCGGCCTCGGCTGTCGCCGCTCCCGACGCCTCCTGCCTGCCGTGCGCCTCTTGGCCCTGGGGCCGGGCCCCATCGCCGTCCACACTCCAGCCCGCCGCCCGCATAAGGTCCATCGTGGCGGCCACGCTGGACGTCCTAGGCTCGTTCATGCGCTCGCTGAACTCCGCTACGGCCTTCAACACTCGCTGTGGGTCGCTGATGAGTGGTCTGTCCGGATCGTCATCCTCATGCACCGCCGTGATGACCGCCGCGCCGCCCTTGCCCGATCCCGCCTTTCCGAAGACGCCGGAGACGAGGCTGGCGGCCAGGGCGTACACGGCGGTCATGAAGGCTCCCTCCCCCTCCTGCTCCGCGGCCTTGCGAAGCTGGGCCTTCCAGTAGTCACCTTCCCGTTGCTTACCGAGCCGGGCCTGCTGAGTAGAGACGTGCTCGAGCGCCGTCGTCACCGCCTCGCGCTCTGCCCTTCGCCGGTAGCGCGCCAGCCTGACGCGCCAGAGCAGCAGCCCACTCTGACGGTCCGCCTCGCGCGGCAGCGCGCTTGCCGCGTGCTGTTCCTCGGAAGCCGCCTCGTACGCCTCCTGTGCGGCAACGAACGCGAGGCCGTCTCCACCCTTGTCGGGATGCAGGCGCAGCGCCGCCCTCCGCCACAGGGTCGCGATGGGCGTACGCGGGTCCCCGCCGAGCAGTTGGCGCAGGCGCCTCTCGGCCGGTCCCACCCTCCGTTTGGCGTGCGTGACCTCGGCCGCGACGTGGGGCCTGAGCTGCCGCAGCGAGCTGGCCGATGCCTGCCGCCACTCAGCGCGCAGCTCCGGGGACCTCGCCGCGGGGTCGTCCACCTCCGTGCGCTCGGCTCCCAGCCCCGCGTCGCCGTAGGCCCTCTGAAACGACGCCTCCACGGCCGCCCCGTAGGCCGTGCGTACCTCCTGCCGCACGACCGAGCCCAGCGCGAAGCCCTTGTACGCCTTTGGGGTACCCCCGTCCAGCTGCTTCGCCCCCGGAAGATACACTTTGAAGTCTCTCTCCGTGACCAGCGGGGCCTCGACCGTGGCGAGCCGGGCGCGCAGGGCCACCTCCGCAGCCCGTAGCTTAACGTCGGGCGTGCGCTGGTCGCGGCCCTGCCCAGCCTTCGGCGCGAGCCTCGCCGCTAGCTCCTCCACTCGACCATCCTCCGCTCCGACTCCGCCCATCGCGAGGCGCATCGCCTCCACGGTGGCCTCCTGGATCGCCAGCACCGTCTGCGCATCAGACAGGCCACGGCGAAGCTCGTGCAGCCGGGCATCGTCCGTCAGCGGTTTGCCTGTCCGCTGGTTGGCCGTGCGTAGCCAGTCACCGCTCTCCGGCCAAGCCTCCCGCGGCTCAGGCACCTCTGGCAGCGTTGCTTGGCGACGCGCCCGGACTAGCACGCTCTGCAGTCTGCCCGGCAGGTGCGCATCGTACAGCTTCCGGCAGGCCGCCACCGCGGCCTTTCGGCCGCTGCACACTGGTTCAGTTTCTGCCCGCCGCTCCACTCCGCCCGGCGCGGGGGGTGCCACCACCTTGAGCTGCACCAGCAGCGCCTTGTGCCGCTTGCCTCCACACTCAACCCCGTCAACAACTCGAAAGCTCTCGACCGCATCGAACGTAGCTGGCGAGACGTACACGTGGTCGATCACCGACTCGCCCTTCTCGTGCACATACGTGGGCTCCAGCGCGCCAAGTCGCCTCAGGCCGCTGCCCGCTTCGAAGTCCTGCAGGGCTATGTCGTTGCTGTATGCCCGGGCTGCCGGGTCACGCGCCGCCGCGGGTTCGGCGTTCCAGTCGCCGCCTGTCATCAGCCTACCGTACTTGCTGTGCAACTGCAAGTCCGCGTGGTTGGCGCGCAGCCAGGCCCTATTGACCTCGTCGCGCGCCGCGCCGGCGTGGCTGCCCCGGACGTGCATGTAGCGTAGGCCAAAATCGAGTAGGTGGCCGCGCCCAGGAGACCGGTCTACCCCTGGGACCCCGAAGCGCATGATCATGTGGCGGCCCTGGACGATGGTTCGATGCAACTGTCCTCCCTCGACGGGTAGGGCCTTGAGCTGTTTCGGATCCCACGCCGTGAGTACGCCGGCCCGCTGTCGCCCGGTACCGCCGGCGTGTGCCTGCGAGGCCCGCGTCCGATACCCGTGCCGCAGGAGGAGTAGACGGACGAGCGCGAGCCGTGCCGGCCGGATCTTTGTGCTGCTGAGGCCCATAAGCGCATAGACCCGTGTCCCATCTTCGTTCTTGCTCTCGGCCCACTCGAGAACCATGCGGAAGTTTGCCGTGGGCTCCTCCGCAAGAACCCCCCGCGTGGCCTTCTGCGCAGCTCCCTGTGCACGTCCCTTGAACGCGAGGCAGCCCACATTCACGTACACGACAAGTAAGGCGCGCGTGCCGCCGCCGTCGCGGGTTGCCTGCCGCCTCCCGTTCCCTGCGGCCGCCGGAAGCGCGTGGTTTGGCTCCCCGGGCGGCGGCGGCGGTGGCGACGGTGGCGGCGTTGGCGAGGGTGGTGGAGGAGAAGGCGGTGGCGAGGGCGGCGTAGGCGACGGTGGCGGCGGGGGCGGCGGTGGCGACGGAGGCGGCGGGGGTGGCGGTGGCGGGGGAGATCGAGATGGTGGCGGAAGCGAGGGCGGCGGCGGAGAGGGCGATGGTGAGGACGGCGAGGGCAAGGGCGATGGCGGTGAGGGCTGTGCGGGAAGGGGCGGTGTTGGCGGGGGAGAATGTGAGGGCGGCGGCGAGGGCGAAGGGGGTGGCGGCGGGGGCGAGGGCGGTGGCGGTGATGGCGGCGATGAGGGCGGCGGCAGTAGGCGTGGCGGCGACGGCGGCGGAGGCGAGGGTGACGGCGATGGCGGCGCCGGGGGCTGCGGCGGCAAGGGCGGCGGCGGCAAGGGCGGCAAGGTGGGGGGCGGCGCCGGCGGCGGTGGCAAGAGCGGCGGTGGCGAGGGTGGGGGCGAGGGTGGCGGGGTCGTGGGTGACTGGAGTGAGGGCGGCGGCGGCGACGACGGTGGCGGCGACGGCGATGGCAGAAGCGGTGGGGGCGGTGTCGGCGAGGGTGGTGACGGCGGCGGCGGAGCTGACGGCCGCGGCGGCGACGGCGGTGGCGGCGACGGCGAGGATGAGAGCGGCGGCGGCGAGGGCGAGGATGGTGGCGGCGCTACCCCTACCCCTGCCCCTATCCCTACCCCTACCCCTACCCCCAGCCAGGCGAGGAAGGCCTCCTCGGGGAAGACAGTGCCTGTGGCCGACAGCAGCGGCTTGCCCGCAGGCTGCCAGTCCACGCCCTCGCCGCAGGCGGCGGCCTCCTCTAACCCGAACCCTAACCCTAGTCCCGCCCCTAACCCTAACCCTAACCCTAACGGCGGCGCCGGCGACGTCGGTGGCGGCGAGGGCGAGGGCGGCGGCGGCAAGGACGAGGGCGGCGGCGGTTCCGGTGGGGGCGGCGTCGGCAAAGGTGGCGGCGGCGAGGGCGGCCGCGGCGAGGGCGAGGGCGGCGGCGGCGAGGGCGAGGGCGGCAGCGGCGGGGGCGGCGGCG
>Ga0209713_10002981_pt1 | contig 10641 bp, 6 predicted proteins | sample ArcOceMetagenome_3_FD_187444 | JGI IMG/M metagenome (GOLD analysis project Ga0209713, IMG submission 187444) | Marine eukaryotic phytoplankton communities from Arctic Ocean - Arctic Ocean- Svalbard ARC20M Metagenome (SPAdes) (version 2) | ecosystem: Environmental > Aquatic > Marine > Oceanic...
CTACTGCTACTGCTACTACCCTAAAAACGGACAGGTTTCTTAAGGCACCCCACACCAACTTGAAGAATGTCACTGAAGAGGAGTGCGAGTCAGGAAAGTGGAAGCGCATGAAATGCTACCAGGTCAACAGCGTTCGATATGCTATCGTGTGTCGAAGGAGGATTTACGTGCACAGGGACGTGAATGCCGCAAAGAATATCGGAGCAATCTACCTCTTTCTCGCTACGAATAAATGCCGACCAGCAGAATTCCAAACAGCAGTAATCACCAAAACCAACAAAAACGAAAGAAAAATAATAACAATATTCGAAATAATATGCGTCAAACATAGGAAACTGGAAACCTTCGAAGGTTCCTTCTATTGTGTTGGCATCTGCGAGGGTATCAAAACCCGAGCAGTCAGACTAGTAATAGTATGCTGTATATCAGTTGATTTCAATCCCTACAGTTTCCTATTATCCTCACCTTTTATAACCTGCGGGCTTTCAAATCCTTCAACCTAGAATCTCTATTCTTTGGCCTGTCTAGGGCTCTGCCTGTCTGTCTTTTTAATAAACCTTGATGGTGTTCGATTTGAAACGAAATTCATCATATTAGTCCTTCTTCTCCTCGACCTCCCCCACGAATTCTCCCCCCTTCCATGTCCCCTCCATCCTTTCCAGCCCATTCTGGCTTATCCAGATTCCACTTCCCTCCTTTAAGTCATCGACCCACAATCCAACGTGCTTTGCTCCGTTTGCAGAAATTTCCTCTCCCTTTCCGTTGCGCTTGTCACCGACCCACTTTCCATTAAACACGGTTCCCGTGACACCGTCCGTATAACAGCCAAAGCCGTTCCTGCAATTAGCGAGGCGAATCGCGAAAAGGGTTAGGCAAGGAGCGAAGCGACAAGTAAAGGGGTTCGCTCATCACAAAGGACAATATGAAGCAGCTCGCTACGCTCGCTGCCTTCGCTCCGCCTCACCTCCTTCCGCTCCTGAACCCTCCCTCGTAGACGCTTCCGTCGACGTAGATGATGCTTCCCTTGCCCTCTTTGACGCGCCTCATACCGGCCTTGAACGTCCCGGTGAATTCGACCCCGTTGATGACCTCAACGCCTCTGAGCATGTCTCCCAATTGGAACACTCCCTTGCACTCACCGCCGTCAGGGTAGAGGAGAATGCCCCTTCCGTGGGGCAGGCCCTTGCTGAAGCTTCCTTCGTACACGTAGCCGTCTATGAAGGTAGTGCACCCGTCGCCGTCGCACCTTCCTTCTTCCCAATTGCCGCTGTAGCTCTTGAGGTCAAAATCAGACCCTTCTGCTCCCTCTGCCCTCTCCCATGTCCCCTCCCCAACCTTGATCCCGTCAGTGAAGTCGCCTTCGTAGACCCCTCCCTTGTCGCTGTAAACTCCAATCCCGTTCATCTTGTCCTCGACCCAGTCCCCCTCGTAGGTTGTTTCCCCGCCGTTCCAAATCATGGTTCCCTTGCCTTCCCTGACCCCGTCGATTACGATTCCCTTGTATACACCTCCGTCGACTTCAATTTCCTCGTATCCTGGCTCCCTAGGAGTCGAGAGGTCGACAGGATCGGGCGGTGGGTCGGGGTTGAAGAGGTCCAACTTGTAGCTTGTTGCCAGCCTCATCCCGGAGTCACAACCGCCAAAGATAACACACCCCGTCGAACCCTCAAGCGTGGCCATATTACAGCCGTACCTGGCCTCGGGGACAGTCTCGGTTTCGATTGCCTTGAAATTCCCGGCCCTGTCAAGGACGAAAGTGTCCGCGCAGCAGTCTCCCTCTTCATTCACTCCCCCAAAGATGACCACGCACTTCTCAACTTCGCTTTCTCCCTCGCCCCATATGCCCTTGGGTCCGGAGGACTTCTTAGCAAGTGGAGGGGCGCCCCCCTCCCCTCCTCCCTCTCCTCCTTCAGACACAGCCGATGATGCAGTAGACTTGACAGATGCCACCGAGAAGTTAGGCAGCATAACAGGGAAGGGATTATTCATGACAGCAGCCGAGTGCGAGAATCTAGCCTCTGGTGAGACCCCGCCGCCAATCTTGGGGGAAGACCAAGACATCGTACTGAAGTCAATGACGGAAATTCCGTCGTTAAACTCTCCCGTGACAGGGTTCCTTCCACCAAACACGACACCGCAATTGTTCACGACGACGAGACTGTGTTTGATCAAGGGGAAGGGGCTCTTTCCGCTACACTTGGCGTCGGCCCATTTCTTGGTTGCCGGGTCAAAGAGAAGGCAGTGAGTCTTGACGGCTGAATCACTCCCCCCCCCTCCGCAAACGAAAAGTTTCTCGCTTCCGTCCTTGCAAGTTGCAGAGCATGCCGTCGCAAACTTCCTCCCACCAGCGGGCCACATTGGCTTACCCTTCCTCACTGGAACAGGAGCAGGGGCATCTCCTCCTTCGGCACCTCCGTCGCTCTTCGACTTCGTAGTCTCCTCTTCGATCGCATCTTCGATTCTTCTCTTGACCCAATCGATTGTGTTACCATTGATTACCCCCTCATACAAGTCCCCCATGGCCTCCCCATCGATGTCCTCCCCACCATAGAGGAACATGGCGTCACCGATGGCGGCGATCGCGGGACCGATACAGCTAGGAGGGACGTCCCCCGCTTGTTCAACATCTCCAAATGTACCATTGGAGGTGGATAAACAAAGACCAGAAACAGTGGCCTCCTCGATCCCATCCATGAAGCCTGAAAGGAGGAATTGGTTGTCTCCGTGGGTAGCCGATACCACGTTAGTGGTCTTGTAGGGCAGGGGTGCCGCGGGAGTAAAAAGTGGAACAACCATTTGTACGGTGTTGGCTCTATTTCCTAAAGTTTATGGAGCGACTGTTGCGTTTAGCAGAGGTGCCAAACAGGCCAAACGAGAATGGAAAGGGCGACCTTAGTGTCGTCTCAATCGACGCCGGTGCTTGGCACCGATGTGTCTTTGCCGACAAGCACGTTCACGACTTACAAAAGTCGCAAGAGTCGGCCTCAGAGCCGATTAATATCGTCCGTCCTACTCGATCGCACCATCGAGGCCCTGGCAGTGTCAAATAGGTTTGTGTCGAAGGTTGGAGACCCGGATACCCTGCCCAGTAGTATGAAGAACTTCGGATACAGAATCCTAGACGGTTCTTCGAACGTCGTGCTTAGCAAACACAGCACAACAAGCGGAAGGGCGAGTAGGGCCCTGGAGTGGGAGACTACTGCGAGGGCGAGAAGGGCCACTGCCGAACTTTTGACGCGGATCCTGCTGGATGATCAAAATTTAGAAGTGGAGGTAGTGGAAGAGGAAGAGGACAAGGGGGTGGGAGGTAACGGGGATGAAAAGGTTAAGGATGAGGGCCAGCTTCTCCTTGGTATAAACAACCGTGCCACCCGTGCCAGGTTTACGGTGGATGAAGAGAAAAAGGATTCTTCTCCCATGGGAAACCGGGTCCGCGCGGAAATGACGAAAGAGGCAAAGCTCAGGAGCATGACCCACAAGACGAGCATGAGTTTCAGGGAGAAGAGGTGAAAAATGGGAACATTTGTTTGAACAATTTTCTTGTGCCTTATCTGGCCTGTTTCTGACCCCCTGTCCCTCCCCCTCTCTCCCCCGCCCTCCTCCTGTCGTCGCAGGATGAATGCTAGGGACGTCCCCGAGATAGGCCTCGTCTACAGAATCAATGCATGGTACCCCGCCAAAGTAATCGAACACAACGAAACTGAGGACATCCTGACGCTTAGAATGCGAGGGCACGGACAGCAATTTGACCAAAAGCTTGCTCGGAACGATCCCCGCCTCAGGGAGCAATTCAACACATTAAAGGAACCGGGGTCAACTGTTAGGGGCTACTTCCCGAAACAGCACGACGCCGTAAAAATTTATGTCTTCGACATCTTTGAGGCCGAATTTTTTCTTCAAACTGGTCAGCTCCCCGTTGGAAGGGTGAAGGATGGGATTCCTGAACACGACATTGCTGAAATTGAGGTAATTGGGTTAGTTAGCACGGAAATAGTCAGGGTAGCAAACATTCACTTGGCGTTCATAAACGATAATGAGTACGAAGAGAGGGCGAATCGAATTTTGGAGGCAAGGGAAGAGGCTATTCGACAAGTGGATTCGGCCCTTCACGAAAGACGCCCCACGGTGGTGTGGAAGAAGGTCTTGACAGTTAACGGGGAGCGCTGCCTCGCTAGCGCTCTTGATAAGACAACATCTCTAATCATAAGGGTGTACGATCCCCGTACGAAGAAGAGGATGGAATGCGACGTATCTTGGGAGATTGTCTCTTCCTTGACTGACGTTGTGCTAGAGGGTGTTTTTTTCGGCGACCTCGAAACGGAGGAGAAGCACCTACTGTGTGAAAAACTCTCGCGCTTCTTCTTCGTCCACGACGGTATCCTTACCCTTTTGCCGTACTCGGAGCAAGTTACGAGACGACGAAAGCTTGAGCGAGTTCAAGACAAAGAGCCGGAGGGAACAGACGGAGATATCGTGCTGACTCTCAAGAAGGAGCTTGAGGGAGTAGATATATCTGTTGTCTTCAGGGACACCCTGGAAACTTTGCTTATGGTCGTGTCGACGCTGTCTTCAACGCTCAAGGGGAAGGACGGGGAGCAGAGAGAACTCCAACGCCACCTTATCGTGGTCACTCCCAACGAATTCGGGTTTATGGGCCACTCGAACCTTCACTGGCAAACAGTGAAGGAGAAAGAAGAGCTATGTCACGCACTCTTGGACTCCCTCCTTGGTCTGGAGGGGGTTCCGGTCTTGAAATTGAAACGAACTGTGAAGTTCCCCCAACACCACGACTACTTTGAGGAGTGCCTAAAGGAGGGGTGGAGCATGACGAATTGCAAAAGGAAGGAAAGGGAGATATGGAAGAAAAATCCGCCTAGGATGACCCCTTACCACCTGCAATACGGCGAATTCTGGGAAAACAAAGAAGTCTTCCCTGCCACTTCCAAATTCCAGGTCAGTGAGCTGAACATCCAGAGAGGGTCCGACTTGGGGGTTGAGGAGAGGAGGAAAAATTACCTTCACGCCCGTGGATCAGTGGAGAAGGATGGGAAGCTCAAGCTTCAAATGTACCACCCCGCCAATCAAAAGATGCACAACATTGTGCTCTCCGTCGACAACTGGTATCGCCTCGGCTACGGCCCGCTGCAGTGGATGTCCTGGGAGTGCCGCGTCTTTCTCTGTGAGCGGATCTGCTCTGGAATGTATTGGGAGACTGTTGATGTTGTCAAGGTTGAGACCGAGGTAACCCCTACCTTGATTTCGTCTATTGAAGGAACGAAGCAGACCAAGGTTCTGAAGCAAATGCAAGTGCAAACTAACTTGACCCCTTTCGTGTCTTGTCATAAACTCAGGGTTCACAGCAATGTCCATGATTTGGAAATTGTCGACAAGGGGAAGGTTTTTGTCGTAACTGGAACGGATGGGCTGAAGTTCACTGCTGACTGTACACACTGGGAGAATACCCCACACCGCTGTCTTAAGTGGCTCCCAGTCCCCACCAGGATAAATCTTGCGATCCGAATCCTTCGGGAACTTACCCTGTCGTCGTCTTCACCGTCGCCTGACCTCGTGCTAAAGCCGCAAAAGCTTCAGTTTTGGAGGACCGTGACCGATAAGATCCGCATTGGAAAGATTTTTGCATCGGCGTATGATACTGGGACGTCGATTGAGATAAATTCCATGGACTACAATGGGAAGCTCCTGGAAAGTGTCGACATTCCTTACAGCGAAATTTCACCCCCCCCCCTCAAGTGCCCTAACATCCTTGTGGTCAACACGGAGAACAAATCCACGATGTCGTTCCTTCTCGATTTCGTGTTTTCCCACAGGAATGACTCTAAGTCGGACGGACTCGTTACAAAGCGGAAGGATGACTGGAAGGACATAGGTGAGGAGTTCGTCCCCCTGGAAGACGAGGTCGTCGAGATTCCTCACGTTGCGGAGAGGGTTGATGAGGCCGAATCGAAGATGGCTGCAACCCTCAGGTTCGCGGCCATGGCGGCTGCCGTGGAGAAAGGAGGGGAAATTCCGCAAGATCCCGCCCTCAAACGTGGGCTGAAGGCCTTGAAGGACCAAGCCATCCGCAATTTCAACCGTTCCGGACAAGGCGATCGCACGCACAAGTCGATTTGGTTCAAGAGCGACGAACAGCTTGAGGAGGAGAGGAGGTTGAAGGAACTGGAACTCAATCCGATCAGGCTTTACGGCTGGCAGGGCGAGGCCAAATTATTCGGGTACAATATCGACACGAAAAAGAAGAATCACTCAGCTGCGGTAGTTAAGGAGAAGGAGGGGGGCGGTTACTTTGTCAGGTTGAGAGATCCTTCGACGAGGGAGTGGCTAGAGGCAGATCTAGATTGGGGGCTTCTACAAAAGTACACGAAGAGGTTCGCCACGGAGGATCACCATACGGGCTTGACGTTTGCCATGATGGATGCCAGCATGCGCGAGGATGTTTTCCAGCACGTGTGTGCCCGCCTCCAGATTGTGTCCTGGAGAGAGCATTACAGGGTGAATAAGCCTGGGAACATCTTGGTTGTCTTGCCTCCTGATATCGACCTGAAGGCGGAGGAGGCAGAAGCCAAGAAAGTTCTGCTGATGGACGCCGTCCAAAAGAGAAAGGAGAGGAAGAAAAAGAAGGAGAGGGAGAGGAGGAAGGAGGCCGAAGGAGACGGTATGGGGCTCCTTGAGACGGTCTTGAACGATGCGGTCGAGGAAGAAGAGGGAGAAAGCGACTTGAGCAGTGACATTAGCGACATGAGTAGCGAACACAATATCTTTGGCGATGGGAGCGATTCGGAAGAAGAGGAAGTCTACATCACAGACGATGAGAGTTACGACGACGATGCTTTCAACTGCGATGTGTGCGACAAACGTATGCTCTCCAACGTCCCGGGGACCATGCGGTACTTCTCAGACTCCCTCTTTGACTACGACTTGTGCAGAGATTGCTGGCTGCAGTTCCCTTCCAACACGAACGAAGACGTTCTGAAGAAGCTGTCGAGGTCGACCCAGTCTGTCTGGAATTGTACTAAGGTCGCAGAGAACGGGAAAAGGGAGTTGGTGGGGGGTTTATTCAGACCTCCTCCCGCAAGGAAAGAGAACCTTGAGGGACTGGAGGACTATATAGCCCAGCTTGCAAGGGAGCTCGAAACGGGAGAGAAGGCCGTGCCTAAGGAGGATGCTTGGGTCAAGCCTGGCTATGAAAGCGAGGAGATTGTTAACAGGGAGGAGGAAGAGGAAGAGGATGAGGAGGGCGTCGAAGGGGTTGCACTGCTTCAGAATTTGTTAAATGCGCAGGTTGACGAGATGAGCGCGAGTCAGAAGCTCTCGCTCGTAAAAATGGACACTCAAAGAGACGACGGTGACAGCATCAGCTCGGCGGACAGCGACGCCATGATGGAGAGCGGTGTGCAAATTGCGGCCAAGAAAATCATTACAGGGATGAGCACAGTGGATAAGCTCAAGCTGATCAAGCATTTGACAACCAGGGGACTGGATGATCGGAGTGAGAGTGATAGTAGTAGTGAGGAAGAGGAGAGCAGTGAGGAAGAATGGAGTGAAAAGGAGGAGGAGGAAGAGAAGGAGGAGGAGGAGGAAGAGAACGAGGAGGAGGAGGAGGAAGAGAAGGAGGAAGAGAAGGAGGAAGAGAAGGAGGAAGAGGAGGAGAGTGAGGAGCAGAGGAAGGCAAGAAGAAGGAACAAACTACGGCGGTAGTAACGGACGATGTTGTTGTGTTAAGTAGAACGGCTTTTTAATGCTATTACCAACCTAACCTAAACGCATTAGCAAGCAAATACTGCTGCAGGATATCTAGCGCTCGCAGCTGCCCTTGCCTCCCTTGCCTTCGACATTAGGATTTTTCTTCAAAGGCTACTTCCATGGCGTTGCGCCTTCAAAGCCATTTACCGTTGGGAGAGACGCAGACCTCAATCGCAATTCGCAGCAACAAAGCAGGACAATTTTTTAAGCACACAACACATTCTTGGCGAAATTGTATAGATTCCAAACGTATAAAGTGTAAAGAATCTTTTTCATCCCAAACCTAATCGACATCACGGCAGAGAATGATTTTTCAATGATAGAGGTCGCTTCGTTAAGAAAATCTTTCGCCAACTTGACAAAGGAGGACAACAAAACGTGAGAAACTACAAAAATGAACCACTAATGCTTACCTTTAATAAACTTTTGGGATTTGAGAATTTGCAGTTGATTAAGATAAAAGCTTTTGTCTAATAAGCTTTATTGCAGACTTAAAAAAGCATATATAGGCGCTCGCGAAGAATCTTAGCGTTCGCGGTTGGACAGCGGTAGTGGAAGGAATAGAAGAGGAAAATGGGAAAACTAGACGTAAGCGATATGTAACACAAACCCAAATCTCTTCTTCTTTTCCTATCTCTACTTCACCAACGCGACTACTTTCGCACCATTTCCGCCATCTCCCTAGCTCCAAGCCTCTTCTCCGGGTTCCTGACTAATCCCACCCTTATTATCTTGATTGCAAAGTCCGCTGTGCCCATCTCTGTTTAACCCCTTAAATCCGTGAACCGATGTGTCCAGTGGCTCCTCTCTAAAACAATAAAAAGGATGCGGCTCCAATGCCCGCTCCCGCCGCAACAATGTGAACTTGTCTGCCCAAACTAGCACCAGCGATAATCGTATCCTTTAATTTTGTAGCCGCACAAACCTTCTCACAGAAGTTATCACAGGAGTGGCATGGCTTTTCTGGTTTACCGTAATCTACCGCACACGTGTTGACCAACTCGCACGCTGTTAAGCAGGGTGACTTCGTAACTTCGCACTCGCAAACAGGAAACGCGTCGAGGCAAAGGGACATCTTCGTAACTTTCTTACACGTTTCCTTTCCTCCCGTCAGCATATCTTCAAATTCCGATGCAGATTCAAGATCGGAGTATGAACGCGCAGCCTTTGCGTCTCGGGCGATTGCTTCTCCTACGATCCTCCTTGTGACAGGATGGTCGAGCTGAACGTCTCCCTTGCTGCAGAAGGTTACCTGAGAGTGTGGGTAGTCAACACAATCTGTTCCACTAGGTGCCGCATCTTTGTCGTCGCCGCCGAAGAAGTAATTTTCTGCTTCGCTTATGGCAGCAGGGACGATAAAATCCTCGAATAAAGCACCGCCGAGCTCTTTCAGAAGATAGACACCTCCTGCCACGGGAAGGGCAAGGCGCCTTCTTGCATTGTTGAGGCAGATGTCATCGGGTGTGCACCCTGAATGCGAAAGGAGATCTCCTTTGACAGCACCTTCGTTTGTCAACATCGCTGCGATGAGCGAAGCGACGGAGACAAAAAGGATTGTTAGTTATTGCGCCAAGCTTTGCAAGGTAAGGTCGTCGCTTCGCTCTTGTTCCAATTTTCTCACCTTGCCCCTTTTCTGGAACGTTATCGTCGTACGGCGCGGGGCACGTGCTACTAACTTCGACGGATACGGTCACATCCATCCTCCCGTAAACGTCAGCCCCATCACCAAACGGAGCAGTATTATCTCTGAACACAGAGGCTTGAATGTTCACGGCACCTTTATCGACGTAAATCGCGCCACCTCCAGATCCCGTGGCTTCGTTTGACCTAAAAGTGCTGAGTTGGATGTCGACCCGAGGATTGCTGCTGTAGGAGCTCTCAATCCGAAGAGATCCGCCATAATCGGCAGCGCCATTGCTGCGATGAGCGAAGCGACGAGAAGAAGCGAATCGCGAAAAGTGTTGGGATTAGGTACGCGAATGATTGCGGTGATAACGGAGGTGGCGCGTCTTGTACAAAAGTAGGAGCCCTCGCAGCTCTCGTAAGCCCCCGCAGCTCTCGTTCCCAACACTAACGGTGGCAGCTCCTCGCTCTGCCTCACCTGAAGATGATGGCTTTCAATAGAAGTCTACCATCAGCGGTACCTGAGATGAGCATGTGCCGTCGCCTGTTACCGCCCCTAATCTCACAGATGTCACTGTGGTCTATGCAGTCGATGGTACCCGTGAGATCTTTCAGAGCAAACATGGTATCAGCTGCTGCACAATTGGAACCATCGCTCAAGCACTCGAACTCCCCCCTGCTCAAAACGACGCTGTCTCCGATGCCCATGATACTATTTCCGACGCGTGTGTCAATTGCATAGTTGGAAATTTGATTGAAGATATCACTTGTGCTTCTGGCACGGAGATTGGCCTCGACGGAGGTTGAGCCATTCTGCAATACAGTTAGAAGAAGATACGCTAAAGGCAGCTTCATTGTGGCATACAAAGATGTGCGTGATGAAGTGTAGTGTCGATATTATGAAACGTACAATTGTGGATGAAGCCAAGGTTTTGTTCTCCGAAACCTTCGTCAACTGACAAGGATGGGTTGTGTAGAGGTTGGAAATTCCTAACCCAAACTACAGTGACGACGCCATTGTGTGTGGAAGCTTTTGCAAAAATGTTGTTCAAGCAAAGCGATTCTTGGACGATAGCGCTGGTTGACTAAAATTTCCGCTGGAAATTCTTAGTTTTAAGGGGAAACACTGTTTATTCCATTGTATTAACCGTGTAATGAGACAGAAATACAGATTTTGTGCTTGCACGTTACTGGATACGTTCAGTAACAATTGATAGGTTTGCGGTGTTTAAGTTAAAGAGGTCATTTTTATCCCAA
>Ga0209713_10002982_pt1 | contig 10640 bp, 7 predicted proteins | sample ArcOceMetagenome_3_FD_187444 | JGI IMG/M metagenome (GOLD analysis project Ga0209713, IMG submission 187444) | Marine eukaryotic phytoplankton communities from Arctic Ocean - Arctic Ocean- Svalbard ARC20M Metagenome (SPAdes) (version 2) | ecosystem: Environmental > Aquatic > Marine > Oceanic...
AAATAGAGCGAAAACGCTTGTCACAGGGCGCTGCGGCGGGCAGCAACCGTCGTCGTCGGACTCCAGGTCATCGCGATGTCCAACGTCAGCCTCGAGGCTCGCATCGCCGCGCTCGAGGCGGCTCGCGTGGACGCCGCAGTGACCGCGGACACGATATGGCTGATCTTCACCGGCTCGCTGGTCTTCTTCATGCAGTGCGGCTTCGGAATGCTCGAGGCGGGCGCCGTGCGCAGCAAGGCCACTCAGAGCATCATGCTCAAGAACCTCTTCGACGCCTCTCTCGGGGCGGTCATCTGGTGGCTCGTCGGCTACGGCTTCGCCAATGGCGGTGGCAACGGCTTCATCGGGATCACGTCGCTCGATGATCACGGCAGCTACTTTGCCACCGAGTTCCTCACCTCTGCACGCGTCGCCGACTCGTCCGGCGTCGACTGGGTGAGCGCGCACCGCCCCACACACACACCTGCGCGTCTCACGGCATCCCCTTTCACGCTCACGTCTCGGCGTCTCGCACCACAGGCGCTCTTCTTCCATTCCTTCACGTTTTCCGCGGCCGCCGCCACCATCGTGTCGGGCGCGGTCGCCGAGCGCGCGCAGCTCCCGGCCTACCTGATCTTCTCCTCGATGATGACGGGGTTGGTCTACCCCGTGGTCGCGCATTGGGTGTGGTCGTCGAGCGGATGGCTGAGCACCGCCAACTCGGGTTGCCTGCTCGACGGGATGATCGACTTTGCGGGCGCGGGCGTCGTGCACATGACTGGCGGCGTCGCATCACTCTTGGGCGCCAAGATCATCGGGCCGCGGCGGGGGCGGTTCGACGAGAGCGGCCACCCGGTGATGATGGCGGGCCACTCGGCGGTGCTGCAGGTCCTCGGCACGTTCATCCTGTGGCTCGGCTGGTACGGCTTCAACGCGGGCTCGACGCTCGGCATCGACGCGGCGCGCGCGACGACGGCGGGCCGCACGGTGATGACGACGACGCTCTCGGCCGCGGCGGGCGGCGTGGTGACCGTCTCTCTCGAGCGGTGGCGCGGCCGCGCCAAGACGTGGGACGTCGCCGCCATGTGCAACGGCATCCTCGCCGGCCTCGTCTCGGTCACCTCGGGCTGCGCGACGGTGATGCCGTGGTCGGCGCTGCTCATCGGCATCCTCGGCGCGTGCGTCTACCGCAGCGCGTCGGAGCTGCTGCTTACCTTGCGCATCGACGACCCGCTCGACGCCTTTGCCGTCCACGGCGCCTGCGGCTGCTGGAGCGTGATCGCCACCGCCCTCTTCTCGACGCCCGAGTTCGCCGAGGCGGTCACCGGCCTGCACGGCCACGAGGGCGGCCTCCTCTACGGCGGCGGCAGGCTGCTCGGCGCGGCGGCCGCCTTCATCGTCGCCGAGGTCGCGTGGGTCGGGTTGATTTCGGCCGCGCTCTTCCTCGGGCTGCGGCAGTGCAAGCTGCTGCGCATCTCCGCCCACCTCGACCTCGCCACCATCCCCAACCTCGCCACCAGCACGGGTGGTGGTGGTGGTGGCGGTGGCGGCGGCGTCCGGGACGATGAATCTGTTGCCGACGGGTCGGTGCACGGCGGCCAGCCCTTCTCTCCAAGCATCTTCGCGAAGAGCGGAGAAGGTGGCGAGCCGGTCAGCCCGATGACGCTGGGCGGCTTTGTCGAGATGGCGGCAGCACCGGCTTGAGCACCGGGGCCGTAAACAGTAAACAGGTTGTGACCGCAATGCGGCAATGCATCGGGGCCCGGCGCCGACGAGCCCGAAGGTGTGAGTCTGGGTTTTGCGCTGGCCAGACGAGCACCGCTCTTATGAAGTTTCACAGTGTGTGTGCTTCTCGTACTTAATTTGAGCCGTTTAAAAGACTTCACAAACAACACACAATCACCCGCTGCCATCACAAGGCCCGACGAAAGGCGAAGCCGACCACGAGGTGACCAAGCCCGGAAGCGGCCCAAGCCCACGGGCCACTCACTGGCGCGCCTTCTTGGCACCCGCTGACTCGATCGCGTAGAGCCTCTGGCGCTTGATGCCGGGCTTGGACGCGCGCGTGCCAGGCAGCAGGCCAAGCTTCTTGCGCACCTCCTGCTCGGAGATGGACGTCGTGATCGTGCGGAAGACCACGGAGCCGCTCGGGCCGAGCGGCCGGTCGGCGACGACGGGGACGCCGTGCTGCGTGGCGAGGTTGGCGTCGAGCGTCATCACCACCGCCGTGCCGGGCGCGAGCTCGCGCGAGAAGAACGGGAGGATCTTGCTCTGGTCCTCACCCTCCGCGGCGAGCCGCCGCAGCTCGAAGGGCCGCGCGTGCGCGCCGGTCTTGACGACCGTGATCAGCGAGCCGGCCGCGATGTCCTTTGGCTTGTCGTAGTGAAAGCCTATGTTGTGCATGCCATCCTGATAGCGCGTCACGATGTAGTGATTGGCGCGCTGGAAGCCGTGCGTGTCGCACCACGCGTCGTAGGCGTTGGCCACCGGCGACAGCTCCTTGCACTCTGCAACGTCGGCCGTCGCGGGCAGCACCTTCCACTGCCACCCAGTGTAAAAGTAGCGACGAAAGCCGACCTCTGAGATCTTGCCGCGCTGCAGCCAGATCTTCCCGCGCTTGAGCACGTTGCCGCGGTACTTGAGCGCCGCGTTGTCGCCCGCCACCCACTGAACGCCGCCCCAGGCAATGCCGTCGCCCTCATGCCGCACCGGGTAGTCGCGCTCGAGGCTGTCCTGCAGCTCCGCCGGGTCGACGCCGAGGACGGTCTGCGCAAAGTCAGGGCAGATCCAGACGCCCGGGAAGACCTGCTCGAAGCAAGCAGGCAGGTCAGTAGCCATGTTGATGACGGTGGAGCTGCGCGTGTACGAAGGGTGTTGACGCATAGTTTGGCATTCCCTTTTAAATTCCCAAACTCACATACCGGCCTATACATCATCATCACAATTTTCTGAGATGGCGCTAGTCGAGGCCGACCTCCTCGCGGCCGACATCCTCGCCCCGCCGCCTCCTCCATGCACTTCCATATCCTGCACCGACCGCCTCCGCGTGCTAGAGCCGCCGTGGGTCAACCTGAGTTCCCAGCCACGCATCAACTGGAAGGCTGGAGGCGTGCGCGGCGACTGCATCGTCGGTGAGGACGAGTACATCTTCAACACATTCTATTGCAGCCCTGACGTTGGCGAGACCTCGCCTCTCGCGGTGCTCGGCGACGGGCGGCGACCATCACTCCAACGGCTGCGGCGAGCCGACGTGCATACGGAGCACCTCCCGCAGGCGAGTTTTGCCGAGCTAGCGGCGCTGTTGCGCAATCGCACGCTGCTGATCATGGGCGACTCAGTAATGGAGCAGTTCTACAACGCGCTCCAGTGCATGATGCGTCGTGAGCGGCAGGAGGCGCCGCTAGACGACGAGTTTCGAGAGTTCATCCGCGCCAACGCGCCGCTGTGGAAGATGGGCAAGCGCAAGATGCCGCCAAAGCTGCCGCAGCGCGCGTGGTCGGGCATGCGGATGCTCTTCGGCAGGACGGTGACCTTCCAGCGCGAGGACGTCGCCGCCGCCGCCGCGACGGCCGACGTACTCGTTCTCAACTGGGGGCTGCACTACCACGACATGGACCAGTACGAGCGCGACCTGTCCGACGCCTTTGCGCAGCTGACGGCGCCCAGCGCGCGATCGTACCAGCTGCTCTTCCAGGAGACGGCGGCGCAGCACTTCAAGGGGTCGGACCGGCGCGGCTACGCCAACGGCGCGTGGGAGACGCGCGACCAGTCGACCGACGCCGCGTGCACGTGCGCGCCGATCGAGGACTTCAACGTCAACCGGCAGAACGGCGTGCTGCGCAAGCTGCTCGGCGACGGGCGGCGCTGGCCGCGCGTGCGCCGGCTGCCCTTCTACGAGCTGACGCGGCCGCGGTGGCGCTGGCACTTTGGCAACTGCACGCACCGGCCCAACGGCTGGAACTGGGACACGTGCTGCGACTGCACGCACTTCTGCTACTCGCCCGGCTTCTGGGCGGCGCACCTGCACGACCTGATCGAGACGCTGCGGAGAGCCGAGGCGCCGGCCGACGACCACATGCTGCACTGACAGCCGCGCAGGGCCACGATGTGCATGGCCATCCGATCGGAGAGGTAGTCTCGTGTGTGAAGCCTGCGTCTAAATATAAAGAAAACACATGCTGCTGCAACAATACTGCAACAACGTAACAACAACGTAATTATCTCGAACCCTTGCGCAGCGCTTGCACCCCAGGCAGGTGGGACTGGGAGGGTCCTGCGTCCATCGGAGACAGGGCGTGGTGGAGGTCGCCGTAGTCGTCGATGATCCCCGCATCGTCGCGCTCGCGGGTGTGCAGGGCGATCTTGAGCGACTCGGGAAGGATGCCCGTCACCCGCTCCGTCATCCGTGAGGAGACGCTGTGCTCGCCGCCGCCGCCGCTAGTGCAGCGCGACGGCGTCTTGGGCGCACGCGAGGGTTCGCGCGTGGGGGGCGGCGTCCTGGGGGTGCCTTGCGTCGTCGCGCGCGCGGTCTGCTGCGCCACGGCCGCCAGCTGCTCCTCTTGCAGGACGCGGTCGGGGTGCTGCGCGGCGAAGCTCGCCTCGGCGCCCGCCTGGTCCTGTGCGACCACGTCGAGCAGAAGGCAGTTGCCCAGGAGGGCGCGCCCAATCCGGCTCACGCAGTCCTCCTCGGGCGCCTGCTGCCCAGCCGCCTGCCCAGCCGCCGCCGCCTGGAGGTCTTGCCTGTCGTGAGGAGGTGCGTTCGCAAGCTCTTCTTGCTGTTTTACCCTGCATGCCACAGTATGCACACGGTCGGCATGCGGCGGCGGTGCTGCGGAGCTGCGGAGCTGCGGAGCTGCGGAGGAGCCGCAGCGCAGCGCATCGAGCGTGCATCGTGCGTGCGTGCGTGCGTGCGGTGCGCGCGCGTGTGCGGTGCGGTGGGTGCGTGGCGCGTGGCGCGGTGCCTGCTTTGCGAAAGCACTTCGAGCTGCCTCTCCCTTGACTTGGCCACGACGCTCGCGCGGATCACCGACTCGGCGCGGTGGTGCGCGCCGAGGCCGCGCGCGCCCGCCTGGATCGTCTTGGCTGCGGCGGCGGCCGTCTGGGCTTGCACGCGCATGACCTGCTCGCGCAGCTTCGCCTTTCGGATCTCGAGGCTCTTCTTCCGGTCGTTCCTGCCGCGCGCGATCTTCTGGATCTCGACCGCCGCCTGCACCGTCGTCTCGTGCTCCTGGTTGCGCATGATGAGCTGCTCCGCCACAGCCTGAGCGCTGACGTATCCGTGCGAGTCTATCTCCGCCGCGTCGAGCTCCGTGAGCTCATTCTCGACGAGGTCGCTGGCGCCGCAGCGGCGCGCGCACGCGGCGAGGCAGCAGCACAGCGACTGGAAGAAGATCGCGCGCTTCTTCCGTCGTTCGATCTTCCGATCCTTGTGGTGCTGCCGGTGCTCGAAGAGGGCGCTGCTGACCGTCTCGTCGTCGGGGATCGTGAAGATGCGCCGGAGCACCTCCTCCGAGTTGTTCGAGTTGTACGCGATCGAGCCGCAGATGAGGGCGCACGGCACCCAGATCACCACCGAGAAGGCGTTGATCAGGTAGAGCATCGTCGACAGCTTGATCAGCACGATGCCGAGCGAGAACAGAGCGTACGCCGCCTCCGACTGGCGGGCCATGTGCGGGATCGCGCGGTCGACGGAGCCCTCGCGCCCGCGCAGCGCGAGGCCCTGCCCCAGCACGCTCGTGCCGGTGCACTTTTGCACCGTCCACAGCTGGAAGAACATGCACGCGCCCGTCGAGCAGACGAAGACCAGCTGCACGATCTGCATGAGCCAGGTGTACCACGTCCAGTGGCCGATGCCCCTGTCCGTGTTCGAGATCGCGGCGTGGCCGATGCCCATGCTGTTGAGCGTCTCGTACGACAGGAAGCCGTCCTCGGGCTCGATGTACTCGTAGCCCGTCAGCTGCGCGAAAGCGAAGCCCGCCAGCAGCGTGGCCTGCGTCGAGACGGTCGCGAGCGTGTTGATGTAGTGCGTCATCTCCTTCTCGCGGATCTGCAGCGTGTCGACCGCCGTGGTCGTCAGCAGGTTCGCCTTCTCCGCCGCGAGCATGGCTGCGGCGCGTCCTGGTTAGGCTGCCGGGTGTGCACGAGACTTGCCTGATTGTGAACAACCTTGGGCCTGCTGCTTGCTGCCGCGCGGCCGTCGTCGCGCCGTCGCTGCTGCTCCCATGTCCACGCACACGGTCTTCTCGACGACGTGCGCCGAGTTCTTCGACTGGCAGGCGCTCGGGCTGGCCTTCTCGCACCGGCGCGTGGGGCAGCCGGGCCCGCTGACGCGGCTGCTCGCGTGCGACGACGAGCAGCGCGCGGAGCGCAGCGCGTCGCTCGGCGTGCGCGTGCACCGCCACCCCAACTACGGCCAGCCCGAGCACAACCGCGTGCAGGACTCGTACGCGCCGTACAACAAGCCGGGCGGCGTGCTGCACTGGCTCACGCACGCCCACGAGCGCATCGCCGAGCACTTTGTGCTGGTGGTCGAGTCGGACATGCTGCTCCGGCAGCCGATCGACTGCGCGGCGCTCGGCGTGCGCCCGGGCGTCGGCGCGTCGGGCGTGTACGACTACCTGCACGGCGTGCGCAACGGGATGGCGCGCGCCTTCATCAAGCACGTGGCGGCGGTGCAGCCGGTGGGCGGCTGGTACTGCCTCCACCGCGACGACCTCGCGCGCCTCGCGCCGCTGTGGCTCGAGCTGACCAAGCAGGTGCGCAAGAACCCGCAGCGGTACTGGCACATGCCGACCGACCCGACGTCGGTCGCCGAGGACCTCGCGACGGGCGACACGTACGCGACGCGCGGCAAGCCGCCCTTCATCGCCGACCTGTACGGCTACGCCTTCGCGGCGGCCGAGGCGGGCGTCACGCACGTCGAGCACCCGGGCCTGATGGCCTACGCCGGCGCGCCGCCCGACCCGACGCTCCTCGGCGGGCCGTCGCTGCTGCACTACGGCCTCTTCTGCTCCATCTCTGCCCCACCGGCGGCGGCGGCGGCGGCTGCGTTGGGCGGAGGTGGCGGCGGCGGCTCCGCGGGCGGCGGCGTCGACGGCGGCGGCGGCGGGTGGCGGCCCTACGCCTTCAACAAGCTGTCGTACTCGCACTCGCACGCCGGCGGCTTCGACCCGCACGCCTGCCACCACTGGCTGCCGACGCCGCCGGCGCCCCGCGTGCTCGCCGCCGCCCTCGGCCGCGCCGAGCTCGGCCCTGCGCTGCTGTGCGCGGAGGTGGCGCCCGCCGTCAACGAGGCGCTGTGTGAGTATCGGATGACGGGCCGTGCCGGCTGCCCGCCGGACGAGCTCGAGGGAGGATGCCCCGTGCCGCGGCTGGCGGAGGTGGTGGCGGCGCAGCTCGAGTCGGACGCCATCGGCACGCCGCGCCGCTGCGCCGATCTCGACGATCGATGCGCGGAGTGGGCGGCGATGGCGCAGTGCGACGAGAACGCCGAGTTCATGCTGCCCACGTGCGCGCTCAGCTGCGGCGCACCGCAGTGCCAGGTGGCGGCAGCCGCCGCCGCCGCCGGTGGCGGTGGCGGTGCTGGCGGCGGCGCTGGTGGTGGGGGCGAGCCGGGGGGCGGCGAGGCGGCCGTGGACGCGGCGGAGGCGGTCGAGGCGCGCATCGCTGCGGAGCTCGCGGGGCAGCAGCGGCGGTGGATGGCGGAGGCGGCGGCGCGGCTCGAGGCCGAGCTGGGCGACGCGGCGGTCGTGTCGGTCGCTGGCGCCGCGCCGCCGTCGCCGCCGCCCACGCCGCCGCCGACCGCGCGCGGCATGCCGGGTGGAGGCGGCGGCGGCGCAGGCGGAGGTGGCGGGCTGGGCGGCGAGGACGACAGCGAGGAGGCCGAGGAGGAGCGGGCGCGTGCCGAGGCGGAGGCGGAGTTTGGCGGCGCGCGCGGCTCGCGGCGGATGCGTGGGCTGCTCGAGCGGCGCGCGCGGGGCGGCGCGGGGCCGCTGGCCGAGCTCGAGATTGCGCGAGGTGAGGAGCAACAATTCCTCGAGGGCGCAGAGGAGGAGGCGCCGGCAACAGGAGCGGCTGTGACGGCGGGCGCCCTCAAGGCCGGTGGAGCCGACGCCGCTGGTGCTGGTGGTGATGGCGGTGCAAATGCCGGTGGTGGCGCCGGCGGGGCAACGGCGAAGCCAAGCGCCGCCGCTGCGCGCGCGATCCTCGCGCAACAGCAGCGTCAGGCGCTGATCCAGCGCGCCGCCAAGGCAAAGGCGGCAGCGCAGGAGAAGGAGATGCGTGCTGCACGCCTCCATGACGTGCCCGTTGCGCCGCCGCCGCCGCCACCACCATCGCCACCTCCACCATCGCCGCCGCCGCCGCAGCAGCAAGGCGAAGCGTCCGTCGCGGGTGTAACCGTGGCCGATGACGCGCTGCCGAGTGGTGAGGCCGAGCACGAGCCTTGGGACGCGCTTGACGCGCTCTTCGCCGCCGCCGCCCTGCTTGTGGCGTGTGTGGCGCTCGCCGCCGGCCGTGCCGTCGCCCAGCGGCTGTGCTGGCGCAAGAGGCGGCGCGTCGCCATTGATTGAACGCGTAGGGGTAGAGGTAGGCGTGGGTGGGCTACTGGTGCTGACATCAGTGCAATGCGTTTCAATATAAACTGCCATTGGTCCTGAGGTTTATTACCTGGCAAAAGCATCGCCTTAACAGCCTAAACAGCGTATTTGCTCAAATCTAAGACCAGTTCGCCATGTTGGGCGCGTTGACCGGGGCCTTGTAGATGTCGGAGGCGAAGTAGGCGGCGAGCGAGGGCAGCGCCTTGAAGCGCTCGTGGAAGGCGGCGCAGAGCGGCAGCTTGGCGAGCGGCGGTGACAGCTTCAGATCGGCGCCGAGCTTGGTGAACTGGTCCATCATCTCGAAGATGTGGAAGTCGCACGCGCACGGCGAGTCGCCGCAGAAGAAGGGCGTGCCCGACGCGACGAGCGTCGCCTCGTACTTGCCGAAGATGGAGCCCTCGAAGAGCGTGGCCATCGACGCGTCGAAGGCGGCGCGATCCGGGCACTTGGCCTTGTCGTAGCAGCGGTTGGTCATGTCGTTGCGCGTGCACATGCACAGGTTGAGCAGCTCGGCGTCGCGGACTTTTGCGGCGGCCGACGTGGGCACGAGCCCGAGGTGGTCGGCGAGGTGCGCAAAGCAGGCGTTCGACTCGCACACGACGGTGCCGTCGGGCATCTCAAGGTAGGGCAGGTTGGCAAGTGGGTTCTTCTTCAGCAGCTCCGGCTTCTTCTTGCCAAACCACGGCTCGGGCGCGGAGTAGGACACCACCTCGTGGTCGGCTCCGGAGTAGGCGCACATCATACGCAGTGGCGCGCCTAAGCCACGGATACCCCAGTAGCCCACGACGATCTTGCCCGTGGTCTTCTTCTTATCGAGGTACTTGGCCAGGTAGTAGGACGCGACGCCCACGGCGGCAGCTGTGGCGTACTGCTGAAGCGACATCTTTTAGGCGGTCGGACGCGTGGCTCGTCGGGGGATCGCCGCATTAAACACCCCTCCAGAGCCTCCGGGCCGCGAACAAGGGGCAGTATGATACTGCCCTTAAACCGAGAAGCTGAGAGGCCGCCTTCCCGCGACAAGTCATCACCGAGCTCCCAAGCACAACCTCACCACCGCTACGTAACTGTGTGTAATCTCGTGTCAATTCGATCCGAAGCACGGGACTGGCGCACATCAGCGCAGTTTAGTGTGGATGTCTCAAGCTCAGCCTCGAAAAATTTGGCCTCGGCGCTGTCAAGGCGAAATGGCAGCCCAGTCCTTTGGCCGTGGGTTCCTGGCTCATCCCCGAGATCGCCGGCGCTCCACTAGCGGAGCCACCCGAGTCGCCGTAGCGGTCTCTCGCGGCGTCGAAGATGGGTTGCGGGGGCAAGACGACCATCGGATCGAGCGACGACAAATTTAAGTGCTTGGAGAAGCGGTGGGACATCAGCAAGGATCCGCTGGGCGAGGGCGGCTTCGGCACGGTCCATCTGGCCAAGAACAGGAAGACGGGGAAGAATCGCGCGCTCAAGGCGATGCGCCTCAAGGAGCAGGAGGAGTGGAACGACTTCCACAACGAGATCTCCATCATGAAGAAGATCAAGCGCCACCACAACATCTGCCACATCCTCGACTCGGCCGAGGACAAGAGGTTTGGGTACATCGTGATGCAGGCGTGCTCGGGCGGCGAGCTCTTCGACCGCATCACGCAGAAGGGGCTGACCGAGCGCGAGGCCGCGCTCGCGGTCGTCGACATGCTGAACGCCGTGCGCCACATCCACGCGAAGCACATCATCCATCGCGACCTCAAGCCCGAGAACCTGCTGTACAAGGACAAGGAGCCGGGCGCGCCGCTCAAGGTCATCGACTTCGGGCTGGCGGTGATTGTCGAGCCGCGTCACCTCGTCGACGAGTGCTGCGGCACCACGTCGTACATGGCGCCCGAAGTGCTCACTGGGCCGTACGACACGCAGTGCGACCTGTGGAGCGTCGGCGTGATCGTCTTCTTCATGCTCTGCGGCTACCTGCCCTTCATGGGGCGGAACGACGAGGAGAAGGAGTCGAAGATCCTGCGCGGCCAGTACTCCTTCAAGGGCAACTCGTGGAATACCATCTCGGCCGAGGTGCGCAACCCCCCCCACCCG
>Ga0209713_10002985_pt1 | contig 10636 bp, 4 predicted proteins | sample ArcOceMetagenome_3_FD_187444 | JGI IMG/M metagenome (GOLD analysis project Ga0209713, IMG submission 187444) | Marine eukaryotic phytoplankton communities from Arctic Ocean - Arctic Ocean- Svalbard ARC20M Metagenome (SPAdes) (version 2) | ecosystem: Environmental > Aquatic > Marine > Oceanic...
GAGTTGCAAAGAAAATATAAGAACTCCCGCGTTTCTGTGAGACAAGGGCGAACGCCGGACATGGCGGCGGAAATCCTCGCCACCAACGTCCTCCGCCCGCCCGCGGCGTGGCTCGACAGCCTCGGCCAGCTGCGGCCGCAGCCCAGCAGCGGCCTGTCGCTGCTCCTGCACGCCGACCTCGACGCCGTGGGCGCCGCCGCGCCGCTCCCTCCCGGCGTCGTCAACCTGCACCAGCAGGGCTTCGCGGGCCCCTTCTTCGTCCAGGTGCAGTCGGTGCGCGACCTCACCATCACCGACGAGCAGCGCCGCGACCGTCAGGCCGGCGACGCCGAGAGCGGCGGCCGCATGCTCAAGCTCTGCCTGAGCGACGGCACGCAGCAGCTCTTTGGCATCGAGTACCGCAAGATTGCGGCGCTGAGCGGCGACACCGCGCAGGGGACCAAGCTGCTGCTCCATGCTGTCACCGTTCGGCGGGGCGTGCTCCTGCTCACGCCCGACTGCGTCACGGTCGTCGGGGGCGGGCTCGGCGGAGCGGCGCCAGCGGCTCCTCCTCCTCCTCCCGTCGCAGCGGGGGCGCCTCAGCAACCCGCCGGTGGAGGTGCGACGGCAGCTGGTGGAGCGAGCAGCAGCTCCACCGGGCCGAGCGGCACGCAGCGCAACGGTCCAGCCGGCGGGTGCAGCTCGCAGAGCGCCGGTGGCACCTCCTTCCAGGGCCGGCCGCCGGCGCACGCGCAGGGCCGTCCACCCGCGCAACAGGCAGGCCCCGGTGCGAGCGGCGGCTCGCTCTTTCCTGGCGGGGCGGGGCCAGGCTGCTCGAGCGGCCAGCAGCGCTGGCCGACGGCGGCCGAGCAGCAGGCGGCGCGCGAGCGACGAGAGGACGCCGCACTCTTTGGCGACGAGCCGTCGCCGCCAGTCGCGCCGACGCGCTCGGCCACTGGGCCGTGGCCGCGCGCGGATGGAGACGGCCCGCCGCAGAAGCGGCAGTCGGTCCCCGCCTTCCAGCCGCCGCCGCAGCCGCAGCACGTGCCGCGGCCCGTGCCGCAGCCCGTGCCGCAGCAGCAGCCGATGCAACAGACGCCCTATTCGCAGCCCGGACCCTCGCACCAAAGCTGGCCACAGCCTGTCCAACCGCAGCCCGCGCAGCCGCCTCCAGTGCAGCCAACTCCAGTGCCGCCGCCGCCAGTGCCGCCGCCGCCAGTGCCGCCGCCGCCCGCGCAGCCGCCGCTCGTGCCGCCGCCGCCAGTGCCGCCGCCGCCCGCGCAGCCGCTGCCAGTGCACGCCTTCGAGAGGGCGAGTGCGAGTCCGCAGACCTCCTTCTCCCCGAAGCCGCCACATGGCGCGCCCACGCCGGCGCCGAGCCTTGCAGGGCCGTCCTGCGCTCAGACCTCGCCAGCGGCGGTGTCGGCGGCCGCGCAGGGACCGTCTCGCAGCCCTGCGTGCTCCAGCTCGAGCGGGTCGCTGCAGGCGCCGCCGCCGACGCCGGCTCCCGCAGCAGCCGCCGCCGGCAGGGGAACTGCAGCAGCGCGCGTCGAGGCCGGCGCGCTCAGCCTGTCCGCCGCGCTGCAGTGGGCGGCGCAGCCCGACGCCGCGCGCTCGGCGAGCGACAGGCTGCGCGTCGCGACGAGCTGCCAGCGGCTGAGCCGCCTCGTCACGCCGCGCGTGGCCGACGTCTTCATCTACGAGGCCGAGGCGCTGCTCATGGACGGGCCCAACGAGCACCACCTGCCCGTCTGCGTCGCGCTGATGGAGCGCATGTTCGGCTGCTCGGCCGAGACCTTCAACCAGCAGCTGATGGGCACCGACAAGCCCAGCAAGAAGGCGGCCAAGGCCAAGGCCAAGGAGATCAACGCACGGTTCAACCAGCTCGACGGCTGCTTCGAGCTAGGCCTCGGGCCTCAGGGGCGGCTGACGGTCTACGGCGTGCCGGAGAAGCCAGCCGACCACTGATCCCCACTGTGGCAACATCATTTTAGGACATTGTGTGTTTTATCATGCCGATTGTTACCACCCTAACCCGCATCATCGACTAAGGGCGCGATCGTACACCCCACCGCAGGCTCTACTTGCCGCCCGCCTTGCGGCGGAGCTGCTGCCGGATGGCATCGCGCTCCGCTGGCGCAGTCATCGCGTTGATCTCGGAGAGCGAGAGCCGCGTCGCCGCTTTGAACTTTATGCCCCAGCTGTCGGCCGTCGACGCCGTGGGCGAGTAGTAGCCCGCCACGAGCTTCGCCTCGGCGGCGGCGTCGGCGTGGCTGGCGGGCGGCAGCGTGCAGAAGAGCCTGGCGCTCCACAGCTCGATCCCCTTGCCCTCGCGCTCAGCCTTGAGCTCGGCGTCGCTCCAGACGTCGGTGGGCGCCAGCATGCGCTCGGCGAGCCACGAGGCCATCGGCACGCCGCACAGCACGACCTTGGCGAGGCTCGGCGCGCGCTTGAAGGTGTCGGCGTGCGAGTAGGCGAGCGTCACGCGCGCGCCGTCGCCGGTGAGCGTGCGGCCGTCGAGGCAGATGCCGTCGGGCAGCGGCCACGGACTGAGGTCGAGGGCGCCGACGCCGACGCAGAGGTGGAAGCCGCCCGACCAGCGCAGCGTGCAGCCGTCGCACATCTCGAGCGCCGCCTGCTGCGCCGGCGCCTTGCCCGCGCGGCGCGCGCTGCCGGGCGCGACCGCCTCGCCGTCGACGCTGACGGCGCCGCAGTTGAGGAAGACCACCCCGCGCCCCTCGCCGCCCCACAGCGCCGCCTGCTGCGCCTCCGCCTCGTCGACGTCCGAGGCGCCGCCTGCGCCGCCTGCGCCGCCTGCGCCGCCTCCGCCCTGCGCGTAAAAGGGGCGCAGCTTCAGCTCGCACACGTCGGCGACGGCCGACGGGTACTCGGCGAGCGAGCCAAAGTGGATGAACGAGGCGGCGCCTAGCATCGCGCCGCGCAGCTGCAGCGGCTGCAGCGCGGCGTGCAGCCTCTCGAGCTGCGCCGCCTCCACCTTGGTGCCGCCCGCCGCCATGCTCCGCACGAAGGCCTCGGCGGGCTGCGGCAGCAGCGCCGAGACGACCTCGAGGTAGAAGTCGCAGTAGAGCGCGCCCTTGTCGGCGGCGGCGAGCACCGACGCGTGGTCGCCGCAGGGCGTGGCGGCCGCCCACCCGAGGAGCGTCGAGACGAAGCTCGGGCTCATCGAGAAGATGCCCGTGTCGACGGCGCACGCCTCGCCGCCGCCGCTCACCGCCGCCGCCGGCAGCAGCGCCTTCTCGCGCAGCGTCTCGACCGACGCCTTCTGCAGGAACTCGGCCACCGACCGCGTCACCTCGCCGTCGTCGCCGCCGGCCGCCGCAAAGCCGAAGACGCCGTGGCGCGAGCCCTGCTGCAGGCCGGTCGGCTTGCCAAAGCCGCAGAGGTCGCCGCGCGTGAAGCCGACCGGCAGCGTGCTGGTGTCAAAGTCGACGATCACGTCGCCCGAGGCGAGGATGAGCTCGCCCTCCGCCCACGGGTAGCGAAAGTACAGCGAGAGCAGCACGTCCAGCACGACCGGCGCGAGGGCGGAGCCCGACGGCAGCGCGAGCGGCGCGAAGAGCTTGCCCTCGGGCACGTAGCAGGGCAGGCGACGGCTCTCGCCGCCGGCGTGCAGCAGCAGAACGCGCCGGCTCGAGAAGAACTCGGCGGCGCCACGGGCTAGCGACTCGGCGTCAGCGGCAGCGGCCACCTCGGGCGCCTCGTCCCTCAGCAGCGCCATGAGGGCGACGAGCGTGCCGCCACCCGAGCCGACGCGACCGCCCGGTGGATCGCAGTACACCCGAAATGCAACCGAGGAGGGATAGAGGCCCTGCGGACACGGTCACGGGCTCACGGTCAGGTGCGGGCCATGGGCTGGAGGCGGGCGCGGCGCTGGCGGCAGCGCACCGCCTCGATTCGCGCGTTCACGAGATCCTCATAGTTGCCGGCCTGGGTGGGGTTGCTCGCCGTGATGACGATGTAGTCGGGCTGGCGGGTCGTCATAGCCAGCCGTCGCTCTCGCCGACGGAATTCGGGCGCCGCGCTCCCCCCGATACCCCCGGTTGGTTGCGAACGGCACCTCAGGCGTCGAACTGCCATTCTCCCTTCTGAGGCTCAGTCTGCTGGTCAGGACCGAGGCTAGGCTCGGTCCTGAGCGTGAGACTGCGGGTGAGAACGGGAGGTCCACCTCTCTCTCCGACTACTACTACTACTACTCTCCGACCACGAGTCGAAAAACCCGGGTTTCATTGTTTTAAGCCACTGTAAGCATGCAAATAAGTTTGTAATGCAAGCTCCCGTATTTTTTGCGCCCGCTTGGTCTGCTCGCTTGTACTCCCGTAGCTACGATTGCCTGTCTGTCCGTGTGACACAGCGCGCCGGAGCGTCATGAGTCGATCGATCATGCTGCTCGCAGCGCCGCTCTGCGCGCTCGCGCAGACGGCGCCGCCCATCTCGATCGCGGCGCCGCTGCCGCCGCCGCCGATGCTGCCGGCCGGCTTGCGAGCGCTGTTAGACGGCACCGGCTGCGTCGGCTCATGCCGGGAGCGCGGCTCCGACTGGTTTGAGAGAGAGCGACCCAATCTAGACGAGATCTCGACGGTCGCGGCCATGGTGGCCGCGGGGCAGGACCTGATCGAGGAGTTCCTCGCCTCGCTCGGTCTCCCGGCCGACGCCGAGGCCATCGTGCGCGGCCGCCTTCGCGCCATCGCCGAGGAGCCGATCATCCCCGAGCCGGCCGAGAAGGGCGAGCTGTGAGGAGTGAACGAGGCCACACGAGGCGCGTACCTCGCTACTGAGCACCAGGCGGCGCACGCGGCGGCGCTGGCGGCCGACCACGAGGCGGCCCAGACCGAAGCCACCTGCAATGCGACCGTCGCAGCCGAGATCCAGCGCGTGCGGATCGCGGGTCCTCTGCAGTGGCCCGCCAGTAATATGTGGGGCTGGCTGCGTGCTCTACCCAACTGTAGGTGTGAAAGCACCGCACGTTCCTGAAGGGTAAAAAACACGTGATGGCACAAGGCCTTGCCCACAACCTCGCCGTCGAGGCCACCGTGCGTCGCCATTCGCCTCAGGTGGCGGCGATTGGCATCCTGATAGACCGGCTGGAGACCGAGCTGAACGCGCTCATCAATCTTTGCACGGTGGCCAGCCAGGGCGTGCGCGGCACGGAGCACATCGCGGCGCTGTGCGCACACGCCACGCGCAGCCTCGACACGGCTGAGAGCACTATTCGCGAGGAGATCCGGCTCGTCCGACGCACCCAGGAGCGGCTGCTGTCGCAGGTCGAGGCGACGCGCTCGCTCGTGACAGACGAGCTGGCCGACTCCAGGGCGGAGGTGGCTGCCCTGAGAGCCGAGCTGGCAGCGACGCGCGAGAAGCTCGCCAGCGGAGCGCACCTCAAGAATGGCAGCGACGAGGATGCGACGGCCGGTGCCGCCATGACGCCACAGACACCGGCGCAGGCGGTGGGTGCTCCGCCTCCGCCGCCGCCGCCGCCGCCGCCGCCGCCGCCGCCGCCGCCGCCCGCACCGCCGCCGCCGCCGATGCCCGGGCTGAAGATGCCGCCGATGACGGTGCGCTTCAAGCAGTTCCACTGGGCGAAGCTGATTGACGCGAACGCGGGCAAGCGGCTGCCGCTGCCGCTGGTGTGGCAGCGCGTCGAGCAGCTGCAGGCGGCGAGCGGCGACGACATGGTCGATCCGTACGTGCTCGAGCGGATCTTCGGTGTGACGCAGAAGCCGCAGCTGTGGCGGAGGCGCTCGTCGGCCTCGGCGCCGAGCAGCACGAAGCAGTCGGTGGGCGGCAAGGGCGGCGCGGCGCGCCTGCCCGAGATGCGGCGGATGCAGATCTCGACGATGCTCGAGCGGTGGATGCGCCACGTGCGGCAGCTCAGCCGAGACGGCGCCGAGACGGAGGACCTCCACGCGCCGCACGAGCTGCAGGCGGCGGTGCTCGAGCTCGACCCGCACGTGCTCGGCACGATGGCGCTCACCGACGAGGAGGTCAACGCCGCCGACGACCGGCTGCAGCTGCTCATCGAGTGCCTGCCGCCGCCGCCGGCGAGCTGGTCGGCGCTGCCGGCGCGGCGCGACGCGCGCAAGGGCGAGTGGAGCCAGGACGAGCTCGAGCCGCTGCGCGCGATCGCGGCGGTGCACGACGTGGGTCGCCTCGAGGCGCCCGAGGAGTTCGTGTGGCGGATGCTCCAGATCCGCGACGTGCGGCCGCGGCTGTCGGCGCTGCGGCTGCTGCGCTTCTCGGTGGCGCCGCAGCTGTCGCGCCACCGCGGCTGCCTCGAGGCGGTGCGCCGCGCGTGCAACCAGGCGGTCGGCTCGGCGAGCGGCGGGCTGCTGCTCGGGCTGCTCAGCCGGGTGCTCGCCGTCGGCAACGCGCTCAACCTCGGGCACAAGGTCTACGGCGACGCGAGGGGCTTCGGCCTCGACGGCCTCGTGCTGCTCGGCTCGTACGCGGCGGCCGGCCACGGGACGCGCGCGCTCGAGGGCGTCTGCCTCGCGCACTTTGTGGCGGGGCAGCTGCTGGTGGCGGCTGCCGGCGGCGACGACGGCAGCGGGCCGCAGGGCGCCGCGCGGCGCGGCTCGATGGGCGGCACGTCGCGCATGGCGCTCTCGGCCAAGGCGCGCGGCTTCATCGGCGCGCTGCGGCGCGAGCTCGCGGCGCTGCTCTCGCTCGACGTGCGGCGGCTCGACGTGCCCGACACGGCGCAGCAGGTGGCGGCCCTCTCCGCGCAGATGGGCGAGCTCGCTCAGCTGATGCGGCGCATCGGCGTCACCGGCGCCGATGGCGGCGGCGGAGGCGGCGGCGGCGGCGGAGGCGGAGGCGGAGGCGGAGGCGGAGGCGGAGGCGGAGGCGGAGGCGGCGGCGGCGGCGCGGCGGCGGCTGCCACGGCGAGCGGCGGCGTCGCGGATCTGCTCGCGACGGTGGCGGCGCCGTCGGAGCAGCTGCCCGCGCTCGACTACCCGTCGACGGACGGCGTCGAGGAGCGCGTGGCGGTGGGGCAGCGCATCGACGAGTTCTGGGAACGGCGGTACCGGCAGGGCATGGAGCAGGCCACCGTCCTCGACCACGGCGACGCCGGCCACAAGGGTGCCGGCGGCGGCGGCGGCGGCGGCGGCGGCGGCGGCGGCGGCGGCGGCGGCGGCGGCGGCGGCGGCGGCGGCGGCGGCGGCGGCGGCGAGGCGGGCGAGTGGGCCAGGGCGGAGGCGGGGCACAGCCACTGGCAGCCCGACGTGCTGGAGGCGGCGGCCGAGGAGCTGCGGCAGCGGATGGCGGCGGCGCAGCAGGGCATGGAGGACGTGGCCGCCGCCTTCGGCTCCAGCTTCACGCGCGGCCGCGAGGAGCGCATCGAGCCGCTGCAGCAGCTGCTCGCGCTCAAGGGCTTCGTCTCGATGCTCGAGAACGCGATCACGAGCGTGCAGGCGCTGCCGGCGCTGCTGCGCCTCGTCGGCCTCGACCAGAGCGAGAGCGTCGCCAAGCACCGCTTCGTCGCCGCCGCCTCGCTGCACGCGACCGGCAGCCTGCCGACCTCCGCCAAGGACATCGCGGCGGAGCGGGCCAAGTCGCGCCGCACGACGGTCGTCTCGGCCCTGCGCGGCGCGTCGACGGCGTCGGGGCTCGCCGTCGACGAGGTCGCGATCAAGACGCCGCCGCGTGGAGCGATGGCCATGTGAGCCGTTTTTAGGTACACGCAGGGACGCGTGCACCGCCGAGTCTTACCCAGCCCTTTTTAGCCAAATCTGTGTTTCTTATCCGGGAGAAACACTTTCTCTCCCCCAACCATCTCCTCCCTCTTCTCTGGCCCCCTTTAGATTACTTTAGATCTTGCCTTTTGCGCACGAGCCCGGGCGCGGGAGGCCAAGAGCACAAACCACCGCACACCGCCATGTTCACGACGCAATGGCTTGTGCCTACCGCTGGCGCGTTCTCCGCGGCCGCTCGCGATGCGGAGTTCAGCGAGCGCATGCCGCACCGTGATTGTGCTCCTCGGCCTAGCCACGGCGTCTCAGTTCAAGATGCGATTCTCGATTCCGAATCTGCAGCTGCGTCCACGACAAGTGCAAGTGCGCGACCAGTGCATGACCAGTGCTTGCTTGTCCAGCAAGTCCAACCCACGTCAAGACGCTGACAGGTAGTACAACTGTACACGCAGGGACGCGCGGGCTGCTGCAAGCGAGCCGCCCGAGCCTCGCGCACCGCAGCCGTGCCCGCTCCGACCCTGTTGAAATCTGCTCACTCCCGCGCGCGCGGCTGCACCCTGGCAGGTCACCCAGGCATGAGCACTCCAACTGTCGCCGACGAGATGGGCGACGAGGTGATGCACCAGGCTGGCACCGAACCGGTCGTTTCGACGATCAACCTTGGCGGATGGCGGCCGTCCGAGGCCGCCGACCGTCGTGCCAGTGACGAGGAGGCCCCGACGGGGACGAGTGGGCCTGCCGTCCGAACCGCTTCTGTGGATCAGACTGCCGTCGACGCGTTGCGGCAGTCGGGCATCAACGCGGCGATGCAGATGCAGCTCGCCGGTGGCAACCCCAACGCAGCGCAGGGCTCGTCGGGCGCTGTCTTCGAGGGCCACTCGGTCGCCAAGCTCGAGGCGGCGGCCCTCGTCGACCCTGCGGAGTGGGGCGTCAAGGTGGCGTTCATGACGGAGGAGATGCAGGCCTTCTACAAGGAGGCCGACTTCATGGGCCGCACGCCCACGCCGGACCGCCGGATGGCGTGGCAGCTCGCCTCGCCCAACGGGGTCATGACTGGCTTCGGCACCGCCATCGCCGAGATGTCGAACGCGGCGACAGTGATGGGCGACGAGGGCACCCCCGAGGAGCGCCGGATGCTTGCCTGGCACGGCAACATGCTGGAGCGCGACCACTTCGACGACCACGACGACGCGGGCGCGGCGGCAGGAATGTTGACGCCGTGGCGGCTGCAGTACTTCCTCTGCGCCATGGGCTCGGGCAAGACGCTCCCCGAAATCCTCATGGCGCTCCTGGTCGACTGGTCCAAGATGGCTCAGCTGCGCACCAAGACGGGGATGGACGCCGAGCCGTGCACGCTGCTCACTGCGCCGGGGCGCGAGCAGGTCGACCAGATGCGCCAGCAGGGCCTCGGCGTCACCGACGTCGAGAAGCTCAAGGACATGCCGATGTGCTACCTGTCGGGCATCCCTGCCGAGATTCTAGCGCGCTTCAACGAGCGCGTCGTCTTCCTCGGGGATCACACCGCCTCGGAGTGGTTCCATCCTGTCAACATGGCCAAGCTGCGCAAGGGCCGCGTCTTCGTGAGCGGCATCGCGAAGATCGCGGGCGTGCTCAAGTACGAGCGTGAGGAGCTCAAGGCGCCCGAGCTCGAGCGCTTCTTCCACGAGCGCAAGTTCTCGCTCTGGCTCGCCGACGAGGCGCACTTCGGCATCCACTACCCGGTCTCGCCCTTCGACGAGCCGAGCGTGGGCGGCGAGTGGTCGTGGGTGCTCTACTCCTTCAAGTACGCGTACGTGGCCAAGTTCTCGGGCTCGATCCACGAGGTCGAGGATACGAACGACCGCGTGCCCAAGGGCGGCAGGTGCACGTCTGGCGAGCTGATACACTTCCGTCGCATGGCGGAGCCGCGCATCACCGTCTGCTCGTACGAAGGCATGCGCAAGTACGACGACTCGTACTTCCACTCCGACTCGCTCACCGACAAGGACGTCAACTACCTGCGCACCCACCCGCGCTACCTCACTGTCTTCTTCTGGGAGGTGATGCGCGACGTGCTTCGCCGCCGTAAGGAGACGCGCCTGCCGAAGACGGCGATGATTCGCATCCCCGAGATCTTCGGTGGCGTCAAGGGCTGCGTCGACCTCTTTAACAAGTTCCTCGAGGACCTCGGCGACGCTGCCGTCTGCTCGCTCACGGGCCGCCGCCTCGTTGCGGTGGGCACGTGGTCGCAGGGGCTGTCGGCCATCGACCAGGCGCGAGCCATGAACGGCATCCGCTGGGCAGTCGAGGCCGACGTGCTGTTCGTCTACAACCAGTGCGTGCTCGGCTACGACAACCAGTCGTTGTTCGTTACGGGCAACGCGCGCCACACGAGCGAGGACTGGGACGCGGGCCAGCAGGCCAACCAGTTCGAGCTGCGCGACGGCCGCTGGGCCACCGACACCCCGCCCAACCACCTGGGTCTCGAGGTGTCGGCGCTTCACCATTCCGGCTGCTCGACGTGCAAGGACAACCATCTCAAGGACTGCAGCCGCCGCTCGAAGATCGGCGGCAAACATGACTTCCGGTTCGACTTCAAGCCGGTGCTGTGCGGCGCGTGCGCCAAGACGGTCACTGCGCGCGCCGACAAGTACAAGGCGGCGCTCACTGCGTACAACGACCCCAGCGTCAAGCAGGACTGCGGCGTCTTCCTGCAGCAGATCGATTGCGAGAAGGACGGCCACAACCTTCAGCACCTCACCCGGTACCTCAAGAGCCAGAACGCCACCAACGTGGTCAGCAACATCACGACCAACTACCTGCGCGAGCGCCAGGCCGAGGTCATCGAGACGCTCAACCAGGCGCTCGAGAAGGTCAAGGGCGTCCTTGACCCTTCCTTCGTTGAGGAGGAGGAGGCCGAGGAGGAGGAGGAGGAGGAGGAGGAGGAGGAGGAGGAGGAGGAGGAG
>Ga0209713_10002986_pt1 | contig 10635 bp, 8 predicted proteins | sample ArcOceMetagenome_3_FD_187444 | JGI IMG/M metagenome (GOLD analysis project Ga0209713, IMG submission 187444) | Marine eukaryotic phytoplankton communities from Arctic Ocean - Arctic Ocean- Svalbard ARC20M Metagenome (SPAdes) (version 2) | ecosystem: Environmental > Aquatic > Marine > Oceanic...
TCTCTTCATAGCGCACGATTGCGCCGCGGTTGGGTGATGTTACCCCTGGCACGCAAATACGTTTTTACTCTAGAAAGAACGACTTGAAGTGAGCCCCAACATAATCTACAGACATTGTTCGAGGTGCTGCGCTTGCATCCAGGTTCATCTGGCGCGAAGCGCAATGTGCCATTGGAGCCGGCACTCATTTCGCCGTCCGGCCAACCAACTTTGGCCGCTGGTGTTGTCGAGCTGCGCGAAGAAGAAGCGCTCCGCCGCGGGGGCCACACCCGTGGGCTGCCCAACCCTTGGCCGACCCTCACGCCGTCGCCTGGCTCTCGCCTTCCTCGGCATCGCCCATGCCGCTCAGCCCCTTCCAGATGATGCGTCCGGCTTCGGATGCCGCCTCTCTGGCAGCCTCGCTGGGCGTCGAGCCCGCATCGGCTGCTTCTTGAGTCTCGGCAGCCGCCTTGGCCGTCGCCTCGCGCACCGCACGAGACAAATCCTCCGCTTTGGCCGCCACCTGGCCCGCGGCGTTGGAGGTCGCATTGATGGCCTCCTGCGTGGCTTCCTTCACCTCTTTTGCCGCCTGCGCGCTCGCCTCCCTCGTGGAACCCGATAGGACATCGGGACGGATCTGTACAGAATCTTCCGCATCGTTTTTGTCGCCCCTCTCGATCTCTTGTGCGGCCGCGTCATTCGAAGCAGTGGGGTCCAAGGTCTGCCAGGTGCGACGCGCGTTTTGCTTCCGATGATGCGTGTGGTTCCGCTGCTCGTGCTCTGCAGCCGCGGGCACCTTCACGGAATGCCGCGAGCCGGGCACGCGCGCCAGCGCCGCCACCACGGCGAGCAGCATCGCGGCGCTGCCAAGAAAGGCAGCTCCGGCCGTGCCCTCACCCCTCAGCCTCAGCGGTGCTCTCTCCGCGCTGGCGGCCGGTACGCGTCGGGCTGTAACCTCCCACAGATCAAGATAAGCACACATCCAACGCTAGGCTGCCCACCGTGGAGACATGGGACCTCCACGTGAAAATGCCCCTGTGCTGCAGGGTTGCAGTGCGTCGATCACGATCACAGTTCTCGTGTTGGCTTTGCTACACCCCCAGAGAGCGTAGTGCGCACTACGCGACCGCAAAATGCGCAGCAGCGCCGCTCTAATCCTGCTCCTATCCCACTCCGCGCTGGGCTTCGACGCTGTTCCAGCAGGCGCGGCGTCAGTCCATGCACGCCCTGCGCCTTTGCGGCGCACGACGGCCGTGACGGCCAACCTGGACAGCCCGAACAGCGATCCTGTGCTGCGGCCGCAGCTGATGCTGGCGGCGCTGCTGACGGGCACGGCAACCGGTGTCGCCGTCGCTGGCTTCAAGACGTGCGTGACCTCGCTCGCGGTAGCACTCCACAGTGGGCCGCTAGCGCTGCCTGTGACTTCCGGTACGCTGGGGGTGTTTGTGCTCGTGCCAGCGGCTGGTGGGCTCCTCATCGGCTTCCTGCGCTTCTTCGCGCTCAGCGTGGGCCCAGATATGGGCCTGACGCCGATGCGCACGAGCATCGGTGCCGATCTCGCCCAGCATGCTTCGGAGGTCGAGCGGTCGGAGGAGCTCAGCGCGATGCGGTCGCTAGCCCGGGGAACGGCCACGACGATCGCCCTCGGCTCCGGCAACTCGGTGGGCGCGACTGGTCCAGCGGTTGAGATCGGTGGTGCGGTCTCACGGCTGATCGCACAGGCGACTGCCTCCCTGGCACCATCGCCGATCCGCCTCGAGGATGGCGGCGACGCTCAGGCCTCGGGGATGCTGCGATGGCGCCGGCAGCTGCTGGCGTCGGGCTCGGCAGCGGGAGTCGCGGCCGTCTTCGCCGCGCCGCTGACCGGCGTCTTCTTTGCGATGGAGGTGGTGCCCGCGGCGGCGCGTCGCTCCGTCGTGGAGGGCGACGAGCTCGAGGAGAGGCGCGACGCCGCGGAGCTCGACACGCGCTCGCGCACGACGCTGCCCGCCATCGTGCTCTCGGCCATCGTCGCGGCGGCGGTCGTGCGGGTGATCCTCGGAGCCGACGCCTCGGGCATGACCGCCTTCCCGATGGACGAGGCCCTCGTCGGCGACGGCTCGCTCGAGGGCCTCGTCGCATGCCTGCCGCTGTACGCGGTGCTCGGAGCCCTCTCGGGCTGCACCGCGACGGCCTTCCAGCGAGGCACTTCCGCGGTTGGCGCCGCCTTCTCGGCGGGCGGCGTCGTCGGCGGCCTGCCTGAGCCGCTCAAGCCTGCGCTGGGTGGGCTGGTGTGCGGCCTGGTCGGCGCGGCGTGCCCGCAGGTGTTGTGGCGCGACTTCGTGAGCGACTCGATGCTCGACGCCGTCGGCGCGAGTGCGTCGGCGACGCAGGCGACGGGCGCCGAGCTCGCCGCGTCGGCCGCGACGCTGATCGTCGCCAAGCTCGTCGCGACGTGCGTGTGCATCGGCTCGGGCGTCGTCGGCGGCATCTTCGCGCCATGCCTGTTCCTCGGCGCCGCGACCGGCGTCGCCTTCCACGGATCGCTCGTCGCGCTGCTGCCGTCGCTACCTCTCGACTCGACGTCGGTCTGCGCCGTCATCGGCGCCGCCGCGACGCTCTCCTCCGTCTTCAGCGCGCCGCTCACCGCGACGATGCTCATTGTCGAGCTGACAGGAGGGTCCGACCTCGCCCTGCCGCTCCTCGTCGCAGCAGGCACCGGCCCCCTAGCCGCCAGCTGGCTCGATGAGCAGCTCGCCGCTGCAGCGGGCACGACGCCATCCGACGCGGCCGAGCGGCGCGGGAAAGAGGCATGAAGGGGAAGGGCTGACTGGATTGTATATGTGCTATCTGCGCAGGCATGTAAAAAATAATTGATCTCGAATAAACAACATTTACGCTTGAACACCATCCGATAACCATCCGACAGCGACACGAGAGCAACGAAACTCGAAAGCGGAAACCCAACCCGTCGACGAGATTGTGCCGTGAGGGTTGGCTCACATACTTTGTTAATACTTTGTGTCTCTCAAACCTCAAAGGTCCCGAGTCCGCCGCCACCGGCCCCTGGCACGGCGGCTCTATCGGTGGTGCCGCCGCCGCCGCCGCTCTTGGTGCGCCGCGAGGCCGAGAGCTTGCGCATGAGCCGCGCGCTGTTGGCGCCCGAGCTTGCGCCCGCATACAGCGTTGAAGGCACTCCCTGTGGCACCGACGCACCGCCGCTGCTGCGCCGATCGGTGGCGGGCCCGGGGGCCGGCGGCTGAGTGCGGACTGTCATGCGTGGCAGGCCCGACGAGGGGCGGCGGCTGCTGGCGACGGTGGCGGTGGCGGCGGCGGCGGCCGGCGCGGAGGCCGTGAGGGGCACGATGCCGCGCTCCCGACAGTAGGCTTTGAAGCCGCCCGAGGTGGGCGCAAAGCAGCGAAGCGACTGGCCGAGCGACGTGCGAGGGTCGACCTCGACGCCCTGCGGGCAGAAGGCGCCCTCGCCCGTCACCCACCGCAGCAGCTGCGCGCGCGTGCACGGCGCGACGCACAGCGCGTGCTCGGGCTGCCGGCCGGGCAGCACGTAGACGCCGCCGGGCGTCAGCCGTATCGTGTGCGTGTGCAGCGGCCCGCAGCCGGCGTCGGGCAGCACCAGCAGCCGCACGTCGCCCATCGGCCGCCTCGCCGAGAGGTGGCCGCCCTCGCGGCTCATGTCCGCGCAGTGGGGCAGGTACGCGAGCGCCGACAGCACCTGCCAGTCGTCGCGGGGCAGCACGCCGCCCTCGCCCGCGGGCGAAGACGGCGCGTCCGCGAGCAGCGGGCCGCCGCCGGCGCCGACCCCCGCCGCCGCGTCGTGCTCCTCGAGCTTCTGCATCGCGTCGGACAGCCACGGGTGGCTGCGCATCTCGTCGACGGTCGTGCGCCGGCTCGCGACGCGCGTGAGCAGCCCCTGCACGAGGTGCTTCGCCTGCGGCGAGATCCGCCGCCACTGCGCGCCCGACAGGTCGATCGGCGCGTTGCACACGTCCTGCAGCAGCCGCTCGACCGGCTGCTCCTGCTCGAACGGCGCCTCGCCGGTCAGCATCACGAAGAGGGTGATGCCGGCCGACCAGCAGTCCACCTCCCTTCCGTAGCGCCGGCAGCGCTGCGCCTGCTCGTCGTTCCGCACCCAGTACCACGGCGTCACCTCGGGTGCGGCGTAGAGCGGCGTGCCGCACAGCTCGGTGAGCCCCTCGGGCGAGTCGAAGCCGGCGGCGCCCAGGTCGATCAGCTTGATCCACTGCAGGTCGGGCGTCGTGAAGCAGATGTTCTCGGGCTTGAGGTCACGGTGGACGACGCCGACCGAGTGCAGGTGCCGCAGCGCGTGCGAGATCTGTGCGAAGACCCGCTGCGCCTTGGGCTCCGAGTACGGCCCCTTTTTCTCGATTGGGCTGAGCAGGTCGCCCCCAGACACGAGCTCCATGACCAGGTAGGCGAACGAGGGCGTGCTGACCACCTCGTGCAGCCCAACCACGAAGCGGTGCGACCCCAGCTGGCGCAGGGTCTCAGCCTCGATCCGCAGCGCCCGCACGACGTCCGGGTCGCTGCGCAGGAAGTCGCTGGTGAAGCCCTTGAGCGCATACCGCCGTCCGTTGGCCCGGCTCAGCCCCTCGTGCACCGTCGCCGTCTGGCCGAAGCCCAGCTGCCGCACCGTCTGGTAGAGGTCCTCGGACGTCTCCGCGACCTGCACTCCGGGCAGGTCCAGCACGCCCACATGGTGCTGGCCCTTGGCCGAGGTGCCGAACATGCCCTTGAGCTTGCGCATGCCTATGGCCTCGGCCGCGCCGTTGGCTTGCGCGGTGTCGGCAAGTTTGACAAACGTGTGTTGATGTTACCCCTCCCAACGAAAGTAAGGATTCGCGACGACCGTTCGGGATTCACGCGGCGGCCTTGCCGCCCTTCGGCCGCGCCAGCTGCGCCTGCTCGGCCTCGTGCAGCGCCGCGAGCTGCGAGCGCATCGTCTCGCCCCACTGCAGCACCTGCTCGTTGTGCGCGCGCAGCTGCTCGTTCTCGGCGACGAGCTGCGCCGCCTGCTGGCGCGCGTCGGCGAGCTCGCCCTGCAGGCCGTCGACGCGCTGCGCGTAGTCCTCGACGAGGCCGCTCCACTGCTGCAGCTCGTCGCGGCTGCCCTGCTGCAGCGACTGCATCGCGGCGCGCGCCTCGTCGAGCTGGCGGCCGCGCTCGGCCGACGCGACGTCCTTGGCGCGCCCCTCGTTGAGCATCGACCAGAGCATCGCGTCCTTGACGCGCAGCAGCCGCTCGAGCTCCTCGACGCGCGCCAGCTGCTGCGCGCGCTCGGTCGTCTCGCGCGGCAGGTCGTCGACCGCCACCGCGCGCGCGCCGGGCAGCGACTTCTGCAGCAGCCGCTGCCCGCGCGCAAACAGCTCGGGCTGCCGCTGCAGCAGCCGGAGCGCCTGCGCCGTCGGGTCGCCGCCGCCGCCGCCGCCGCCGCCGCCGCCGCCGCCGGTCTCGGCGACGTCGCGCACGAAGCCCTCGATGGCGTCGAGGTCGAGCATGTACGCGGTCAGGTCGTGCTGCAGCAGCGAGAGCTTCTGCCGCTCCGAGCCCTCGAGCCGCTCCGTGATGCCCGCCACGTCGGCGTTCGTCTCGGAGCGCACCACGCCCGACGCGCGCTGCACCGCCTCCATGTTGGCCTCGACCTGCTTGGCCGTCTCGATCAGCGCCGCCTTCTTCTGCTGCAGCGGCCCGTTGATCATCTCCTCGAGCGACAGGAGGCAGCGGCGGTAGTCTGCGGGCAGGCAGCGTGGGAGCGACGTGACGCGGGCGTCTTCGAGTGTTGGCTAGGTATGGGAGGGGGTTGCGATGGCTTTGGCCGTGCGCGTGCGGTGGGAGCTGCACCTTCGTACATCGCCGTGTTGCCGCGCAGCGAGGCGGGCGGCCTGGCGGCCTCGCCCATCAGAGGAACCGGCCCGGTTGGCAGCGGCGACAGACCGAGCGGGCTGTATTGCATGGCGGGCGGCTGTGCGGCCGACGCCACCATCGGCGTCGTCGTGGCGGGGGGCACCGCACCAAAAGTCGCTGGCGACGGCGCGGTGGTCGCAGGCGTCGCGAGCATCTGTGCGGGCCACAGCCCGGGCAGGCTCGGCGGCGCCGCCGCACCGATGCCAGTGCCATATGGCATTCCCAGGCTCGATGGCGCACCAAGCAGAGGATCGACCGTCGCCGCGGGTGCTGCAACAGCCGGCAGGGCAGAGTCGAGCGCGGCGGGTGCGCCAGCCGAGGCCGCAGGAGCCGCGGCGCCTGGCGCTGCGACCGCGGCCTGCGGGAGTGGCTGCTGATGGAGCGCGTTCTGCTGCGAGGCCACGAAGCCAGCGACCGCGCCGGCAGCCGCCGCTGCGGCCGCGTGAGAGAAGAGGGCCGCGTCGGCGCCGCCGCCGCCGCCGCCACCGCCGCCACCGCCGCCGTCATCCTTGGCCCTCTTCTCCTTCTTCTCCTTGGGTGCCTTCTCCTTCTTCTCCTTCTTGTCGGCCTTGTCTCCCTTGGGCATCGCTGCGCAGTTAAGTTAGGCTTGGCGCGTGCGCTAACCGTCGATCAGCTGCGGCACGCGAAGTCCGAGCGAGAACGCGGAAGCAGGCTATAGAGCCGACCCACGCCCCCTTCCAGCACCGCCCGCGCGCCCGACCCGCGTCGCTCGCCTAGCTAACGCGGCTCGCTGGCTCGCCTGTGCGCGCGTGGCAGGACGCCATGGGCAAGCAGAAGAAGGGAGGAAGAAAGGAGTACAGCGCGGGCCCGGCCGAGGAGGAGGAGGAGGAGGAGGAGGTGCAGGAGAAGGGCGACCGCGGCCCCAAGGGCCAGAGCTCGACCGCGGGCATGCTGCCACCGAACAGCAGCGACGAGGAGGAGGAGGAGGAGGTGCCCAAGGGCAAGAAGGGCGCCGGGCAGAGCGCGACCGCGGGCATGCTGCCGCCAAACAGCGACGAGGAGGAGAGCGAGGAGGAGGACGAGCCCGTGCAGCTGACGCGCAAGGAGCGGGAGCAGCTCGAGGCGCAGAAGCCGGAGGAGCCTGATCCGGAGACGATCACCAAGGACATGGAGCGCCTCGCGATGATCAAGGCGAAGCGTGCAAAGGACGCTGAGCGGCGCATCGCCAACGACGGCTTCGACAGGATGAAGCCGCTGGCCGAGGACAACCACCCACCGGGCATGAAGTGGCCGCCCGAGGGCCAGTGAGCGGCGGGGAGGGTGCTGGCGATGCCGGCCGACCGCGCATGAGAGAGGAGAGCAGAGGTGCGGGAGACGCGCCGCGCGTGCAGTCGTCCCATTCTCGAGCCAGAAGCAGGGTGTTCTGTGTGCGTCTATGTGGGACGTGGGTCGCGTGGGTTTGTGATAGCAGCTACTTTGCGCTATTGAGGCTATTGAGGCATCTTAGTTGCAAGCGGTTTAACGGTTTAACGCTGTTAGCTTACCTCAACTACACACCTCGAACCCCTTGCCGAAGCACAGAATCCAGAACTACCCCGGAACTCTACAGAACTTCGCTTTTTGATTTTCGTGTTGTCTGATTACGCTAGCCGAACATGCCTTCGGTCTTCGTCTATCCGCTGCCCGACCGGCTGACTGGCACGGACCTCTACGACAATATCACCGCCGGCGACCACGACTTCCACTTTCGCGGCGAGCTTGAGCTGTTGCAGCGCTTCCGTGCGATGCCGCAGGCGCCGCCGTCGAGCGCGGACATGCTCGTTGTGCCGTTCATGCTGACGCAGGCCTTCACCCAGCTGCGTCGCGGCAGGCGCGGCGCGCCGGGCCACGCTCAGCTCCTCGCGTGGAGCGACGCCGTCGTGGGTGCGATGCGCGCCTACGGGCCGTGGTGGGACACGCGGCGCGCACGCCACGCCGTCTTCTCGCAGCGCTGCGCCGGGCCGCCGCACGAGCGCAACGGGCTGCGCGCGCGCTCGCTCGGCGTCGGGACGTGGCCGTCGGTGCTGTGGGACGACCCGAACGTGACGCTGCTCTGCTTTGAGCCGACGACGTACACGGCGATGGGGCGCGGCGTCTACATCCCGTACGGCGTCGGCCACGGCGCCGCCGACCTGCCGTGCCCGGCGGGCACCGAGCGCGCCGCCGAGGGCGCCTTGCGCGGCCCGCCCGAGCCCGCGGCACCGCGGCCGGCGCTGCTGACGTTTGCGGGTTCGGTGGCGACCAACCCGGCGCGGCGGCCGTGGGTCGACGCGATGCGCGCCGTGGGCGAGCCGCGGTGCACGCTCACGCTCTTCGACAAGGCGCAGCGCAAGCACTACTCGCCGTCGGACCTCGAGGCGTCGCTGCGCGCCGCGAGCTTCTCGCTGCAGCTGCGCGGCCACGTCGGCCCGCGCAAGGCGGTGCTCGACTCGATCCGATGCGGCGCGCTGCCCGTGCTCGCCTCCGAGCGGACGCCGCTGCCCTTCTCCGATGAGATCGACTACGCCGCCTTCGCGCTGCGCGTCGCCGAGCGCGCCAACGCGACGCGCGTCCTGAGCGCGCTCGAGCGCATCGGCGCGCCGCAGCTGCGAGCGATGCGCGGCGCGATGGCGGCGGCCGCGCGCCTGCTCGACGCCGGCCCGCACGGCGCCATGGCCGAGGCCGTGCTCGCAAGGTTCGTGAAGGTCGCGGAGCGCAGGGTGAGCGCGGTGCCGGCGAGCACGAGGACACCGTTGCCGTTGCTCGTCTATTAAAATGCAAACGCGTGCTGAAAAATTAGGGGCTTGCATGCAAAACGTTTTCGGGTGCATGCAGAACATTGATCGGCGGACGAGCCGACATATATGCACACGCAGCGCGAGGAGGCCATCCTCGCCGCGGGCGCGAGCACGGGTGGCGATTTCAAGCTGGCCGTCATCACAGGTGCGTCGCGCGGGCTCGGGCTGGAGTTCACGAGGCAGCTACTGCAGGCGGGAGGCTATCGTGTCGTTGCGACCTGCAGGCAGCCAGAGGCGGCACACGAGCTGCAGGAGCTGGCGTCGCTTCCGGGCATGGTTGGTCCTATCACGCTGGACGTTACGGACGGCGAGACCATCAGCAAGGCCGTCGAGGCCGTGTCGGCGCAGGCCACGGCGGTCCACCTCCTGATCAACAACGCGGGGGTCGCCAACGTCAAGGACCCTCAGGACCATGTGCTCAACACCACACCCGAGTGTTTCAACGAGCTCTTCGACGTCAACTGCACTGGTGTGTTGCGCTGTACTCACGCATTCCTGCCGCTGCTGCGGGCCGGCAGAGGCACGGTGGTCAACATCACGGACGTGCTTGGCTCTCTGAGCAAGGCCGACACGATTTCTCCGGGCTTCTTTGCGGCGTATCGCTGCTCGAAGGCCGCTGCCAACATGCTGACGCGCACGCTCGCAGCTGGTGAGCCGCAAGTCACCTTCTTGGCGTTGCAGCCAGGCGTCGTCGCCACCGAATTGGGCAAGGCTTGTCGAAGCACGATAGCCGGCCTCCCGCCTCACGTGGTCGAGGGCATGCCGATAGAAGAGACCGTCAAGGAGATGATTGCAGTGATCCAGCAAGCAAAGCAGACTGGGTGCACAGGGCTCAGCGTCGATGGCGAGCCGTTTCCGTGGTAGTTCGCGCGTCATACAGATACACACAGAGAGTGAGAAGCTGCTAGCTGCGCGGGGCGTGTCGCTCGCGTCGGTGTGTCAAGCGCCGTTGCTGTTTCAAGATTTATTCCACGTACCAACGTTTTTTTTTCGTGCAGCAATGGCGGCGTGCGATCGTGGCTGGCGCGGCGGCGGCTCATATGAAAATCATGCGGGCCCCGTCTCGATCGGAGCGTCCGGATCGGAGCCCCACTCGGCCCACGAGCCGTCGTAGAGCGGCACGCCGGTGTCGCGGCCGACCTGCGCGAGCGCGAGCGAGATGACCGAGGCGGTCACGCCGGAGCCGCACGAGGTGAGCAGGCCGGCGGAGGTGTCGACGCCCGCGGCGGTGAAGACGCCCTTGAGCTGCTCTGGCGGGAGCATCTTGCCATCGTCGGTGAGCAAGTCGGTGAAGGGCAGGCACATCGAGCCCGGGATGCGGCCGGAGCGGCAGTTGGGGCGTGCCTCGGCCACGGTGCCCTCGAACCGCGCCTTTGAACGCGCGTCCACCACGAGCAGCTTGCTCTCCGGCGGCGCCTGCATGTTGGTGAGCACCTGCTCCTTGGACCAGACGGCGCCAGGCGCCAGCGATGCCGCGAAGTCGTCGGCGCTGCCCTCGAGCGGCGGCGGCGGTGGCCCCTCATCGATAGGGTGCCCCTCGCTCATCCAGGCAGGCAGCCCGCCGTCGAGCACCGACGCCTCCTCGTGGCCAAACGTGCGCAGCATCCACCAGAGACGCGGCGCACTGAAGATGCCCTTGCCGTCGTAGCAGACGACGTGGTCGCCCGTGCGCAGCCCTAGCGAAGCCATGCACTTTGCGAAGTAGCCGGCGGACGGCAGCATGTGCGGCAGCCCAGACGTGTCGTCAGTGCCGTCGAGATCGAAGAGCCGTGCACCAGGGATCCTCCGCGCCGCAAACTCGGCACGCGTGTCCCTGGCCATGGCCGGGAGGTACCAGGACGCGTCGACCACCTTGATAGGACCCGCCGAGAGACGAGCGGCCAGCCAGGCCGGGCTAACGAGGGGTGGAGTCGCGGGCATGCCGTCCGAGTCGCGGGGTAGCGTCTGGTTTTTACAA
>Ga0209713_10002990_pt1 | contig 10627 bp, 6 predicted proteins | sample ArcOceMetagenome_3_FD_187444 | JGI IMG/M metagenome (GOLD analysis project Ga0209713, IMG submission 187444) | Marine eukaryotic phytoplankton communities from Arctic Ocean - Arctic Ocean- Svalbard ARC20M Metagenome (SPAdes) (version 2) | ecosystem: Environmental > Aquatic > Marine > Oceanic...
CGCATGCGTGGGCATATGCGTGTGAGTGCAGTGGTGGGATGGTGGGTCGCGCGCCGTAGCTCCACAGCTCCGCCGAGACGGCGCGCCACTGCGGCGCGTCGGGCCAGCGCGCGGCGTCCTTGTTGGGCAGCGGCGCCGACGAGAGCGCGAGCAGCAGGTCGAGGCGGTGCATCAGCATGGCCGCCTCGTACGCCGTCTCGTCGGCGCCGCGCGACGCGAGGCCCTCGAGCAGCTTCGGCACGACGCCGAGCTGCACGAGGCAGACGGCGGCGTCCTGCGAGCGGGAGGGAGGGGAGGACGAAAGGTGGCAGGGGAGATAGGAGATAGGAGATAGGAGATGGGAGATAGGAGACAGGAGATAGGAGGAGGGGGAGGGCGGGGGCGCCCGTCACCTGCGAGGCCTCGGCGGCGGCGGCGAGGACCATCGTCGCCTCGCGCGGCAGCTGCGCCTCCTCGTCGGGCGCGTCGTGGCGCGGCGGCGGCCGCGCGGCGATCGCGAGCAGCTCGGGCAGCGCTCGTAGCCCGAGCATCTGCTCGACGATCGCCGGCGTGCGCGCGATCAGCGAGAGGCCCATCGCGAGCAGCCGCGCGGGGATCTCGCGCGCCGACGACCCGCCGCCGCCGCCGTCGGAGTCGGCGTGCGAGAGCGAGAGCTCGGCGAGCTGCGTGTGCTGCGCCTGCATCAGCCGCCACACGGCCGCGCCGCCGTCTTCGCCGCCCTCGTTGAGGCCCGACGACGGGTTGAAGCGGGGCGGCGTGAAGGCCTGCGGCTGCAGCGGCGCGAGCACCTTGAGCAGCGAGATCGAGAGCGTCTGCAGCGTTGCCGCCTGGTCGCTCGTCCAGCCCTCGAGCATCGGCGACGCCGCCGACGACGACGACGACGACGACGCACCCATGGACGCGCCGCCCGCGCCGCCTGCGCCGCCCGCGCCGCCCGCGCCCGCGCTGGTGCCGCCGTCGGCGCCGCCCAGGTAGGCGAGGAGGGTCGAGCAGATGCCGCGCGCGGCCGCCTCCGAGGCGACGGCGACGCCGACGCGGCCGGGCGCGTTCACGCACGTCAGCAGCAGCGAGAAGACGCACTCGCGCGTCTCAAAGTCCTCGGCGGTGCGGCCCTTGGACAGGTGGCCCATCGCGCGCTGCTCGGCGTCCGAGCCGCCGCCGCCGCCGCCGCTCGCGGCGAGGGCGGCGGCGGCGGCGGCGGCGCGCGCGGCGGCGGCGGCGGCGGTCGCGGCGCGCGCGGCGGTCGTGTCCCACGGTTGCGTCATCGCCGGCACGGCGTGCTTCTCGGCCGGCTTGGCGGTGGCGGCGGTGATGACGAGCGAGAGCACGCCCGAGGTGTGGAGCGCGGCGGGCCCCGTGGGCGCAACGGCGGCGCGCAGCAGCAGCGACAGCGTGTCGTTGCGCAGCAGCCGCTGCGACTGCGACGGGCTCGGCCGCGTCATGAGCGAGCGCAGCAGCGGCAGCAGCGCCGCGCAGCACGGCGGCGTCGCGAGCAGCTCCGACGACGCGGCGGGGCACTGCCCCGACATGAGCTGCAGCAGCTGCAGCAGCTTCGTCGCGAGGCGCGCCGTCTCCTGGCTCGAGAAGAAGCCGCCGCCGCCCCCCGTGCTCTGCGCCGCCGCCGCCGCCGCCGCCGCCGCCGCCGCCGCCGCCGCCGCCTTTGCCGCCCGCGACTGAGAAAGCGCGGCGGCGGAAGGCGTCCTCCGCACCGCCGGCGCGCTCGCGCCTCGCAGCGGCCGCGCCGTCGCCGCGCCGTCGGGCCGCTGCGGCTGGCTCGACGACGGGCGCGGCTTGGGCTGCGACGCCGCGAGGTAAGCCGACTCGTCGGGCGGCGGCCCTCCGTCGTCGTCGCTGTCGTCCGACTCGGCGCCGGCGCCGGCACCGCCTCCACCTCCCTCCAGTGCCGAGTGCGGCTTGGTCGCCGCGAGCGCGTCCACCGTCGTCGCGGCGCTGGCCTCGTACTCGTCGATCATGCCATCCTCGTCAAAGGCGTCGGCGGCCTCGGCCTCGACCTCGGGAGGCTCGCTGTCGAGCTCCTCCTCGTCCTCCTCGCTGATCGCCATGCGCTGCGCGCCGCCCGTCGTGCCGAGCGTCGACAGCGTGTGCAGCTGCTGCAGCAGCGGCCAGTGCGCCTGCTGCGCGAGCAGCTGCTGGCACGCGCCAATCGAGCCGCGGCACATGACGAGGACGAGGTCGCACAGCCGGAACTGGCGCGAGACGGCGCGGGCCGAGTGCATCGCGCGCACCGCCTGCACCGCGACCACGCTCTCGTCGAGCGCCTCGAGCCCGATCGGAACCGGCGTCCGGATGGCGTCGTCCGCGTTCGGCCGCAGCGGGAACAGCCGGATGCAGATGCTCTCGAGCGCGTCCGCCGCGGCCGTGAAGACGGTCTGCTCGCGCGCGGCGAGAAACTCGCCAATCGACTCGAAGACGCGCGTCGTGTCGCGACCGAAGCGCGACTCGTCGCTCGAGATCCGCGCCTTGAAGGGCCGCGTGCACAGGGCGACCAGCACGCAGACGCACGTCGCGAGATCGGCGGCCTCGGAGCCGGCGAGCTCGCGCAGCCGCGCTCCGGCGAGCACGAGCACCCGCGAGAGCGACTCCAGCTCGTGGTAGAAGAAGCCGGCCTCGCGCTTGCGGCTCAGCTTGCGCAGCTCGCCCACCTGCCGCTCGGTGTTGTCGGCGAGGTGGCGGTGCTCGAAGCACGAGATGCAGCGGCCCGGCGCGTCCTCCGCCGTGGCGTCGGTGTTGGCGTGCTCCACATTGGAAAGCGTGCGAGGCATGGCCTCGTCGAGGGCCGCCGCGCCGCCCATGTGGTGGCTGGGGTGCCCGCAACTCAACGTTCAACCCGCAGGTCGAGCTCCGAGTGGGTCGGTGCTTTCCCCCCTCCCCCCCCCTTTGAAGGTCAAATAAGTATGTAACTAAGTACCCGGCGCAAGCCGAACCTCGCGGCGACGTCGCAGCGACGACACCGCACCAACTTCTCCGAGCTCAATCGACCTCACGACCGCTACGAGCGGGCGCCGACCCGCGGCCGCCCTAGTGCAGGGCCCTGGGGTAGGTAGAAGCTGGCAAACGCGTCACACGCCTCAATAGCCTCAATAGCCATAAGGATCGTAAAGAAGGCTGCAGGCGCTTCATCCTTCTCCGAGAGGCTCGCGACCAGGGTGCCGAGGAGGACACGCCTAGCGTTCCTTTATGCTGTCATTGCGTCATGTTACTACCCAGGGTTACTACTGTTCGCATGCATGGAGTGCACAGGCTCGCGGGCGCATATTCAGGTGCGAGCAGGCACTGTGGGTGGATTGAACTGGGAGTGCTTTCCCTCCGTCCGGTTGGTTGAGCAAGGCATTGAAGAAAAAAGTGAATCCTACATCCTACACAGTGTATGTAGCATAGATAGGATCTACCCAGTGCCGAAATTAGATAATTCCCTCCTTGATGCGACCTCTCGGAGCCCGACGTGTACTTGCACAGCACGCCCATGGTAGTCTACCCGCACTCGGACCGAGATTACTTCCTGCACTGCCTTCCGCCATGGAGTGGTCTTCCACTCAATCAATCAAAATCCCTTACCCGGAACGGACGGATCCATTGATTGGATTCCGACAGGAGGGGGCTCTCATGGACCAATCGTTGAACAGAGCAGTACGAAGACGAAACCAAACAGCCGCAATCACAGCCGGCGACCAGCCAGAGGAGAAAGAACCAGCTGGAAAGAACAGCGAATGAAAAAAGGCGGTCGAGATCAAATCCTTCAGCTAGACCCGAAAAGCCGCCGCACCCACCCAGAATTTCTCCGGTGACCCCAAAACCACCCGACTCGACCCTCCAAAACTCTGCACGCAAGCGTGACAAGCGCCAGAAATCCGGCGCTGCGTGTGCCCCTCCCCCCCTCGGCGGCTCGGCCGCGCCGACGCAAGCGGCGCGACACATGTTCGAGGCTCGCGCTCTGCGAGTGGGCCTCGTTCTGACGAGCGGTGCTATTCTTCTACTGCTTGCACTTCGCAAGCGCAAGCAACGCGCCAGGTGGCCACCTCGGCAACGCGTGCTGAGTCCATGCAAGTGCAGCTTGGAAGAGTTCAAGGACTCGCTCGTGCGCAGCGTCACCCTCGACCGGCTGTTGGCTATAGACGTTCAGACGGGCGATCTGCACATCGGCCTGGACTCGTCTTCCTTGGATTCCCATGCTCATACCGCCACCACAATAGAAGCTGTCACAGAGTCGCAGGCAAGTGCGCCTGGCATGTGTACAGCGCGCCGGTAGCTGCACCACTCATCACAGTCACACTCTGCCACCATGCCCGCAGGCGGCGCACGTTGCGCGCGCTCTCTTCGAGGCGCTCGCGCGCATGCATGAGTGTGAGGTCCTCGCCCTCGACTTGCAGCTCGAGTGGTGCAGAAAGCTCGACGAAGACGCGAACTCGACAGAGCCACGCACGGCCCGCCTCTGCGTGACATTCAACGCACGCCTCATGGACGCTTCTGACAACGTGCCTGCGCGGAAGCGCGTGGATTCGGCCGTCCCACACTACGCGCCACCCCAGCCCGCACTTGGAAGGGTCAGCAGCACTGCCGACATCTGGGCTGCAGGCATAGTGCTGTTTACGCTCCTGAGTGGCCACACACCGTTTGAGGACAGCACGGACGAGGGCGTCCGCGCCAAGGTCCGTCTGGGCAACTACTGTTTCGCCAAGACCGACTGGAAGCACGTCACCGAGCGCGCCAAGCAACTCATCAGGGTGGCCCTCAAGTTGAACCCTGCCGATCGCATCACGGCAGAGCAGGCCCTTCAACACGCGTGGCTCGCTCTCGGCGATCGGCCAACGTCAGATCCACGACGCTGACGGACGCAGTATCACATCGGTAGCCGCGTCGCCTGACGCTAGAGAAGTAAGTCTGAAACTGTTTTAATGAGCTAACTTAAACGTGTGACGCTGCCGACCAGCGAGACGTACCGCTCGCCCCTCTGCGCGAGGAGGCCGCGCAGCTCGGCGCGCCTCGCGTCGAGCTCGCGCCCGAAGACGGCGAGGCGCAGCGGCGCCGGCATCCCCATCATGTGGCACACGAGGTGTCGCGCGCCGCCTCTGCCTTCGCCTCGGTCGCCGCCGCCGCCGTCGTGGCCGTCGAAGCAGCCGGCCTCGGCCGTCGCGGGCGGCGCGGCCGACGCGTACTGCAGGTAGAGCGAGTTGAAGACGCGCGAGTGCAGCACGTCGACGCGGTGCGGCCAGCGCGTCTTGACGTGGCGCACGCAGCGCTGCTCGACCGTCTCCTCGCGCGTCGCCAGCTTGCACAGCCCGTCGGCGCCGTCGCGCCAGTACCGAAGCGCCTCGCGCCTGCGTGGTGGACGTAGTGCGGTAGTGGTGGTGGTTGTGGCGGTGGCGGCGGGGTGCGTGGCGGTGGTGGGCTGTGGCTGTGGCCGTGGCGACTGGCGAGGCATCGTCTGCACCCAGGCATCGCGGTGCCCGGCCTCCGAGTTGCGCAGCAGGAAGACGCCCGTGTTGATCACGCACCGGTTCGGCACCCCGCCGTGCGCCACCGTCGTCGCCGCAATGGCCTGGGCGGCGCACGTCGAGCGCGCGCGCGCGCAGCCGCAGCCCAGCGCCGTGCCGTCCTCGGAGCTCGTGCTCCTGTTCTCGTGGGTGCTGAGCAGCAGGTGCACGCCGCCGTCGCCAAAGTAGGTCTGCAGCAGCGGCGCGAGCGACGAGTCGACGGCGTGCACGACGGCATCGGCGTCGAGGAACATCACGAAGCCGCAGCCCCAGTCGCGCCGCTGCGTGGCGAGCCAGGCTGCCCAGATCTTCGACCACGTCCTCGGCACGTCTGACGGCAGGACATGGTGCGAAAGGGCGTGGTAGCTGTAGCCGTGCGCGAGCGCCCAGTTGAGGCTCTGCTCGACGGCGGGCGCACCCCAGGAGCCAGCCCGCAGCAGGTTGGGCGTCGCAAACGACACGACGCACACGCGCGGAGTCGCCGGGCGGGCCGGTGACCAGCTGAGGAAGGAGTCGTTGCGCCCGGGCCTCGTTATTTTATGCACCTGCTCGGCGAGCCTGGCGCGGATCTGCGGAGAGTTGCCGGTGCCGGTGATCGGTGGGTCCGAGCGATGCCTAACGGCATAATTGTGCATACTACCCGAGTTAGTATCTGATTGTCCTCGGCTCAATCAGGACGTTTGATTTCGAAACGAGAAGTTAATAGCCTCAATACACTGAATAGCCTCAATCAGATTGAATAGCCTCAATTCGCCCTATGATGGCGCTACGCCTCTACCTCCGCAAACAGGTCCAGACCGAGGCGGCCCCACGCCTCGTCATCATCGTCATCATCGTCTTTCTCTCGCTGCGCCGGCGGTGCGGACGAGGCACTGGCCGGCCGCGCCACCCTGCTCCTGAGCGGCGCGTCTCGTCGCGGTGGCGCGGGTCCGCCGGGTGACGCGACGTCGGGCTCAAAGCCTGGGCTGTGGACGTACTCGAAGACCTGCCACACGCTACCGTCGGCCACGATGCTCTGCGCGTGCACGGGTCGCCATTCGGAGAAGTCGCACACCCAGCGGACGGAGATGAGTCGGCGCACGCCCCGCGCCGCCAGCCCCGGAACAATTTTGTTGAGAGCCGCTGGGAGCAAGTAGCTCACGATGGTGGCGTCGTCGGGCAGGTCGGCGGTCAGCGCGTCGTCGTGCCTGAAGCTGGCCAGCGGCAAGTCAACGGACGCCTGCTGCGCAGCCTGCACGAGCTCCGGATCGAGCTCGATGCCCAACGACCGCACTCCACGCCGCGCGGCCGCCATGCAGATCCGTCCGTCGCCGCTGCCGAGCTCGACCATGTTGACCGAGCCAGGTCTCATCTCGGTCTCACCCTGCCCCCGATCAACCAGCGCATCCACCACCGCGTCCACCACAGGCGGCGGGGTGGCGTACGTGCTGCCGTCGGCGCTGCGCCAGGGCGAGACGTAGCCGCTCTTCCAGTCGTAGCCGAAGGTCGTCGGCATACAATTGTTGGCCTCGGCGTTGCGATAGCGATGCCCAATGCGCTGCGCGCGACGCTTTGGCCGACGGCGCGCTCTGATGGCGGCGCGCATAAATTACATACCTCATTACGCAAACTGGCCTAGCAGCGGCGCGCATACGCTGAGGCTGCGCTATACTCTATGGTTTTGACGCACACTGATGTGGCGGCGCAGAGCACCAGCTCGGCAGCGGCCGCACTTCAGTCGGACGACCCGCTGCTGCTCGACGGCTGCACCATCAGCATCAAGTGGCCGCACAAGGGCGAGACGCGTGACCGCAAGGGCGTGATCAAGTTCACGCCGAAGCCGGGTGGGCAGCGACGATACGTGGTGCGGATGGAGTGGCAGGGAGGCGGCACGCGCGAGACGAGTACGAACTGGAAGCACCTGAAGCGGCGCACGTACGAGGTGGTGAGCTCGCCGTACAAGAAGAAGGGCCACAGGTGGACGGACACCGAGCTCGAGGCGGCCAAGCGGCGGCGGCGGGCGCCGGTGCGTGAGTCGGACAAGAGCATCGGCGTTTCGCTGGGCCGGACGGGCATGGCGGTGCACATCAAACTGGCAACGACGCTAGATCCAGAGTTCGAGCCGCAGGGCGGGAAGGTGGGCGGCCGGCAGGGGCCCCTCAAGGACTGGCGTGGCAAAGTCATCCGGGCTATGGAGCAGATGCCAGGGCAACGCGGCACGGCGCAGGACGTGTGCGCCAAGGTCGAGGAGATCTTGGGCAAGAACAACCCGTTGCTCGATTGCTCCATCCAGCCAGGCTCGAAGACTAAGGTGAAGTGGAACAAGTCGGTGCACTCCACGTTGAGCCAAAGTCGGGACGTCTTTGTGCGGACGGAAGACAAGAAGTGGCAGTACATCCCGCCGGTCGAGGGCACCCTGCAGCCGAGGAAATCGGATAAGGAGATCCAGCACAACAAGCGCGGCCCCAAGCAGCCCAGCAAGGCCACGAAGATGAAGAAGTTGTTCAATAAAATTGACAGCCTTTAATTGTTTTGGCTACTCCGCCGTCGGAAACTTTAGATACCAGTAGACTGGTAGACTGGTAGACTGGTAAATAACTTTAGATACTTTAGATACTTTAGATCATTGCTTTCCCTCCGCTTCAGCCTTCTCCGAAAATTAGACCCGGCATACAATTGTCGGCATACAATTGTTGGCTTCGGCGTTGCGATAGCTCTGCCCATGCGCTGCGCGCTACGCTCGGCGCACCGCGCGCTGTAATGGCGCTAAGTGAGCGCGCGAAACCAAAAACATAAGATATGGCCAGGCGCGAGCGCGAGGCGTTCGCCGCTGCCGTCTGCCGCCTGCCGGCGGCGATCAAGGAAGAGCGCGCGGCAAGCCTGGACGCCTCTAGCCGATGGCAGGCGGCCAGCACAGCAGCGGGAAGCGAAGGTCCGAGTCTGGCAGCTGCGCAGGCGGCAAGTGCGGCGTGGAAAGTTGCTGTCACTCGCCTCAAGACACTGGAAGCTGCGCAAGCCAAGTTGAAGAAGGTGTTGGACGCCGTACATGACGCGCTCAGGGCAGCGCAGCATGCAAACGAGGTCCTTCCACCTCCCGCTGCAGAATCGCTCCGGTCTCTTTCTGATGCGGCCCCTGATGCTGCCGCACACCCACTCGTCGCGGCGGCTGTTTGGGCGTCGGCCTCAGTGACGGAGGCCGTGCTTCTCTCGAGTGACGTGATGACCTGCATCTTTGCCTGCTTCAAGTCAGTGGAGGCCGTGGTCACGCTCAGATGTGTCTGCCGCGCGTGGCGGGAAGCTGCGAGGCAGACCAAAGCGAGGTGGGCGCTGCTCGAAGCGCTGCCCAGACAGCCGGTCTCCGCCCGCGCCACGAGGGCGGTTGAGGTGCGCGACGGAGATCGCATCTACCGCGTCTGCACGGACACCAAATGCCTCCAGTGCGTGAAGGCGGCGGACGAGGAGCTGATGATGAGCTCAGCCCCACGTTATGGTGGTGATGATGGGGTCTGCGGCATCGCTCTGCTCGACAAACACGTCTACGTGGCGATTTATTCTCGTTACTGGGATGACAGCATCACGATGCTCGACAAGGAGACCCTCAAGTTCCAGTGCACCTTTGGTAGGAAATTGTTGCGGTGGGGGGCCAAGGAGGTTGTGTACGACTACTCCAGCCTCGCTGCTGGCAAGGGCATGCTCATCGCAGCAAATCGAGGCCACCATTGCATCAAAATGTTCAGTGCTGAGGGGCTGCCTCTCTTTGCCCTCTCTTTGCCGCCAATGGTCTGCTCCATGAGTGGCATTGCTGTGCTCAACGAACATCTTGTCCTCATCGGTGCGGTTCCGCTTGGGAGATACCAACAGCAATGCGCTGCTCTGGTCTTCGGCGATTATGCAGACAAGACATGCGCGCCGACACAAATGCTGATGACCAAGGGGCCTGCCTCTAGACCGAGCCTGACCGGCATGGAGAATGGCATCACCCTTGCTTGGTCATCGCGGGATTGCCATTTCACACAAGTGCTGCGTGTGAGGTCGTAGGGTTCTTATTCCCCCTCGGTGAGTGCGTGCCCTGGGTTAAACCCGCACCTGGGCGAGTGGGAGTTCATCGCTATTGAGGCTATTGAGGCGACGCGTTTGCCAGCGATTACCCCAGGGCCCTGCACTAGGGCGGCCGCGGGTCCAGCGCGACACGCGCTGTGCTGGCAGCTCGTGAAAGTTTTAGGCTGCACATAATATGGTCTTGAAGCAAACCGTCGTGGCGGCGCAGAGCACCAGCTCGGCAGCGGCCGCACGTCAGCCGGACGACCCGCTGCTGCTCGACGGCTGCACCATCAGCATCAAGTGGCCGCACAAGGGCGAGACGCGTGACCGCAAGGGCGTGATCAAGTTCACGCCGAAGCCGGGCGGGCAGCGACGATACCTGGTGCTGATGGAGTGGCAGGGAGGCGGCACGCGCGAGACGAGTACGAACTGGAAGCACCTCAAGCGGCGCGAGTACACGGTGGTGAGCTCACCGTACAAGAAGGGACACAGGTGGACGGACACCGAGCTCGAGGCGGCCAAGCGGCGGCGGCGGGCGCCAGTGCGTGAGTCGGACGAGAGCATCGGCAAGTCGCTCGACCGGACGGGCGCGGCGGTGGGCACCAAGTTGAGACAGACGCTGGATCCAGAGTTCGAGCCGCAGCTCGGGCAACCGGCCTTGCGAGGGCCGCGCATGGACTGGTACGGCAAAGTCATCCGGGCCATGGAGCAGATGCCAGGGCAACGCGGCACGATGCAGGACGTGTGCGCCAAGGTCGAGGAGATCCTGGGCAAGAACAACCTGTTGCTCGACCGCTCCATCCAGTCGGGGACAAAGGGCGTGGAAAAGTGGCGGAAGAGGGTGCAGATGACGTTGGGGACGAACAGAGACGTCTTTGTGCGGACGGAAGACAAGAAGTGGCAGTACAGCCCGCCGGTCGAGGGCACCCTGCAGCCGAGGAAATCGGATAAGGAGATCCAGCACAACAAGCGCGGCCCCAAGCAGCCCAGCAAGGCCACTAAGATGAAGAAGCTGTTCGATAAAATTAACAGCGTTTAGGTTCTTTAGAGTCGCGAAGATAGTCTATCTATCTATCTATCTATCTATCTATCTATCTATCTATCTATCTATCTAT
>Ga0209713_10002994_pt1 | contig 10618 bp, 5 predicted proteins | sample ArcOceMetagenome_3_FD_187444 | JGI IMG/M metagenome (GOLD analysis project Ga0209713, IMG submission 187444) | Marine eukaryotic phytoplankton communities from Arctic Ocean - Arctic Ocean- Svalbard ARC20M Metagenome (SPAdes) (version 2) | ecosystem: Environmental > Aquatic > Marine > Oceanic...
ACTGGCGGCGCGCCAGTTCGTAGACCCACCCCCTATTCGTGGACCCACCGGTGCCAATCTCGAGGTCACCCCCCCGTTCCTATTCGTTGGTCTTGGGTCTTACAATTGGCACCTTACTATCCCGGTGCATGCGGCGCATCGCGACATGTTCGCCACCCGGCTCCGTTCCCCGCTGCGCCTGCCTGCCGCCCAACGTGTCGCCCGGCTGAGCAGCGACGAGATCCCCGGCCTGCGTCGGTCGGCCTTCCGGGCGCATCTGAAGAACGTGAAGAGACCCGAACCTACCGACGCGCCGCTGCCGGTCACCGGCCCGCTGGCCCGCTCCTCGACCGCTCTGGTGAAGCCACGAAGCCTCGAAGCCCTTCAGACAGAGTACTCGGAACGGATTCCGTCGCTCTATAGCACGGTGGATGGCTTCGAGGGTGCGCTGCTCCTTCTCAACCGCAACACGAATCAGGCCAAGTCCATATCACTGTGGAGCTCGCGCGCGGCCTTTGAGGTGCCGCCGCATTCCCCTTCGACCTCGCCCACAGCCGAGCCCACAGCTCAGCCCATCGTGCCCACGCCCACAGGCCACGGCGACAACGCCAGCCTACCGCGAGGCGATGGCAGCGCTCGGCGGCCACTTTCTTTCTGCGCCCGAGGTCGAGGAGTGGGAGCATGCCAGCTCGTACTTCCCACCACGCGCGAAGGAGGCAGACAGTTAGCTACTCAAACTGATAAACTATGGACACATCATAGGTCCGCGGATATTCTGTTTTCGTCCCCGGCCTGCAGCGTGAGCAGAGACTCCACCTTGCCCTCGTGCTGCAGCCCCTTGCCAAACGCGCTGAGGAGCTCGTCGAGCTGGTCCTTCTCAAGCGTTGGTCGCTGCAGGGTCAGCAGTATCGCCTGCTTCCCGACCATGAGCTGAACGGCAGGCGCGTCTGCGCACGCTTCGCCGTCGACCTTCACGATCTTGTCGAAGAGCTTCACGCCCGCTTCCGCAGCCGTACCCTTGCTCGCCAGCTCGGTCACGCGATTGAAGTCGGTCTTCTCGGCGCTCGCTAGCTTGAAGTCGCTAAGGCCGACCCCGTAGCCCATTGGTGTACGTACCAGCCTCAGCTGAATCTCAGAGGTGGGCGCCTTCTGGATGAGCTCAGCGCCCTCGACTTTTCTCGAGCCGCTCACGTCCGATTCCTCGTGGTACGACAGGCCCCGCTCGACCAGCTTGGCCGTCGAAGCCGAGGCGCTGGCCTCGTCAGGCGCCTGCTTCGGCTCTGACTTGCCGAAGAACTTACGCGTGCCGAGCTTGATTGTGCGTGCGCTTCGCTTAGTGCAGCAAAACATGGTTTCAGTAACCATGCATTTTCTTTGCATGGGGCTCGTGCGTTAAACCGCCGCATGCGCAGGCGCAGGCGTCGGCCTGAGGCCGGGCCCGGAGGGCCGCGCCGGACCTACCTACCTACCTCTAGGAGGGGTAAAACTAGCGCACGCAGCTCTGTGCGCGCACGAGCGCCCCGGGACCTGCTCATCCCACCGGCCGGGGCTGGCGGACGCCGCTCCCAGGAGGGGGGGTTGCAGATCCCAATGGCCTGGACCGTAGCATTTCTGCATGCTACGGGGTAGCCCGAATCCAGGCGTCGTAATGTAAGCAAAGAAACAAGCCGTAGCGAGCAGGTGGTCGACGTGGAAGGGCCGTTTCTCCATGCGTTTCTCCGCTTCCTCTATTTATTTGCACGGTGAATTTCACTGTGAAAAGACTTGTACGAGCGTCACGACGGCGTCATGAACTGTGGCGCGTTGGCACCGCGCTGCAAGGCTTTCAACCTCTCTAGTGAGAGTCATCTTCCAACGAACGCGTAGTGAAGAGCTACACCTCGATAAGCGCGTCAATTGGCACCGCCACGCACCATGCGGGAGCACCTCCTTCCCGCACACTTGCATAACCGTAACGACGGTGCACTAGATCCTGATGTCATGAGCTGTGACGCGTCAGTACCGCGCTGCAAGGCTTCCAACCTCTCTAGTGAGAGTCATCTTCCAACGAACGCGTAGTGAAGAGCTACATCTCGATCAGCACGTCAATTGCAGCACCTATCGGGAGAGGCCGTACGAAGCAAGATGCCAGGCGTAAGCGCAAAGCCGGCACTGCTCGGGCCCATGAGCTCGGATTGAGGTGATACTTTGACCCACACGCTCGTGGCTGAGCAGTACAGTTCGGTGCATGTGCGAACGGGAGCTCTACACGCCGTCTTATACTCCGGAAACCGCGTTATGTGTTCTCTGGCGTCTTGCCGCGGACGGTGTGACGTAGGAAGAGGCCGTGAGACGCATCGGCACGACCGCACACGGCTACCTTCAGCTTTGAGCGATGAACAGGGCGGATTGAGCACCTCGCTGGGTCTCTTTGCAAGTCCACCGCTGATACTCTCGACCGAATCGGTCGTGGTGATGAACCGGTTGATGGAGTGGAAGGGCATGAGCACGTCGATTGCCTCAGTACCGATTCGTGACAAGATGCCAGACGCTAGCGCAAAACCGGCACTGCTCGGACCCATGAGCTCGGATTGAGGTGATACTTTGATCCACACGCTCGTGGCTACGCCGTACAGCCTGGATCAGGTGCGAACGGGAGCTCTACCGGCCGGCTTCCACCCCGAAAGCTGCGTGCCGCGTGCTAGGGCGGTTTGCCCGGGTCCCGCGGTGACGTCACGAAGAAGCCGCGAGACGCATGCGCATGGCTGCTGACGCAGCACTACGTGTATGGGCGACGAAGCGGGCGGTTTGAGCACCTCGCTGAGGCTCTTTGCAAGTCCCCCACTGATACTCTCGACCGAATCAGTCGTGGTCATGGAGTGAAAGGGCATGAGCACGGCGCTTGCAACCCGGGCGGCCTCTCCCCGTAGGGTATACCTCAGTAGGTGCTGCAGTTGACGTGCTCACATGCCCTTCCACTCCATGACCACGACTGATTCGGTCGAGAGTATCAGTGGTGGACTTGCAAAGAGCCCCAGCGAGGTGCTCAATCCGCCCAGTTCATCGCCCAAAGATGCCGGTGGCCGCGTGTAGTTGTGGCGATGCGTCTCATGGCCTCTTCGTGACGTCACCGTGCCGCTCGGGCAACACGTCGGGCAAGCCACCACAGCACGTGGCACGCGGTTTCCGGAGGAGAAGACGGCCTTTAGAGCTCCCGTTTGCACCTGATCCGGGCTGTACGGCTCAGCCACGAGCGCACGGGTCAAAGTATCACCTCAATCCGAGCTCATGGGACGTCACCGAGTAGTGCCGATTCCGCGCTTGCGCCTTGCATCTCCCGAGGGTTTCACCGGGACGAGCGGCCGCCCGGGTTGCAATCGCCGGGCTCATGCCCTTCCACTCCATCACCACGACTGATTCGGTCGAACGTATCAGTGGTGGACTTGCAAAGAACCCCAGCGAGGTGCTCAATCCGCCCACTTCATTGCCCAAAGATCCAGGTGGCCGCGTGTAGTCGTTGCGATGCGTCTCACGGCCTCTTCGTGACGTCACGGGCAAGCCGTCACGGCACGGCACGAAGATATTCAAGACGGCCTATACAGCTCCTGGACGCATCGCACCGGAGCTGCACGGCTCAGCCACGAGTCAAAATCTGAGCTCCATCCGAGCTCAAGGGCTCGCGAGTAGTGCTGTTTTTGCACTTTGGTCTTTGGTCTTTGCCCTGGACGACCACGCCCTCCGTGAGCTACAACTGACGTGCTCCTGCCGCTCGCCACTCCATCACGAGGATGTTTGGTCAAACGCTATGGTGATGGAGTTGCAAAGAGCCTCGGTGGCACCCTCAAACAGCCCACCATACCGCCCAAGCACGTAGTAAGATGGCCGTGCCTAACCGTGGCGGTGCGTCGTCACGCCGGGTAAGCCGATGCCGCGATGCGTGCGCACGCAACTATCACGTGATCCGACCTCTAGAGCTATTACACGCACACGATCGGAGGTGTACGACTCAGGGCTGTCGATGGTCGATCGTCTCGCGCGAGTTCTCAGATTGTCAAGTATCAGGACGGTCCCAGGTGGTCCCGGGCAGTCCCGGGCGGCGCGGTCGGTCCCGGGCAATCATGTTCAATCATGCACGCGCAGGAGTCGCGGCGCGGCTCGCGGTCGGCGGCGCGCTCTCGACGCGCGGGCACCGTCGGACGACCCCGGGCGGCGGAGGAGGTCGGTCGATCGATCGCCGATCGCGGCACTCTTGTGCGCTCACGTCCGTCGGTCGTTGGCAAATCACCGCAGTATGCGAAACTACGCTCGCTGGCGCAAGATCATCAAGGAGTGGCCCGACCCCACGCCGACTTGGTACATACAAGCTGTAAAAACCCGCTTGCTGGCGGCGCGTCTGGCTCCAACACGCTGCCAGTACGAGTACTGATTCAGGCGCAGCCATGTTTGACCTCCGTTCTGTACTCCTCGGCGCCGGACTCGGCGCCGCGACGGCCCTCCTCCTCGGCGCGCGTCGCCGCCGCGGGCTCCCTCCTCGCGGGTTGCCACGGCAGGCGGCGCCGGTGGACACCACCAGCGTGCTCTCGGCCGGCAAAGCCGCGGTCATCATCGGCAGCGGGTCGGGCATCGGCCGCGCCGCCGCGCTGCGCTGCGTCGCGCTGGGCATGAAGGTGATGCTCGCGGACATCGACGTGGCGGACGCCACCGCGGTGCGCGACGAGTGCATCGCCGCCGGCGCGCCGCCCGACACCGTCGTGGTCCAGCCTTGCGACTGCACCCGGGAGGAGCAGGTGCGCGCGGCGCAGGTCGCGGCGTACAAGGCATTCGGCAGGGTGCACCTGCTGATGAACAACGCCGCGGTCCAGACCAACAACCGCTGCGGCCCGTATGAGCACCCCGACCGGTGGCGCAGGATCCTCGACACAAACCTCTTCGGCGTCTACCTGGGCGGGCTGTGCTTCGTGCCGCACATGCTCGATCAGGAGGAGCCTGCCGTCGTCGTGAACACGGGCAGCAAGCAGGGGATCACGATGCCGCCGGGTGACACGGCGTACAACGTGAGCAAGGCGGGGGTCAAGGTGCTCACCGAGGCGCTGCAGCACGAGCTGCGCTCGACCGCCGGCTGCAAGGTGAGCGCCTTCCTGCTCGTGCCCGGCTGCGTCAACACGATGATCCGCACGCGCGGTGACAAGTGGGTCGAGGGCGCCGACTTCAAGCCCGACCGCGCAAAGGACGAGCGCGAGTACAACGGCGTCAGGGACCGCGCGTACGCGGCGCAGAAGTGGGCGGAGCGCGGCGCGTGGCAGCCGGAGCAAGTCATCGACGAGCTCTTCGACGCAATCGGCGCCGGGACGCCCTTCTACGTCATATGTCAAGACGGCGAGACGACGCGCGCCATGGACGACGGCCGCATCCAATGGGCCGCGGACGACGTCCTGTATCGGCGCGCGCCGCTCTCGCGATGGTCGGACGATTTCAGAACCGAGTATGCCGAGATCGCCAAGCGGTTCGTCTGAGATGTTCGTCTGGTGGAGATGGTCAGAATGCGTGCGCCTGGTCCGTCGTTTAGCTTTGGTCATGCGTATATAGCCAAAAAAAGACGCAGCCCACTTTTTGGCCGAGTCCCGACGGGGCCTCCAAGGTGTGGCCGTCGCCGTGCGGTGTGGAGGATTATGAGATTTGTAGCCTAAAAGACCTTGAGTACTGGTCTAGAAGAAGTTGGCTTTGGGCGAAAACCTGCTCAAGGTGCTTTTCCCCCTCACACGCGCGCGCGGCTCGCCCTTTTTAGATCAGCGTGACCTCGCCGTACGTCCCGTCCCGTGTCGCCGTCGACGCCACACGCCGCCGCCACCGACGCGCGCCACACGCACGGGCACACATGCGCTGGGGCGTCATCTCGACCGGCGGCATCGCCAACGACTTCACGCTCGCTCTCAAGACGACGCCGGGCGCCGTGCTGCACGCGGTCGCCTCGCGCTCCCAGGCGTCCGCCGACGCGTTCGCCGCAAAGCACGGCTTTGCGAAGGCCTACGCTAGCTACGAGGCGCTGGCTGCCGACGCTGACGTGCAGGTCGTCTACATCGCGACGCCTCACTCCTTCCACTGCGACAACATCATGCTGTGCCTCGAGGCCGGCAAGCACGTGCTGAGCGAGAAGCCGATGGTGGTCAACGCTGCGCAGGCGGAGCGGTGCATCGCCAAGGCCAAGGAGAAGGGTCTCTTCCTGATGGAGGGCATGTGGACGCGCTTCCTGCCGACGGCCGTCGGCATCCGCAAGGCCATCGCCGACGGCGCCATCGGCAAGGTGCTGAGCGTGAGCGCCTCGCTCGGCTTCAAGAGCGAGCCCGACTTCAACGAGCGGCTGTTCAAGCCCGAGCTCGCGGGCGGCGCGCTCTTCGACGTGGGCATCTACCCCGCGCTGTGGATCTCGATGGTGCTCGGCCCGCCCTCCAAGGTGAGCGCGCACGCGACGATGCTCGAGACGGGCGTCGACTCGCACACGGTGTGCACCTTCGAGTACGAGAGTGGCGCGATGGGGAGGCTCGAGTGCGGCTTCACGGCGGCGCTGCCCAACGAGGTGCACATCGTCGGCGAGACCGGCTTCATCAAGACGACGCGGCCCGCGCAGTGCCCCGAGGGCTACACGATCGTGACGCGGCAGGGGAGCGAGCCGGACCCGATGCTGCTCCGCGGCAAGACGACGACGGTGCTCGAGCCCTTCGACCCGCCGCACAGCGGCGTCGCGCCCGGCTACAACTTTGTCGGCTCGCAGGCCTTCCGCTACGAGGCGGCCGCCGTGCAGGAGGCCATCGGGCAGGGCCTCACCGAGCACCCCGACATGCCGCTGAGTGAGACGCTCGCGATGGCGCGCTGCTTCGACGACATCCGAGCGCAGATCGGGCTCAAGTACCCGTGGGACTGAGAGCCACGCCTCTACGTCGAGTTTATAGCTGGATCGCGTTAGTTTCGAGCTTTTTTCAACATGCATAGCTTTGCGCATACTCTTGAAGAAGTTTGCGCAACCTACCTGCGCAACCCGCAGCAACGCGACGGCTCCGATGTCCCGCCTCGGCATGTTCGGCTCTGACCTCGAGAGCCTCGCCATCGAGCTCGCACCGCCGCTGCCGCCGTCGCTGCTCCTCGGTGGCAGCCTGTGGCTGGTCGTCGGCCGAGCCTCGCCGCTCTCGCCGTCGGACGAAGCGCTGCGAAGGCAGCTGCGCTGGCTCGGCGCCGACGTGCACACGGTGCGCGACGCCGAGTTCGCCGCGCAGTCGCCCACGCGGCGCTGGCCCGGTGTGCGTGCCGCCGTCATCTCTGGCACCGCACGCCGACAGTTCCTGCGCTCCAGCACGCTGCTGTCTGCCAGCGGAGGCGCTGTCGGTACCGGCCCGTCGCTCCCGCTCGTTGTGCTACACGCCGACTCTTGGCGCGATTTGCGGCTGGCACGGCGCGACGAGACGGCCATCGCCGGTGCCGTGCGGCTCGTGGGCGATGGCGGCCACCCGCTGGCGGCCGGGCTGCGTGCCGGGCACGTCCCATTCTACGAGAAGCCCGGCGCTCTGGTCGCGGCGTCGAGCTGCAGCGGCGCGACGGTCGTTGCGCGCGCGCCTTCGGAGCTGCCGGCGGTCTTTGCCTATGACGCAGGCGCAGCGCTCTGCGGCGGGAGCCGCGGCGGTGGTGGCCGCGCCGACAGCGCGGCTCCGACGGCGCCGGCGCGGCGCGTGGCGCTCGGCATCGGTCCGGGCGGCTTCGTGGGCATGTCGCGCGCCACGCCGCAGGCGACGCGGCTGCTCGTTGCGGCGGTGCTGTGGGCGGCGGGTGGCGACGGTGGTGGCAGCGGCGCAGGCGTTGGCAGCGGCGAAGCGACGACCTCGGCCGCGCCAATCATCGAGGCGCTGGCGGCGCACGCGGCGGCGGTGGCATCGTCGGAAGAGACCCGGCTCGAGTACGAAGCGTACGCGGCGGCAAGGCAGGCGATGGCGCGCATGGGGCGTGAGCAAGGGCTGACGCAGAGGCGGGGCGGCGAGGCCGACGCCTCCTTATCGAGGGACGCGACGGTGCGGGAGGCCGTCGGCAGTGGCGGCCAGCAGCAGAGCTTGCGTCAGCAGCCGCCAGCAGCAGCAGCAGCAGCAGCAGCAGCGCCGCCCAGCCGCCGCGCATGCGCACGCATGTGGCCAGGTGCCGGGCGGTGCGGCGGTGCAGGGGGCGAGGGGGCGAGGGCGTCTGTGCTCGTGCACACGTGCGATGCGTACGCGCCGTTCTGGCGCGGCTGGTCGAGCAACTTTGCGCAGCGGTGGGACGCGGCGCGGCTCTGCTGGCCAGTGGTCTTCGCAAACGAGGCGGCGGGGCTCGCGGAGGCGCGCGTGCCGCTGGTGGGCTGCGGCAAGGCGCGGCCCCTCCCCACGGGCGCGGGCGAGTTCTCGACTCGGCTGCGGACGGCGTTGCGACGGCTCACGACGCCCTTTGTGCTCTACATGCAAGAGGACGTCTGGCTCACCGGAGAGGGCGACGCCGACGGCGGCGCCGACGGCGGCGCCGACGGCGGCAGCGGCAGCGGCGGTGAGGGCGCAGCGACGGCGACTCTCAAATGTGCTCTGGCGCTGCTCGAGGGCGGCCACTTTGACGGCGTCCGTCTCGAGCGCTCGGAGCAGTTGCACAGCGGCCTCTACCATCTCGAGGAGACGCCCCACCGCTGCCCCGGCGCCGGCGCTGCTGCCTCTGGCGGCGCGGTGGTGTACCGCTTTGCCGCTCACAACCGATGGCTGTATTCACACCAGCCCGGCCTGTGGCGCGTCTCCTTCCTCCTCGAAGCGCAACAGGCGCAGGCAGACGCCGGCTCGGAGGAGGGGCAGGAGGGGGAGGGGGCGGCGGAGGCGCTGATGCAGCCGGGTGAGAACCCGTGGCTGAACGAGCTGCTCGCGAGCCGCCGTGTCGAGCACCGCCACGCGCGTGTCGCACTCATCCCGTTGGACTGGTACGTGGCGGTGTCTTCGAGCGGCGAGCTCAACGAGGTGGGGCAGCTCATGGCGCAAATGCAGCAGGAGCACGAAACCGACGAGGAGGCCGACGAGGAGGCCGACGAGGAGGCCGTCGAGGAGGCCGACGAGGAGGCGGAGGCGGAGACGGCCAGGGGCACGGCCCCCGCGCGGGCGGGGCGGCGCCCGAGGCCAATGGCAGTGCCGCTAGAAGTACCGTGGTGAGGTGTTTAGTCTGGCGTGATTAGCGCGCGAATACTCTATCTTCACTGACCCCGAACGTTACGGAAGGATGGCGGCCGCATGCTTTGTGGACACAACAGCGAACAGGCAGCACACTAACACGGCTACACGGCGACAAATAACGCAGGAAGCTGGGCCCCGCACGACAAACCAAAGAGAGAGCAATACTGTGCGATTGCATGAGGAGGACAGTCGCCACACCGTTCCGGCCCGTCCATCGGTCAGCCTGTCGGCTCTACAGTCACGTCCCGGAGCGACGGCGCGCGCAGCCGGCGGTCGCGGCGCCGCACCACCGCCGCCTCCGCAGCTCACGCCTCGAGGACGTTGCCTCCTCTGCTCGAGTTGAGGATCTCGAGGTCGATCATCGCGAGGCCGTCGTCGCTCACCGTCAGGAAGACGTCGCACCGCTTGCCACCCCCGGGCATACCCCAGTCAGTCAGCGGCAGCCCCAGCTTCCTCGACGCCTCCGGGTCGACGAGGTTCTTCTCGAACTCCGCCAGCGTCTTGGCCGCTGTGAACGAGCTGAACTTCTTTACCCTCTCCTCCTTGGCGCACTGCTCCTGCACGTATTTCATCCACTCCTCGACGCTGATGACGCCGTTGGCGTCGAGGTCCAGCGTCTTCATCATCGACTCGGCGTACGCCATCGCGTTCGGCCCGCCGCGCATCTTGGCGAGCTCGACCACCTCGATCTCGCCGCTGCTGTTCTCGTCAGCCAGCTTGAAGATTCGGATCGCCGTCGCCTTGAGCGGGAAGTCTGGGTAGGCCGCAGCCTTCTCGTCGATCGGATGCGGCTTCTCTGTATTCCTCGTCCCGTTCACCATCTTCGGGGGCTCGACCGGTGCCGCGGCAGGCGCGGCCGCAGGAGCCCTTGTGCCGTTGACCATTATCGACGTGGGCTTGGCCTGTGCGCGTCAGCACGCGCCAGGTCAGGTGTCGGTTTCGAATCGCAGCGAGGGTGGTGTGCGTGTGCCGGGGCGGATAGAGGGTTCTACAGCCGGCGCGCCACCATGTCGACGGCACCGGGCGCCGGCGTGGCCGGGTCGGGCGGCTTGGAGCCGCAGCAGCCCATTGCGCCTCACGCCAGTGGCGGGTCTGGAGGAGGCCGCGGGTACGCTAAGGACCTGCCACACAGAGGAGCGCTCGCGATCAGTCCGTCTGCCTGCGAGCGGGAGGGACCGTCTCTGGCTGTGGAGATGGCGCCGGCGCCGGGAGCCTCATATAGAGCTGATCGACCGGCGCCAGCAGCCACGCCCACGGCGGTGGGCGGTGTGCCGGTCGCTGCGTGCCACGCGGGCGCGGCGGAGGCTGCGGTGAGAGCTGGCCGCGGGCTGAGTTCACCGCCGCGCCGGCGGCACCCCCAAGAATTGGGAGAGCGATTGGGCAAAAGCAGCGCAGGATTTCCCAGGCCGCACTGCCGAAAGCCTTCACAACAAAAAAGTTTG
>Ga0209713_10002995_pt1 | contig 10616 bp, 4 predicted proteins | sample ArcOceMetagenome_3_FD_187444 | JGI IMG/M metagenome (GOLD analysis project Ga0209713, IMG submission 187444) | Marine eukaryotic phytoplankton communities from Arctic Ocean - Arctic Ocean- Svalbard ARC20M Metagenome (SPAdes) (version 2) | ecosystem: Environmental > Aquatic > Marine > Oceanic...
GCAACGTAGACAGAGATACCATCTTTTTGTGATCATCTGCATGCGCGCATGCAGTCACCTAACAACTTCGTGTTACGATTGCATGCAAAGGAGCAATATTACATGCACCTACACTGCACGTCGTTGACGCATACAGCGAGGAAAGGTGCACGGACACTCTAGGCTACGGTGTCCAGGTTTCTAGGATACGGTGTGGTCCGCCCACTGATCTTCTCAGCGATCGGTGTCCATGGTGGCGAGTGGTTCAGCCTCTGCACGCAGCCGCGTGGCGCGCGCTGCCCGCTGCATCGCGCCGCGCCGTGGGCCACCGCGTTCGCTACGCCGCAATGCACAGCTTGAAGAAGGACCAGAAGGCCAAGGCGAAGCAGTTCTGCGTCTTCACCGGCGCCAACGAGAGGGCGGCCGTCGAGCTGCTCACGATCTTCAGCTGGAATCTCGATGCAGCTGTCGACGCCTACTTCACAGGAGGTGGCGCGGGGCTGGGTGGCTCGTCGGGGCCGGCCGTCGACTCGGCCAAGGTCGCGGAGGTCTTTGCCAAGTACAAGGAGCCTGACGAGGACACGGTCCAGATCTCGGGCACCGAGCGCTTCTGCACCGACCTGGGCGTGGACCCGTCAAATCCTATCATGCTGATCATCTGCTGGCAGATGCGAGCGAAGACGATGTGCGTCTTCACCCTCGAGGAGTGGACGCTGGGCTTCACCGAGATGGGCGTCGAGAGCGTCGACGCCCTCAAGGGCAAGTTCGACGCGCTCCGAGCAAAGCTCGACGACACCGACAACTACCGAAACTTTTACTCGTGGTGCTTCGACTTCAGCAAGGAGCCGGGCCACGGCGTGCGCACGGTGCCCACCGAGGTCGCGTGCCAAATGTGGCAGCTCACGCTCGGCGCCCGCCACCCCGCGCCGGTCGCGCGATGGCTCGAGTTTGTGCAGACCAAGGGCATCAAGGTGGTGACCAAGGACGTGTGGGAGATGCTGCTCACGTTTGTGACCACCGTCAACCAGGACGACATGGCCGACTACGACGACGAGGGCGCGTGGCCGGTGCTCATCGACGACTACGTCGAGTGGTTCCGCGAAAAGCAGGGGAGCAGCTGAGGAGCGAGGCTTGGGGCTGGCTGCCACGCGTGCGCGTGCGCGCTGGTACAGGTTGCGTTGTGGCCCGCCCGCTGAGTCTCGCGAGGCGCTCTCGTATGTGCAATACCGTTGGGTGGGGGGAAAGAGCACCGTTCTCGTAACAATACACGCACGCCAGACTCAATAACGCTCCACCTGTTCGCTCGCCGGGCCTGTCCACATATCCGGTCGTTCGGCGATACGGGCTCCGCTCCACGCTCGCACTCCACTCTCCATCTCTCAACTCTGCTCCACCCAAGGGCCAAGGGCTCGGTCGCGCCTCAGAATCTCTCTCTCTCTCCCCCTCTCCATCGCATTCGTCACGAACACTCGATCAGCTGCCAACGCTCCCGGAGACGTTCAGTCTTCAGTCACTGGATGGCTCGGGACGTGGCTTCCAGCCGCCCCCGCGCCCACCGCGGCCGGTGCGGCCGCGGCCGCTGCCACGGCCCCGTCCAGCCCATTGTCCTTCCTTGCGCCCCCCCTCCCTCGACGCCGTCGGTGGCGTCTGGGGCGTCGGCGTCGCTGGTGGCGTAGGCGGCGTCGGCGACGTGTCCATCTCCGCACACTGCGTCGCCGCCGCCGCCACCACCGCCGCCGCCGCCTCCGCCTCGGCCATTCGCTCGATGTGGAAGCGGAGCGTGTCGTTGGGGGTGAGCAGCGTGCTCGCGAGCAGCGCGCCCGTCATCGGGCTGGTGTTTTGGGTGGCCATCCACTCAGTGATGTAGCAGCGCTCGTAGGTAAAGCCGTCGGCAGCGTAGACCGGGTCCTGCATGCGCTCCTGGGAGAGCAGGCAGTTGAGGTCCTCGTCGGCCAGCGTGCCCTTGTTCACGGCATCTTTCGTGGCCACGTCCTTCGCCGCCACGGCGCGCGCGTCCACCTCCTTCCCCGCCGCCTCCTTCTCCACCGCCTCCTTCTCCGCGGCCGCCCGCTCTGCGGCCGCCCGCTCTGCGGCCGCCCGCTCTGCGGCCGCGCGCTCAGTGACCGCCCGCTCTGCAGCCGCCCGCTCTGCGGCCGCCCGCTCTGCGGCCGCGCGCTCAGTGACCGCCCGCTCTGCGGCCGCCCGCTCTGCGGCCGCGCGCTCAGTGGCCGCCCGCTCTGCGGCCGCGCGCTCAGTGACCGCCCGCTCTGCGCGGGCCGCGCGCTCAGTGGCCGCCCGCTCTGCCGCCTCCCTCTCCACCTGCGCGGCTTGCAGACGCAGGTTGACGCGGCGTCCCTCTTCTGCCGCCCGCTCCTCAACAGCCCACCAGTGCGCATGCGCCGCATTCTGCTGCCGCTGAGCCTCGGCCATCGCCTGAGCGTCGCATGCGAAGGCTGGACAGATCACGACGGGTCGGTTCATGATGTAAAACTCACGGCGCACGGCGCCGTGCTGCAGCGCCGCGGCGGCGTGCTCGGCGTGGTAGAAGCGGCAGTACGCGCGGCGCTCGATGTAGTAGGAGGGGGGGCCGCATGGGTGGAACTGGAACTTGATTGAGCCCTGGCCCCAAGCGAGGTTTCCGAAGCGGTTCAGCGCCTGCGCACAGTCTGCCTCGGTGGCGTGCTGCGCCGCGCGTGGGGAGCGAGCGCGTGAGTGGCAAGTCGGCTAATCTGGTCCACAAGACTGTACATCTCTCAGCATGCGCGCGGTGCATTGTGTGCAGCGTGTGCGCATGTGCGCGGTGCAGCGTGCAGTGCGTGGCGTGCGTGTGCGCGTGCGTACCGGCGGCACCCCCCGCAGCATCACCCGGTGCGCGTCCGCGACTTGGCCCCGCTCCGCCACCGCCAGCGTCGCATAGTAGGTCGGAAACGGAGACGCCATGATCGCCAGGAATACTTCGCTCGGTGCGCGACTGTCCGTCGGGGGTGCGAGACCAATCTGAGCAATCTTGTTTCTTTTCTTTTGCTAGTTTGGGATCACCGGGATCGGGCTGCTTAAACAGCTTAAACAGCGCTGCGTTAACACGAAACCCTCAACCGACCTCAAGAAAGTAGCTTTGCCACCCGCTCAGCAGCACCCGCTCAGCGACGCAAACTCAGACACACCCCACTCCTGGCTCCCGCCCGACGTATTCGCACTCTCGGCCGTCAAGACGACCTCTCGAGAGGCCCAGACTCACGTACTGGTACACTCGTATGTTCACCGGTCGCTCGTCGCGACCGTGCGGCCGTCGGCGGCGTGGAGCCGGACGATGTGGTCGGCGAGCGCGTGGAACTCCTTGCGGTGCGAGATGGCGATGACCTGCGTCTGCCGGCTGAGGTCCTTGAGCATGCGCGCCACGCGCTGCGTGTTGTGCTCGTCGAGCGCGGCGTCGATCTCGTCCATCAGCAGCACGAGCGACGGGCGCAGCTTGGCCACCGCCAGCAGCGCGCTCACGTTGAGCAGCGTGTTCTGCCCGCCAGACAGCTCCGCGAGGCCCGCGCGCCACTCACCACGCCCCTCGTCGCCGCGGTCGCCGTCGTCGGCCGTGGGCGCGCTGCCGCCGCCCGCTGCACGCCCCGCGCCCCGCCGGCCGCCGTCTGCCGCCTTGCGGTCGCGAAGCTTGAAGACGACGCCGGCGGCGACGCGCTGCTCGTCGACGCACTCGATGGCGATCTGCTTGGTGGGGACGAGGCCCTCGAAGTTGGCCTTGAGCTGGTCACGCACCGCCGCGAACGCCGAGAGGTCGGCTTGCAGCACGCGACGCTCCATCTGCGCGATGCCGCTGCGCAGCGTCTCGATCGAGACGCCGATGGTCTGCTCCTTCTCCTGCAGCGCGCGCAGCCGCGCCACGAGCCCCGTCGCCCCGCCCTGCGCCGCCAGCTTGCGCCGCAGCTCGCCGGTGCACCCGTGCTCGTGCTCGATCTCCTGCCGCTGCCGCGCCCACAGCCGAATCTCGATCTGCATCTCCTCCAGACGCGCCTCCTGCGCCGCAACCTCGGCCGCAGTCGCCGCCTCCTCGTCGACAGGCCCAGCCACGCCGCCGCCGCGCTCGCCACTGTCGCCCTGGTCCACACCGTCGTCGCCACCGCACTCCTCTTCTCCGCCGCTGCCATCGTCGTCGCTCTCGTCGCTGTCGGTGTCGACCGCCCGCGCCACCGCCACGGGCTGCTGCTGGCTCGCCGCCGCCAGCGCGGCCGCCTCGGCGCGCCTCAGCTCGGCCTCGGCCTCGCCGCGCCGCTCCGTCGTCTCCGCCACCGTCTTGGCGAGCGCCGCAGCCATCGCCGACGCCGCCGCCGCCTCCGCCGTCGCCTTGATCGCGCGTTCGCCGAGCGAGGCAAGAGCACGGTCCTGCGCGGCGAGGGTGGACGCTGCCTGCTGGCCGGCGCGCGCGAGCTCCTCGAGCTGCTCGTCGAGCGCGCGCGCCTCGCTGCGGCGCAGCTGCTGCAGCGCACCGTCGGCGACCGCCGCCTCCTCGACGCTGTGCAGCTCGCGCGTCGCCGCCGCCACCTGCGCCCGCACCGCCGCGACGCGCTCCTCGTGCAGCCGCTGCAGCTGCTCCCGCCACTCGCCGCCGCCCGCCGCACCGCCCGAGCCGCCGCTGTCACCAGCACCACCCTCGCAAGAGCCCTCGAGAATCGTCACCTCTGCCTCGGCCGCCGCAACGCGCGCCGTCGCACACTGGACACGCTGCGCCTCCTCCGCCGCGGCCTCGGCACGCAGCCGCGCCTCGGTCGCGCGCGCCTCCCTGGTGCGCTGCGCCTCCTCCACCGCCGCGTCGGCGCGGAGTCGCGCCTCGTCCGCCGACGCCGACGCCTGCACGGCGTGCAGGCGCGCCTTGGCCGCGCGCACCGCACCGTCGGCGCGCTCGCTCGCCTGCACCGCCCGCTGCCGCTCGAGCAGCAGCGCAAACGACGACGTCGCCTCGCCGCGGTAGCCGCCGTGCATCTTGCCGCGCTCGTGCCGCGTCCCCTCGAGCGTGACGCACGGGCAGCCATGCTTGCGCACGATCTCGGCGGCGAGCTCGTCGCCGTGCACGAGCAGCGTCCGACCGAGCGCGTGGCGCACCGCGCCCGCCCACGCCGGGTCGTGCTCGAGCAGCTCGATCGGCAGCACGACGCGCGCCGCGCCAAACTCGGCCTGGATGCCGCGCTGAGAGGCCGTGTGGTCGCGCACGCTCAGCCTCTCGAGCGGCCACACGCGCACGGAGCGGCCGCCCTTCCGCGCGGCGTCGAGCACCGGCCACGCCTCCTCGGACGTGCGCGTGAGGCGCACCGGCAGGTGGCGCCCCGCGAGCACGTGCAGCGCGTTCAGGTGGAGCTGCACGCCGCCCGCGCCGTCGCGCAGCCGCAGCACCGATGCGAGCGTCGGCGCGGTTGCCGCCACCGACGGAGCTTTGGCGCGCGTGCCTGCCGCCTCGTCGGTGGGAGGATCGAGGTGGCGCAGCCTGCCCTCGGCCTGCTTGCGTGCCGCTGCCGCCGACGCGGCCGCCGCCGTCGAACGCTGCAGCGCCGCTCGGAGCCCACTGACATTGGTACGCTCGCTCTCTGGAGCCTCCGCGACCGAGCGCGCAGCCGCCATCGCCGCCTCCGTCAGCGTCTCGAGCGCCGCCGTCGCCTGGCAGCGCGCCGCCTCCGCCGCCTCGACGCGGTTCTCCGCCTCGCGTGCAGCGTCCGCAGCGGCGGCCGATGCGCGCGTCGCCTCGTCCAGCTCGTCCCGAGTCGTTCGCAGCTCGTTCCGCGCTGCCTCCGCTCGACCTTGCCGCTCCGCCTCACCATCTACGCCGTCCATCCGCTGCCGCTTCGGCCCGGGGGGGCGCTTCTTCGAGTCGTGCGCCTCGCGGCCTCCGGCCTCGTGCCGCTGCTTCTCCGCCTCCGCCTCGAGCTCGACCTGCGCCGCCTGAAGCGCGTGCAGCTGGCCGCGCAGCCGTGCCGCACGCGCCTGCAGCCGGTGGGCGCCCGCCTCGCCCCCACCCTCCCCCGCCGCCTCGCGCACTTCCGCCTGCCGCCACTCCCGCTGCACCAGGCTGTCCACGAGCATCGCCTCCGCCTCCGACGCCATGTCCGCCACCGCAACCGCCTCGGAGCGCAGCGCGCCAACTGCGGCCGTCCTCTCTCGAAGCGCCTTCTGTGCGTCCTGCTGCTCCGCGCGCTGGCGGGAGGCCGCCGCCTCCAAGGCCACGGCCTCGCCGCGCAGCTCGTCGACGCGCTGCGTGGCGGCGCGGCCCGCCCGCTCCTGCACGGCGGCGGCGAGAGCGAGCAGGCGCTCTCCGGCGCTCTGGCGGCCGGCTCGGCCTCGGCGCAGCTTGCCTCGCAGCTCCAGCAGCTGCCGCAGCGCGTCGGCGGCCACCCGCTCCGTGGCCATCATCTCCTCGAGGGTCGCCACGTCGCGACGTACGCTCAGCAGCGCCTCTCGCTCCTTGTCGAGCTTGGCCTCTGACTCCTTGACAGCGGCCTCAAAGGTCGACGCGCCCGACGCCTGCTGCAGCAGCGAGATCAGGTGGGTGCCGTCGAGCACGCGCGCCGCGGCATGCTGTCGAATGGCAAAGGTGGTGTTCTCCACGTCGAGTCGCGCCTGTCTCAGCGCCGCGCGCACCGAGCCGACGGTCGCGGCCTTGTCGTTGAGCTTGAGCACGCGGTTCGACTCGTCCTTGACAAAGGCCAGGATCGAGATGCTCTCGTCCGGCAGCGCGATGCGCAGCGACACCGCGCACGGCCCGCGCTGCGCGCGATTCGTCAGCTCGCCCCACGAGCGAGCTCGCAGCTTGGCCGCCTCCTGCGTGAGCGCAAACAGCACGGCGTCGAGCACATTGGACTTGCCGGCGCCGTTGGCTCCGACGAGCAGGTTGAGGCCCGGCCGGAAGCGCAGCACGGTCTCTTCGGAGAAGGAGCGGAAGTGCTGCATGCGTACCTCGGTGATCGAGGGCATCGCGCGGGCGTCAGCGCCGCGAGCGCTCGTGAGAGCAGGCTGCTTGCATGGGGGCGTGCATGGCCAGACTTCTTGGCTCAGCGGAGGGGCAACTTCGCCAAACAAAATGCTGGCCCGGCAAGCGCTGCTCAGGCTCTCGTCGCTGCGGCCGAGCCTCCAGCCGCGCCAGCAGCTGCGCTTCGGCTCGGGTGCCGGCGCGCCCAAGGGGGGCGGCGGCTACGGCTCTGGCGAGTACCGCGGCATCAAGGTGCCGCCGGTAGCGGCGTGGCACAAAAATGTTGCGACCATCTGGGGGACGACGATGTGGCTGTGGATCATGTGGCGGTGCAAGAATGACGGCAAGGCGCTGCTGGTGCGCCCCCCCCGCCTCCCCGAAGCCAACCCGCGCCCTGCCTGCCCTGCCTGGCATTTGCGCGCTGGCAATCCTGCGCTGGGGGGCAGCTCCCTGGCTAACCTGCGGAACGCTGCGCGTGTGCGCAGGGCCTGGAGCATCCGTGGGAGCACGGCCACGGCCACGGGGACGACCACGGCCACCACTGAGTTATTCGAGCGCGCGCCACCAGGGACTCGTGTCTGGTCCCGGTGTCAAATAAATGCTCTGAGCAGAACATGCGTCTGGCCCCCGGGCCTGACGCGGCGGCAGGTGGTCTTCGTCAGGTCACACGGGTGTGTGGGGCGCCCGGGGCGAATGGCTGCGAGATTTGGGCAGCCAACTCAGCGAGAGACCGCATGCAGTATGCAGCAGAGAAGGGGAGAGAGACACTGACAGAGAGAGCGCGGCCTGTGGGGTTCGGGTTACAGTGTGCGCAGTGTGGAGTCGCGGCCGGGCCTTTTCTGTGCGCGAAAGCGTACGGCAGGGCTCTCCACACTCATGTAGACGCAACACGCGGACGCCTATCTACCGCGCGAGCGCGCTGAATCGACGACGTCCACACGCGGCGAGAGGGGGACCCTCTCTGACTAGCTGTGACTCCAACACGTACGTGGCATCCGTCTCGCTCAGCTTCCTCGCTCACGCTCCACCTGCCTGCCTGCGCTCTTGAGCTCGCCCACCAGGTCGGCGAGCTGCTCGTAGGTCGCCGTGAAGATCAGCGGGCTCGTCGAGCCGTCGGGCTTCTGCGTGGTGAGCGTGATGGTGTAGAGCGAGCCGCTCGAGCCGGCCAGATGTCTGGACGCGACCACCGTGCTGCGCTGCCAGCTGACATCGACAATCTGCGGCGGACCAAAGCTGCACGCGTCGACCGCGCCGCGCAGCGCGCTGCCGCCTCGTGCCAGCATCTCGGCGATCGCGCGAGCACGTGCGGCCGGCATCACGGCCGTCAGCGCCGAGACGAGCTCCTCGGCCGCGACGTTGGCCTTGGCGGCCTCGAGGAACAGCGCGACCAGAGCCTGGTGCGCGGCGTCCGCGCCCTCCACTCCGCCTAGCGCATCCGCGCGCATTGCCTCGGGCCCCTTGGCGCCGGCCGCGACGCCCGCAGAGGCTGCGATCAGCTCGTCGAACGCAGGCTGCTCAAACTTGGCCAGCGCCTTGAGTGGCGGCACGAGGCGCTCGAGGGCGGCCATCTTCTTGCGAGGAGTGTGTACGGCGAGGCCGTGTTGCGATCGATGCCTGAACACATGAAGTTAGCTTCGGGGGGGAGAAGCACTATGATATCAGGCGAAAGTAATCATCTAAAGTAACCCGGGTGGGAACAGTTGCACCGCGCCACGGATGACGAGCGTAGCGAGCGCACGCGTAGCGTGCCGAGCGTAGCGAGCCGCCGCGTAGCGGCGCCTTACGGTGTGGACGATTCAGCCGTGAAAACGTCGATTTGAAGCGAAAAAGGCTGAATTTTAGGCGCGCTACGCGCGCAAAGCTCATTTTCCTGCCTGGGGAGCTCGCTAAAGTTTTCCCACCCGGCGGTGCTCGAGAAACCTGAATGTGGGTTGCTACGCAACACCACGAGCCTCGCAGAACCTATTCTTTTTTGCACATCTTACCAGACACCCGAGAAAGATACCACACCTGATTTGTGCGCGAGCTTGGACTTGGTCTTCTTCGGCAGCGGAGTGGAGAAGTCGAGCGCGGTGGCGGGACGCTTGCTTGGGCTGGCCATTTAATTCAGTGGGACGGACGGATGGAGATTGGCGAGCTCGCAACTGACGTGGGAATCAATGGACGGTTTTTTGCGTGGGCGACGCACGCAGCGTGCTCCCAGGCTGGGTGGAAAAACACGTAGCGCCGAAGGACATGCGCGGTTGCGCGCTTCGGCTGGAAATCTAGCTCGGCCATTCGGCCACGTCAGCGAGCGTGCGACACAGCGTCTGGAAGCGGAGAGTGCGCTCGTTCTCGTACGCCGATCGTGTCGGGGTGGCGCTCGAGCGCTGCCCCGGCATTCCGAGCTTTTGGCTGCTGGCGCGCACGCATCGAGGGAATCTGGGCATATGCTCGCGCTGCTGCCACGAATGAGGAAGACGCGACCAATCACGCGGCGTGCATTCGTGGTTGAAGGAGGCTCGACCAGTCGTCGGTCGGCGGCGTTGCGTCGTGCGAGCGATCTTTGTTTTCTCGAGAGCGCATTGGGCGCCGACGAGCGAGCAGGGACGGCGTTCTAACGTTGGAACGCTGTTAGAACAACTGTTCTAACACCACCCTCAGGTGTCAGGAGCTGTTTGACTGTTCTAACACCTGCTTGAGGAGGTGTTGGCCAAACACCTGCTCTAACACCTCTTAGCCGCTGTCTAACACTTAATCTCAGGAGGTTTTGGTCGTAATTCACCTCGATTCATCAAAATTTCTTCGCCTGCGGCGCAACCTGGGCTTCCCAAGTCCGACGAAAGTCGACTTACAGGCAACCGACACCGACGTCCGCGTTCTAACAGCGTTCTAACACCGACTTTGAGCGACCCGTTGGATACCCGTTGGAGCGTTCTAACACCTGCTCAGCTGTTCCAACAGTCGCCCTTATCCCAGGATCGGCGTTCTAACGTTAGAACGCCGTCCCTGCGAGCGAGCGAGGCTGGGGCGCGAGCCTCAACCCCACGAGAAGCATATCGCTCGACGCGCCTGGTCGGTGCGGGTCGGACGGTGCCGCGTCGGAGCGCCAGCGATGCCGTGGGCGAGTAGCCAGGCCTCGAGTCAGGTGGTTTGCATCGCGTGTGCCGCCAGCGCGTCTCTTCTCGCTACCGTACGACTGTGAACGAGGTTCTGCCTGCTTAACCCTAGTCGGTGCGTAAAACCGTGATTTCGGGTGCGAGTCTCGCGGCCAGGAAGGCCACGGGGAGTGGCGCCCGTCACGCGCGGGACCGAGGGCGACCTCTCGGGCTCAGCCCCGGCCTAGCTTTCATATAGGGACACGCTACACGTACACCGTGGAGGCTCGGAGTAGGCACTTTGAGCCCGTTGGTGCGCGGGGAGGCCGAAACTCCACGGGACTCACGGAGGGCATCGGGCGTGCCCGGCGCGGCCACGGCTGCCTGCGGCGTGGGCGTGGGATGCTCGGCGAGCGATCGAGCGAGGTCGGCGTGTCGAACGCGATCGAGCACAGTGGCACCTGCGGCAGGGATGGGCGTCCCGGTGAGGGTTGACAGTGGAGGGTCGGCCAGGTGATGCGCGCGCATGCCGGCGATGACTTAGCGGGTGTGCCGTGGGGTCGCGGGCAACATACCTGGGCGCCGATTAGCGAGCCGAG
>Ga0209713_10002996_pt1 | contig 10614 bp, 7 predicted proteins | sample ArcOceMetagenome_3_FD_187444 | JGI IMG/M metagenome (GOLD analysis project Ga0209713, IMG submission 187444) | Marine eukaryotic phytoplankton communities from Arctic Ocean - Arctic Ocean- Svalbard ARC20M Metagenome (SPAdes) (version 2) | ecosystem: Environmental > Aquatic > Marine > Oceanic...
CGCAGTGCTGCGCTGGTTTGGCGGTGTGGGTGGGGGGTGAGGGGGGGAGGGGGGGAGGTGGGGGTGTGGGGGCGTGCGCGCGGTCTCCAAGCCGAAGAGTCGAACAGGCCACACCGCTCCGCGGCGGAGGCGCGCCCACAGGGATCCGTTGGCCGCACAGTAGGCCTGCCACCACCGACGTCGAACTGTCCACGCAGCCAAACCATGTCGGATGACGAGTCGTGTCGTCTGCTGTCTGAGGACAAGCCACCGCCGACAGCCGCAGTGCCAGTCGTGGGCACCATCGATCTGCCCACCGGCGTCCCGCTGCCCGTGGACACGGATATGGACAGGGTGCCCGTGACCGTGCTGACTGGTTTTCTAGGTTCAGGCAAGACGACGCTGCTCAACCACATTCTCAGCGCCACGCACGGCAAGAAGATTGCCGTCATCGAGAACGAGTTCGGCGACGTCGCCATCGACGACAAGCTCGTCGCCAAGAACCGGACGTTCCACGAGGAGGAGATTGTGGAGGTGCTGAATGGCTGCATCTGCTGCACGGTGCGGCAAGACCTGGTCGCGGTGCTGCGGAAGCTCGCGGCGAAGGCGGCTGCCGGCGAGCTCTTCCTGGACGCGATCGTGATCGAGACCACTGGCATGGCCGACCCGGCGCCCGTGGCGCAGACGCTCCTCGTCGACGAGCGCATTCGTTCGTTCGCTCGGCTGGACGGCATCGTCACGCTAATCGACGCCAAGCACGTGGAGCGGCACCTCGACGCGATCAAGCCTGATGGCGTCGTGAACGAGGCGGTCGCGCAGGTGGCGTTCGCCGACCGGCTGCTGCTCAACAAGATCGACCTCGTGAGCGACGAGGTCTCACTGCGCCGGATCGAGGCGAGGCTTCGTGCCATCAATCAGTTTGCGCCGCTGCAGCGGTGCGAGCACTCAAACGTGGGCGTCGAGCGCGTGCTCAACATCTACGGCTTTGACCTGCAGCGCAGCCTCAAGGCCAACCCGCGTCTGCTCGACGTGGACGGGCCGCCGACGCGGCACGACAGCACCGTCTCGAGCGTCAGCCTCGACCAGGAGGCACCGCGTCACCTGTGCACGGTGCTGCAGGGCGAGCTGGACCTCGAGCTGCTCAACCGGTGGCTGACGACGCTGCTCGAGGAGCGCGGCGAGGACCTCTACCGAATGAAGGGCGTCCTGGCGATCGCGCATGCGCCGCAGCGCTTCGTGTGCCACGCGGTCCACATGGTCTTCGACGGCGCCTTCGACGAGGCATGGGGCGCCGACGAGCCCAAGAAGAGCAAGCTCGTCTTCATCGGCAAGCAGCTCGACGAGGCGGCGCTGGCGGAGGCGTTCAACAGCTGCCTCGCCACGCCGGACAACCTCGCGAGGAAGCTGCGCGAGCTGCAGTTTGACGTCGGCGACGAGGTCGAGTGCATGACGCGCGTGAGCCGCCTCTCGTTGATGGGGCTCACCTCGCCGTGGCAGCTGCACTGGGCGCACTGGGAGCAGGGCGTGGTGGTGGCACGGATGCATCGCGACGACTCGATGGCGCCCGGCGTCGTCACGCCGTACCGTATTCGCCTGCAGGGCAGCGACGGCGAGCTCGTCAGCGTCGAGGCGGTGGAGGACGTGCGCCAACCGACCCACCGCCTCGGCCACTGCGGCTGGGTTAGGGCGGCGTGGCACCGCTACGCCAGCCGGCGTATCGACGCGTTCGAGCAAAAGCTGCACGCTGGCCAGCACGCCGACTCCGATGGCCGTGCAGCTGGGCACGACCACGGGCACAGCCATACGCAATAGTCTCGCGAGCCCGGCCGTGGTACCAGGTACCCGCTGCGCTGGCGACATTTTTGGCGGCGCTGCTGAGTGCTGACGAGCGCTCGCGCCTCAAACTTTTTATCTTTTTATTTTGTTACCAGCCATTACTTTATACTTACAGTTCCGGTCTCACTTTCTAACTCAATAATATGTCATATTTCTGCTGCTGTGTCTGTCGCTCACGCGCTCACCAGTCAGTGGCTTCACGGCCCCGCGGCGCAGTTGTGCGTGCCTCCGTCGGCGAATATCTCGGCGGCGTTGAGAGAGCTCGCCGCGTCGCTCACCATGAATGCGGCAACGTTGGCGATCTCCTCGGGCGTCGTCTGGCGCTGGCGCGGCACGTACGAGTCGCGCTTCTGCGTCACCTCGTCGATCGACGTCTTCTTGCCGGCGGCGATGACCTTGGCGACCGCGCGGTCGACGAGCGGTCCCGACGTGTACCCGACGGCCAGCACGTTGCCGCGCACGCCCTTGGTCGAGTACTCGAGGCCGATGCGGCGGGTGAGCGTCGCTGCCGCCGACTTGCCCGCCGCGTACGCGTGCCGCTGCACGCCGTTGCCCAGGCCCATCGACGAGGCGATCGTGGTGATGTACAGGAAGTTGCCCTCGCGCTGCTTCTCGAGGATCGGCACAAACTTGTGGATGAGGTGGAACTGCGAGTGCAGGTTCATGTCGATCGCCTCCATCCACTTCTCCTCGGTCATCTTGCCCCACCCCATCGGCAGCGCCGAGTGGATGCCCGCGTTGATGATCGTGTCGACGCGGCCGTACTTGGCCATCACCGTGTCGGCGAGCTTCTGCACGCCGCTCGACGTCGTGCAGTCGGCGCGGAGCGACATGCCGCCCCGCAGCGTGCCCTCGGCCTCGACGGCGCGCGTCACGTGCTCGCAGTTGTCGCTGCGCGAGACCGAGATGACGGTGGCGCCCTGCCGCGCAAGCACGAGCGAGCACATGGCTCCAATACCGTGCTGCTCGTGCGGAGGGTTGCCAGCGCCCGCCACGACGATGACCTTGCCGTCGAGCAGGAAGGGCGAGGGGGGGCAGCCATCGAAGCGCGCGTTCGTGGACATTAGCCTGCGGCTGCCGAGCAGGCGGGAGTAGGCGCTGCGCAGCATGATGATCGGAGAGACAGCCGACAGGTCGGGAGATCCGAAGCTCGAGATAACAACTTTGTAAATTGACAAGTTGGTGTGCAACTGGCTCGCGAGTACACATACATGCTCAACGTGGTCTTCATGGTTAGCCGTCTGTCCGATGCGCTTGGGACGCTCGCGCGTCCGCCCGTCAAGACTATCCCAATCTCGCCTCGCGCGCCGCGCTGGGCGCCGCGCCAGGAGGGGCTGGCGGCGGCCGACGAGGACGGCAATGGCGGTGGCGACCTCCAGCCCACGCCCACATCGCTCTCCGGCGTCCTCGGCGCGGAGCTGCTGCTGCTGCTGCTGCTCACTTGGCTCTCGATCGTCGTGGTGGCATCGGGCGCCGAGCGGCTGCCGCACGGGCTCGTGCCGTCGACGAGCGGCGTCGACAAGTCGCAGCTGGCGTACGCCACCGCCGTCGGCACCGTCTCGCTCGGCATGTCGCTCGGGCTGCTGCTGCTGCGCGCGTACAGGCAGGGCGACTGGCTTCGGCTCGACCTGGTCGCGTCGGTGTCGCTGCGCCGCGCCGTCGGGCGCGTCACGGTGCTCGAAGCGGCTGCTTTCCTGCTGGTGGTGTGGTGGGTGCCCGCCGCCTTCGCCCTCACGTTCATGAAGCCATTCGAGCAGCTCGGCAACGGCTTCTTCGCGCTGTGGGGCGGGCTGCTCGCGTCGGTGCGGCTGCTGACCGTCGCCTCGCACAAGTACCAGGACGCCGCCGCCTCGTTTGCGCGCTCGCTGCGGCTCGACGACGGCCTGACCGGCCTGACGGGCGCGGCGCTGCTCCTGCTGGTGGCGAGCGGCGTCCATCTCTCCAACGCGCAGCGCGGCGCGCCAGGGGCCGGGCGCGTCGCGTGGGCGCTTCTCGCCTCGCTCTGCACCCTCGTGATGGTGGTCATGCTGCGCGTGCTCGATGGCGGCGGCGGCGGTAGCGGCGCTGGAGGCCAGCGAGGCAGCGTTGGCGGTGGTGGTGGCAGCGGCGGTGGTGACGGCTCCATGCAGCGGTCGGGCGGCGTGGGGCGCGCCGTGGCCACGATGGTGCTGCTCATCATGTGGGCGACGCTCGCGCCGCTGCTCACGCACGTCTCGGACGACGACGTCGCGCCGTTTGCGCTGCCGAGGAACGCCAACGCGTACTTTGCCTCGTGGGCCGGCCTCGGCTGCGCCGTCTCCGTCGCAATGGACCACTTCTCGATTACGGGCGCGCGCCTGCCGCCGCGTGCCGGGCATTCGGTGCCGGAGGCGCCGCCCGCCCCAATGGCATGCCCGCTCTGCGGCGGCCGCGTGCAGCCCGAGGACAAGCTGGTGTCGGTCTGCTCGGTCTGCCATGGCCGCTGCCACGACCGATGCGTCACCAAGGTCGACGAGGCCACTGCCTCCAAGGGGCAGCTCGATTGGGTGTGCCCCGCGTGCAAGCTCGTCTCCGAAGCCGTCGCGTCGGCGATCGCCGAGCAGGGCGACGGCGCGACGCCCGCGCAGATTCACGCGCGCGTCCTCGCCGATGGCAGCGCGAGTGGCCTCGCGGGCGCCGTCGCGCTCAGCGGGAGCGTGCATCCCGCGCTACTCGAGTAAGTGTCAACAGCAGAGCATGATGCGATCATAAATATGAGTTAACACTGATTATACACGACTTCATCACTACTCGAGACGCGCGTTACTCGTCGGGCATGGCGGACGGCGCTGTTCGACGCGTGGACCGACCCGCTCAGCCCAACGCGGCCGTTTCAAGAGACGCTTGCAGCGCAGTCCCATCCGGCGGTGTTGACAGCGTCCAGCACTACCGATGCGACGTACCCGGCGAGGACGAATGCGTGGAAGAGGTCGTGCGCGCCCCACGCGGGCCCGTCGCGCGGCATTTGCGACACGTAGCAGAGGATGCCCGGCAGGTGGACCCACCAGATCAACGTGCTCGGCGCGCACGGCGTGCGCAGAGCCTGCTGCACCATGTATCCGAACAGCCCAAAGAACTGTAGCGCAAATAGCCCCAGGATGCAGCACCGACCCGCCGTCGTGCGTGGCCCGCTGGCCGGTTTTGGAGGCCAGCGTCCAGACGGGTCTTGGAAGCACGTGTGCGTGGCGTCCGTCTCAAACAAGCAGAAGGCCGCGCAGCCAACGAGGCCGGTGGCGACGAAGCCAGCCGCCGCCATCGGTCCGAGCGGCTCCCAGTAGTTGAAATGAGCTGCCCACAGCGCAAAGTGGGAGGAGAGTGCCGCTGAGATGGCCACGAAATCCCAGCGGAGCCAAGAGATCTCGTAGTCGAGCGCTGGGTGAGCGAGGTCTCCACGGTGGTACCGATCGGTTGTCAGCACGTTGAACCATGTTGCGAACGCAACGAGTCCGCGAAGCACTATCAGATCGGCGCGGTCCGGCTGGAGGAAGGCCAGCGCGAGCCAGTGCAGACCCACGGCCCATGGCCACACAGGGAGGCATACCGCCATCAGCTTACCACGCAGCCGCGGTCTTGGGTCGCCGTCGATGTAGTATCTGTCGCGGACGGCCTTGGCTCCGCCGGGGCGGCGCTGACACATGGATGGTGTGGTAAGTATTGTAGACGACTAGAAGTTTGAGTTGTGCATGCAACCAGCTTCGTTAAACCGTTAAAACAGCGATTGATTGATTGATTAAGAGCAGCCGGCATGGGTCTATGAGCGGGCGCCGACTCGCGGTCGCCCTAGTGCAGGGCCCCGGGGTTTCTAGCTGGCAAACGCGTCGCCTCAATAGCCTCAATAGGCGCTAGCTCTCGTACGTCGTCACCACACGCAGATGATCGGCAGCAGCATCATCAAGAACGATGCATACGCGATCAACGACGAGGTGCGGTACCTCAAAGGCAAGCTCCTCGACCAGAGGCGCGCACCAACCTTTGGAGACTTTCTCCCAACCTACATACAACAACCCCGCCGCGGGCGCCGTCGCTTTCTAAGCGGCGCAGCCCCCGGGACCGGAGCAGACGAAGGAAAAGCACACCAGACTCTAGACATTGGCAAAAGCTAGAGGGTGTAAGGGCAGAGATGTAAGAAAACTTCTAGCAAGTAGCAACGTGTTCAATCAACTCCGAAGTTCACATGTACTAATTCTCCTTCTCTCGTATCTGGTGAGGGGTATAGATAGATACTGTGCCGGAAACCAAGACATGTATGTGTCAGACCAGCGAGACGGGATTGCGGGGCGTGGCATGGCAGACGTGGGCGTGACCGCTGGCGTCGGGTTCCTCAATCACCAGCACTGGGTGCGGCCTCCTGGGTCGCCATCGATTGCGCTGCATACAGCGCCGCCGCTCGACTTGGTGGGCAGTGACGCACCGCTGGGCGTGCCGACATCAATCAGGGTCAACGCATGGCGCTTCGCCGCGAGCGCCACGCTCACTAAATCTTCGCTTCGGGAAGCGGCGCGGCACTTCTGCGAGGCTAGACTGCTCGTCGGCAGCAGCGCGGAGGGTGCGCTCGCCCACTGCACGGGCGCTCTCACCCTGGCGGTGGTTCGCGAAGCTGCTCACAAGCGCCAAGGCTTGGAGAAGCTCTTGGGGAGGCCGCCTTGGCCGCTGGTCCCTATGAAAGAGCGATATCTCCGCATCGGCGACGAGGGCCCCACGCAAGGCCTGGTCGCCGCATGCTTTGCCGACCTCGGCTTCAAGGAGGTGCCTGCAGTGACGACGATGCTACCACCCGTGCACCTGGAGGAGGCGCACAGCGCGTCGTGGGACGTGCTGTGGACCCTCATGCCTCAGCACAGCCAGACCAAGAAGCTCGGGCGAGCGCTCCAGCTGCCAGGCTTCCCGTACGAGGAGCTTAGCCCGGGCCTCCTGTCGTCGGTCTCGCACGACCTGTCACACTCGCGCCAGGGCCAGGTGCACAACCACTGCTTCCCCCACGGGTCCGCGCCAGGTGGGCCGAAGCACCAGCTCGCGCTCGCGTGGCGCTCGCTGCGAGTCTGGGCGGGCGTGCCCACCGGGGAGGAATGCCTCAGCTACCACCAGGGCCGGCTCTGCTTTCCGCACACGTTCGTCGCGAAGTTCGGCACGGCCACAAACACCACCACCGCCACCACCGCCACCACCGCCACCACCGCCACCACCGCCACCACCGCCACCACCGCCACCACCACGACCAGCGGGGCGGGTGGTGACGGCGCAGGCCAGACCTGGGCGGGGTACGACACCGCCGATGAGCTAGCGCTGGCGCGGACGTGGCTGGAGGGAGGGCAGCCGCTCGTGGCCAAGGGGGCGATGTCGAGCGGCGCGTCGAGCGCCAAGATAGTGCGCACGCCGCTGGAGCTCGACGAGCTACGGGTGCGCGGCCAGGGCGAGTTTGTGCTGCAGCGCGTCGTCGAGCCGCTCACGATGGACGGGCGGCGCCTATACTACCGGATCCTGCTCGGCATCGCGTCGATCGCGCCGCTGCGCGCCTACGTGCGTTCGCACGGCTACGCCATCGTCGCCCGGCGTCGCACCGCTGACGCACCAAGCGACAGCGACCACGCCTCCTCTTCCTTCATCTCCTCCTCCGCCTCCGCCTCGTCGTGCGACCACACGTCGGGCGTCTGCACGCCGGAAGGCGAGCGTGAGCAGCTGTTTGCGCATGACAGCGGCGAGCTGTACCGCCACGCCGCCTTCGAGGCGGCGATGGTAGGCAGCAGGCTGCCATCGGACTGGCTGCCGCAGGTCCACGCCGCCGCCGCGGGCGTGGCGCCGCTTGCGCTGCACGCGTCGTCGCTCAACGGCTCCGAGTACCAGCGAACCTTGCGCCAGGTCGCCCTCGGCGGCGCGTCTTGCTTCGAGTACCTCGGGCTCGACTTCATGTTTGACGCGCAGCGTGGAGGCGCGCCGGTGCTGATTGACTCGACGATGAACCCGGCGCCGCACCTGATGCCGCCGGAGACGCTGCGCGACTTTCTGCGCGCCGCCGTCGCGCGCGACGACCCGCCGGGCGCCGCGCCGCCCACCCCAGCGGGGCAGGCAACACAGCGCCTTGAGGCCGTCGCCAGGCTCGCTCGGCAGCAGGGCCTCGGCGAGTTGAGCGTGGTGGACGTGGCCTTGCTGCGCGAGCAGCTCGACGAGGAGACGCGCATGGCCGCAGCGTCCGTCCCGTGGCTGCCGGCCTTCCCGCTGGCAAGCCCGGGTGACGCCGGAGCGTCGCTGCTCCGTGGCAAACTGGCGCGGGAGGACGCCCTCGCCGCAGCTATGGCCAGTACCCGTAGGTTACGGTAGGTATCACGCCTTTGTATCTTTATGAGAGGCTCTCGAGAGTTTTGTCTTGGGGGGCACCACTCATCGCACACAAAAGTCACAACAGTTTTTGGATCGCACCCTCATGGTGTTATTACCCCTCGCCGCTTAGATGATCGGGCCCAGGCGCGGAGCTCGCACTCGGCAACCCTTTCCAACCAGGGTCGGCCCGGGCCAGACCATGCCAAGTCTAAAGGACCGCGTCGCCATCGTCACCGGTGCGAGCCGTGGCATTGGCCGCGAGTGTGCGCTCGCGCTCGCGAGGCGAGGCTGCCACGTGGTCATCGCCGCCAAGTCGACGGAGCCGCAGCCCACACTGCCGGGCTCCATATACACTGTGGCGGCCGAGGTGGAGGCTCTTGGCGTGCAGGCGTTTCCGTGCGTCGTCGACCTGCGCGATGAAGCGACCTCGCAAGCCTGCATCAACGAGGTCATGAAGAAGTTTGGTCGGATTGACAGTGCGCCCCTGCTGCCGCCACCACCGCGGCGCACCGGCCGTTGCCTCCACCGTGCGCTCCATGCCAGCTCGCGCTCACCACGTGGGCGTGTCGCCTGGCAGTTCTGGTCAATAATGCGAGCGCGCTCTGGTGGCAAGACATCGTCGACACGCCGATGAAGAAGTACGACCTCATCACGAGCATCAACTCGCGAGGCACATTTGCTATCACGCAGGCCTGCATGCCGCACATGATTGCGAACGGCTACGGCCGCGTGATCACGATGTCGCCGCCGATCGTGTCGAACCACCGCGCGTTCGCGGGCAAGACGGCCTACTACATCTCCAAGTTTGGGATGACGATGTGCGCGCTCGGCGCGGCGGCCGAGGGGCAGGGCAAGGGCGTGACGGGCAACTCGCTGTGGCCAGCGACAATCATCGAGTCGCTCGCGTCGATCAACTTCAAGCTGGGCGACCCGAGCACGTGGCGCAAGGCTGACATCCTCGCCGACTGCGTCGTCGGCATCTGCGAGGACTCGGACGACTTCACCGGAAACAGTGCGCCGCCTCTTGCCCGCGCGTTGCCGCGTCCGTGCCGCCCACGCTTCGCGTCGGTCCTCCGCACCTGTCCTCCGCGCCTGTCCTCCGCGCCTGTCCTCCTCCCGTCTCCGGCCCTCACCCGCTCTGTCCGCTCGCGCCGTCGAGCAGTGCTCATCGACGACGAGTATCTGCGTATGCGCGGCGCGACCGACGCCGATCTCGTCAAGTACCGCGTCGATCCCAACGTGGAGCCGGCAAGGCTGCTCGCGATGGAGAATGGGCAGTGGGACGTCTCGAAGGACTTCAAGCGTGGCGACGTCAGGAAGGTCGACCAGGACCTGGCGAGCAGCAAGCTGTGACACTGCCACGTGCGTGCGTGAAGGTCTGTGTGCATGCACGGCGCGCGATGGATTGGGTTGAGATGGATCCGCATGAGGTCTCCGGCTTTACGGATCCCACCGCAGACAAGGACGCGCACGCGGAGCTGCTGTCAACGCGCCAGTTTACTGTACCCCCCTAAAAGATTATGTAAAAATGTATTTACGACGCAACGAGTTAAAAAGCCTTAATCATTCCGGCAAACGCTAAACGTTTGGTTGGCAGAGAGCTCGGTCGCGCGCTGCCTCAGCTGCTTCAACTGCAAGTCTTCGGCAGCAGTGGGCGGGCGCGTCGCAAAGCTGGCGAGAACCTCCGGGACAATGACGCTGCTCGCGACACTCTGCCTCTCGAGGATGCGGTGGTGGTACTTGACGGTCCTCATAAATGTGTGCGTGACCTCCACGTACTGGGTAGAGAGGAGAAGGAAGTCGACCATACGACTGAGGTGGGGCGCGTCCGTGTCGTCCATCACGAGCGCTCCTCCAGGTAGCAGCCTTGCGTGTGCGTTGCTCAAGTCGTGCGAAGCGGTGATCACATCATGCGCACCGTCGACGTGAACCATGCTGAAGGTTGGAGTCGCTGGCAGGCGCAGGGCAGCAATCTTGCTGTCGCCCAGCTCAAGACGAAATCGACCCGGGAAAGCCGCGTTCAGGTGCTCGGCGCATGGCCGGGTGTAGCTGTGCTCGCCGAGGTCGATGGCAACGACGTGGATGGCCATTGCCGTCTCCAGAAAAAGCCCAGAGCTGAAGCCGGAATTGAAGCCGATTTCGAGCACACCTTGCGCACCGTAGCGCTGCGCAGCCATGACGAGATTGAGCTGCTTGGGCCGGAGTGCCTCATGCGCTGTCGTTTTCGTCAGCATGCACGTTCCGTCTGGGCGAATGACACTGGCGTCGCATTCAGCATCGGCGGCGCACGATGTATCGCAGTCATCAACAGAGAGACGTCCCTTGCTTACGAAGTATATCGATTCGGTGTAGCAATTGCCCTCGTGATAGTCGTAGCCATTGGCTGCGCTCAACACTTGCTGCACGATACTGAGCAGGGTGGAGATGATGCCCGTGCTGCTGCTGCGAAGCACGATGCTCTCTGCC
>Ga0209713_10002998_pt1 | contig 10610 bp, 6 predicted proteins | sample ArcOceMetagenome_3_FD_187444 | JGI IMG/M metagenome (GOLD analysis project Ga0209713, IMG submission 187444) | Marine eukaryotic phytoplankton communities from Arctic Ocean - Arctic Ocean- Svalbard ARC20M Metagenome (SPAdes) (version 2) | ecosystem: Environmental > Aquatic > Marine > Oceanic...
TTCCATTGTCTGTGATTGTTGACGGAATAGAAACAACGGAAGCCCGTATATTCCTGCATGTGCCAGTACCCGTCTTGACAAAGTTGTCACCTGTGATTACATTTTACGCCAACGAGAAGCGAGTTGACATATTAGGAACAAACTTCAAAAATTTGGCGACACTTCGATGCAAGTTTGGGGACACGTATACCAACCCCGCCTTCCACCATTCTGATGACCGTGTCTCCTGTTTTGTTCCATCAATGGGGATCCGAAACATCTCAGTTGCAGTCTCAAACAATGGACAAGATTTTTCAGTGCCATTGTCGCTTCAGGTCATTCAGGCGCCATCTATCTCTGCAGTATACCCCAGCGCTGGTCCAAGTCAAGGAGGCATTCGCGTTAGGGTATATGTGAGGGATTTGAGCCCAAAGTTGACTCCGTATTATTCGGACATACGATGCAGATTTGGCCTTATTGATGTTCATGCGGCTCTTCAGGACGAAGGAAATAGCTTGCTCTGTGTGGTTCCAGGAAAGATTGCAAATTCGTCAGTACAGATTTCTGTTGTGGAAGATGGAAGACTCATAGTCAACAACTCGATGACATTCCTATATAAAGCAGCGTCAAGGATCAACGGCGTTGTTCCTTCCATAGGTCCGATTTCGGGGTCCACCGTAGTTTCATTGGCAATTAATGATCTTCAACCTCCTGTAACCTCGTCATGTGCATGCCTTTTCGGCGACAAATCTGTTTCTGCACAAATTCAACAGAATTCGTCTTCTGTGACGTGCAAAACACCTTCTGTGTCAAAGTCAGGCTCCTATCAAGTTTCCTTGTTCTGCAACGGATACGATGTTAGGGGATCGGAGGCCTTTCTGTTCGTAAGCGAAATGGTCGTACAGGGATTCTACCCGACGGTAGGGCAGATTCCTGCTACCAACATGATAACGATTTTTGGAAGCGGCTTTCAAGAATTGGACACCTTGACTTGTAAGTTTGGAGAGCAAGGTGGGCTGTCCAGGGCCTCTTTCTTGTCATCAACAGCAGTATCCTGCCAATCGAGAACGCATATTCCAGGCAATGCCTCGCTTTCCTTATCGTACAATGTTCATGATTGGAGCAAGGCACCGTATCCCTTTTTGTCCATTCGACGGTCCGAAATCATTCACATCCAGCCAACGTTCGGGTCAAACGACGGAGGGACCATGGTCACAGTTCGAGGCCTCCCGGTTCAGAACGACCAATCTCAATTTTGTGTTTTTGGCTCTGTCAGCGTGCGCATGATAGCAATGTCATCATCGGTTGGTCGATGCTTGTCGCCTGCAAGACATATGGGTGCAGTAAAGTTCTTGCTGGAAAACAAGGATACAAAGGACAGAACTCTTCCTACGACTTTCCTGTATGAGAGCCAACACCAGGTACACTCGCTTCTGCCCTCCTTAGGGAAAACAATGGGGAACACCCTCATCTCGGTTTTTGGAACCAACTTTAGAAACAGTTCTGTGGTGGGATGCAGATTTGGAAGATTGCTCGTAAATGCAACGTTCATCGATAGCAATATGCTTCTCTGTCGATCTCCTCGGCACCCGAAGCGATACCTGCAAGTAGAGGTGACAAACAATGGGCAGGACTTCTCCAGGAATGAAGCCAAGTTCTTGTATGATGATGTGCAGATCGAAAGCATTTCTCCAATCAGCGGGCCGATTACTGGAGGCACTCAGATTCACATCAGAACCGAAAATCTGTTGCAGACCAATACGCTTAGTTGCATGGTAGGCAGCACAAAAATGCAGATGCAGAGGGCTTCAGCGTTGGAGGCATGGTGTGTTACACCCCCTATTTCCGTTGCAGGGTTCGTCGAGATTAGTGTTTCAATCAATGAGCAAGAGTACTTTACTGCAGGAGTCAGATTTGAGTATCAAGCTGCCATTAGTGTTTTCGGTGTTACTCCTTCGTTTGGGGGTCTCCTGGGAAATACCAAGGTCATGGTAACGGGCTCAGGTTTCGTTGATAGCAGATCACTCCAGTGCCAATTTGGAGCAATTCGACGCAACGTGCACCGGTTCTTATCTTCACAGCAAATAGAATGCATATCGGCGGGCTCAGATGTTGGAGCCGTGAACGTTGATGTAGCTAATAATGCCATCGACTTTGGTTTCAGCCAAACCCGCTTTGAGTATCACCCCATGCTCGAGCTGCACGAGATCGAGCCTAGTTCAGGGGTTATTAGAGGCAGCACTGCTGTTACGTTTACAGGCATGAATTTCAGAAGGGCTCTGACCTTTGGTTGTAGAATAGGGTCCGTGGTAGTGAAGGCAGAATGGCTTTCGGATGTCCGGGGCTTCTGTTCTACTCCGCGAGTACCACGATTTGGTCAATATCACTTCGAGCTCACGTCCAATGGGGTGGACTTTACGAATAATGGCCTACTCTTTGCGTATTTCGATCCTGTGCATATAATCTCGATCCATCCTTCAATTGCACCCGCATCGAGTGGTCAGACGTTGGTGACGATCCGTGTCCTAAGTGCCCCTCTTTCAGCCTCCCCGTCGTGGAAGTGTATCTTCGGAAGCTTACAACCTCAACACTCGGTGCCTGCTGTTGTTATTTCGAGTGAAATGCTTCAGTGCGTTGCGCCCATGAGTGCTGTGGGGGAAGTTCCATTTCTGCTGACAAGAAATGCACAAGACCTTGAGGGAGGACACGGCAACAGTTTTCATTTCATTGAAGACACAACGCTCGTGGGGTTGAAGCCAAACTCAGGCCTCACAGTGGGTGGAACCACGATCTTTCTCGTCGGCGCAAACATTCGTAACACGTCAGATCTGCAGTGCAGATTCGGTTCTGCCCTTACCCCGGCCACATATCTTTCGCAAGCCCTTGCCATCTGTAGCAGCCCTCCCCAAGCTCCTGGGTCTGTGGACGTGGAATTGTCCAATGCCAAAATCTCCTGGACAAACAGCAGGCTTCTCTTCACCTACTTGCTCTGTCCCCGCGGTAGCTTCTGCCCAGGTAGAGGAGTCATTTTGCCGTGTCCGGCGGGCAGTTACTGTGATCAAGACCGACAAGTCAATCACACCCTGTGCCCCCCTTCGACATACCAGCCTTCGCTAGGGCAGACGAGTTGTCTCCTGTGTCCTCCAGGGCGCTTTTGTGCCGAGGAAGGATTGGTGACTCCTGGCATGCCCTGTGTGGCGGGGTACGTTTGTGAGAGCAGGGGCCTGAGGGCTCCCGAGAAGCCGTGCCCCCCAGGACATTTCTGTCTGGAAGGAACATTGACGAGCGATGCTACAAGCAGGACAACCAAACGCAAACCCTACCCTTGTCCTGGAGGCTTCTATTGCACGTACGGAGTCAAGACTCCAGTGTCAGAAGCCACCAACTTCTCGACTCCGCAGCCCTGTATTGCAGGGTACTTTTGCAGCAGCGGTTCAGAGACTCCTCATGGCCAAGGACCGTGTCCGAGTGGCTACCACTGCCCCACATATGCTCCTGGAGTTGCAAAAGTGTGCGGGCCAGGCGAGTTCTGCCCGGGCGTTGCTAACACTATGCCTTTACATTGTGCCCCGGGGACGTCAAACAGGTCAGTCTTCTTCTGAATATTTGCATTGCTGCTGCGCTCTTAGCGTCTTGGCTGAAGCTTGATTTGACTGGTTGCTGCGCGTATTCCTGCTTGCTAATTGTGAGACTGTGTTTGCAGTCTTTATGGACAGATCAAGTGCATGAGATGTCCAATCGGTACAATGTGCCCAGACTACTCTATGAAAAGACCACAGATATGTCCCGCAGGGTATGTGTGCGACAAGGAAGGACTAGCTGTCTGGTCGAAGCAATGCCCACCAGGTTACTTCTGCGGAGAAGGAACGATGACGACAAATGCCACATCTCTCCTACGGCCGCGACCGAACAAGTGTGCACCCGGAACCTTCTGCTTAATTGCCGTCAAGACCAACGTGAGCACTCTCAATGACCTTGCCACGCCTCAACCGTGTGCAGAAGGTACCTACTGCTGGGAAGCCACAGGCTCACAATTTGGTACAGCTCCATGTGAGCCTGGCACCGTTTGTCCGACAGGATCGTCTGGACCCACGCCAGCACGCAAAGGTCTCTTTGCAAAGCGAGGTGGGATGTCTGAGGGCATTCCCTGCTTGCCCGGCACATATGCTGCCACAGAGGGCTCGATTCAGTGCCGACAATGTCCTGCCGGCTTCCAGTGCGAAGCAGATGGGGTCGTCGCCCCTGAAAAATGCCCGCTGGGCACGTACAGAGACGTCAAGAGTGGCATCGCATGCGCGCTCTGCCCAGAAGGGACCTGGTCGAGAACCTCAGCGGTTTCTTCCCAAGATCTTTGTGAGCCCTGTCCCGCCGGCGTGGTATGCGCCGTGGACGGTATGTCGAGCATGTCTCTTGCGGCTCCCTGCCCGGAAGGCTATGTCTGCAAGACTGGAACCACCTCTAGCAGTCAATTTCAGGAGTTATGTCCTGCGGGTTACTATTGTGACTTTGGCACAACACCGGCCACACAATTCGCGACGCCATGCGAACCAGGCTTTGGATGCCCGTCTGGGACCGGATATACTCAGCGAAAGCGCTACAGGTGTACAGAAGGTTATTTTTGCCCTTCCGGAAGCACTTCTGGCGAACCACAGGGTAATCATTGTCCAGTGGGCACCACTTCCAAAGCCCTTGCTCAGACTGTGCACGATTGCTACAAGGACACCGAAAAAATCGATTCGATTTGTCAAATTTCTCCGTACTTCGACGATCCGTTCGACGAATGTCTGCTTGCCTACAAGTGCTCCAAGACAACATCTGACTTTGCCTCTTTTTCCACTTGCAAACGCGATGGCCTTCTGGAAGCCAACTACGTCTTTAAGGACATGCTGCAGAACGAGTTAAGCGTGAATGAAAACTTCTTCAAGGGCCAAGCAATGAGTGTTGTGCGTGTCTCCTTTGACTGGCGGACTATTCCAATTGATATGAAGTTCCTGGACCACTTCCAACTGGTCTTCAACACTTTTAATGTGACGACAGGAATCAAGCTCCAAGAACTCCGGCCTGGTTTCCAGGGCAGATGGTTTGGTGATGCATCCATCGACAAGCACGGAATTCTCGCCTTCAATGTGCTGTGCCTGAGAGACACCTATTTCAGATTTGATGTCGAGATTCTGCATGGTCTATATATTGAGAACAAAAATTATTCTAGCTTCAGAGATACTGTGCAATTCGAGGCATTGACTTCTCGCCGCGCTTTACTAGACTCCGAAGAGCCCGTACAATTCTATGTGCTACTTGCTAGATCGACCCTCATAGGGCCGCCTTTGAATTTGGTCCCACCCGAGTCAGTGGTATACGAATACGAGGATCCTCGTTTTGGCCTGCAGCAAAAAGTTCGTTTCATCAACGATATGGCTCCACTCGTGGACTTTGCAGGAGACAATGAGAGCAACCCCTTGGTTCCCGAAGTGTTTGCTGACAAGGGCGATATTGCTGGCCTGAACATGAACGTAGAACGTGTGTGGCCGGAGAGGAACAATGTCGAGCACAGCCATTATGTGCTTCCATATTTGCCCTTCTTCAGCAGTTGCCGAGGCTTTGACTCGCACGTTCCACTCTTCATGCTGCTGGAGTCGGAGGAGTACTGCAATCTCATCGACTACAACGAGACAATTTGGATAGACCAATGGAACCCCTTCACAACAGCAACGGCAGTTGAAATTGACTCGTCAATGGACAGCTGTCAATGGAATATCGAATGCAATTACGAGGAAGAAATCGACAAAGTGTCGACAGTCTCTCGATGGTTTGAGCAGAAGGCAGGTACACAACTCTTTTTCATTTCGAGAGACCCACATCCGTATCAGCGATATGCTGATGCATACACCGGGAATGATCCAGACGCAATGGAAGAAGGACTCAAATTCTTCATGGACAGACAGTTTTCTTCCGAAATGGTGCCAGTCACAATCAGGGATGGTATTGTGCCAGTGGACGAGAAGACGCGCGCCGTGGGCGTGCCCAGATCTGTGACGCTTACGCTCCAATATTACCAGCGGTCAAAAGCAAGAAAGCGCATCATCATGGCGAGCCTCTCGTTCGAGGACTATACGCCAAAAGAGCAAAATGGGAAAATAGTACGCGACTACTCCTTGATTGTTGAGTATCGTGCACTAGACTATCTCAGTTTACTCAATGGCTTCTCGTTTGACCCGCCAATCTACGTGGTTCTCTTCCTTGTCACTGGCATTGGTTGCCAGACCTTCTATGTAATTTTCTGGGCTTTCCAGCGCATTTTTACTCGGCTGCAGCGACCTCCCAAGCTTATGGTGCGCACGTATCTCAGCATCATCTTGTCACCGGTTAAAGGTTGCATCCTGGCCTTCTTGCCCTGTGTCATCATTTTCTCGATAATCCACGGACTGTTCCGTTCACTTGCCTATCCAGTATTCAGCGACGTCAACGAGCTGTACACCGACTTTGGCAAAGGAAGCGAATGGATCGAGAGCCAGCGTACCAGTGTTGCCACCATATTGGGGCTGACTGCCGATAAACAGGTGGAGCAAGGCCGTATCGCCATAGCCCTTTTGACATTTGGTTTGTATCTGTGCCTGACTGCCGGGCTTGCATTCGTCCCTGGCAAAGAAGATCGAGTAGGGCTTGGCATCATATCCCTCTTTGACCCGAAGAGCCGCGGCTTGGAAGAGGATGAAAATGCAGCCCATCACCGCAGAATCGATGGATGGTATCGCACGCAGTATCTGCTCGGCTGCCTCGTTACAGTGTTTGCGAACACGGTTGTCCTCGAATACTCATATTCCAACTTCTATATGGGACATCTGTACCAAAGTATCATTGCAATGTCCATTTTCTTTGCCATGTTTCAATCCTTCTTAGTCCAAGTGCTTGGAGACGCGCTGCTGGTGCAGCCCATGACCATCAGCTTCAATGTTGTTGAAACCATCGTTCTCATGGGCTCGCCCAACTTTCTTGACTTCATCCAGCTTTTTATTTTCCAGCTTCTTTGGAAAACGGCTATGCGCATCTACCTTCTTCCCGGCCTGCAGAGTGCCAAAGATCTAGTATCTTACATTGGCGCAGTACTGCAGCGACACCAGGAGAAGAGAGACAGAGAAGAAGATTTGGAAGAGGGCGAAGACCTCGACGACAACGATGATGACATTCTCAACGAAGTAGAGTTCGATGGCTATTCTCCGGCCGAGAGTATCGTGTCTATGTACGCGGCATACTCGTCAGAACTTATCGCACTCCTTGCGTATCCCCTCATCATCTTCTTCATCTGGTGGGGAGAAGGTATTCAGCTGGGTACTGGAGCCCAGTATGGAATTGGAGCCACAGATTTCCTCTATTATGCGCTGTTTGCTATCGTCGTGATTCCCTTTCGCCTTGTATGCGACGCCCTTGTACATTCATCGCAAGAGCTATTCCATGGCTGGAAAATCCTTGACTATCTCAAGTACTGCGCGTATCGCTTCTCGAAGCGCTCTCAGCGCTGGAGGGGGCTGGAGAGGGAAGAAGATGCTTCATTGAGAGAGCACCTTCGCATGGTCGATCTCATGTGCTTTTCCTCCCAGTACTACTTTGTTATCAGCGTTGGCGCTTATGGGGTCTTGCTGCTGATGTTTTCTCTCGAACTGCTAGCACGCAACTATCACAACCCCTTCAGCGATAAGATGACTTTCCCTGTTGCCTTCTTCGTCCTGCTGCTAATCTGGGTAAGCATCCTTATTCTTCCGTTCCTGATGTGTTGCCTTCCTGATTTTTGATGTGCTGACTCCTTGCTGCGTGCAGTGGATCGAGTGGATGTGCAAGAAGATTGGAATCCGCTTCTTGTGGCATCTTCCGCTCAAGAAAGGCGACGTCGACTCAGCCCAGCTTCCGCCGAAAGATCTGCTGCTTCCCGATTTTGGCAAGAAGAATCAGGATCTCGACTTTACTTCGGAATCGTTCAAGCACAGATTCCTCAATGCGAACCGCTCCTGGATCATCGAGCAGCTTCGTCATGCTCTCGGGGCTGAAGGTGGTAAGTCTTTAGTACTGAAAGGCCTGCGCTAGCAATTGCAAAGGGACATACAATATGCTTGAAAGTGCGAAGAAAATGGCATGCCACAACTGACATTGGATACGCAATGTGTGCTATTCAGACGACGGTCCCCTCGGGCCCGAAGGCATGCGAGGAGCCCGCGACGAACCCTCCGGTGCCAATCCCTACGGGGTTAGCAGTGATGACGGTAGCAGCGATAGCGACGACCACGTCGACGTGCCACTTGACGAAGCAGCTGAAGCGGTGCTCAAAGCCTGGCTGTCACGCACACGGCAACAGCTGGGACTGCCTCCGAAGGGTATCACGCGCCCTGACATCTCCTCTGACGGCGACTCAGGTGAGAACACTATTTATAAAGAAGACAAGAAAGTAGAGAGAAAATGTTGTAGGGTGCTGGACTTTTGCAAGGGGCTGGACAACTGAGTGGCTTGACACATGATGCAGGAGATTCCGACGACGACGAAGCACCGCCACCAGCGATGTCTGCAGCTACGAAGGATATTGCCAGAGACTGGCTACGAAACGTTAGAGGTCAACTACGCGGTCAAGGAAGGGGAGACCCTGAGACGCAAGCCCCAAACATTAGCGACGATGGTGATAGTTCGGAGGATGATCGGGACCGTCCTACTATTGCTGCATCTCAGCGCACCATCGAGCTCGCAAAAAAGTGGCTGTCAAAAATTCGCCCCGAGACTGCTGCTGCTGCACCAAGACGTGGGCCCGCTCAAAACGTGTCAGATGACGACTCTAGCAGTGGAGACGACAATGATGCTCCAGGCTTGCCTGTTAGTGCTACTTCCGCCCGAATCGCGAGAACGTGGCTCTCGAATCTGCCTAACAGACGAAATCGCACGCGTGGGGCGCAGATACGAGACAATATTTCTGACGATGATTCGTCAGGAAGTGAACAAGAAAGCTCTAGAAATGCACCAAATCCTCCGCACACAATCAGTGATAGCAGCAGACGCATTCTTGGTAGCTGGATTCAAATGATTCGTTAGTGCCAGTTTCACTATCTGGATCATCTGCGTTGACAGCTGTGAGAACAATGAGTGGCGTCTTTCACAGCGAATTCAAAAATGATAGAGTTTTCTTTTGTGATTGAAAAATATTTAAAATTACCGCATCGCCTTTTGGCGAAAGCACTCAATTCGGTCCAAGTCGATCAGGAAAGATTTCGCTCAACAACTCTCGCCCTTGCTCCTCTTTCTCTGATCTTGCGTCTACGGCATGCACTGGCTCGAACTTGCTCAGTTGGCTCCCTTCTTCCACCGAGACGTCGGAGGCTTGGCCCGCTGCCCCTGGTCCCACCTGCTTGCTTTCCACTAAACTTTGATCCTTGCTCGTCCCTGATGACATCAAGTCTGCCTTCACAGACATCTCATTTGCTTCTGTATCAGCCAGATGCCCCGTCTTGCGTGTCACCGAGCTGCCCTGTCTTCCGTACTCTGCTTCTCCGCGCGCAAATTCAATCTCTTCGTTTTTGATGGTTGACAATGATGAATGATCCTGAATCTTTTTCTCTTCGCCCGCCTGCGTGGAGGGGTGCATTTGAGTACGCGCGTTCGCACAAACACGAAATGCAGCACAGCGTGGAATTGAAAGTGCAGAGTGTCGTGGAGAGAGTGGAGGCAAGGTGGCAGGGAAGTTACTGACTTGATGTGCCTCGCTCTCTTGATGTGTCTCGTTCTTGGATCCAACAGCCACCACATCCGCAGGCGGTTTCCAGGACACCACCCTTCTATGCATCAACGTCGGAAGGGGCATTCCCACTATAGCCACAGAAAAAGCAGACGTCACGCTCAGTAAATCGCATCGCACCGAATTGTTCGTGCCCATTTCACACGAGGCATGCATACTTGCAAATGTGCCATTAGTTTTGTCAACGAGAAATTCAAACGCAGGGCACACAGAGACAACCTCGTACAGCATCGTGGTGGTAACCAGAAGAATCTGGCACGACCTTGTCCCACAGTTCAATGCCACGGTCCCTGATGGCCTTTGACGGCGCTCTGAACTTCAGCTTCATCACCAGGCCTGCCATCAATTGCTATCACTTTGTTGCTCTCTTTTCAAAGGAGGGAAAGTGAGGATTGGGAATCGCGAAAATCGATCCAATGAGCGAGACTGGGGGACAAGGAATTGTGAGAGTAAAGAAATTAGCGATAGCGAGAGGAGAGCGATGCAAGGTGTCACCAGTAATAGCCCTGCCTTGCTCATTGTTGATCTGGGCACGCACGTCATCCAGACCTAGCGGCTTGTTCCAGAGCGCAACGTCGGCCAATTGCCCCGTAAATGCTCTGGAGTATGCAAATGCAAAGATAAGACAAAAAGATGCAGATGAGCGGAAGCATAACAAATGCGCCCGGTTCCTCTGATGCGCTTGCGGGTCCCTATGTATGTTTATTACTATAGGACCTATGAAAAAGCTGTGAGCGGGGGGTCCCTTGCATTGCATGCAGATCCACATATAGATACCTATTCGGCAGAGTAGAGCAGCACCAGCCATGGTCAATGCGCTGGTCCTGCCCCAAAATCAGAGACCCTCCATCTCCAACTGCCATGC
>Ga0209713_10003000_pt1 | contig 10608 bp, 4 predicted proteins | sample ArcOceMetagenome_3_FD_187444 | JGI IMG/M metagenome (GOLD analysis project Ga0209713, IMG submission 187444) | Marine eukaryotic phytoplankton communities from Arctic Ocean - Arctic Ocean- Svalbard ARC20M Metagenome (SPAdes) (version 2) | ecosystem: Environmental > Aquatic > Marine > Oceanic...
TCACCCTCGCCGCCGCCACCCTCGCCGCCGCCGCCTGGGCCCTCGCCGCCTCCCGCGCCGCCGCCACCGCCGCCGCCGCCCTCGCCGCCGCCCTCGCCGCCTCCTCCATCGCCACCTCCACCATCGCCGCCTCCTCCGTCGCCGCCTTCCCCGTCGCCGCCGCCGCCCATGCCTCCGCCGCCGTCCCCGCCTCCGCCGACGCCTCCACCACCCACGCCCCCACCTCCGTCGCCGCCACCCTCGCCGCCACCGCCACCGTCACCACCTCCGCCCTCGCCACCACCTCCCTCGCCGCCTCCACCCTCTCCACCGCCACCCTCGCCTCCACCCACGCCTCCACCGCCATCACCGCCTCCACCTTCGCCGCCTCCGGCACCACCACCTCCCTCGCCGCCACCGACGCCGCCGCCGCCCTCACCACCACCTCCCTCGCCACCCCCGCCTCCCTCACCACCACCGCCCTCGCCACCACCGCCCTCGCCGCCGCCACCAAGCCCGCCGCCACCAACCCCGCCGCCCTGCCCGCCTCCCGCGCCGCCGCTGCCGCCCTCTCCCGTGGTCAGCTTCTTGTCCGTCAACAAGGCGCCTCCTCCACCCGCGCACGCCGAACTAACATGGCAATGCGACGACGCCTACGTGGCCGCCACCGCCACCACCGCCATCATTGGGCTTTGCTGCGTCCTCGGCATCATTGGGACGGTGCTGCGCGCGACGCGAGGGCGGCGGGTGCGCGTGGAGGTCGAGGTGGTCTGTGAGACCTGCGGCCACGCCCACCGCACCGTCAGCTACGAGGAGCGAGGAGACGCGAGAGGAGGGAAGCTCGGTCGCCACAAGGAGAAGGTCAGCACTGACCACGAAAGCGACGGCCATCGTCATCGGTGGACGTTGCGCCGGACGACCAGACGCACCACCACGCGCGGGTCCACGGCCACGGATGGAGGCGGCAAGAAGGTCGGCGACGGCGGCGATGGCGGCGCAGCGTCCAATTCCAAGGTCGTCCGCTTCTCCGCTCACACGCACGACGAGGACGACGAGGAGGGTGGTGGAGGCGACGATCGGCGTAGCCTGCTGGAGGAGGATCTGGAGCAGGCGCTCATCGAGGAGGAGGAGACGGACGCGGCGTTTGCACTGCCGGGCGACCGGATGGCGCGCGCGCGGCTCACGCGCCTCGATGATCCACCTGCCGAGGTGCTCGAGTGCTCGGCGTTCGTGCTCTGCGTCTCTCATGACGAGGGGCGACACCTCACGGCGCTTGCGGTCGTCGGCAGCGAGGAGGACAATGCCAGCGGCGGCGGCAGCGGCGAGGGGGGTGATGGTGGCCGTCGCAAGAGCTTCCGCCGACGCGGCAGCCTCGCCGGTGGGCCTGACGGTGGCGGTGGCGGCGTTGGTTCGACGGCGGCGCTGCCGTGGGGCCCCCGCACACTCGTCAAGTTCGAGGAACCCGTGGGCAGCGGCAACTACGAGCACTACGTCAACGCGACTCGCGAGGGCGCCGACCGCCTGTGGCTGCTGCTGGCGCTGCTGGCGCTTTCGTCACTCGTCACGCTCGCGGCGTCGGTGGGCGAGAGCTGCGCGGGAGACTGGGGCAGCGGCTACGCGATGGCGGCGGCGGCCGTGTCGCTGCTGGCGTGCCTGCTGCTGCTGCTCATCTTCTTTGGCGGCCTGCTCGACTGCAAGGAGGACGACCGCCGCGCGAGACGGCAGCAGAAGCAAGAGCAGGGGCGTGCGGATTCGACGGATCATCAGAGGCAGCACGGTGGAGGAGGTGGTAGTGACGGTGGCGGTGCAAAGAAGGCGCGCGGGGCAGCGGCGCTCGGTCACGTGCTCTGCCGCGTGCCGCGGCTGCAGATCGCAATCAACGGCTACCTGCTCCTGACGCTCTTCTTCTTTGTCTGGTGGCTGATTGCCGCGTGCGTCATGACCTTCCGAGGCCCCTTTGTCTGGACGTCCAACGGCTACTTTGGGGCGTGGGGGGCGCTGCTGCTCGGAGGGCTCATGCTGGCGAGGCAGCTCCTGCAGGACCCCACGGTGGGGAGGCTGCTGATGCGGAGGCTCGACAGCGACGGCGACGGGCAGCTCGACGCCTCCGACTTCCTCGCCGCCTCCAACCTCGGACGCACCGCGCTCGGTGTGCTCCTGTGCTGCGGCGCTGTGCTCGCGCTGGCGTCGCTGCCCTTTATCGACTCGCAGTCGTCCTCCGAGGCGGAGCTTGCGCTCCTCTGCGGCCTGACCACCGTCTTTATCGCTTCGCTGCTCCTTTGCTGCGCGTCGCTGCCGCCCCTGCTCGACAAGCTCGCTACGGCGTGCCTCGTGGTCGGCTGGGGCGCCGTGACGGCGGTGACCACCTTCTCGCGTCCCTTCATCGTCGGGGGCAACGGCTTCTTCGCCTGCTGGCTCGGCCTGCTCTGTGCGCTGCTTTACGCCCTCCTCAACGATCGAGACGGCGACGGCGACGTGGACCTCGACGACGTCCTCGGCTGTTGCGTGTCCGACAGAGACGGCGACGGCGACATCGACTTTGACGATCTGATCGGCTGCTGCCTCCGCCGAAACAACCACCGCCGCGGCCCCGGGCGCACTGCGCAAGTGACACCTCGCAAGTATGCCGTGTCGGGGGAGGATGCCGTCGCTGTGGTCCACCCGCCACCGCCCATGCTGGCCACGCCCATGGCCCGAGACGGTACCGGCGCTGCCGAGGCGGCGGGAGGCGGCTTTGACGATCCACACGGCCGTAGCCACGGCAGCGACGGCGATGCCGAAGGTGGCGGCGGTGCTGGAGGAGGGGAAGGTGCGGTCGCGACGCGCAACATGGGCGACGAGACGACGATAGAGCAGCTGCTGCTGCTGGCGCTGATTTTGGTAGCGGCGCTGCTTCTAGCGGCCGTTCTCCATTGGGTGCTGCTACCCGGCATCGACCAGGGCCTACTGCCATGGCTCTCCGCCGGGAGCAGCGACGTCGACGATGAGGCGGCGTCAGGAGACAAGCTCGACGACGAGGCTACGGTGGAGGACGACGAAGCGTCTGGAGATGTCAACGCCACGGCGGTTGGCTCCCTCGAGTTTGCCGTCGTCGGCCTCGGCTCGTTCGGCGTCGGTGCAATCTCGATCCTGCTGGGTCTGCTGCTGCTCTGCCTGTCGTGCTGCGGGCGGCGTGTGCTGCGCGCGCCGCTCTGCGCGTGTGGGCGCGGCGGTGGCGTCGTCACGTGCCACCTCTGCCTCACGTGCTCGCACCTGCTGCTATGGAGCGTCGGCGTCTCCATGATCACCTTCTACGCGCCCTTTGTCAGCGTCTCCAACGGCTACTTTGCGGCGTGGTTTGGCTTCCTCCTCGCGGGGGCGACGCTCGTGGTGGTGCTGAGTAAGGACCGTGGAGCGGGTGGCAAGGCGTTCCGACGCCTCTTTGATCGCGACGACGACGGCGACGTCGACGCCGACGATCTTTTCGCAGACGGAAACCTAAACACGACGCTGCTGGTAGCGATGCTTCTGTGCGCGTTGGTGCTCGGCGCCTCTTGCGCCTTCTACCTCCACCACAAGGAGGCCGAGCTGGGGCTGGGCGGATCGGTGGCCACGCTGTTCCTCGTGCTGCCGCCGCTGCTGCTGCCGCTGACCGACCGCCTCACGGCCTTCCTCGGCGTGCTGCTCCTGCTGCTGTGGCTCGTGCTCGCCGCCGTCACCACCTTCGTGCAGCCCTTCGTGCTCGCGACGGGCAACGGCTACTTTTCAGCGTGGCTCGGTCTGATGGTCGCCGCCCTCTACGTCATCCGCCTCTTCCAGCAGCTCTGCCGTTCGCCCGTGCGCGTTCCGGTCAACACCGACGCCCCCATGGCTTCCGCGCTGCTCAAACGAGGCCAGACCCTCGGTACCATCGACGCGGCCATGCTCTCGCGCACGACAACACTCGACGATTCCGAGGGCGGCGCGCATGTGCTGCTGCACTCGATCTGCGCCTTCGACGTGCCCATTGCCGACGTCGACGAGTCGGGGGCCGGCGGCGGTGGGCTCGCGCTCTCAGACCCGCTCGTGCGCTTCACTCTGGTCGTCGAGGGCGAGGTGAGCCCGCCGTGGGTCGTCACCTCTTACACGCTCAACGAGCTGCACCCGGTGTGGGAGGGCGATGAGTTGCGGCTGCCGCTGCCTGTGAGCTGCAGCCGCCCACCAACTATCAAACTCGAATGCATCGATAAGGATTTTGGCAACGCGGTATGCCGCGCTTCTTCTGAGCTCACTCCCAGATGAAGTTGCCTCTATTCTGCTATATGCTCACACGCTTGTGCCCCATCACGCTGAAACAGAACGACCTTTTGGCGGTTGGGCACGTGACCCTCAACGCAAGCCTAAACGGCACCGTCGCACAGAAGGCGCTCTCGGGTCAGGGTGGGTTGCCCGATAGCTGTCTGCTCCTGGGGTGCACATGATGCCGCATCAACATGGAGCCAGAGCCCCTCACAGCATCCTCCCCATGCGACGCCCATGTAACACGAGGCGCTTGGGGCTGCTCCAGAGCCGGGCAAGGGGCTCGAGTGAGGCCTGCCTGTGGCTGGGCCTGAAAGGCATCGGCGGTAAGGCCTGAAGGTGTGCCTGGCTCAGCCAAGATTCCCAATCGTTTGCACCACAGGCCGGCTCACCTTCTCGTACGGCGTGGTGGAGGAGCCGATGACCGCGGCCGAGCTCGCGCCTTACCAGGAGCTGCGCGGCAGGGACGGCGTCGACCCAACGCAGCTGGTGGGCGGCGACCGCACGGTGCGAAACGAGGGTCTAGTGCTGGCCTTGGGGCCCACCCACCGCATCCACCATGATGCCCAGCAGCAAGCAGCACCGCCGCCCGCCGCAATGACCAAGGGCCCGACGCGGTCGGCGGCGGCAGCGATGCGTGCGGCGTCTCTCGCACGATCGGCGACTGCGCCAAAGAAGTCAATGCGGCCGCAGCAGCCGAGCTCGGGCCGCTCGGCCCGGGCGCTGATGCAGGCGTCCAAGCTCGTCAGCAGCGGCGCCACGCCCAAGCCGCTCCTACCGCCACCGCAGCCGCCACCTGCCGAGCCACCATCACGGCCGACACGATCGGCGACGTTCTTGCTGCGCGCCTCGGCCCTTGCGGCAAAGAAGAAGCCAGGGCCGGGCGACGCCAAGCTGAGTCTGTACGCCATCTCGGCGCGCGGTGTTCCCGACTGCGACGCGGGCGACGTGGGCAGCGGCAACGTGAGCGACCCTTACGTGCGTTTTACGCTGATGAGCCATCACGGCGGCAGCCAGGCAGCGGCCCAGCCGTCGGCCGCTGGAGGTGAGGGCAGCGTGGGCTTTGTGATTGGAGGCGACGACGACGACGAGGTTGTGGGCGGAGGAGGAACCACTGCTGGGGCCGACGCCGAGGAGGAGACGCCCTGGGTTGCGACCAGCGTCAAGCTGAACGACCTCAACCCCGACTTTGAGGGGGAGCGCTATCTGATGCCGCTCGAGGGCTACGTGGCCGGTGGCGGTGGTGATGGAGGCGGTCTTGAGGGCGAGGGCGAGGGCGGCCCGGTGGTGCAGGTGGAGGTGATCGACAAAGATGACGATGACGCCGATGATCTGATTGGGGTGGGAATGGTGCGGCTCGACGCCTCGCTGGTGGGCATCGTGGAGGGGATGGTAATTCATGGGCAAGCGGGGCTAAAGGACTGCACGGTAACCTTCTCTTATGGGATCGACCCGACGCCAATGACGGGCGACGAGCTAGAGGCGATGGTGGTGACGCGCGAGGAGAACCTGCGCGACAGGCAGGGAGGAAGGCTGCGGCTCTACGCCATCTCGGCACAGGGCGTCCCAGATGCCGATGCCGACGAGGACGATGGAGGTGGTGGTGGGAGCGACCCGTATGTGCGATTCACCCTGCTGGGCGGCAAGGCGGAGGACGCGCCGTGGGTCGTGACGACGTACATGATGGACGACGTCGACCCGACCTACCTAGACGAGGAGTACCTGCTGCCTCTGCCCGCCGACATTGGGCAAGGCCCTGTTCTACAGATCGAGATGATCGACAAAGACCAGGGCGACGACAACGAGGACGACCTGCTGGGCGTGGGCGCGGTGCAGCTCGATGCGTCGCTGGTGGGGTTTGTGGAGGGCATGGTCCTGCAGGGAATGGCCGGGCTCGACGACTGCACGGTCTCCTTCTCGTACGGGATCGAGCCCGAGCGGCCAATGAGCGACGACGAGCTTCATCAGATGGTGATGACGCGAGAGGATAATTTGCGCGACCGAGGCGGCGGTGGCAGCGGGGGCAGTGCTGCTGCTGTGGCTGCTGTGTCAGAGCAGGAGCCGCCCCGCGCGGGCCTGCGGCTGCGTCTGCACGCAATCTCGGCGTACGACCTGCCCGACGCCGACAACGGCATCCGCGGCAGCGGCGTGAGCGACCCTTACGTTATCTTTACCTCGATGCACAAGACGGGCGAGGGTGGCGACGAGGAGGAGGCGCCGTGGGTGGCGACCACCTTCAAGATGAACGACCTCAACCCGGTGTACGAGGGAGAGGAGTACCTGCTGCCGCTGCCGGCCGACCTGCTGACGGATGTGGCGGGCGGTGGCGCGGGGCCGACGCTGCAGATTGAGGTGGTGGATCGCGACTTTGGCGCCGAGCACGACCTCCTGTGCAAGGGGACGATCCAGCTCGACCGCTCGCTGCACGGTATCGTGTCTCAGCTGCCGCTGGTGGGGCAGGGTCCCTTTTTCAACAATGGGATCCACAGCCGCATCGATTTCTCCTACGGTGTCGAGCCGTTTGGGATGGGCGCCGACGATCTGCGCGTGATGCTCGAGCTGAGGGCGTACAACATGGCGGGCGGGTACGGCGTCGACGGCCAGCTGCGGTTGCACTCGATCTGCGCCTTCAACGTGCCCGACGCCGACCTCGATATCAACGGCAGCGGCGTGAGCGACCCCTACGTCAAGTTCACAATCGTGGACAGCGGCGCCGACGACGAGCGCGACTGGGTGGTGACGAGCCACGTGATGAACAACCTCAACCCAATCTTCCGCGCGCAGGAGCTCGTGACGCCACCCTGCCCAAAAAGACATGACCCGTTTGGCCAGGCCTTGCCGTGGCTCCGTATCACCTGGTTGGTCGAGGATAGCCGAAGCCTGGGGCTGCCTCGGGTCTGATTCTGGCCATTGTTGGAGGCTGAACGACCGTCCTTTTGTGGGCACAGGTGATGCCGCTGCTCGCGCGCGCGAAGCGGCCGGTGCGGCTCGCTGTCGAGGTGTGGGACAAGGACTTTACCAACATCGACGACCTGCTGTGCGTCGGCACCGTCACGCTCGCGCCGGAGCTGGTCGGCACTGTCTCTCAGCTGCAGCTGAGCGGGAGGGACGATTTCCATTCATGTCAGGTGACATTTTCCTATGCGTACACGCCGCGGCCGATGGGCCGCCTCGCGCTCAACGACATGGTCGCGCTGCGCACGCACAACCTCGAGTCCAAGGACTCCAAGGGCGCGCGCGTGCGCGGCGTGGCCGCGCCGGACGCGGCGCTGCGCCACCAGCTCAACCACGCCAACCGCGAGGGCTCGCACCACGCCAAGTCGAGGCACGGCGGCGCGCGTAAGAACTTGTTGGGGTGAGTGGAGTGCCGCGGGGCTGCTGCGCTCTACACGCTGCGCGAGCCGCGTTGCTGAGCGCGAAGGCGCTATACACGTCTAATCGTGTGGCTCGGCCGCACGCCCCGGCGCAGCGTTGCGGCTTGTGGTGTAGGGGTTGGGAGGTTGGGTGGATTGTGCGGGTTCGGGTTCCATCCATGGGCAGGTAGGGAGGGAGGCAGAGCTGGTCCTCGTGACCCATAGACGGTAGCGCCGTCGATGCACCCACAGTAGGTGTGTCCAAAATTCCTTCTTTCTTTCTATCTGCCCCCCGAGGTCTCGCAAAATTATACATCCCTGGGCAACACAACAACAACAACAACGAAATTTGGCCTGACTACCAACGCCTAGAAACTACGCATTTCCAGAGACTCGTGCCCACACACGAAGCCAGGTCCAGTGTCCGGAGACGATGGACGCGCCATGTTATTGTTGTTTGTTGTTGTCCCTGGGTACTCCCTTGGTACATCTAACGCACAGTTTTCGCAGGCTTCTGCGCGACCTACTGCAGCAGCCCATGCAGGATGGCTTGCCGACGTGCGCTGATGTATCACCGCGGGCGTCGGCCGGAGCAGGAGCGGCCAGAAGCGAATCTCCCAACGAAGGCATTGGCTGCGTCGGAAACTCTAAGTGAGACGGACAAGAGCGCGGAGACGATTAGCGCCAGGGAGCATCACAGGGAGGGACGAGACAGGCCCGGCGAATACAGCGAGAAAAAGAAGAGAGCACATAGCCGCACACTTTCTAGGTGTGGAAATCTAGTTGAAGCCGAAATTAACATAGGATTTCGTTCATACTCGGTGAGAGCGGAGATCTTACTGGTCTTTTGAAAGAAAGAGAAAAACCGGGTAGTTAACGATGAAATGGGCGCGTGGTGGCGCGTCAAGTACGGCATGTTGGCCACACGGCCACACGGCCAAACTCGCGAAATCCGGCAGAAATGGCTTGTAACGGCCCCCTTGCCGGGACGGACGCTGGTATTTCTCGACGGTTCCGAATAGCCCCGGTCCGGTACGCAACCTCACGATCAAATCCGAGCTCATTTGCTGCCCGTGAGCCCGCGCAATGGCCTTGGGCGCGCCGCAGGCGTGCCCAAGGCCTATAGAAAAACGACTAGGTATTACTACGGCAATGAGCATGGAGATCGCGCGTGATCAACTCTGGAAATCTCGACTTTGGGCCTTGCTTCGCCGCTAGGGAGCTTGAGAGCTATCGAGCAGCGCGTGGTGATGCGTGAAACGGCCATCTTGGCACCTAACTAAGCTAGGAACCGAAGTGTGTTCTGCCACCTTAAAGATGCCCTGGGCAAGGTAGCGCAAAACGGGGCACTTCCTCGCCTGACCGCTGTACAGCGGTCGCCATCGCTTCTGACGGGATGACTGACGGCCTCGCAGCGCGGTTGCGGACCCACGCGCGCGGTTGTGGTCTTTCATGAAGGGGCTCCACTAGATTTCAAGGCCACAGCTTCTGGATGCACTTGCTCATGCGACGCCGCGAAGGCCCTTTCGGGCCCCCTTGAGCCCGGCGTGGCCGCCGGCGCAAGCTTGGGCATCCCTGGGCTTGTTCTGCAGGTTTGAAGCAGTCCAGCCTTCACTCGGCCCAAACCTGCTGCAGCAGCCCGTCTCCTGTTGGGCTGAGCGTGCCTTCGACTGACTGGGTGTGCGCCTCGTGCTTGTGCGCAGGCTGGCCAAGGAGCTGGGGCAGGCTGATGCAGCCCAGCAAGGAGGAGGCCAGTTGAAGCTGCACCATGAGCTGCGCCAACCAGGGGGTGGCCTAATCCAGGTCAACAAGCTGCTGGGAGGGAAGGAGGCCCGTGTCTCTGTTCAGCCCGCCTCGCGGTGTCCATGATGGCTCATGGTGGAGATGTGGTGTGTGTTCTTCTTGATGTTAAGGTCCTCTTGATGTTAAGGTTGAGCCTTCAAGAGCTCACCTTTCTGATGCTTGCATCCTGAGGAGAGACTCGCACTGTATGAACTTGGCGCGCGCTCGCGGTCGCGGCGCGCGCTTGGAGGGGATCGGTCGGCCGTCGCAACGCCGGAAATCGGACGCCGCGACCGCGACCGTGCGCCGAGTTCATACATGGAGAGTCTCCCCTCAGGATGCAAGCATCAGGAAGTTGAGCTCTTGAAGGCCCAGCCTTCACATCAAGACACAAGAGGTCACCACTACTGTAAAGTTTCGAACACACACCACTTTCTTCTCCACCATGAGCCATCATGGACACCGCGAGGCGGGCTGAACAGAGACATGGGCCTCCTTCCCTCCCAGCAGCTGGTGGACCTTCTTGAGCCCACGCCCTGCTTGGCACAGCTCATGGTGCAGGTCCAACTGGCCTCCTCCTTGCTGGGCTGTATCAGCCTGCTCCGACTCCTTGGCCAGCCTGCGCGCACAAGCACGAGACGCACACTCGGTCGGACAAGGTCGCGACCACGCGCCACCTGCATGCATGGGCGGGCCAGCTATCGCCCGCCGGGCCACCGGCCGTCATCCAAGTCGAAGATCACGTGCAGCACCTTGTTCTTCATGCTGGTCTCCACGCTGCTCCGAAGCGGTGCCAAGACTGGCCGCTCGGCGAGCATGAGCATAACAGACCCGGAGCCGCGGCTTCACTGCGAGGGCAGCGGCCCTCGTCCACGGCCGCTAGCGCGGTGACACGGGTGCGGCCGCAGAGGAGCTCGCGGCGGCCATGGGGCTAATTCGTGCATCATTCTCACACCACTTGTGTCGAACCCCACTGGGAGACCTCTGATTCGGGCGTGTAGCTCTCCTGTAGCGCTCCCACCGAGGGCTGTTCTCCACTGCCCACTAGGCGTGCGGGCGCGTGGGGGCCGGGTTCGGTGGGGGAGTGCAACCAACGCAAGATCGCGCGTCAAACTTGGTGAATTATCTGAACTTTGATGAGATTTGCGCTAGCATCTCATTGCACGCTCGCCGACGCCCTCGGAGACGCCGTTGAACGGCTGAGTGCAGCGGACCCGGTCGAGAGGCATCCGCTGCG